>UEXM01000430.1_pt1 | contig 45023 bp, 57 predicted proteins | sample 1796661 | NCBI WGS metagenome assembly UEXM01 (sample SAMEA4772469, study PRJEB27181) | metagenome | reverse complement strand
TCTCATCTGCACTTATTGTTACAGCAGAATTAATAGTTTTAGGGTTTCTTAGTACACCCGATAAAGTGCTAGAAACATGACCAGTAATACCACTACTATCTGTTTGTAAGGGTGTAAAGTTTCCTTGGGTTATACTTCCGTTTCCTTGTCTTTTCATTTATGCGTTCTCCAATACTGAAACAATAATATCTGCGGAACCCTCTGATCCTTTTTTAGCTCTTAATTGTTGGGTAGTTACATTAAGAACAATTTTTCCATCTACAAGTTCAACATTACCCCCTGGAGGTACAACTACATTCTTTCCAATGTACCCTGCTATTGTATGAGGAGTACCAGCTGCGTTAGCTATTGCCACATCTATAGTTACATTTTCAGTAGCATGAGTATTGGCTATATTAAGACCAATTAATACGTGACCTTTATCAGTAGATATTGCTGAAAGATCTCCTATTTTTGCAGCATCACTTTGAGCATCAATTATATTGGTAGTAGCTACACCATTTTTAATAATATTTACAAATTTTGACATGATTATCCTAAAGCTATTGACATGATAATTGCGTTTGAAAGTGCATCACTACTAGATGCTAATCCTGCATCTGATGGTGTTTGGTTTTTCCATTTACTACTTGAATTATGATAAGACAAAACATGGTTATCAGCTAAACTTGTAAATTCAGTATCATCAAGTTCTGATAGTTGGTCTTTTGTATCAACTTGAGTGTCAACATAAGTCTTAATTGCTTTAGCTGAAGCAAGAGTATTATCGCTACCTGAAACACTACTAAGATCAGTATCAAGTACTCCAGATTTAAGGTTATCTACTTCAATGTTAGATACAGTATTACTATCTACATCTATTGTTTTATTAGTAAGAGTAAAAGTACCACTATCAGAGACTAAGTTTTGTCCTGTTCCTGAAGCTATTGCATCAACATAAGATTTAGTTGCTCCATCTGTAGAAGCACTAGGGTAACCAAGGTTAATCAATTTGTTATTAGATGCATCAAAGTCTCCCGATGGAGTCTTAGGCATTGCATCTTTAGCAGTATCAATTGCTTCTTGAGCAATACGGAAAATTTGGTTATTAGCACCGTCAAGATCTGCTTCTCTAATTACAGATCCAGGTTGAAAATCTACTGTTTTAGTAGTTCGATTTGATACACGTTGTAGGAGTATTCTTGCATTATCTGTAATAGATACACTTCCGTTGATTGTTACCTGAGTTTTATTAGTGTTTACCGTGTATTGTGCGTACCCTGCGGTAGCATTAGTTGAATCAAGGAGAGTCCCTGCTACATAGACTTCAAGTACTTCTCCTACTGATGTATCAAATGTAGATTTATTAATTGTCAGGGTTCTATTATTACTTGAGCTAGAAAAAGTGTACTCATCGTAACTAAATGGTCCTGTTTGGGCTGGTGTTGGCATGGGTTAAAATGCTTCTAAGAGTTTCTTTATAAATCCTTTGTCTTTTTGCTTTTTTCCTGCTTTTTCTTTTTCTTTAACCTTAAGAAGAAGTTCTGGGTACTTTATATACATAAGTTTAAAAGCATCATCTTTATTATCATTTAATCGCTTATGTATTTTTTTGTGAAATGATTCAATTAATATTGGATCTGGTTTTTGTTTCTTTTTCCATTGATTAGCAAAGTCCTTGTAAATTGGAACATCACCAATTGTTTTGCGATTTAGCTTACCAAATTCTACTGCCCATTCATACCTTTGTTTATAGTTAAGTGGGATTTTATATCCACCTACTATTTTGTTTTTCCATCTCTTAGGATGCTCAAAAGGAATTTTAAGATTATACGTTAAAAAATCTGTAGTTGACTCTTTTACTTTTCTGGAATGCCAAGGTATGAACATTTGCTTTAAGAGTTTCTTATGAAGAGGTTCTGCAACATCATGTAATCGAGCCACATTACCTTCCATATCTAATACCGCAGTTGCTCCTGCTAATGGCTTAATTATTCCTGTTTGTGGATCTTTACTAAAAATATTCTTCTGAGCAAAATCCATCTTTAAGTTTTCCCAAACTCTTAAGCCAAAACTTATCTTTTTAATTTGCTCATCAGTAAGGTTTGGCATGAATGTTCCTGCACCTACATAACTGGTGGCATTATCTGCTCCTTTTTCCAAGGTGTACTTAGGAATATCCTTTAAAGTAATGTTATCTGAAGTAGCCTTTTGTACGTTCCTTCTCATACTTGAAAAAGCACTCTGAGCAGGATTTAAATAACCAGCATAATTTGCTACTTCTTTACTAGGATCAAACCCTGGCCCCATAGGATTAAGTGCTTCAAAAGTATCTCTTATTCCTTTCATCATTGACTTATCAAGAGCAAGAGATCCAAGACTCCAATACAATCTGTAGTAGTTTTCTTCTTCAAGTATATTTGCAGTCTCTGAATCCCCCGGTATTCGCATAGAGTTAATTTGGTTTTCTAGCTCCACATACTCACCTACTGCACCACCTATGGTAATAAAGGTGATAAAGGGATCTCCTCTACCTATTGGAAAAGTTGTAGTTTCTCCAGTGGTTTTGTTTGTAAAGTCTAAAGTAGGAGGAAGTCTTCTTGATTGATATACAAAGTCTCTAGAGTAAGTTGAATGTAATCCTCCAGTTTTCAATTGCATTTCTACTTCATCATTTTCACCAAAGTTTAATCCTTGGGATGCTCCATATCCCATTACTAACAGAGTTGATCCACTTAACCCTCGTGCCATCATTAATTGACGATATCTAGGATCATTAAGCATTTTTTTAGGATTTAATCCCATTCTTATAAATGCATTTGGTCCTCTTTCGTAAACACTTTGTTTAAAAGCATTAAATAAAGTTTTAAGAAAAGGATTTTTAGATTGGATGTAGGAGGTAAGCATATTTGCACCGAGGTTTTCTGCAAAACTACGATCAATATCATTGAATTTGGATCTCCTTGATTTTTCAAATTTATCCATAAATCCACCAGGCTTAAACTCTTCCTGCAATAATTGCACATGTGCAAGATCTTGGGCAGCAGAATCCAAGTCTTCTGGGAGATTCTTAATTAAATCATGATACATTGTGTATCTCTCAAGTCCTTTTGCTCCTGACTTTACCGCACGGTTCATTGCAAGCATGTGGAGTGCTCGTCTGTAGAAAAAGACTCTTGAAAATTGATCTCCTGCAAGAAGGGTACGTCCGGGGGTTCCTATAGCAAACCCTGTGGCATTTGTTAGTCCTCTAACCATTTGATTAAGAGGTTTTCCAGTATTCTCCATTCCAAACCCAGATGCAGAGAACTGATCTGATAATGCCATTCCCATGAACTTTTCAGATGCTTGTTGATCTGTATTAAATGTATTGACCATTTCATGAGCTTGCTTTGGATTCTGTGGTAGATCTCTGAATGCTCTAGCACCAGCAGCAAGAGGACTTCTTCCTTGGTAACGGTAGTCACTTTGGAACATTTCCCAATAGGCTTGTAATGTCCCAAAATCTCCTGCACGTACTTCATCCCACTGCATTCCTCCACCCTTTAACCCAATACCTTTTTCAATGGTATTCATGGATGCCATCATGTAATCCTCAAGGATCGTCATCTTATAGAATGCCATGTTAGCAGTGAGGTTCACGGCATCATCTGTAAATGAACTAAGGAACCCATTGATAGCTATGTACTGGAGAGCATCAAAAGTTTTCTTTACTTTACTCCTACCAAGTACTTTTGCGATCCCTTCAGGATGCTTCATAGATCCGATCATACTTGCTAATTCTAGGACATTAAGAGCACTGTTATCTGCTCCATCCATTAGCATAGCTTCAATCTGTTTAACTCTTTCTGCACCTTCTTTAGCCATTATGTTGTAGGCTTGAAGTGATCTACCAAAGTCTTTCCCGATTCCTCTAATAATCTGAGACATATTAAGAAATCTAAGTTGTTCCCTAAGAAACTCTGCTTGCATTGCTTTAGGAACTTCTGGTCCATCTCCTTTGTTATAAGCAAGGTGCATATCATCGATTTTCTTACCGAATCTTTGAAGTCCACCAGTAATATCTAATAGGTAATCCCTGACAACCAAGGTCATCACAGGCATACCCTCAGTTGTATTAGCAAGACTAAGAATAAAGGGATCTATATTTTCAGACCCAAGCATTTGCTCTATATGTTTCCGTGCGTGTCCTGCAGCAACAATTACTTGGTCATTTGTTAATTTATCATTCTTCCAAGGACCAAGTTTATTTTCATACATAGAAGCAGCATCATTTAATGCTTGCTTCATTTCATCTGAACTCTCTACATTTTTAAGGTTAATTAATGGAGTATCCTCAAAATTAACTTGTCCAGGTTTGTAGTAGTTTCCTAAGTCATTTGGAGTAAACGGAAGTTCTTTTAATGGTTTTTTATTTTTTACACCTTTTTTCCCAGTACTTTTAGGTGTCTCAGAAGGTCTAAAGATTGTTTCTGAAGTAGTTTCCCTCCATTCTAACGGCACATTTTCTTTTTCTTTTCCTGTCTTTTTGTTGTACCACTTACCGTCTGCCCTTTGTTCATGAGTCTTTGTAAAAGTAGCTAATCTTTTTGATTCAATTCCTTCTACATCTGCTTGGTTAAGTGGTTTAGGTGCAGATGCTTCATCCCAATAGGTAATCTTACCTCTAAGAAGTATTCTTTGGTCTACAAGCACTGCTTCTTCTGCGGATCTTACGGCATGTCCTGTTTCTACTATTCTGGGAAGGTGATCTTTCTTAGGATTAAAATTAGCTTCAATACCATTAAACTTTGCTTCTACTTGTTGGATCTCTCCTCTTGCAGTCATCATGGGATACTTAGTAGATTGCCCAGATGCTATTGAGTACCTTGCTTCTTGGTTAATTTTAAATTCAACATTTTTAAGAGTAACTGCACGATCATAACCTAAAGCACCTCCTACGCTTTTACCTCCACTTGCTTTATGAACAGTAATAAGATTAAGTTTATCTCCGTTTTCCCTAGATAATTTATCTCCTTCTCCAATAGTAGGTCTTGCTTCAACTACAGTTCCTTGTTCTATATCTCTATTAGCAGTTAATTTAGCTGTAATTTTTTGAGGAAACTTATAAGTATGTATTTCTTTATCTGTAAGAGTAGTTTCTTTAGGTAGATTTATCTTTTTAATAGCTTTTGGTTTAGGAATATTTTCAGTAAGTACTTCTTCTCCTGTTTCTGACTTAGGATCTACTTCATCTAAGGCTTGTTTTAATCTGGTAAAAGGAGTCTCCTCTTTGGGTATTACTCGATCCTCTGGTTTCTTAGGATAAAGCTCTTTAAACTCATCTGTTACGTTTTTCCAGAATGATCCTACTCCTTTTTCAAGATCGTTCATTTGATACCTGAGAAGTTCTTTTTCCTCATCAGATCTCTTGAGTACACCAAAGTATTCATCAAAGAATTTGAACGCATCTGTACCATATTTAACGATAAATCTAGTAAAGGACTCTCCTATAACTCCTTCAAATACACCGTTAGATGCCTGTCTGATAAGCCTTTCAAATTCGTTGCTACTCTTGGCAACCCTAAGTCCTGCTACGGCATCCTCAGATGCACCCATGCCAACCATTGCATCTGCAATAAGATTGTTGAACTGGGGTAATACTTGGTTTTCTTCTTGACCAATAAGTGTAGATCCAGCAGTAGTACTCGCTAAAGTTTTGATACCACTTACTGCATCATCAAAGTACTTCACTTGTTTAAGAGCAGCACTACCAAGTAAATACTCAGCAGTTCCTACTCCTACATCTGCCATGAGTTGAGTACCTAGACCCTTGGGTTGATAATTTGACCCTACATCTGCATCTTCAAAGAATTCTTGATCTATGTTACTAGCAGGAAAAGTTTTACCTATAGGTGCAATACTGACTGCATAACCATTTTCATCTTTGGTTATACTCATGCCAGCAGTAAATAACATAGCTTCTATAGCACTATTTATAGGAGTTTTAACAGTGTTATAAAGACCTTCTACAACTCTTTCAGGTACTGTTTCTATAGCAGTTCTTCCAGTGTCAATAGCACTATTAAAAAGACTCTTAATAGCACCGTATGAACCATCAGAAATTAATTCTCCGATAGATTTTTCTGGTTTATCTGATTCTGCACGTTTTTGAAAAAGATAGATAAGGTTGTCAATTTCTGGATCATCTGTTTTATTTTTTACTTCCATCCATATAGGAAGCATTTGCATAGCTGATTTGCCATAATGTTCTCCCTCTTTTCCAAACATTCCTGTTTGTGTATCAAATTGCCTAAATAAAGCATCAGATACTGATTCATCAATTTCTGGAGTTATTCTTTCGGTATTACGAGGTTTGTTAAAATCTTCCTCGTTTTGCTTTGTTTCTACTAAAGGTTCTTCAGTAGGTTCTTCAATAGGTTGTTCAACCAAATCAGTCATGGTTTTAAAGGATTATATGGTTGAGTGTTTGTTTTTGGTTTAAATAAACCATTACCAATAAAGGCATTAGCATGTTCTGAATTAGTCTTTGTTTTGTTGTCACCTTTTTTAGGTGTTTTTCTTTTGTCCTTTGTTATTCTTGTCCATGATAATGAATTTTCTTTAGCATTTATCCAATCTTGGACAACTGGATCTTCATTTTGTGTAAGAAGTTTTCTAATTTTTAAATCTACTTGATCTCTTCTGTATTGCGGATCATTGTGAAATTTAGGGTATACTTGTGGACTTTCTATCCTATCTTGAATCCAATCTTCATATTCTTCTGTAACAGAAGCAAACGCTTTAAAACTTGATTCTTCATAATTAGTACTTATTAAGTCTGGATCAATTTTAAAAGCCTTTCTGATTCTTTGTCTTCCCCTAGTTATTGGTTCTATGCTTCCCTTTGAAATAGGAAACATAGGTTTACGTTTGCTTCTCAATCTTCGCATTAGTTTATCACGAGATGCTTCAGTGAGAGTAAGATCTGTAGCAAACTTTGTGTTAATTTTTGTCTCAAGTAATGACACTTCTTCAACCTTGGAACTTTGATTTATTAAGTCAATAGCTTCATCTATTTCAACATATATATTGGCATCAGTTTTATTCTGCTTTTTTGATTCACTAAGCTCATGTCTACGAGCATAGATACGAGACTGTAATTTGTCGTATGTAGACTCCCTAAGAATTCTTTTTTCTTTAGATCCTACTTCATCTCCTCCTACCAAAAATAAAAAATTTGCTTCTTCATCTAATTGAGCAAGTAACCCATTAAAGTCAGGCTTATCCTCTTGTAATCCTTTGTTAATAGAACCAACTATCTGAATAGCTTTTTCTGCATTTGTTACTTCGTTTTCTAGTACCGATGCTTGTGCTCCTTTTCTATCATTACTTCTTATATCAGAATCAACTGCACCATTAAGAGCACCTATAAATCGAGAATACATATTCATCAATTTTTCACGTTGTCCTGACTTACCCTTTTTATCTACATCAAGATTAGGAATATTATTTCCTATCTTTCTAAGTTTATCTCTAGCAACTTTAGGATCTTCTAAGCCCAACAAATTAATCATTTCAGTCTGAGTATTAAAATAAGTTTTCTGTCTTTGTGGAGCAGCATCAGCATCAGCTTTTTCGTCTATGCTTTTTTGGAAACCTTCGATAAGAGTAAGTAGAGGTTGTTTATGTTTTTTATCAAGTTGCTTTGCACTAAAGTCATTTATTTTTTTCTTAATAGAAGCTAAGTCATTTCTATTCCTTTGTCCTACTACAATATCTTCTCTAATAGAAAAGTATTGGTCTTGTTGCCGTTCTTCTTCATCTAATTTATCTTTTGCTTTGTCTTTCTCATCCTCTTTTTCAATACCTTTAATTCTTTCTTTTTCACCTTTCAAATACCTTTCCCATGTCTGTACTTCTTTTTCTCCAATCTTTTGGAATAATGATGCACGTTTTGATTCTGCTATATCAGCTACTGCAACTTTTCCTCTGAATGTCTGAAGTTTACCAAAGTCTACAATGGTATCTCCCTGCCATAAGCTAGAAAGTGTAGAGTAGTTATTTGCTTGTTTTTCTTTTTTATTTATTTCTTGTTGAGCATTCCTAGTCTTAATTGCTAACCGTTTAAGTTCACTTGATTTATCTCCTAATTTTTTATTGTTACCTAGTGAAGTAATAATCTTATCTAGTTCAGATACATTATTTCGATTAGCATCTATTTTATTCCATTGTTTATCGTATTCTTTTCTTTGGTCAAACTTAAGTTCACTACTTGCTATTTTTTGTAGGTATTTACCTATTTTTCCTATCTGTACTATTCTATCACTAGGCTTAAGTTTGTTAAGTCCTTCACCTTCTAATAGTCCATTAAGACCCTTCTTTTTTTCAATAAAGTTTTCATCAGTATCTTGAGGTTCAAACGATTGAATCTTTGCAGTAACATTAGCGTTTTCAATTTTAAATGTGTTTTCTTCTTGTTCTTTTCTTTTGGTTTCAAGTTTATTCCTTAGACTTACTAATGAATCTACAATTTCTTTTTTTTGAGATATGTAGTTTTTTGGTCCCATTCTATAAAGCCAAGTACCATTGGTTTTTATAGCGTGAGATTGTATTTCTTTTCCATCTCCTTCAGTTAAGTTAAATAGAAGAGATTCGTATGAAGTGATTTTTCTTGTAATTTCAGGAATTGTATTATCTTTAAGTAATTGAAACCTTGTCCTTTTTCTATGTAAATCTACTAATCCATCTTCATATCTTTTCTTTTCTCGTTCTAATTTATTCTTCTTTCTTTGTTCTTCGTTTTGTTTTTGAATTTTATCAAATGGATCTTTTACAAGATCTTTGTACATATTCCATACATCACGTTTTTCACCAGTGAGATTTAGCTCTTTATTCATAAAGATACTATTATATACTTCTTTAAGTTTTACTACGTTTGTAGGAAAACCTTCAGTACCATCAGCATGTTCAAAAAGTATTTGCTCTACTTTATCTAGACTTTCTTTAATTGCTCTTTGTTGTTCTTCACTTCTAAAAGGTGCTGGTTTATCTAATTCCTTTAATCTTCTTTCATAATCTTCTTCTGCTCTTTCTAAAATATCAGTACCTTCTTTAGTTTGGGCAAACTTTATCCTAAACTCCTCATTCCCAAAAGTTTCTTCTCCTAAAAGCATTAAGTCTTCCCAATCTCCAGAGCTAATCTTTGCTTCAGTCTCTACAATTTCTTCTCTTAATGTTTTATTAATCCTATCTGTTTCTATACCTTTATCAGATTTAGCTACTCTTTCTTCTTCCTTCCTAAGAGATTCTTGAATATCAAAAAGTTGATTTTGGGTTTCTTGGAACTTAGGGTTACTCGTGGATATCTTAGATAACCTTGCTACTGGAGTATCAATCCAATCCAATGATCTGAACAATTCGTCATCTGAGGTCATCCCAGGACGTTTTGCTCTTAACATAATGTTATCTAGGTACTCCGTATCATACTGAGTAATATTGTGAACACGTATTGGTGTACTGGTTTTATCGGGATTTAAATTAAGGTTTGACTCTCTGTATGCGATGTAATCAGCATGACTCTTGGGATAACCAGTGGTTTCTAAGCCAGTGTCAATGTTATGCCTAAGACGTTGTTTATGAATGTTTTCTTCTGCATCTACAAATACTTTTGCAGCAGAAATATGCAATGCATTCATACCTTGTTGAAGGTTAATTACATCACTAAACTCTTCACTTATTCCTACAGTACTATTCTGTCTTTCGGCATTAATTCTAATAGAAAAATAAGTTTCCCAAGGTATTTTTGGCTCATTAGTAACTTTAGCTTGATAGGCTTTGTAATTTTCCCATTCATTTGTTGCTATTTCATCTGCACGAGTCTTAAGCCTTTGGTTTTCATAGCCAATCCTAAGTTCATGCCCTTTTCTCATAGCAAAATGAGCAACTCTGGGATGGTACTGTCCTGCTTTTAATGCTTCGTAAAGTCCTTCCCTACCATACCTTTGTGCAAGTGATTCTCCTTGGATCTTAAATTCATCTTCCTGTCGCTTTTTTGCTTTTACTTCTTCTTCACGTTTCTTCAGTTCTTCTGCTTGATCATATTTAAACTTTGCACCAAATGCTCCTGCAAATGCAGTACTCATCTGAGACAGTGCTTTACCGATAGCTTGGGACCGTTGAGCACTAGGATCTTGTTTTACAGTAGGAGAAGAGACAGATAGACCTCTTGATAGTGAGGGAGGATTAAGCCTACTTTGGGATATTGGTTGTTCAGACATTAGTAAGGTGTTGCTCCTGGTCTTCGTTTATGGACATTTGATGACCAATTTTGAGCTTTATTGGTGAAAGAATAATCTTTAGAAGATGTTTTTTTATCGCTACTTGGATTCTGATAACTCTTCATTTTGTAGTAAGTTTCCGTTGATCCTAATATTGTATTTCCTGCACCTAATAGAGTAGACATGCTATCTGGACCACTCATAAACTGTGTTGATTCTATTTGTTGTTCTGCTTGAAATCTGACAGTGTTCATATTTGCTTTAATACTTTGTTCAGCAAAATGCTTGTTCTCTTCTTTTACTGCTAATTCCTCTTTTATAGCATCATCAGTTCTAAGGAACTGTCCTTGGACTTTCCTAGAAACAAGATCAGAAGATTGTCCACTACGTTTTTCTGATGCTACCCTCTCAGATGCTTCAGCTTCTATACTGTTAATGTGATTTTGTACTTGTTGTGCCGATGCTATATCTTCATCACGTTGATGAACTCTTTGTAAATTTTGATGTTCTTGAGCACCTATTCCATAAGAAGTAAGTAATTGATCTCGTGTTCTAGCATCTGCTCTTTCTTTTCTTTTATTAAATTCTTCTGCTTGTTCTTTTTGTGATTTAGCAGCAAAGTATGCCCCTGCTAATCCAAGGGCTAATTGCCCTGCAGCCATTCCTCCTGGACTACACATATATTACATCCTTATGAATTCCCAAAATGGTTTACCTTCGTATCCATAGTTATCAATTAAACGTGTAAAACTAAACCCTAGATGTCTTAACCATTGTATTGATGTATCGTTCCTTTTGTCTACATAATTACACAATAAAGGGTACATACTATTCATATCTAATACCCACTTTTTACACGCTTTATAAAAATGTTTCTTATGTTTGTTTTTAAACTCATCAAATGCATCACTTCCTAGCATCCAAGGAGATCCTGTGTAAGAGTTTACATACCCTACTCCACACATCCCGATCAAATTTTTTTCCCAAAATATGCTAAAACATATATCTGAAGATTCCCTTGATTTAATAAGAGAAGTAAGAGGATCATGTCCACTACTTGCCATGACTTCATCCTTATCTACTTCTTTCATAAATGGAGCTAATTCATGACAATCTTGCTCCGTACTATCGTCACATAATCCTAAGTAATACTTCATACCTTTTGTGATCTTGTATGAAGCATACCTTCCCACTCTGCACTCTGAAATTTCGATGGTAAATACTGGTTGTTTTCCAAGGTTATTTTTACGTTTTCAGTATTAGCCATAATACCAGTTTTAAATGTACCAGAGAGTAACTTGTATTCATCAATAGATGATACGTTAGTTAAATAACCATTAAAGATCTTTTCCTTCTCAGGTCTAGGAGTAATTGTAGTTGTTCCTCCTGAACCATTATTAATTGTTAATGTCTGAGGTTCATGAGTTACTTTTATTTTAAAGAATCCACTATTATTATAGAGAAAGTTAATGTTTCTCAGTTGTAGTTTTGCATTTGTATTAGCAATATTATTCTCTCTAAATTGTATCTTGGATAACTCATACTTAAACGTATAGGGTATCCCTGCATACACAGTGCTTCCACTCGCTACCGTGGTATCTACGGATGTCTGAGGGATAATTTGAGCATTATTAGTAACGTAAACTATGTTACTAGGCATAGCACCTTGGTACTCAATGTCACTTATGGTATCTACGGAGGTACTAGATTTGATTTTTACCCTGCGATCCAAGAGTACTGGAGTCTTATCATTCATTACTGCTTCTGCGGTATCAGTGGATAGATTGATTGACTCTAGGTAAATCCCATCTGTTCTTTTAAAGAGTATATAAAGGACTGATCCAAGGAATGAAGCATCTAGGATCTCTGCATCAAAGCTCCAAGTACTCCAGCTTGACTGAAGTTTTTCTTCTCCCTGCCAGAAATACCTATAGATATAGATATTCTTGTTGAATGTAGCATCATTAGAGAGACACAAGAGCATATCATCGTTACTAGATGAAATAAGTTTCTTGATTTCCCCTGGAATATACTGAGGTACATGAGAGGTTATTTCAGTAGCATCGTTGACCTCATTGGTGAAGTCTACAAAGTACTCTCTAACTCCAGAATACTCACCTCGTTTAAAAGAGAAGAAAACGTATTTTCCTGCTGGCACTGGTTTAGATAATGTGCTCGTTTCAAACTGGGTACTGACATCAATTGATACATCTGTGGGAGTAAGTGCTTGTTCAGCAGTAAGTTTGAATTGTTGTAGGTCTGTAAAAAGTAAAAGCGATTCATTAAATGGTATAGCGTGTTTGAGGAAAGAAACTTGGTTGTTACTAACGGCAACATCGATGGGGTTGGTATCGGGAACTGTGAGTACTGTAGTAGCAAAGAAATTAAAGTAATTCCCTGCTTCACTGAAGATTACATTCTCATCACTCAGGAACCCAAGACGATTTCTATGGAAGAATATATCGGCAATACTAAGACCAAGAAAAGTAGGAGTAGGATTACTAATAGAATCACCGCATTTGCGAGGATTCCACCCATATCTTTGATATTGGTAATTCGATACTCCTCCAACTGTTCTTGAGGTGTCTTCTTTTCTAATAACTGGTTCATAAACAAAAGTAATTCCTTGTGGGTTATTGGTTGAATCAATGTTTGCATCATCAAATAGCCTTACTAAACGATGGGGCATAGTAGTTACATCAAAATGAATACTCTGGCCTTTTCCTGTGGATTCTTTCCACACTCCATCACCTATAGATCCAGTAGCAGCTTCAAACTTTACATAGTAGTCATCTTGATTCTTGGCATTGTCTCCTACGATTTTGAGAAGAAAATTATTAGGTACATTTCTAGGAGGAAGATCGGTGAATTTAAGTGCATCATTGTTCCACGCAAATAAATCTCTATCACCGTGACTGTCACTGCTTGTTAGCTCAAAAGCACTACTGCACCTAACATGAATAACATTGCCGTTCCTTGTAAAAATAAATCCATCATTTGTAATTGTTGAGTTAGTAAGTTTGTCATAATAAGGAGCACTTGTTGCTGGAAGTTCTCCACCAAAACCTACCTTGGTGTTTGCTTGGTAGAAAGTACCACCAGCAGAAGGAATTGTAGTAGCCTGAGATTGAGATATTCCCCACTGAGTAGCTCCACCATTTTCTCCGTTTTCATTTCCAGTTCCACCAGTTGAATCGTATTCTACTGCACTTTGCCCATTCATAAGTACCTCTGCTATCTTATCAGTACCTACGTATGTCTGGTTTTGCGAGGGAGTAGCTGAAGGAGTAAGGTATTTTACTTTGTAAGTATTACTTCCTTTTTTTAACGTAATTTCATATTTAGAATTATAGTCTCCCTGTTTAACGTATATCAATGCTTCATGGGTAGAAGGTGATGTTAAAGAATCTGATCCAGTAGGACTTGTTATTCCTGTTTCATCTTGTCCTGAAACATTAGAAGTAGAAGTAGCCATTGCTGTTACTTTCTTCTTATTTACTATAAAAGTATTGTCAGCAATAGTAGTAGCAGTAATATCTGAAGATGGTGTAGTTACTGAAGAAAAGTAAGTTAAATGTCCAGTTACTAAAGTAGTGTTATCTTTATTTTTTACTGGGTAGGAAAAACCATTTCTATCATAAACATAAAGAAAAGGATTGTTACCGTCTTTTCCTATTACTAATGAGTAGGATTCTGAGTCATCCCTTTGAATAGTATGGATAAAAGCATTGGTAACATTAGAAGCAGTTACTCCTGACAACTTCTTAATATGTTCAGTTCCAGGTCTTTTCTCTAATCCATTAACTACAGAAGATAAACCATTCTCTTGTACTTGAGCTTGAGTGGGTAACCTAACCTCTGGGGCTTGTTGTGATACACCATTGATTAAGTTAGGTATCGTGCTTGATACTAATGGCATATCTTTTTACGAGGTAGTTAAATCATTTATAACTGTATTGGTAATAGTCCTATCTAAGACTCTGTAGGTATCGTAGTTATCAAATACGTTGTAATCCATTGATTCTGATTCAGCTTCTCTGAGTGCAAGGAATGCAAATTGTTCATCATTAATTTGATACCCATGTAATTCTTGAGCACCCACTGTTTGATCTTGAAACATTCTTGCAGCTTTAAGAGTAATATATCTTCTAGCTACTTCTGGTAATTCATTAAAATCTAAAAGAACTACCATGTTAAGTACTAAGTCTTTATCAAATGTATAAGAGTTAGTTACTCTATCGTATAATTTACGATTTCTCTCTACTACATCAGTGTCATAATCTCTATAAACTTGAGTTCTATCTACTTTTACACAGTTAGTAGGCAGTACAATTTCGTTGTCACTATTTCTAGCTAATGTATATCTTAATTCAGTATTAAAATACCAACCTTGTGACTGAACATCTCTACTTACATTAGTTAAAGTTGTCTGGGCAATTTCTGCTTCCTGCAATCCAGAATTAAGTACATTAACTGGTGCTTCTCCAATAGAGACAAGCATCTGATTAACTGCATCTAGTTCTGAAGTAGGAGTCATTGCCATAGTATTCTTTGAATGTAAAAAAAGGGAACCTTAGATTTACCTAAGATTCCCCTTGGTTAGAGGTTACCAGTTATTATGAAGCAGGAGCCACTAGAGCTACTGCCATAGCTGGCCTGAGTACGTTATGACCCATCGCATATTTACTCACGATCAACGTACCTTGTCGTTGGATTTGATACTCAGATTCAACACTGAGATCCATCAACTTAACGGTTGCAACTGCATCTTTGTGCATGACAATCGCACGTACTTTTGCAGCTTCACCTCTGAGGTTAATACCATTGGTAGTTCCATCAAGACCATCTGGGTGTCCGATGTTTGAACCATCGTTAACTACACCATTGTAGTTAGCTGGAATATCATAAATCGCAGCACGATTTGAATGATCTGATCCTAATGGTTGTGGACCAGTAGTTGTTCCAGTGCTCCACAGTGAATCAGTCCATGCTCCAGAAGCTCCAGCAGCATAAGTTCCCAAATGTGGAGTTCTTACAACTGGAATTCCTGCAATAGTAGGAAAGTCAAGTCCTGCAACTGATCCAGACCCACCAATGTCACGATTCCAAGCAATCATGCTTGTAATTGCTTCACTGTTTTGTTGAGTCATGAACAATCTGTAGTACTGATCAGTTGCCATGATGCAAATAAGATCATCCGTAGGTGCTCCTGCCATCTCAAGGATTCGTTTAGCTTCAATCAATCCTTCTACCATGTAACCAGATTTTTTTGAATTAGCTAAATTTGCAGCATAAGTGACATTAGATGTGAAATCTTCGTCATCCCATCCAGTTCCTGAATAATCTTGGATTAACTTAGATGCACGTTGCTTGTTTGTGACTAATGCAGCTTTTACTGCCATCCTCAAAATGTTCTGGTCAGCAACTTTACTAAGTCCATATCCTGCTTCTTGGGTATAGATGGATCTGACATCGTAATGTTGCATCGCCTCATCAATATTGGGGATGAACTGAGCGTTAATTAAGAGATCATCTACTGACACAATACGCTCAGAATTCTTTGCGTTGGCAGCAGGGGAAATCTCTTGTCCGGGAGTATGATAGGCAGCATCACGGTACTTGCCTGTCATGATGAATTGAGCACTTTTTCCTTTAGAAATTGTGCGTGTACGTGTGTAAGGCATCATGATGTTCTTTGTCTGGAACGCAGACATCACTTCTCCAGCGTACAATTTCAAAAATAATTGCCTTGAGGAACCAGTAGCGTTTGTTTGACCAGTACGGTGACCTACATAATCAATCGCATTACTGTTTCCTAGAGGACTTACACCAGTATATGTAGCCATATTAAATTCTCCTTAGAATAGCTATATGTATGTATTTAATGCTTTAGTGCATATATTAAATCAAAAAATTAGCGATTACTTCTAAGTTTCAGTGACTTGTTATCCTCCGCAAAGGGCAATACTTACTCCGTTAAAAAAATCAACCTAAATATTACTGCATTATATTAGATCTTTGCAACTTATTTGTTACTTGTTCTCTAAATGCAGGATCAGTTTGATACCTTGGATCTTTCATAGCATCTGTTAATTGTGTAACAGATTCATATCTATCTCCTGACATTTTATTACTTGTTTCTCCAGTGAGTAGATTAGCTTGTTGTCCGTTTTTACTTTCGTACCTAGATTTAAGACTTTCTACAGTAAATCTAATGGTACTAGGATCAGCTATAGATATAGCTTTGTTATACTCATTTATTTCTTGCTCACTTAGGTTTACTTTTGCCCATTCTGTTAATGTATTAAAGTTTTCTTCTCCTCCAGCAGCATTAAAAGCAGCATTAGTCATTTTATCGGAAATAGCTTGTTGACCTTGTATCCAACTATCAGTCATGTGTCTTGGTATTCCTGACTGTTCTAATTGAGAATAAGTATCATCACTTAAACTTCCGTTTTCTTGATATTCTTTGGACATATCTTCAAAATTTAACCCTTTACTTTCTACATACTCTTGAGCATTAGAAGGTTCTTGGCCTTGCTCTGGTTGTTCCTGTGGTTGTTCTTGTTGCCTTGAGCTACTGAATTGTTTTTCAAGTTCTCCATATGCTTTTGCCATATCCTCTGGATTCTGAAATTTCTCAGGTAACCATTCAGGTCTTGAGGATTCCATAGATTCACTAGGGATTACTTCAGCTTCATCAGCTTTTTGTATCATCTGATCTATGTGTTCCTGACTCTCAGGTGCAGGAGGTTCAAAGGCTTGTACTTTATCCACCATAATTATTGTCCTTCTTGTTGTTGCATATCTTGGTTTTGAGCAGCATTAATCATCATCTGCGGTGCAGCTTTTTCAGCTACATTCTTCATACCTTCTTGCATCATTGCTTGCTGTTGTTGTTCTTGTGCTTGTTGAGCTTCTTGTTGAAGTTGCTCTTGAGATTTAACTAATCCATCCATATCTATTCCAAGGGATGCTCCTAATCTATCAATGTAGTCTCTGATATTCATTTCTCTCTGGAGAATCTCAGGTCCAAACGGTTGAAGATGTTTGAGGAAATTAGCTAGTTTATTAAGGTCTTGACCTCTGCCAAGTGCTTCGACTCCTGTTACGATTAAGGGTTTAAGGGATTCGTCAGGGAACTTAGGAAGTTTCTTATCCTTCTGCATTGCGTTCATCATCAAGTTGACCATAGGCAATTGAAATTCCTGACTGAGAAGGGAGTAGATTCCACCCAAGGATGCTTCTAATTCCTGACTCATGAGTCTAATCTCTTCCGCAGTTACACGTTCTGCATCTCTCTGAATTGCAGAGTTAAGAAGAAAAGCGTATGCGAGTCTGTCCTCAAGAACCTTTGCAGTAGACTCTGCAATCCTGAAGTCAGTAGCTTTTTGAATTTGAAGTGTAGTTACATCATTAGCATCTCCAGTTACAATTGCTCCGTTAGGTGAATCTGCAAGTGTCTTGAGTCTCGTAGTTCCATTAGGTCTGACTAAGAATAAAACCTTGGCGGCAGCAGCAGATCCCTCAACGATTGCTTTAGTAAGAGCTTCAAGGGAACGTAAGTCTCCGATATATTCTTCTACATATCCTCTTCCATAATCCTCACCATCAATTCTCGTGAATCTCAATGGTATCCATGAAAGTTTATTTTTAGGATAAGATCCTTCACTTCCTGGAACTACCATTCCTTCGATCTCTTGATGAACCTTCCAACGGTTCTTCTCTAGTTTTACACAAGTATAAAGATCAACATTACGGAGATCCGCAGTTGATCCTTCATTCTCAGTCAAGAGTTCTTTAGCACTCTCAGGAAGTGATTTATATGCAAGAGATTCCAAGGTAATGATCTCTAGGATGTTACCCATCATATCTCGTTTACAAACAAACCTATCCAGTTTAAATACTCTTAGTCCTCCCTTGGGAGGCATAAAGAGAAGTACATTTCCTGTAACTATTAATTGCTTTAATGCTTCAAACACAGGAACACGTATGGCTTTTACTTCTATTTCCTGCATAACTGCACGTTCCACTTTGGACAGTGCTTCCTCAATAACTCCCTTATCAGATCCTTTGGTAAGCTCTTGCATTTCTTGGTCATCGATGATTAATCGAAAGAAAGGAGAGTTAGGAGGTAGGAGGGTAAGTAGCAGTTTGCTGGAAAGGTTATTTACACCTCTTGCTCCTACGGACTGATAGGGAGTTACTAAGTTGTTATGGGAATTATGACCTTCTCTTGGCATCAAGGAAGGAATAGTTATCGCAGATGCTTCCCTTGCTCTCTGAAGAAAGACATCTCGTGATGCTGATAAATGAGTGTATCTAGCTTTAACGTAACCTTCGTTATCACTATTGTAATTAGTGTCTAACTGTATTTTTTCTACCATAGTAGTTTTAAGCTATTTTGAGTCCAGAACCACCACCACCTACATTTACACCAGGGGAACTTATTCTGAATTGTTTCTTACCTCTTTTCTTTCTTCTAAGGTGACTCTTAGGATCGTTCTGAAGTGTAGCTAAGTCTTCTTCTACTAATTCTTCTCCACCTCTTGTTACTGGAGTTATTCCTCCTTCAGAAGTAGCTTTACTATTCTTATCTAAAGAACTAATTAAAGAGTTAAATCCTTCTACACCAGAATTACCTAAAGTATCTAACTGTTCATAGAATTGATCTGGTAAGTCTTGAACTGTATCACTGTAATCCTCAATTATATCTTTAGTATCATTTGCAGATTGTTCAGTTTGAGTTTGCTCACCTTTTCTCATTTTATCTACCTCATTCCAAATGTACTGTACTGCTTCACCAAAGAAATCAATATCTCCACCTTGGTAATTCTTATCTACTGCTTGGTCAAGGGTAAGATCTCCTTCCAAGAGTTGGTCAATAGTAGAATCTTGGTACTGTTCCTCAACATCATATTCAGGTAAACTTTTGGTATTTTTATCTACAAAAGTATCTACTTGTTCAGCAATATCTGGAGCATCATCCAAAATAATCTTAGGAGTAGGAGGAGGTATTATTTTAGGAATAGGAGGAGGTATTATTTTAGGAGTAGGAGGGGGTATTATTTTAGGAGTAGGAATAGAAGCATGGCTATGAGGATACCATTTACTATGGTATTCTTTTAATCCTGTCATGGGATTTGTAGTACCAGAACCTCCCATGTTCTCTAACATTTGTTTTTCTTGGGGATTTACATGGGCTATTTCTGTATCTCCATATCTACCAAGGCTAGAAAGCATTTGTGCATTACACATTATGCATAACTCTTAGGTTTGATGGTTAACTTTTTCTTACCTATGCCAGCACTTTTGTTAGATGCAAGTCTAGCAGATTTGTTTTTTCCTCCAGAACCTCCAGTGCTTGAATCATAGATAGAACTAATACCAGAAACATCAGAGTCTACGGAATTTTCTTGATTATTAAAAACATCTGGGTCCATACCTAACCTTCTCATCCAGTTTCCTCTTGCCCAATTTTTTTCAAATGAATCTCTTTTATCTAAATTTAATCTATGAAATTCATGTTCTGCTCCTAGTCCTGCACCTAACCATCTTTTATCTTCTCCTTGACCTAGTTGTTCCCATCCTCCACCTTGCATTTCACCTCCAAGTCTGTCTTTCCATTTCCCTTCTTGCCAAGATTTTCCACACATTTAGATCACCATCCTTTCCTTTAAGAGAATAAGGTTTTTATTTCACCTTCTTCAGTACTTTCTTTAAAAAGTTGTTTAAGTTGATCCACTACTACTCTTTGTCCTTGTAGATAATATAAATGCTCAATAGAAGTAGGATCTTTTGGTAATTTATCGGGATATAGGTTATCAAGTTTATCTACTAATTCTTGTGTTATTCCGTATATCCCGATCATATTAGTTTATTTCGCAAGAGTTACCTACACATGCAAGTTCTTGAGAACCTTCAGTATAGTCTTTTGATTCATACTTTTGCAACTCCTTCCAGTTAAGTTTAGGCATTTTCTTTAAGAGTTCAAGGTACTCTTCTTGAGTACATTCTTGATACGGTGCTTGTTTGTAAATGTGTTCACTATAAGGAAGGAAAGAAATACCAGAAATCTTATGGAAATTGTTGTAAACCCAAGCACCTACTTCTACCCATTCATTTTCCTTAACTGAGATAGTAATACTTGGTTTATGTTCACACCAATGTTCTTGATAAAGTAACCATAGTTCTAACTGTTCTATAGCACTTAAATCATTACGCTTGATACTATCATCTGGAGCTTTAATTGGAAAGGAGAAAACCATAGTATGCTCTGGTTTAGTTACATCTGGTTCATGAGGTACTCCTTGATTTACCATAAGGGTACATAAAGGATCTTTCATGTCTGTTCTTACAGTCCTAATGTAATAGTCAGAATGCCTTGCGTGAATACCAGAAGCACTATCACAAAGTTGCGATACTGTACCACTAGGTTTTATGCATGTGATACTTGCAGAAGGATTAATTTTAAGCTGAGTAGCCCAAAACTTGTTAGTAACTTCAGCTTCATTCCTACACTCTTTGAGGAACTCAGGAAGTTTAGGATCAAGTTGGTCTGCCATGAATTCATTATCCATGATACCAGTAAGACTAACTCCTAATAATCGTTCTTCTTCACAGTTTTCTTTCCACTCTTTAGTGAGGTATCTAAACTTTGTAAGAGTACTTTGCCAAGTCCCAAGTATCGTTGCTAAACGTACTTTATTTTTAATGTCATCCTTACTATCTTCTGCACGTACTACTACCTCTGAAAGATTACAGAACTCTCTTGGTTTAAGGATTATTTCAGAACATGGATTAGTTCCATAGTCATCTCTAGGTTCCCTCCTATCTTTGAATCGCTCAACTTGTTTTTTGGAGTTATAACTTGAGAATATACCACGTTCTCCAGATTTTGATTCATATAAGGAAGTCCATTCTTTAAGGAAGGTTCCTGTGTCTGGGTAGGAGTGATAGTTTGCGGAATTGTTTGCCAAGGCTCGATGTCCAAAATCTTCCCACCATGCTCCTGCTTTGGCCTGTCGCATTTGCTCATCACCAAGGTCACTAAGGCTAATAAGAGCACTCCTACGTACACCACCAACCACCACGACTTCCGCAGTTTTACAAACGATGTCGTGACATTCAATTGGTCTAAGTTTTCGTCCTTTTGCATTTTTAAATATTTTACAAGTATAAAGAAATAATTTGTTAAGGGGATCAGGTCCACTAGCTCTACCTCCAAATGTTTTTAAGGGTGCTCCAGCTTTTCTAATCTTAGTTAAGTCCCATGTAGGAATTAAACCAGCATAGAGTAAACTAATAAGTTCTCTAAATGCTTTTGCCCATCCTAATTTGCTATCTCGTACATCAATAACTGTATCAGTCTGATGGAGTTCTTCAGGGACAAATGGTAATAGATCAGTGTACTTACTTTCTACGCTAAAACCTACACCAGTACCATTCATGAGAACATAAAGTACTTCATCAAATGAACGTACACTATTTATAGGAAGGTATGAACAATTATACCCTGCTACGTTTTCTTTTTCCAATGCTGGTCCTGCTGTCATTAAACATCGCATTGATGGCATTACTTCTTGTTGAAGTACTGCTGTTTTAAGTTCTTTAATTACTTCAGGTTCCACATAGTAATTACAGTTTTTTTCTAAGTGGTCTTTAAAGAAATCAAAGTACCTATTTATAGTTTCTTCCCATGTTTCTCTCCGTTCTTTTGTATAGTCCCATCTGGAGTATCGGGATAGGTGAATGTATTGTTGGTACTGTGTAGGTAAATCAAGCATTTTTTTCTTCTCTTTCGATTAATTTGTTAATGTATACTCTTGCTTTGTATAGATCGTTAATTCCACCTTTCTGCGGATAACGAGTTACATATTTAATTATATTTCCTTCAAGGAAATCCATTTGATTACCTATGATGTAATCCAATGGTTGTATTTCTAATCCGTTGGTATAGTGAGTAGGATTATTAAACTCATCAGCTTTAAACTTTGCCATTCGTTCTTCCTCATCTTTGTTGTAATCTGCCATGTTATTTCTCCAACGGTGGATTCCAGTAGATAGGTTCGTTAACTATGTACTCACCACATCTAAGAATTCTTGCCATTCTTGCTTGAGTAATTGCAAAGTTTTTACTGAGTTTCTTTGCTTTAAAAGCACTTATAACTGAGTTCCACATTTCCACTTCTGTCTTAGAATTCTGAAGTGTATCTTCAGCTTTCTTTGGACCAATTCCAGGACATCCAGAGTAATTATCTGTGGAATCTCCTGTTAAGATTTGTTTGTAGAATGTGTAGTCGGCAACCTCTTTGGTTTGTTCCCAAATAGTTTCGTTCTCTGCATCCCAATGGAATCCAGGAATCGTTAAGAGGTCTTTGTCTTCACTAAAGATCACGTATTTACTTTCGGATTCTTTAGTAGCAAGAATTCCCATTACATCATCTGCTTCCAACCAAGGTTTTTCCAACCACTTAAACTCTTGTTTGCAGTATTCCTTGGCAGGATTAAGGCACATAGGTTTCCGTACCTTTTTCCTGTTTAGTTTGTACTCAGGATTAATTAACTTTCTGAAGTTGTCATAATGAGAGAAGCATAATAATACATCATTTGCCTTAACTTTATCCACAAGTGCATGGATTTGGTCAGAAATAAGTTTCTTGGTCTGGGCAAAGTCACAATGCAATGTCCAGAAATCACCTTCCCAATTGATAGGAACCTCAGTAACACTTGAAGTTTTATAAACTAACAAGTCTGCATCAACTAATAGTTTTGTTCTCATATTACTTTTCTATATTGGTAGGTTCTTGGATCATTTAAGTCCCATTTGTATTTAGGGTACTTTCTTAAACTAACTACTGTAAAACTGGATAGTTTATAAAAAGGAATAACGTAGATTACTGGAAATTTACACACGCAAAGGTAATCATATTCTCCTTCTGTAACATGTTTCGGTTTAGTTCCATGATATGAAGTACCATGTGAAATAGTTGTATATTCTCTATCTGTTCCAATAGTCTTAACTTGGATTGTTTTAAACTTACCATCCCTTTCAACTACAAAATCCCATTTAGTTCTAGGATTAAGTGGTTGAAACACATTATATTTCCACATGTGAAAGAGGTAGCACACAAGGTGCTCTCCTGCTTGTCCAGTGAAGTGAATACCATCAGTGTGTTTCAGCCCAATTTCTTCCACTTGTCCACTCTCCAGTGAGAGGGATTCGGAAGTTGTAGACATTCCCGGCAACTCCAATTGCCTTAACTGCGAGGTTTCCGATATCTCTGACATAATCATCCTTGACTAGCATTTGTATCTCATCATGCACAAAAGCCACTTGTGCATAGTCTTTGACATAAGTGTACCCTTCCAACTCCAGCAACTTATGTAGTTCAACAACCCATCTTTTACAGATGATTGCTCCTGCACTCTGAAAGAGTGTGTTCAATGCAGCATGTTCAGATCTCACAGGGATTGTTCTTCCATCTAATCCCTTTAGGAAACCTTTGGATGCTTTACGTTGTACTGCTTTCCTCAACTCCTTTAATGCAGGAGTCTTCCTAAGAAATTGGTTCTTAACTTTTTTACCCACTGAAGCACCTTTCCCAAGGATCGAACCAATTTTCTGATCTCCAGCACCATAAAGGAATGCATAGATGAAAGTTTTACTTGCATCCCTCGATGGAAGTCCTGCAGCTTCTTGATTGGCAGTGTGTATATCTCCCTCAAGAAGCACTTTACCGTATGCACCATCGTCATAATTAGCCATATAATGAGCCAAGCACCGCAGTTCAAGACCAGAAACATCACATCCCAGAAGGGAAAACCCTGGATCTGTCTTAAAAAGTTCTCTGCACTCCTTCCCATAGGATGAGCCAATGCTAGGAACTTGAGCCGTGTTCGGATGCGAATGAGAGCAGCGACTTGTGATACTCCCCATCGTGTTGACCCTGCCATGTAGTCTTCCTTTCTTTTCAAGTTTGAGCCAACCTTGGTTACCCTCAGATATCTGTCCTATCCTCTTGGCAAGCATAAGGTAATCACTCATTAATTGAGCTTCTGGATAGTCCAAAGTGGATAAGACTTTCTCATCTACTTTAGGTTCTCCAGAAGGAGTAAAATCCTTTGGTTCCCAACCTCTCAATTCCTTCAAGCGTTTAGCTATATGTGCTCTACTATTAGGATTGAATTTAATAATAGAAATCTTGTGATAGAATCCTTTCTTTCGTTCACCTTCATCTAAAACCCATGAACCAAATGCATCTTGAAGTTCCTTTCCTAACTTATCTTTTCTTTCAATGATCTCACCGTAGAGTTTCACTGCTTTCTCAGTATCAAAAGGAAATCCAAACCACTCTTGGTCATAGCAGATCTTTGCTATATCATGCTCCAAGGAAACATCTGTTCGATCTCTATCTACATCAAGGAATTCATATAACTTATGGGTCAAGTCCACATCTCTGATGCAGTACTCTTCCATCTCTTTATCATAGAAATCCCAAGCACCTTCATGCTCACCATAGTCACCTTTGGTAAATCCAAGTCTCAATCCCCATGCTTTAAGGGAGTGTGAACCCTGAAGTTTGGATTCCAATTCACGTTTCTCAAAATCCCTGTTCCTGAGATCTGGGTAACGCAACCTTGAAAGTATTAAGGTATCGGTGACTTGGTGAGTGGGAACTTTAAAACCGTAGAGTCTATTTAAAACTTCTAGGTCAAACCCAAGAAGGTTGTGACCAATTAGGTGACTACTTTGAATGACCTCAAGGACATCTTTAATCCCCTTCTTGTCTCTTCCAATTAAGTACTCACCAGTTTCAACTTCTTTACAAACAATCAAATGGACCCTAGTTAGCTCATCAAGCAAACCGTCAGTCTCTAAATCCATAAAAAATTTTTTCATAAAATCATCCTCTCTCTGGAGTGATACTAATCAAGGAACTTAACGTACTTATTCCCATACTTTTTTCTTACTGGTAGTGGTTCTTCTGGAACATCAATAAAACTATAATGATTGGATCTAAGTTTTTTCAATTCATTTAAACTTATCCCTAAGTACCATGCTTCAAACTCTTCGTCAGATAGAAGAGTAGTATTAATTTCAGAAGTCATTATTTGATCCTTCCTCTTCTGTAAACTCTACTTCAGTCATTCTTCCAGTTGCTTTGGAGTAATGAAGTTGAGTAGCTATTCCTGTTTCTCCTGTCCATCGATTCTTCAGGACTCTGACCTTGGTAACATCTGGGTTCTCACCTTGCTGATCCCTTTCACAACCAATAACAATGTCAGATAATTGACCAAGTGAGTGACTTCCTCTGAGTTGGGCAAGGGATGTCTTAGCACCATCTTCATGTCCCTTATCTCCTGAAGGTCTTTTAAGATGAGAAACTAGAATCATTCCGCATTGGACTTCCTCAGTAAGACTTCTAAGTTTAGTCATTGCGTTGTCAATCATCCTTCGTTCATCTCCACCTTCCATACCACTGACTACAATAGAGATATGATCTAGGATGATGTACTCACATCCCAAACCTCTCACCATGTAACGGACTTTAGAAAGAAGGTGATCTACTTCTTGAGATCCCCAATGGTCATAGAAGTATAAGTTTCCAGTTCCCAAGGTATTCTTGAAACCATCCTTGAGATCATCTTCACTGACTTCAACATTCTGGAGATGAATGGGCCGATTGAGATATAAGGAAATGAAACCTAATGCAGTTCTTTTGTTGGACTCTTCAAGAGCAATGTAACCAACCTTTTTGTCTTGGAGGAGCATGTGATAGGCAATCTCACGGCACACCTGAGACTTACCGATGCCTGACCCTGCGGTAACACAGACTATTTCTCCTTTACGGATACCCATAGTCTTTGCATTCAAACCTGGGTACGGATAGTCAATGCTATCATTAACATCATTAGATGAAATAAGATCCCAAAGATCCTTACCATCTACTATACCGTCAGGTCTAAATACCTTTGCTTCCCATATAGACTCAACAACTTCTTTTGATCTCCCTTCTTGGAGCATCTCAGAAGCATCCTTTAAAGGAAGTTTACAGATCTTTACTTTGCCTGGGGAAAACAACGTGACACAATCATTCACTGCTTTGAGTCCTGCTTCATCATTGTCAAACATGAGGATTACTGACTCAAATTTCTCCAGCCATTCCAATTGTTTTGCCAATGCTTTCTTTGCTCCAGCTGCCCCATTAGGAACACTAACCACAGGCCATTTGTTACCTTGAATCTGTGATACTGAAAGAGCATCCAATTCTCCTTCAGTTACCACTACCATCTTTCCACCATCCCTCCAGAGATGTTGTCCGTATAACCCAGAGTTCTGGGTATCACCGATGAAAAGAAAGTCTTTATTAGGGAACCGTACTTTTTGAGCAATGAGGTTGCCTTTAGCATCACGGTAGTTAGCAAGGTGAACTTTTTTATCCTTATGAACCCCTTGTTGATATCCCCACTTCTCCACAGTCTCCTGACTGAGTTTTCTCTTGTTAAGAGGAGTAAATTCACCTTCAATAAAATCCATTTTATTATCCTTCACTACTGTTCCTTGAGTTTCATTACCGTGTTCGTAGTATTGACATCCGAAACAAAAACCATGACCGTCTGTGTATCTCGCTAAGTTATCGTGCGATCCACACTTGGGGCATGGTTCATGTCCAACGAACTCACTTTTGTTCGTAGTCTCCATCATCCTCTTCGTCCTCCTCTTCATCATCATCGTATGTGAGATCATCCTCATAGAAAGTATTACCCTCACTATCTATTCCAGAGTCATCGTCATACATTGCTGAAACTTTGGTGACATAAGAAAATCCACATGCATTCAAAAAGTTAGAGAAATGTTCAAGAACATCAGTCAAACTTTCCGTTGTCATGTCAACATTAACAGAGGTTCCTGAGTACGTGTCCTCATAAGAGAACGAGTACTTCAAATCTCCTCCTTCCATCCTTGGAATTCTCATAGCTTCAATGCCTTTCTTTGATCCATTCTTTAGGGATTGTTGTTTCGGAATATTTAAAACCATATTTTTCACACCACTCTTGGCATGTCATGGTTGAACCTTGGACCCTTGAAGTTAATCTCATAAACACAAATCGAATATCCAACTCTGGACTTTGATCTTTGATGTTCCTATGTTTTCTTTGGTCCTGTGATCTAAACCATCCTTTTGCTTCAACCATAATTCCATTAGGAAGAATAAAGTCTGGTTTGTAATGTTTGTGAAGAGTGTAAGGAATTTGCTGAGTCTCATATCCAAAGGTAACTTTTCGGTTACCTAGATTCTCAGCAATTTTTTCCTCAAATTTTGACCGATACTTAGAAGTCTTCGTCTTCTGTTTCCTTGACCTTGAAGTTCTCCTTTTCATTTGTTGGAATTTCTGAAGCAGTGAATCCATCAGCTTCAGCAAACTCGTTGTTATTAGGATTGTACTCCACAAGGTCCAAGACTTGGACTCCACTGAGATCAGCTGCGATCCCTGCACCATTTATAGACTTGTAAGGTCTGAGTGTGTAGGAGACACGTACCTTGCTTCCATTGCCTACTGCAATAGTCTTAGGGATCTGGTTTAACTTAGAGTCAACCACATTAACTGTAGTAGTCCACTCTTCTCCTGCACGAGATCTAATGATTGCTTTCTGCTTGAAACGAAACAGAATATCATCACCATCTTCCTTGTAAGGAGGATTTGCGATCTGCTTTTCCTTGAATTGCTTTCCAGCGTTCTGGACTCCCTCATCCAATACTTCCATGAGTGATTTAGCTTCATCCGATGAAGCAGGGAGTCTCAATGCTATACTCCATACTCCATCGCTATTGAAACGAGTGTCAGGAGTATGAACGTGAGCATATTCAGCTTTACCTACTGGTGTAACGAGTTTTTGTTGTGGCATTTGAATCCATCTTCCATGATTGGGTTATCAAATATGGGACTACTAAGGTTTATCCTTTAGTCTTCCTCTATAGGGCAACTTAATTGCACTTATGCATTAATTTATGCAAAAAAATACTTAGACCTGAGAACCTCTGTCAGATCCAAGTTCCCTTTAGTGGGAGGTTTTGGAAAATCCTTGTCCAAGGTCTTCGTAAAGTCCCACAGTACCTCAAGAACATCCCTTGACGAATACATCTCAACGAATGTCTCTCTCAGCATCTTGTTTAAATATTCCATGTTACAAGCATGGGTTCCTACTTGATCGTGTATCACCATAAAGTCTTTGATATCAGACTTAATGCATGAGTGGATAGTTTTGGACAAATTTGTGGCATCTAGGGAGTGGATGAAATTAGGAGAGGAACCATTTCTCTGTCTTTTAGAGTCCACTCTGGTTAAATCAGGTTCATAACATCTGGGCCATATAAGGTTCCCATTTATGTGGGTTTTAACTCTATAAAGTTTTAGGTCAGGATAATCCTGAATCACAGGAAATCCTGTCTGTGTGTCCCAACTCAACATCTTTTTATGTTTAGAAGCTAAGTCTGCGACATCTCTGATGTAATCCATAGCGACTCTAGCAGATGAAACAGTATCTTCGATGATATCCCACATGATATTAGCTAAGTAGGATGTTTCTTTGAATACATCATGCATCCAAGGAGTCTTCAATTGACCCGATCCCACTCTATCGTGGATGGTATTTTCAATCTTTTCTCTACACGTATGCCTGGTTCCTCCGTATGGAACAACCATCACTGGACCTTTGCATAGCTTACGATCCACGGTATTGAGGTCAAGCCATTGTCTAGCCAAGAGTTCTCTGGAACTCCTTTTCTTTAACTCCTCAGTACATTTATCTGCTACATCTTGATAGATGTCTTGAGGATAGGGTTGATCCGTTAAGTTTGTAGCTCTTGCAGAACTTGGATCTCGTAGCATTGCTGAAAAATGCTGAAGTCCATTGTTGCTCCCATCTACACACACAGGGATAAAGGATTTAAATCCGTACCCTACCCTCAAGAACTCACTCCACTCAAAGCAGAACGCAAGGAACAACCAAGGATCACTTGCTTCCTGCCATGATAAACATTGGAAAGGATCTTCTGCTATCTTTAGAATCTCATCCTTCATCTTCTCTATGAATTCGATCCTCTTATTGAAACAGTACTTATCTACTCCGAAACAGTTTGCTCCATGAATAGCCAACCAATCAGAGTGACTTTTGTTTTCAATAGGTTTTCCTTTACTAAACATGAGGAGTGCTTTGGAATACTCAGTACCCTGTGGAGATAAAAAGCTACTCACAACGTACTTACGACTCCTATAATCATTCTGGTAGGGAAAGTAGAACTGATAGTACTGGCTATAATCCTTCGCCATCGAAAGAGTTCTCGTGAATGCTATTGCTTTGGATGTCCTACTTGTGTTCATCCTATGGGTACTAATAGCAAGGTTCTTCCAATCCATGTACTCATTCTTCTGAGCATTTGTCATCTCAGGAAACTTGAGTGATCTAGGGTACGGACACACAGGAATCTCTATGGGATGTCTGTTTGGTATTCCTTCCCAATTCCTATCCATATCCCATGCCCTATCCATGACATCCAAGACCTTCTTATTAACCTTCCAAGAGGTTGCCTGAAGTGCATTAATTACACCATATTCAAACGATAAATCCTTATCATTGAAGATCTTCAATCCATCTTTCTTCCATGTCTTGACAAAAGGAATACGCTTGTTTAAGTAACCTCCGTTTTCTGGGTTGCTCCATTGTTCAGGAACCACAACCATAGGTGAATATGATGGATATAAATCCTGACCCTGAAGGTTAACCTTTTCTATCCACCTTAACGTGTTCTCAGTAGGCTGGACCATGTATGCAGATTTCCTTTTATCTGCTAGGTACATCTCAACTAATCCAGTGGACTCAATCAACAACTCAATGAGTTTAATTCCTACATGAATCCGTTCTTGTCTAGAAAGTAGTTCTAAGTTTTCAGTTTCAATAAATCTCGTGCAGTTTTTTATAAGGCCAAACCTTTTGTACTGCTTATTAGCAGTTCTTCTAGAGACTCTTTTCAAAAGCCTCGCAAAAGTTTTGTTATCAGTCTCTTTCCAGATATTAAATCTAATCTCATCACATATTTCTTGACCAATCTGGTTACTGAGAGCAGTTAAAGGTTGTGAAGTAGAAATTCTATTCATCACTGTTTTAAGAGTGATAAATCCTGTGACATCTGGATCTAACATGGAAATAATTGGTGCTGATGATACCTTTCGTCCAGCTTTTCCAGTTTTTGAATCCTCTAAAAAATTTTCTATAAATTTTGAAAGGTTTTCTATTGAGTACTTCATGAGCATAATTCCATGAAGTGCGTTAGACTCAGTTCCGCTTTCTTTTGCTCTATTGACAAACTTATGGAACCTCTCGATTGAGTTGGAAGTCATGTCCTCTTCAATCTTGATCTGTTTCTCTACCAAGTCCTTCCAATATTCTTTTCCACCATCAAACCATTCTTTCATTTGACACATCTATGACACAAGGTTGAAAAAGGACCAATATTGATGCACACAAGCATCATTGGTTATGTCTGGAAATTTATGTAATAAGGTGAGTTACTTAGGACTAAATGCAGATGTGCATCAATGACTCACAAGATCCTAAATCTTGCATGTCTACCAATTCCATCACTCTCGCACAATAATATCAGTAACTTACAGAGCACCTTTTTTTAGAGTTGCCACATGTGACACTAAAAATGACACAAATTTGACACATGAAACTAGCACAAGAGTTTTATACATGATGCTAAATCTTTAGGTGCTAGGTGAGCATAGATCATCGTGTTGGAAATATCACGGTGACCTAAGAGTTCTTTGATGTGGTAGATGTTACCTCCACGTTGGGCAAGCCTGGATGCAAAGGTATGTCTAAGGGTATGAACTACCACATCTTTAAGGTTTAGTTCTCGTTTCATTATGTCCCATCTCCATCGATAGTAATGAATCCCATGAGTAAATAATTTATGAGAACTACTTTTAAGTTTAGCTTCAATTACTTTTTTTACTCTTGGAGTCATTGGGATTGATCTGGGAAGATCTGCTTTAGTAAACCAGATGGATATCATATTGTTTCTAAGATCCACATCGTTCTTAGTTAATCCAAGTAATTCTCCTCTTCTCATTCCAGTATCCATGAGAATAATAAAGAATGCTTCCATCTCTTCATTACCTTTGAAATCCTTAAAATACTTTAGGATATTTCTTTCTTCATCTTCAGTAATCCAACGGTATCTTTGGTTTTCTTTTTCATTTTGAAGAGTGAAATAAGGACATTCATCAATTTTCTTTCTCTTCAGTGAAAACTTCAAGACTTTACGGAGTCCAGCAAGTTTTCTATTGATTGTTGTGTTTTTGTCTCCTCTGTTTTTAAGAGTTGTAGTCCAATTATCTACATCAATAGTTGTGATAGAGCGTATTGGTCTAGTTTCACCAAAATGAGCTAAGATCTGACCCATTTTATAGATGTTGTCTTTCTGAGATCTTTGACCACTCCATTCCACCTGAAAAAGTTGATTAAAGGCTTGTTTGAGTGACCAATTTTCACTGTCCTTGGACTCAGGGTAAACCGTGATTCCCTTTTTTAGTTCATATTTCCTTGATTCGATCCATTCTGCACACAATGCATGAGTGGTTAGACTCCTGCGATATCTTTTGCCCTCGTAGGAAAACGATGCTTCCCACGAGGTTCCTCGTTGCTTTATTGGCATAGAATTTACTATTGATTCATTATTGCTACGATTTTGTCCCTGAGTAACTCACCTTTGGGAGTCAACTCAACCAACTTTTCTACTCTGAACTCTGGGTTTTCAAAGGTACGTAAGGTATTGTGGCCTTTTTTGAGGTTACGGTTGACTTCTGTATGTGCCATCACGTTGCGTGAAGCACTGGATTGTTGCATTCCTGCTCTAGCTGCAACTTGCTTGATAGGAATAGCATTTGGACTAGTACAAGGTATCAAAAATGAAAGAATAGTCTGCACTGGCATCTCTCGATCCAGTTGCGAAAACTCGTCCAAAACTTGAATGAGTTTGTCTATAGATTCTTTAGTGTCCATATTGGTTTTTTATAGTGGGTTTACCTAACCACTACACCTCAAGTTTGGGCCTGTTTAGTGCGACTTAGCCTATAAGGATCAGATAGGTGGTGGTATTGGTAGTTGTCTGTAAAACCCACATTGGGTTCGCCAGTTTTCAAAATAATTTCCGCCAGTTACAGATATCCCAATCTGAAGTGAGTTTTTATAGCGATGGCTGGCTGAATGATACCGCTGATTTATTTTATCCAACAAGACCTCCTCCACGATGTAAAGTGCCAAAAAGAGATCGATTCCTTTCAGACCAATCCATATTGATGTATCCAAATACACAAGAAAATTGTTTACTTATTCTAATCATAAATTTTGTAAGTACAGCAGAAGAAAAATTCTGTGATCTTGCTCCACATCTTGGGTACTCGATTATATTTTCGTATGCCATATCAACCTTTCTTTTTTAATTTTTATTATCCTTCTCAAGAATGAAATAAGTACCTTTGACACATCCTTTGATGATTTCAGGTTGTTTATTATCAAACTCCATACATGATTTTTTTGTACAACTGCAAATATGTCTAGACAAAAAGACATTCCATGTCCCTAACTTAAATTCCATATTTTCCTTTTGAAGTTACAAGAGCCATACCAAAGAGATGAAATAAGAGAGAAAAGCAAGCATCGATAACACGGCAAACATTCTGAATATATCCATCCTCAGTTGATTGGGTTAGATGTGCTAATAGCTGTGTCTAAGACCTGAGATATTCCTTTCTTTGCACTTTGATATTGAACATTAATACTCATAACTTGCTCCATGTGAGACATCGTTATGTCATCCAGGATTGGACCTATCCTAATGAAGAAATCTGAGATGATTGTTCTCATCCTTGTTTCCAGTTGATCTTGGACATCCTGTGGGATATCCATAGCTAAATCAGCAAACTTTGTTTGATCTAACATAGTCATAAATGTATATGTGGGTTAATATCAAGTTTTTTATTAAATACTAATAAATGATGGTACTGTGTATTCATCTTTTTCAGTTCTCGTGGTGATTTCCTTACGGACTACCATAAACCTCGCATCACGTACTTTACCATGAGGTTTATTGTTCCGTACTGCACCTCTAACCACTTTCTTGATCACTTTCAATAGATGTTCAACCATCATCTCATCTAAGAGCATCCATTTGTTCTGAGATTCTGAGAAGTAATAGACCCACTCTTCAATTCTTGATTCTTCACGATCTGGAAGAACTGGTTCAGATACTTTTCCCTTTGGTGTTTTTAGTAATGATACTGTCATTTATTCTCCTCTTTCACTACACGTTCACAATCATTAGCAATCACCTCTAAAGCAACCGCTATTCGTCTAAGAATAATTATTATTTCGGGATGGGTCATTATTTTATAATTGTTATAGGTTCATCAGTTTCTATCCATAATGTAGCACCGCAAGATAGAGGTTTATTAGGTTGGTATACAACCCGTCCACATGTGAAAGATACTTCAGAACATTTAATGTTCTTTTTATAACTTTTCACTGTGATTGGAGGTAAATCAGTACCATGTTTTTTATTATGCCTAACATTATGCTGATTTACGTGTATTCTAGATTTCATGAAACCTTTCAAATTTAGGGTTCATCCAATCATTAAATCCCTCATCAAATATATGAGAGATCACATCAACGGTCCATCCGTTGCCTAGCATTCTGTACCTCTGAGTATTACTTACCGATGAAGTATAATCCTCTGGTACAGTCTGGAGTCTCTCACATTCCTTGGGAGTGAGTTTCCTCCATTTCGATGGTCCATCAGATTCAACAAAGTTGTTCTGTTCCCAACTACTTGATGAAAGACATGGACTCTTATCACGTTCTGTTACACCTCCTTTGTTATTTCCTCTGGGTTTCTGAAGCATCATCACTTTGGGTTCCCTATGTCCTCCAGAACATGTGGTTAACGTAGGTGCTTTCCCATCTGGATGATAAACTCGTTTAATTGCTTCATGAGCATAGTGATCGTACTCTTCAGCATCTCCGATATGGCATAAACCATCTTGGGAGAAAACTAATTGTCTACGGTGCTTCTTAAAGTACTGCTTTAGATTTCCTCCCTTAAAATAATTGGCATCCAAGCAATGTGATTTTTCACGATCAGTAAGGAATCCATCTTCTAGGATATCCTTGAGCATGATCTTGCGATCCATTGGCTCAGTGAATGGAATATTCGTCCAGTAAAGCCGATATCTATTCTGAGCCGATACAAGACTTGAATTAATTGCTATAGGCTTGACTCCCAGATGATCTGAGATCACATCTTGGCATTCCTGCTTCATGCGAACATTCTCTAAGAGAAACCATTTTGGCTTGAGATCCTTGAGAAGTCTCACATATTCAAAGAAGAGCTTGCTTCTAGGATCTTCAAAGTCCAAACGCTTTCCACTAAAGCTAAATCCTTGGCATGGTGATCCTCCAAGAAGGAGATCTATTCCATTCGGAAAGTCAGCTGCAGAAACTTCCCTGACATCTCCATGATGAACATTGTCAGGGTAGTTATCCTTGGATACCTTGATAGCATATTTGTCTATCTCAGAAGCATGATACTCTTCTATGTAGACTCCTGCTTTTTCAAGGGCAATCCTTCCACAACTCATTCCATCGAAAAGGGATAGTACTTTCATCCAATTAAGAAGGTTAAGATTCTACTAAATAATGATTTTGGTTTTCTTCGTTTATCATCCTCATGCATCTCATAGAGGTAGTTTTGTCTCCTACACTCACTAGAGAGTTCATAAGCTGATTCCTTGGCATCTCTTCCAGAGACTAGGACGAACCTTGGAGATCCATCTGGATCTTTACCTACCCATCTGAAAGTCATCCCACAGGCTTTGAAGTAGTTACCTCTTGGCATGTTGAGATTGAGAACCGTTGATAGGTTCGTTGAGTTGCCTTCTACTGTTTTGATAAAATATTCCATAGAGATTCCTTTCCATTGTTTCTATGGGTTATAACAAGAATGAGTGCTTTGATTGCACTCGTGCATGGATTAGGGCATAGCTAAACAATCAGAGTGAAGTTTAGATACCTCAAATCCACCGTTGGGAAACTGCTTTTTATATAACTTTCCTACATGATTACACCACTTATTCCATAGTGATCTACATCCTCCTATTTCTTTACATATATGGACATAATCATTAATCTTTCTGGTCTTGGTTTCGATTCCTAATTTTGGTGTAATATGGAACCGTTTTGGGTCTATATCATACTTCTCTAAATTATGGCTATCTAAGCATCCAACTTTACCGATTAACATCTGTGTAATAAATCCAGCTTTTACCACAGAAATCATGGGTATCTGTGAGAACAAAAGGATTAGTCTCAACTCTACATCTACATTAGATGATATGATTTCCATTGCTTCTTCATACATTTCTACCAAATGGGTTTCTATGTATTGAGCACCTTTCCATTTGTTAATCTTTTGGAAGTATTTACTATTCCATTGATTAACATTGAAATCTTCCATCATACGAGGAAGTAAGTATGTTCTTTCCTGAATAGAAAGAAGAGTGAAAGCTATGTTTCTCCCTAGTCCCTCTGGACTACTTTGACTTACTTCTCTGCATAAAGGATTATGCAAGTTGTAAGGACTACTCATTCAGTTTTCCTTTCTATGCTTAAGATACAAGCATTGCAATAGTGGTTACCTCCAGATGCATACTTTACACTTCTAGTTTCACCACAGTTAAAACATCTAAGAAACTTTTTGTGCCAATCAATTATCCGTTTCATTTTTAATTTCTCCAGATTCAACAAGATTATTAAATTCAGTCATAGCACCAAAATTTTCTAATTTATCCATATAAGCTTGTCTTAATAATGCACCCCCCCAACTCTTCGCATTTCTACCTTTTAGTTTAAAGTAATCAAGGATGTAATCTTTAGTAATCGTATTACCATCCGTTGATACTACTTCAAATGGTCCAATAGATTCTCCATCTATTGTTACTTGATAAGGATTATTCTGTTTCATCATCCTTTACTTCCATATTGCTTTAAGGTTTCTAAGGCTATTAGTTAAGATGATAGTATTTTTGTTAATCTTGGATTCTATAGCCTCTATGATTATCTTTTTAGATCCTAGATTAATATGAGATTTAAGTTGTTCCCTCCAACTTCTTCCCTCTTTTTCGATTCTTGCTATTGACTTTTTTAGTCTTATTATTCTTTTATTTTTTCTCATCAAAATTTAATTCTTTTGAAGGTTCATCACAATAATCCTCAATCCATCCATGAGGACGGTATTCATAACTTTCAGGTTTTAACCCAACTCCATACTTGAATGTAAATTCATTAAGTATGTTCCTTTCAAATGTTCTACTGTAGTTATCCATAGTTTTTAATATCCATAACTATTAGGTTCCCAATCCTTCCAATCTCTTTCCTCTTGGAAAGTCTGGAAGTTTGGTGAAATTCGTCCAAGGTTATCATCTTCAACCACTATGGTTTCAAGACTTGGACGGTAATACTTTGATTTATCTCTGTGTCTCTGTGTTCCTCTATTTTTTATTCCTTTCACAAATCTCTCTCCAATTTCTCTCATTATAATTACTGCATTCTTGACATACTTTTATTCTCTTAACGGTTTTCCTACCACATTGAAAACAATCATAGTAAACCGTAGGATTGAACATCCTTATTAATTCATTTCTACTTAATTCCATTTTTCCTTTCATGCATCTAATACACAAGTGCATTATTAAGGTTATTAAACTTTTTCGATTCTTCTCAATACATCTTGAAAAACCATGTAATCCATGATTATTCCAGTAAGATCTTGTGATTGATCTTTTCTTTTTATTGATAGACGTAAATTTTCTCTACGTTTATCAATCATGAAAATATACCTCATTTTTTCCCTTAGTTGTTCCTACCTCTAATATAAGCCATGTAATCATTTGCAGAATCAAAACCCATTGATTCCCATTTTCTTCTGAATTGATCTGCATTTTTCTTTTTCACTGCTTGTACCTTATTATGAGAAGCAATAATGCTTTTCTCCACAGTGCTTTTAACTCTGATTCTCTTGGGTTTTCTCCCATCTCTCTCATATCTCCTCTGGAAGTATCCATTTTGACATTTTGTCAGATGCTCACCATCAGAAATTCCGAATCTTCTATCGGTTTTCCCTGCTTCGCTCCTCTCATAATTCATGAGAGTAGAAACTTTGTGAACATCTGCCATGAATGCAGAGGGACCTTTCCCATAAAGAGACATGACTTTGATGCCTTGTGTCATGTCTTCCTTTGCTCTAAATTTTTAAAGAATAGCTTCTAATTGCTCTTCTATTGATTTTTCAACACTATCCTTAGAAGTTTCATCAATCATTTCATCAGTCTCTATAAACCAATGTTTTTGACCATTTTTTCTAAGATAGTATTTCCAAACTATATTCATGATTAATTTCATGGTTTTGTTTATCGTTGATCTTAATGGATATAGTGCTAAATTAATGCCAGCCTGCATAGAATACACAAGTTAATGATGTAAAGTATTGAAATGATTAAGGAAAATACTATGGTAGACTTTGGCATGATGCATGAAATCGTGATCTCATGCCAAACTGGAATGATTAAAAAATAGGCAATAAATGCAGGATTTTATGCTGCCGATGCCTGTAAACCGTTGGAAACAGTGGAGTTATGAGGATATGCTTAAATTTTAGGCACTAATGATTAAAAATTAGGCAGTAAAAGTGAAAAAAGCAGGAACAAAAAATCGAGTATGGCATGGAAATTGCAATCGCATTATTAAATTAATGTATATAGCAAGAACCATGCCAAGAATAAATACATTTGAAATCCTGAATAAACCAATAAAATCAATAGCATACGATAAATGATCTTGTGTTTATCCAATGATATCAAGCACTTAAAAGATTCTGTGGTATGGCTTGTGTCATTTTATTGGTAAATCTCAAGGATAATCCAAGGATGTCTAAGATATTAGATAAAGGAATAAATGATATCATACAACTGATGCATCTTATACATGAGTGCATTAATGAGTGAGATGTCTTATAGAAGATATAGGAATACAAAAATAATCAATGATTTCAGAGATTTACATCGAGAACAAGGGGCCAAGGGGTAAATCTTCGCTACAGAGTACGTGTTACCCCTTCAGATTTTTTCTAGAAATAATGCAGTAGGAGTACTTCCTTAGATATTAAAAGGTCTACTCACATCAGTACCGTTACTTCCCTCTGGTCCTTCCTTATGCTTCCCATGATCATAGTCCCAGAAAACAGAACGGATACCGTGGATACTCCTTAGTAATTGCTTGAGGTTAAGATCTAACACTTTCTCTTTAGTGAAGTCAAATGCCGTAGGTCTATCAAGGTTATCAATGGAGGAACTAATGAGTGCTTCTATTTCATCTACTATTTCTTCAGGAGTCTTCTTCTTCTTCTTCTTATCGGTCATTAAGTACTAAGGTTATCTAAGGTTATAGTAAGGTTTTTCTTTTTTTTTCTTTTGTCGTTCCTCTATAGGGCAACTTAATTGCACTTTGTAGTGTTTCCAACGGTTTACAGCCAATTTGGAACAGAGGGTTCGTACTGTTCTTTTCCTACTACGTGAGCCAAGAATTTCTCAAGTTCCTGTTCCATCATTTCGTCCTTTCTATGTTGGATCTCGTTCTCAGCATCAGATGCCATTTGTTCTACCCAGTATGCCACTGCCATACTAAGGGCATCCAATCGGTCATCATGGACTAATGCACCTTTATCTTTGGTTATCCTGCTTAATTGGTGAAAGAGCATGTACTTGGATTGTTTTTCCACAGGATAGTTCTGGACCATCTTGTAATCCTTTTCTATGACCTTCTGATCCACTACAAGCCTATGCTGATTAAGCACTGGTTCAAGGGTATCTATGATCCGTTTCTCCTTCTGTATGTTGTGTCGTACTTCTTCTATTGTTACTGGATAGATTTTAAGGAGTACTGGCTTGAGGAGTTCCATGAACATTCCATCGCCAAAATTACTCTCGATGATGATGTAGTTGACCTTGTTCTTTCTAGCAATAACTGAAAGTGCTTCTAGGTTATCTTTGGAATACCCTCCTTGCATCCCACAGGACTCTACGATATAGAGATATCCATTGAGCATCTTCACTACTGAGTACCCCATTTCGTCTTTTCCTCTTCCACTAGGGTCAATAGCCATGACACTCCCAGTGTAATCCAGCCATGAACCTACGGTATCCTGTGGATTATAATAGAAATCCCCTGGTAACCCTACATTGGGAACCTCTGTGATCTTATTCTTGACATCATTGGACCATATAGGTTTTTCAGGTGCTTTATCGGAATCTAGGGACATCACGATAAAATCACTGAGCTTCAATGGATACCTATCGGCATCACTCAGGGATGTATCGAGCATAAACTGGAGGTTAAACCCAGATCTACCATAGCTCAATTCACGTTCAGTGAGGTCTGTATCGTCAAATCTCTTGGGATCTGTAGGTTGACCGTGGAGTGTAGTATCTCTTTCCAGCTTGTCCGTAATAAAAGGAGCAAGCCTATTGTTGTACTTGAGTACCTGAGATTCACCTGGGTATCTCCCCGGCCAGATCCTAGTCTCATATCCCCTTTCAGGAAGTGTTTCATAGAGTGACATCTCTGTTTGAGGAGTGCCAAGGTACATAATCATTCCATCTGGTTTGAGTATCGCATCAAATTCTTTTACTGCTTCCGATAACTTATCTCTCATAACTTGTGTCATGGAGTTATTAGGAACCTCCACATCGTCAGCAACGATAAGATCTGCACGAGATCCAGCAAGTTGTCCAGTGATACCTACGGACTTCACAGATGGACTATGGGATGCTTTAGCAGGACCGACATCAAAAGATATCTTTGATTGTCTTTGGCCTTCCCTAGATTTTAAATGGTGAAGCACTGGCATCTCTTGAATGAGTCTCTGGGTAAACGTAGAGAAATCATCACTACGAGTCTTGGAAGCACTGACTACGAGTACTTTATGTTCTGAGTCAAGGAGTAATTTCCAGCATACAAAGGCACTCGTGATATACGATTTACCTACTCCTCTGAATGCTTCTATAACTCCACGTTTAGGAGCATCCTGAAGAAACTGGGCTATATCATATTGAACAGGAGTAGGTTGAGGAAGGTTAAGGTGTTTCCATGCCATATAAAGGAAATTACGGAAATCTAGGAGTTCTTTCACTTTAAAACCTTGATACAAATCTTGATATGTAATGAATAAAAGGAAGGAGTGTTAATGCCATAAACAGATTAACTCCTGTGTGAACCATTGCTATGTGTTTAGTAGTTCCTTGTGGAATACCATCGTGAAATGCAGCTAACCATATAGTCCCAGTAGTCCCTATGTTTGCCCCTAGTACACAAGCTATTGCAGCGTTTAATGGTAGCATTCCACTCGCTACCAAACCTACGATTGCAGTAGTACTCAAGGAACTGGATTGCCATAGAAGAGTCATTATAATTCCACCAAGAAACATGTAATAAGGATTATTCATAAAGTACTGAAGGTGTTCAATGTTACCCATTGATTTTAATCCTCCTGCAAACATTTTTAATCCTATATAGAAGAGTATTAAACCTCCTAATGTAACTACAATAGGATTGTTCTGAATCACATTCCTCCTCTGAGTTCCCTTAGTTTCCTTTGGTTTTCTAGTTCCTTACACATACATGGAGATTCATAACAGTCCTCACATGTATCATCTGCCATGTTTCTTTCTTTATATCCCATAGCTTTATTATAACCCTCTCTATGCTCCCTTTGTTTAAGAGACTCATATTTCATCCTCTTTGACCTTTCTTATTTCTATGTTCTTTATATGAATAAGTAAATACCCAATCAATACTGGGATACTAAAAAGATATAGCCATATAGTTATATGGGTAAACCACCAATGCCATGCTGGAGATTCTAGGCACATCTAAAAGGTCTACTTTAGGAAAGTATGTTTTTCTTAATATCCTCTTTAGATGGAAACGGCATGTTATCCAAGAGGTTTTTAAGTGGACTGTCTTGAACAGGAAGAGAAGTAATTTCATTGTCTTTTAAGAACTTTACGGCAACTGAGAGATCCGCAGGAACAGCTTCACCACTCTGGATTCTATCCAAGAGTTCTTGGGCTACTGCAGCGTGAAGTTTTTGAAGTGTGTCAACCATTAATACCCTCAGTGTAAGTTACTTTACCTTCTATTCTGGAAGCAGTGAGTTCTTTTTTTCTATTGTTACCATCTGCACAATAACTAACGTGAATCCATCCACTGTCAGGTATTCCTGGTTCATAAAACTCAAGAATCAATTGATCATAGGATGTTATGTTATCCCTAATCCATTTAGCTAACTCTAGGTTATCTATAGATGGACATTCGATATCTGCAGCTTTCCCTTGGATATGCTGAGAGGTATCTCCGCTACCTATGGCTCGATTCAAGTCCAATACCCTTAGAGCACTGTTTACATTTACTCTTCCATGACCTTCTCTTATTTTCTGAAGGACCATACAAGAGAGTGCAGTGAGATTAACGAGTTGCTCTTGGTTAGGATTGTTATCTATTCCTAACCTCATAGCAGTTTGAGATCTAGTGAGTTCTTTGAGTGAAAAGTTCTTACTTAGTTTCATTAGTATTTACAGTTACATTTAGTTTTACCGCATTTAGGACACTTCTTTTTCTTCATGAAAATAATTCTATAGGTGGAGGTGTTAACATTAATATACTTTTACATTGATTAGCCATTTCATTGTAATTTTTCTGCATAGTAGCACCTTTATACTTTTGCATTTCATTTGCAGTATAGTTCTGCCTTGTTTTATTAACTACACAGTCACATAGAGCACCATTGTAATGAGGATTACTTGGGTCTACTCTCATTGTACCTTGGTAACAAGCCATCCAAAGTAATCTAATGGTTTGTGTATTATATGTTCCTGTGTATTCCTTAGATACTAAAGGACTACTACTTATTATTAGCAGTAATAGTCCCATTATAAATGTTTTCATCCAAACATATCTTTAACAGATTTATATGTATTATCTGGCATTTCATCCACTACTGCATCAATTAGTTTAAGCTGATCTTCACTTAGGTTGTCATTGAGTACTTTAGATACATGTTCTTTTGCCAAGGTACTTGCTTCATCTACAATTAACGATTGTACTAAATTAAGGAGTAATGCTGGTATCATTTGATTTTGTTGGTTCTGTGGTTGTTGGTTTAATATCTTCATGAGGACTCTCATACCAATGCTTTGACAACATACCAATGAGAGGTAAAAATGCTCCGAACCCTAAAAAAATGAGATCGGATGCACCAGGGTCTAAAGGTTCAGTTTTATGTATCATTGTGTACATTAACCAACCAAATAGACCAAACGCAGCAAAACTAATAACAAGCCTTGCCCAGAATCTTAATATTTGAAGTTTTATATTAGGGTCAATATCTACTTTTCCTAGACCCTTTTTAGTTGTTTTCTCAATGATTTCTTCCATTGGTTAATTCTTTGATTGCTTGTGTGTTCTGTTCAAGGGCCAATTTGATAGAAATAATGGCATCTGAAGATTTTTCAACCATAGCCATAATCTTTGTATCGTTTTCTGCATCTTTTTTCCAAAACTCTTCACGTTCTTTTCTCGCTTGATCGGTTGTGTATTTAATGAACCAGAATGAGGCAATGATGACACACGCTGGTATGCCCAGGTCCATTACCATTGTGTACAAAGTGTTTACTTCAGGCATAGCTTGTGTTACTTGCTGGGTTGGATAGTTATAATACTGAGCATCCGCAGGGTTCATGTGATGTCCACTCATGGTTTAGGATACTTATCTTTGGTTTTCTTCAGTTCAGCTTTAAGAGCATTAACTCCACCATGATAAAGTATGTCTAATTGTTCAGCTAAAGGTGGGTAGGAAGACGCTCGGTCACGTTTGTACTGTTTTGACTCGTATTCTGCGAGAAGCTCATCCCATTTATTTTGAATAGCATCCTCAGAAATATTATTCGGGTTAGAATCAAGCCAATCAACTTTCGTCCTGTTTCTGACCACAACTCTTGCCGTAGGGTCAAGCGAAACGATTGCATCTATTTTTTTTGGTTTCATGCAAAAATCTCCATTATCACTGCGTAAGTAGCCGATTGCGACATTCTCGCATCTATCGTTTCGTCAGGATTCCATGTTGTTATTCCTGGCATCGAACTTGTCGCTCCGTAATCCCAACCCCATTTTAAATCATGTGATGAAGCAGATTTTCCTGTCCATGTTCCATATAATGTAATTTGTGGCCCCATACCAGTACTGCCAAATACACCTCCTGTTTGAACTGCGGATAATGTGCCTCCATATTGTAATTCTAAAATTGGTATTGTCCACATTCCATTGGACACGTTAGCTACGATGGGGAGGCAAACCATCGCAGTGATTACACTAGAGGAAACAGATTTAGTATGTGGCCCGATTGTTTCGTAATGACTCGTTGCGTTCGAAAATGAAGTTTCTGTATCATTCGTTAGCGTAGTTACCTTTGTGTGCCCAGCAGGGAACACATTTGCCGTTCCTAAAGTGACATTATTTAAAGTCCCACTATTCAAATAAGTCGTACTTCCTGCTTGGTTATCTATTCGATCTGTTTGTATTATTGAAGGCATTTTTTACTCTGGTTTAGGATATTTCTTTTTTATCTCTGCTCGTTTTTTATCAATTTCTGTTTTGTCATTTGAGTCATAAAGAGCAACAACCAATTCTTGGATAGACGGGTATTCTCGTTCTCGATCCCGTTGGTACTTAGTATCATCAATTATTTTTTGTTCTGCTTTTACACCTGTTTCAATAGTCTCTTTATTAGGTGGAGTAAAACCAGTTTTCCATACTATAGACTCAACAGTACCAGTATGAGTTAACCAGTTACCTTTTTGGTTTTTTTCTAAAAAATTTGTAATAGATAATTCTGTCATACTGCTACCTCGTAAACTAGAATTGACGAGTACCACCTGTGTGCATAAACACCATCTGCTCCTGACCCTATTCCATTTTTGACAAAAGTCCCATCGTCTACTCGTATCATGAGAGAATATGTAATCGTAGAACCTGCACTCAGATTTGGACTATCTACAAAATACCCAGACATAGTAGTAGCCTCTTCACCCCCTTTTGTTGATGTAACCTGAAGTGCTGATATCCCCCCTTTTCTATTGCTATCTGTAAACACTCCAATGTCTGTTGCAGATCCACTCACAGTTTTTTTAAAATACATTAGTACATTTGCAGATCCTGTATCAAATCCCCCACCAGTATGTCCAAATAAAATAAATTCAGAATTTGTTTTTTTTACTGTAATAGTGGGAGTTGTTATAATAGTGTGTGTGGTCTGTGCCAAAGTAGCTTTAACATTTTCTTTAGCTTTTTCTATTTGAAGAATTGTTCCTGCTGGAAAAACTACTGAAGAATTAATAGACCCAGTATTAATTGCGGAATCCTTAATGTTTAATCCATCAATACTAACACCAGAACCAGATGTTACCTCGGATATTAAATTTGTTTTTATTTCAGAACTCATGATGCCTCACATTTAAGAGCTTTAAGTTCATTAGTAGTTTTACAAGAATCTACACTTTTAGTTATATCTCGTAGCCTTTGCTTTTCTGCTACAATTGCAGTTGTGTCAC
>UEXM01000428.1_pt1 | contig 45296 bp, 48 predicted proteins | sample 1796661 | NCBI WGS metagenome assembly UEXM01 (sample SAMEA4772469, study PRJEB27181) | metagenome | reverse complement strand
GTCGCACCTTTGCCACTACCCGGGCACTGTCTGTCACCGACAATAACGACGATTGGTACCGTCTGGCCGACGCCGTGAATCACGACCTGGCCGATCTGGACATTATCCTGATGCGCCAGGACCCGCCGTTTAATGCGGAATATATCTATGCCACCTACTTGCTAGAGAAAGCGGAGCAAGAAGGAGTAATGGTGGTGAATCGCCCGGGCAGTGTGCGCGACAGCAATGAAAAACTGTTCGCTACCGACTTCCCGCAGTGCTGTGCGCCGACTCTGGTGTCCAGCCAGTCCACACTGCTGCGCAACTTTGTACAGGAGTTTGGTGACACCGTGATGAAGCCGCTGGACGGCATGGGCGGCAGCAACATCTTTCGGGTGCGCAAGGACAGCCCCAATATCTCGGTGGTGATCGAAGTGCTCACCCAACACGGCAAGACGCCGATCATGGCCCAGCGCTTTGTGCCGGAGATCACCGAAGGGGACAAGCGCATTCTGATGATCAACGGCGAACCGGTGCCCTATGCGCTGGCACGGATTCCCAAGGAAGGTGAGTTGCGGGGCAATCTGGCCGCCGGCGGCACTGGGCAGGGTCGTGAACTGAGCGACCGGGATCGCTGGATCTGTGAACAGGTGGGGCCGACACTGAAGCGCAAGGGGCTGTATTTTGTCGGGCTGGATGTGATTGGTGATTATCTCACCGAAATCAACGTGACCAGCCCCACCTGCATTCGTGAGCTGGATGCGATTTTTGATATCAATATCGCCGGGCAGCTGTTTGACACCCTGCTGGAGTTGCGGCCGTCGTCATAGACCCGGCTGCCATGGAGGAGCACACTTGCCGGCATTCTGAGTGGCGGGCGTTGTCCTCCAAGGCTGAATCCAATGGCGGACTGACGTCCGCCGATAAGTAGTAGTGAAAACAATAACATGGCATCAAACTCTGCATCTGTTACCGCCTCTGATCGTCTCACTTTTACCGTTTTCCTGGCGGTGGCGTTCCATGGCATTCTGATTTTCGGCGTGAGCTTTGCGCCGGAGTTGCAGCGGGCTGCCCCGCATACCCTGGAAGTGACCCTGGCCCAGCACCGCAGCGACAGCGAACCGGAGGAAGCGGATTTTATTGCCCAGAGCAACCAGGAAGGCTCCGGTGATCAGGCCGACAAGCAGGAGCTCACCACCACCGAGCAGGCGGATTTTGCCGACAACAAACTGGAAAACGTGCAGCTCAAGGAAAAAACCACCCGTGAGCGCCGGGAGCGGGTTAGCCAGCAGCTGGTGATCACCACCGCTCGGGATAGCGAGCACAAGATTAACGCCGACCAGAAAGAAAAGACCGAGCCCAAGCCTCTGAAAGTGGCTAAGCAGGAAAACCTGCAGGACTTGAGCCAGCAGATCGCCAGTTTGCAGGCGCGCTTGGACAAACAGAAGCAAGCCTACGCCAAGCGCCCGCGGGTCCGCCGCCTGACCTCGGTGTCCGCCAAGGCGCATTTCGAAGCGGTTTATATTGATGGCTTCCGTCGCAAGGTGGAAGACATGGGCACTCGCAATTTCCCCGCCCGGGCCCTTAACAGCAACACCTATGGTGCCGTGCGCCTGATGGTGGCGATCCAGAAAGATGGCTCATTGAAAGAGGTGCGGATGCTCAAGTCCTCCGGCCATAAGTTCCTTGACCAGGCGGCCATTCAGAGTGTGCGCCTGGCGGCGCCGTTCGATGGCTTCACCGCAGAAATGCGCCGCAACATGGATGTGTTGGAAATTATCCGCACCTGGAAATTCGACAGCAGCCGCAAGGTGTCTTCGAAGTAGAAGTAGTTGAAAGTTCAAAGTTTAAAGTTAAAACAGAGGTTGGCATCAAGGTCGCAGTGCCTGGTCCACGCTGTTCTGTAAAGCAGGTGAAGCGGGGGCATGGTGTTCTTCGAATAGCTGAGAGGTTACTCGTGCTTTTCAACTTTAAACTTTGAACTTTCAACTCGCCCCCGCGCTTGCTTGAAATTCGCCGGCACCGGATACTGTGCCCATGGAAAACACACCACTGAAACACCAGTTACTGGTGGCCATGCCGCACATGGCCGACCCGGACTTTGAGCATTCCGTTACCTATATCGTTGAGCACAGTAGCGAGGGGGCCATGGGCCTTACCCTCAACCGCCCGGTGCAGATCAGTCTGGGCGATATCCTCAGCGACATGGATATTGAAATCGAAGTGCCGCCCTCCGAGCGGCACCGAGTGGTGGCCGGTGGGCCGATCCAGCAGGAGGCCGGCTTTGTGCTGCACAGCGCCGCCACCCGCTGGCACGCCAGCACCGTCCTCAGTGATGGTCTGATTCTCACCACCAGTCGTGACATTCTCGAAGCCATCGCCATTGGTGAAGGCCCGGAGCAGTCCCTGATCTGTCTGGGCTATGCCGGCTGGGACGCCGGGCAGCTGGAGCAGGAACTCGTTGAAAATGCCTGGCTCAGTACTCCCGCCAGCCGTGAGCTGGTGCTCGATACCCCCTTTGAGCAAACTTGGCATGCCGCCGCCGCGCGCATTGGTGTCGATATGAGCCTGATTGCCACGCATGCGGGGCATAGTTGATTAACGCTGGCATGCCCCCGTTTCACGCAACACGGCGTGCCAGCATGGTGCATTTGGCGTGGAGAGTGACGCTTTATCATGATTCTGGCCTTCGACTACGGCACACAAAAAATTGGCGTGGCCAGTGGCAATGCGCTGCTGGGCACCGCCACCCCTTTGAACGCCCTTCCCTGCAAAAACACCCAGCCCAACTGGGATGATATCGCTGCGCTGTTGAAAGAGTGGGAACCGGAAGCGCTGGTTGTTGGGTTGCCGCTGAACATGGATGGCAGCGATAGCGAATCCACCGCCCGCGCGCGTAAATTTGCCAATCGCCTGCATGGCCGCTTTGGGAAAAAAGTGTGGTTGGTGGATGAACGTTTGAGTACCCGCGAAGCGCGCGAACGCACGGGCATTCAGAAAGCCGATAGTCGGGTGGATTCCATGGCGGCGGTGATCATTGCGGAAGGGTTTTTTGCGGGTGATGCTGAGTTCATCGGCTGAATAGGCCGGGTAAAGTGTGGGTCATGTTCATCGATCGGAGGCCGAATGTAGGTCGGGTTAGCCGCAGGCGTAACCCGACATTCGGCGTTTTCTTTACGTAAAAGTTAGGAAGTCGGATTACGCCTGCGGCTAATCCGACCTACGAAAACCAGCAGAACTTACTGCTTGATCCCTTCCACAGAAATAATAATCTCCACGGTTTCTGAAGCCGGACCCAAGTTCTTGGTGATGCCGAAGTCGGATAGCGTCAGTGTCGTGGATGCTTCCAGGCCCATGCGGTAGCCGCCCCAGGGATCATCGCCGTAACCGATCATTTTGGCATCCAGTGTTATCGGTTTGGTCACGCCATGCAGGGTGAAGTCGCCGGTAATTTTTGCGGTTTTCTCGCCGGTTTTTTCAATTTTTGTGCTCTTGAAGGTGGCGGTGGGGTACTCGTTCACATCCAGGAAATCATCGCCGCGCAGGTGCTTGTCACGCTCGGCGTGGTTGCTGTCCACGCTGGCAGTCTGGATGGTGGCGGTTACCTGGCTGTTCTCCGGGTTATCAGCATCCACGGTGAAGGTGCCGTTGAAATCATTGAAGCGGCCATACAGCCAGCTGTAACCCAGGTGGGAAATTTTAAAGGTGACAAACTGGTGGGCGCCTTTTTTGTCGAACTGGTAGGTACCGCCGGGCTGGTCGGCGAGCGCCATGCTGCTGAGCAGTAGCGCCAGGGCGGGGACGGTAATTTTTTTCAATAACGTCAACATAAGCTGAAGCTCCGGTTGTGATAATTAAGAAGGATGATGGGTGTTGGTTGAGATGCGTGAAGGCTCGCGCGGCGACAGGCCGAGAATGCGCCGCAGGGTATCGTCGCGATCGAAAAGGTGATGTTTGACGGCGGCCAGTGCGTGGACGCCAGCGAGTCCGATTACCGCCCAGGTAACCCAATAGTGGATCATCCCGGCGGTGTCCTCCAGGCCGGTCTGATGGCCGCTCACGGAAGGAACGGAAAACCAGTTGAACACATCCACAGAAGAGCCATCGGCGCTGCTGATTAGATAGCCGCTGACCATGGCCACGAATAACAACAGATACAAGGCCCAGTGAGTGAGATGGGCGCTGATTTTTTCCCAGGGCTTGTGAGTTGGCAGTGGTGCTGGCGGCGGTGAAATAAAGCGCCAGCCCAAGCGCAGAACCATGGTGATAAACAAGAGAATGCCAATGCTGCGGTGCAGGTCCGGGCCCTTGCGATACCAGGGATCGTAATAGCCCAGGTCCACCATATAAAAGCCCAGCGCGAACAGGCCGATCACCGCCAGTGCCACTAGCCAGTGGAATAGCAAGGCAATAGCGCCAAAGCGTTGCGGGTCGTTACGCAGTTTCATGGTGGTTCCCTTCCGGTGTTGCTGCCCGTGTTGTTGGGCGATCCCTTGTTGTTCAGAGTGCACGCGGCGCGTCAGGTTCCGGCGTATACAAAACTTACAGGCGTTATGCCGCTGCGACTAGCTTGTCGGCATTGCGAGTCGGGACACAGCGCAAAAAACTGAACGGTTTGATCGACTGTTCTGTTGATTGCCGCTTTGTCAGGGGCTCCTCAATTGCCTCAGCGGCCCGGCCTTCTGCTACTCTTATGGTTTATGGAATGAGGGAGAGCGGCCTTGAGCTGGGATGAGCAACAACTGCAGACACACTTGGATGCCATGGCGTCGGCCATCAATGACCGCTTTGGCGACAAGGCGCCGCTGCTGGTGGGAATCGAATCCGGGGGTGCGTGGGTGGCGCAGGCGCTCAACGGCCGTTTGCCCACGGCATTGCCGCTGGGCTCGCTGAATCCGGCGTTTTACCGGGATGACTTCGACACCCGTGGCCTCAAGCCGAAGGTGACGCCATCCAAGCTACCGTTTGATGTGGATGGCCAGCACATTTTGCTGGTGGATGATGTGCTGATGACCGGGCGCACCATTCGCGCGGCCATGAACGAGCTGTTCGATTTCGGTCGCCCGGCGTCTATCTCCCTGGTGGTGCTGTTCGACATCGGCCACCGGCAATTGCCAATTCGTGCCGATATTTGTGGGGAAACTTTGGCATTGCCACCCCATCAACGGGTAGAATTACGCGGGCCCTCTCCGTTGATTGCCGAGATTCGCAATCTGGTGGTTGAGGACGATACAGAGACAAGGTCATAAGAATGACGTCGACGCTTGCGCCATCCTCCCGCGTACAACTTACCGACGACGGTAAGCTTCGCCATTTTCTCACCACTGAGCATCTCCCCCGTTCCCTGCTGGAAGACATTCTCGATACCGCTGCCAGCTTTGTGGATGTGGGTGGCCGGGCCATCAAGAAAGTCCCGCTGCTGCGCGGCAAGACCGTGGTGAACCTGTTCTTTGAATCCAGCACCCGTACCCGCAGCACCTTTGAACTGGCCGCCCAGCGACTGAGCGCGGACGTGCTCAACCTGGATATTGCCAAATCGGCCACCAGCAAGGGCGAAACGCTACTCGATACCCTGCGCAACCTGGAAGCCATGGCGGCGGACATGTTCGTGGTGCGCCATCAGGATTCCGGGGCGCCGTTCTTCATTGCCAACGAAGTCACCCCCAGTGTGGCGGTGATCAACGCTGGCGACGGGCGTCATGCCCACCCCACTCAGGCCATGCTCGACATGTATACCATCCGCCACTACAAAGGCGGTTTTGCCGGGCTGAAAGTGGCCATTGTCGGCGACATCCTGCATTCCCGGGTAGCTCGCTCCCAGGTGCATGCGCTGAACATCCTCGGTGCCGAGGAAGTGCGCCTGATTGGCCCCAAGACATTGTTGCCGGTGGATGCCGAAGCGCTAGGCGCCACCGTGTTCACGGACATGGCCCAGGGCCTGAAAGACGTGGATGTGGTGATCATGCTGCGCCTGCAGAAAGAGCGCATGGACTCTGCGCTGCTGCCCAGTGAAGGCGAGTTCTTCCGGCTCTACGGATTGAACAACGACAAACTCCAGTTCGCCAAGGATGACGCCATTGTTATGCACCCCGGCCCGATCAACCGCGGCGTGGAGATCGCCTCGGAAGTGGCAGACGGCCCCCGTTCGGTAATCCTTAACCAGGTGACCTTTGGTATCGCCGTGCGCATGGCCGTCATGTCCATGGCGATCAGTGGCCAGGACAGTGACAACAGTGCTTTGGTCGCCCCGGTAGAAGGAACAGGAGGTGCCCGTGGCCAGCGCTAACCGTAACCGCGCCCATATCCTGATCCGTAAAGGGCGGGTGATTGATCCGGCCAGTGGCCGGGATGATGTGGCGGACCTGCTAATCGAGAATGGCCGTCTGACCCGTATCGGCGCCAGCCTGGATGCGCCGGGGGCCGATATTGTCGAGGCCGATGGCCTCTGGGTGTTGCCCGGTCTGGTGGATGCCTGTGTGCACCTGTCGTTGCCGGGAAGCGGTCGCACTGGCGATATCGCCAGCGAAACCCGTGCGGCCGCTGCCGGGGGGATTACCCATCTTGCCGCCCAGCCCGACTGTGGCCCGGTGGATTCCACCGCGGTGGTGCGGTTGATCCGTGAGCAGGCCGGCCAGGCCGGGTTTGCCCGGATCATGCCGATTGCGGCCATGACTCAAGGTTTGCTGGGCGAACAGCTGGCAGAGATGTCGACCCTGGCCCGCGCGGGGTGTATCGCCGTAGGCAATGCCGGCGGCAAGGTGGCCAATGCGCTGGTGCTCAAGCGGAGCCTGGAATACGCCGCCACCTTTGATCTGCCGGTGATGTTCCGTCCGCAGGATTCGGCGCTTAGCGCCGGGGGCTGTGCCCACGAGGGGCCGGTGGCGACCCGTCTCGGTTTGCCCGGTATCCCCGCCGTGGCAGAAAGTGTGGACCTGTCCCGCGACCTGCTGTTGGTTGAAGCTACCGGGGTGCGGGCGCACTTCCAGCAGATCTCCAGCCGTGATTCCCTGCGCTTACTGCGCGCCGCCAAACGGCGGGGCCTGCCGGTGACAGCGGATGTGAGCATCCAGCACCTGCTGCTGGATGAGTCGGCGCTGGAAGGTTTCAACAGCCACTGCCATGTGATTCCGCCCCTGCGCAGCGCCGCGGACCGGGAGGCCCTGCTGGAGGCCGTGGCCGATGGCACCATCGACGCTATCTGTTCTCAGCACACGCCCATTGGCTCCTCTAGCAAGGCGGCACCGTTCCCGGCCACCAAGCCGGGTATGGCCGGGCTGGATGTGCTGCTGTCGTTGGTGTTGCAGTTGGTGGACGAGGGCAAGCTGGACCTGTTACGTGCCCTGGATGCGGTCACCGCGGCCCCGGCCCGTTGCCTGGGAATCCAGGCTGGCCAGCTGGAAACCGGTCGCCCCGCCAGCCTCTGTGTGCTGGACCCGGCGGGCGTCAAGGACCTCTGCGAAGACTGGCTGTCCGCAGGCAACAACTCCCCCTGGCGCAATGCCCAGCTCAAGGGCAGCGTGAAACTGACGGTGTGTCAGGGCAAGGTGAGCTGGCTGTCGGATTGAGTCAGCGGCCAGCTACGAAGCCGCTGTAGGCGTTCCCTGGAAGAGAACGCCTACAAAGTGCGGCTTACCCCTTGTTCAGCTGAAACACTTCCCCCCTCAGATCGGCTTCCCCGATCACCCCCGGTGCCACGCGCCAGCGCCCTTCCCTGTCTTGAAAAATCAGGGCCGGCGTGCCCTGCAGGCCCAGCCCGATCATCAGTGCGGTGTTGTTCTGGATCTGGCTGCGGATGGCAGCGGGGACCCGCTCCAGTGGGCGGATACCGCCGTCATCGTAGTGCGCCTCGTGCTCAGCCAGGGCGGCGGTCGGGTCCGGGGCGGCCAGCACGGCACCGCCTTGAGTAAAGCTGCGTTTGGGATTGATCAGCCCGACGATAATGTGGCGTACCTGCAACACGTTGTCCTCGTCTTCGATCATCGGCTGCATGTTTTCCCACAATCTGGCGCAGTAGGGGCAGGCCATATCCGTGAACACATAAGCCACCCGTTGCGGCTGCTGTGCACCTTCAGCTACCCAGGTGCTGGCTTCCAGCTTGGCCAGCAGGCTGTCCATGGAGGGTTCGTCGTTGGCCTGACCGATCAGTGGCATCAGCAGGGTGAGCAGCAAGGCAGCAGGTTTGATCATGGAGTGTCTCCCGTAAGGTGTTGGCTGAGGAAGTGATGCAGGCTGGCGTCGGACAGGGGGCCAAAATGGCGCCCTACTTCCCGGCCCTGCTGATCGAATAAAAGGGTTAGCGGCAGGCCACGATTGCCCGCATAGCGGCCCAGGTCCGTATGTGGGTCCAGTAACAGGTGCTCAAAGTGCAGCTGCCCTTCGGTGAGGTACTGGCGGACCTGATTGGGGTTTTCTCCCTGATTGGCAAGAATAAAGCGAACGCCGGGATAGCGCTGTTGCCCGGCCTCAAGCACGGGCATTTCCCGCCGGCACGGCGGGCACCAGGAGGCCCACAGGTTCACCAGCGTTACCCCGCTGGATGCGACGTCCAGTGTGGTGGCCTCTCCTTGCAGGTTATACAGGGTGACCTCCGGTAGTGTGCTGGGCGTTGGCGACAAGGCTTCCAGTGCGGCAAATGCCAACGTCATGCTGAGCAGCGCTGCGGCACTGGCGGACACCAGCGCGGCGCGAACATGGCGCTGCCGGTAAAGGCTGACGGCCAGCACCGGCAGCGCCAGTAATGCTCCGGGCCACCACCAGCCCCCGTCACGGATATCCAGCATGGCCAGCCAGGATTCATATTGGCTGTGATAGCGCAATAAAAACGCCAGGCGTGCGCCGAGCACGGCAGTGATGGCAATCAGCCAGAGCGTTGCTTCGATGTGTTGTCCACGCCGTTGCCACCACAGGCTGGTCAGGGTGGCGGCGAGAAACCCGATCAGGACCACGAAGGTGCCTGCCGGCAGCGCGAGGGGGCCAATAATGACAGCGTCCACGGTATCTCCAGTCAGGGAAGCGCCAGTGTGGATCGGCCGCATTAACCGTGGGTTAACCGGTGGCGCCGACACTGGGCTGCAACTTGCGCAGCCTAACCGGGTCAGAGTCACATGCATATTTTATTGATCGAAGATGACGCCTTGCTGGGCGATGGTATTCAGGCCGGGCTGCAGGCCATGGGGTTTACTGTGGCCTGGGTGACGCGTGCACGCGAAGGGCTGGCTGCCTGGAAAAGCGTGGAGTTCGATGCGCTGGTGCTGGATCTGGGGCTGCCTGACCAGGATGGGGGGCAGGCCCTTTGCCAGTGGCGCGACGCCGGGCTCACTGCGCCGGTCTTGATCCTCACCGCCCGGGACGCGGTACAGGACCGCATTAATGGCTTGCAGCGTGGCGCCGATGATTACCTGATCAAGCCGTTTGATCTGGGCGAACTGGCGGCGCGTCTGCAAGCGCTGCTGCGCCGTAGTCGCGGCCAGGCGAGTCCGTTGATTGAACATGGCCGGGTGCGGGTGGACCCGTTTCGGCAGCAGGTCTGGCTGGCGGATCAGGAGGTGGAACTGCAACGGCGGGAGATGGCGTTGTTGCTTGCCTTGTTGCAAAGCCGGGGTCGGCTGCTCACGGCGGACCAGCTGGCCGACCGTGTCTATGGCTGGGTGGATGGCGTGGAGAGCAACGCGTTGGCGGTGCATATCCATAACCTGCGCCGCAAGCTGGGCAGCGGCATTGTGGAAACCGTGCGCGGTGGCGGGTATCGCCTGGGGGCGCCGTTGTGATGGCGCGCTCGCTGCGTTCCCGGGTGTTATGGCTGGTGGCGTTCAGTTTGCTGAGTGTCTGGCTGCTGCTGGCACTGTGGTTGCACAATACCGTCAAGCAGCATCTGGGCACGGCGCTGGACCAGCGGCTGGCGGCATCCGCACGCATGGTGGCCTCCATGGCCAATGCCAGTGCACCGGCGTTATCTGCCAAGCCGGAACTGCAGGCGGTGGCAAATAGCGGGCTGTTTTGCCAGGTGATGAACTTGCGTGGCGAGATTCTGGCGCGCTCCGGTGGCGCACCGTCCGCCCGTCTTGCCAGCAGTCAAGACGGCTTTACAGAGCGCTCCCTGGCGGGTGAGCGCTGGCGCGTGTATACCGTCAGCCAGGGGCAGATACGGGTTGCCACCGCCGAACCCATGGCGGTGCGTGAATCGTTGCTGGCGACTCTGGCCTGGGCATTGCTGGTGGGGCTGTTGCTGGCCCTGCTGGGGGCGTGGTTGGCGGTGCGCTGGGCCGTGAGCCGCGGCCTGGCGCCGTTGGAGGCGGTGCGCAAGGAGTTTGAGTCGCGCCCGGTGCAGGCGGCGTCAGCGACACCCAGCGCGGCCGGGATCACGGAGTTGGTGCCCCTGGTGGCGGCGCTGGATCGTTGGGCTGATCAGGCACGGCAAGCGCTGTTGCGCGAGCGGCGCCTGACCGACGATCTGGCTCACGAACTGCGTACGCCACTGGCTGCCCTGAAAACCCAGTTGCAGGTGGCCCGCTTGAAGTTGCCCTCGGATGCACCGGCTATGGCAGCGCTGACGGCGGCGGAAAACGCCAGCTCGCGAATGGCAGATAACCTGCAGCAGCTGTTGGCGCTGGCCCGCCTGGATGGGGTGCCGCAGAGTTGTCCGCGCCCGGTGCAAGAGGTTATCGATGACAGTCTGGCCCAGCTCGCGGGGCATCCGCAGCGTGCGGCAGTGCACCGGGATGACGTGACGTGTGCGGGAATGGAATTGGCGTCCCCGTCCCTGGCCAGCCTGGCATTACGCAACCTGCTGGAGAACGCGTTGCGCTATACGCCGCCGGGGGAGGCGGTGTGGATTCGAGTGGTGGCGGATGCGTCGGGCCTGCACATCCATGTGGAAGATAAGGGGCCGGGGATAACGGCCGATGCGGAGGCCTTGTGCACGCGTGGGCACCGGGGTGATCGGGGGCAAACCGGACTGGGGCTGGCTATTGTCGCCTCGGTGATGGCCCGCAGTGGCGGTCAACTGGCGCTGGAAAACCGTGCCGGCGCCGGGCTCCGCGCGACCTTGAGCTGGCCGCTTACGGGTAGCGCTTGAACATGTCCTCGACGGCTTTTTCGATGTGCGCGCTGCGGCGCTCGCTGCTCATGTCGTCGTGCAGTTCGTCGCGGCTGGTTGCCTGCCAGACCACATCCTTGCTCTGCTGGTCGATCAGTTGCACCACCAGTTTGTATTCCTCGGTGATTTCACCCTCGGTGGGGGTGCTGGCGCCCAGGCCAATGTTGTTGCGGGTAAGGCCGAAGCCAAACTGAAAGGTGGAGCCATCGTAGCGTTGCTCCCGCTTGAAGAAATGCTTCACTTGCACATCGGCCTGGCCCGCGGCGGTGGCCGTCAGGCCCTTGGCGGCCAGCGCCTGTTTCAGGGCAGCCTGGGCGCGTTGGTCATCCAGCTCGCGGGGCTTGTCTTCGTCTTGGGGGACGAAGGCGTAGGTGCGGTATTGCTGAAGATCGGTACCGGATTGGCTGTCGATCACCACCGGGCTGACGCAGGCGCTGAGCAGCAGTGCAGTGGCGAGCACCAGTAGTGCCTGGATCGGTAAGCGTTGCATGGCAATCTCCTGACGTTGAGCTGATGCTCTTATTCTACGCCTTTTGCGTCATGTCCGGGTGAGGGGGGTTGGTGAGTGGCTGGCCTGGCGTTTAAACCGTCACCCCTGGACAAGATAAGGCAGCCGCATCGCGAATCCGTTCCCCGAGATAGCGCGCGGCCTGTCCGGCGTACTGTCCATCGGCGTAGATCAGGTACAGATCCACCATGCGCTCAACGCCTTCATCCAACGCCAGCACCTTGAGCGCTCCGGTATCCAGGCCATCCCCAATTTCCGCTTCCGGCACCCAGGCAAAGCCAAGTCCGCGGCGGATAGCGGCAATGCGGGTGGAGGCATGGGTGACAGTCCAGCGCTGTTCAGCGCCCAGCCAGCCGGAATCAATGCGGCGGCTGCCGGAATCGCGGATGACGATCTGGCGGTGCTGGCGGAGATCTTCGTGGGTCAGTTGTTCTGCCTGGGCCAGCGGGTGGTCGGCGGCGGCGACGGCGAGGAAGCGCACGCGCATTAGCGGGTCGCCAAAAAAACCCGGCGGAACGCGCCCGCCAACCACCACATCCGCTTCTTTGCGCAGCAGGGCTTCATCGGAGCCGGACAGAATGGTTTCGCTGTATTCCACCCGGGTCAGCGGGCTGTGCTGGGCGAAGGCATCCAGGGCGGAAAGCATGCAATGCTGGGGAAACAGGCCGTCGGCGGCTACCCGGACCAGGGGTTCCCAGCCCTGACTAAGCTGGATGGCGGCGCCTTCGATGCGGCTGGCTTCCTCCACCAGGACCTTGGCCTGGCGGTACAGCATTTGCCCGGTTTCGGTGAGTTTGGCGCGGCGCCCTTCCAGCGTGAAGGCGCGAACCCCCAGCTCGGTTTCGATTTTCTGCACCGCGTAACTGATCGCCGACTGGCTCTTGTCCAGCGCCTCGGCGGCGCTGGCGTAGCCGCCTTCATCCACCACGGCGAGCAGCGCGTGCCACTGGTCTAGCGTGATCCTGGCTGACATATCGAAATTCCTGAGCTAAATGTGCAGATTTATCCCGTTTTATATCGTATTTACTGAAACCACAATAGGTCTATCGAAACAATCGACTCGGTGCGTTGGCGCCGACTGCACCATAAGACAGGTAAAGGAGTTGATGTCATGAATATTCTGGTCATTAAAAGCAGTGTTTTCGGCGATAACGGTAATTCGTCCGCGCTGGTCAACACCCAGGTGGAGGCGCTGAAAGCGCAACATTCTGATGCCACGGTGGTGGTCCGTGATCTCTCCACAGACCCGATTCCGCACCTGGACGGCGAGCGCGTCGGGGCCTTCTTTACCCCGGCGGATCAGCGTAGCGATGATCAACAGGCGGTGGACGCGTTTTCCATGGTACTGATTGACGAACTGAAAGCGGCGGATCACATCGTGCTGGGCCTGCCCATGTACAACTTCGGTATTCCCAGCCAGCTGAAGAGCTGGATTGATCATGTGGCACGGGCGGGGGTTACTTTCCGCTACACCGAAAGTGGCCCGCAGGGTTTGCTGGACAGCAAGCCGGTGACGGTGCTGGCGGCCCGTGGTGGTATTTATGCCGGCACCGACAACGATACGGTAACCCCGTATATCAAATTGTTCTTTGGCTTTATTGGCATGACTGACGTGAACTTCGTTTACGCGGAAGGGCTAAACATGGGCGACGATGCCAAAGAGAAAGCCATGGGCGAAGCGCAGGCAGCGCTGGCGGGTTAGCAAGAGGGTGACAATAAGTGAGTAACGCGTTGCGAGTTTAGAAAACCAGGACACGGTTTTGTCCTTCGCTTCTTGTCACTCGTTCCTCGCAATAGTTAACGCAAGGAGATAATGATGGGACTGCTGGTAGACGGACAGTGGCAGGACAAGTGGTACGACACCAAAAGCACCGGTGGGCGTTTCAAACGCTCAGAAAGCCAGTTTCGCAACTGGGTAACGGCTGACGGTAGCGCCGGTCCATCGGGCGATGGCGGTTTTGCGGCAGAAAGTGGGCGTTATCATCTGTATGTGTCCTATGCGTGCCCCTGGGCCCATCGCGCTCTGGTCGTGCGTGCCTTGAAAGGCTTGCAGGATCACATCGGCGTCTCCGTGGTGCATCCGCATATGCTGGAGAGCGGTTGGGAATTGGATGACGGGTTTGACGGTGCCACGGGGGATGCCCTGTACGGTTTCAGCAAACTGTATGAGCTGTACCTGAAAGCGGATAACCACTACACCGGCCGCGTGACCGTTCCGGTGCTTTGGGACACGCAGCGCGAAACCGTTGTCAGCAATGAATCCGCAGAGATTATTCGCATGCTTAACACCAGCTTCGATGATCTGGGCGCCACGCCGGGGAATTACTATCCGCAAGCGCTCAGGGCGGACATCGATGCCATCAATGAGCGGGTGTATCACGACGTGAATAACGGCGTGTACAAGAGCGGTTTTGCCACCAGCCAGGAGGCCTACGACGAAGCAGTTGTGACTCTGTTTGAACGTCTTGATGAGTTGGAAGAGCGCTTGGCGAAAAGCCGCTATCTGGTCGGTAATACACTGACCGAAGCGGACATACGCTTATGGACCACGCTGGTTCGTTTTGATTCGGTCTACGTCACGCATTTCAAGTGTGACCGAAAGCGCATCAGTGACTACCCGAATCTGCAAAGTTTTTTGAAAGATATTTATCAGCTGCCCGGTGTGGCAGACACCGTGAATATGGCGCATATCCGTCATCACTATTTCTGTAGCCACCCGACGGTGAATCCCCACGGAATTATCTCTATCGGCCCACAGCTGGACTGGTCCTCGCCCCACGGCCGCGAACGCCTGGGAGAAAGAAAAATCAGTGGCTAGCTATGAGCTGATAACGGCGAGAAAAACCAAACCGGGTTTTTCTTTAACTGGCAGCTAGAGGCTAGTCGCTCGTCGCTGTTTATCACAGGAGGTTCCCATGGAACGCACAATGCTCAACACGCTTCGCGCGATGGATACATCCGATGGTGCCGGTGTTCGATTGAAGCGGGCACTGGGCAGTAATCCTGCGGTGCGCCTGGATCCGTTTCTGATGTTGGATGCCTTTTCTTCTGACAAGCCAGAGGACTACATCGCCGGTTTCCCGCCGCATCCGCATCGGGGGTTTGAAACGGTTACTTACCTGGTGGAAGGCCATATGCGTCACCGGGACCACTTGGGCAATGAGGGCGACCTCAAGCAGGGTGGAGTGCAATGGATGACCGCCGGGCGTGGCATTATTCATGAAGAAATGCCGCAACAGAAAGATGGAATGCTGCGGGGGTTTCAGTTGTGGATTAACTTGCCGGCGGAGGAAAAAATGCAGCCTGCCGGGTATCGGGATATTACCGATATCGAGATGCCGCGATTGGACCTGGCTAGTGGCGGGCAGGTCAAAGCTATTGCCGGTGAAGTGACGATTGCCGAACAGGCGCTGAGTGCACCGGTGAAAGGCGGTAAGACCGACCCCTTGTATCTGGACGTTGTCCTGCGCCCGGATGAAACCCTGACAGTGCCAATCCAGTCGGGCTACAACGCCTTTATATACCTGTTCGAAGGCCGAGTTAGTGTGGCAGGCGAGGCACTGGAAACCGACCACCTGGCCACGTTCACCGATGGCGACAGTGTCACACTGGTGGCTGGGAAAAAAGGTGCGCGCTTGCTATTGCTGGCGGGTAAGCCGATTGGTGAACCCATCGCCCAATACGGCCCTTTTGTGATGAATACCCAAGAGGAAATTAATCAGGCCTTGCGCGATTATCGCGACGGAACGCTGACGAAGGAGAGGCCGCTTTTCTGAAAATATTTATGAGAAAAAAGGGCGCTAACAGCGCCCTTTTCTTATCTGGATGCAATAACCCAAACGGCATGAACTATGCCCGGTATGTATCCCAGTATGGTCAGTAGAATATTGATCCAGAAATGCTTGCCAATGCCTTCCTGCAAGAATACGCCCAGCGGAGGCAAAAGAATGGCGATGAGAATGCGAAGTAGATCCATATGCTGCTCCTTTTTCAATGCATGAGTTGGCTTTAGAAGATAAAGGTAAAGGCGTGGGCCACGCGAGGCATGGCCCAGCCAATATCATTGCGTTTATCTCTCTATCGCCGTCAAATCTTCGGTCCGCGACCTTTCACTGCATTGACGACCAAGCTGACGACCAGCAGTATCAGGAAAATAAAGAAAATGATTTTGGCAATAGAGGCCGCGCCGGAGGCGATGCCGCCAAAGCCGAGTACGCCGGCAATAATTGCCACGATAAGAAATGTCAGAGCCCATCCAAGCATAATCGTTACCTCATCCATGGTTGGTGTGGATTGCACTATCCACTACACCGTAACGTTTTCATATTGGTGTTGGCCCGGAATGATTCGACTATTTGACCCTTTTTCACATTTTATTTGTTACAGCTGGGATTGCCGATCCAGCCATTTATCCACGGGTGGCGGCGAAAAATTCCGGAAATGATCCAGCAGCGTGGCCGGATCTGTATGCACTTGCAGGAGCTCGTGATGTTCTGTCTTGAGAAAGCCTTTTTCCACACTGTGTTGCAGAAAATTGTTCAGGAAATCGTAATAGTGGTTCACGTTTAGCAGGGCGCAGGGCTTTTGATGAAACCCCAGTTGTGCCCAGGTAAGAATTTCAAAAATCTCTTCAAGGGTACCCATTCCCCCGGGCAGGGCAATAAAAGCATCGGACTGATCTGTCATGGCGGCTTTACGCTCGTGCATGGAATCGACCACCTGGAGCTCGGTTAGGTGATCATTGCCGATTTCCCGACGCATCAAGGCCTGCGGAATAATGCCGATGACTTCGCCGCCCTGGCGCATAACTGCATTGGCAATGGCGCCCATCACGCCAACGCTGGCGCCGCCGTAAACCAGCCCGATATTGCGGCGCACGAGTTCATCGGCCAGCGCTTCAGCGGCTTGAATGTAGACCGGGTTGTTGCCGGGGCTGGAACCGCAATAGACGCAAATTCTTTTCATGGGTATCGCCTTTTTTTGTTGTCACTTGTGGCGGCTGCAGGGGGCGCCACAATAGACGCAAACCATTCAGTATCGAGTTGCGAGAATTGAGTAACGAAAAGCAAAGCCGGGAAAGCTTGTTTAAATTTTTCGCAACTCGCAACTCGCAACTCGTGGCTAGTCGCTTGGTTTTTACCCCGCCACTGCGGTGGGTTTGCTCACCAATCGCTCCGCCGGAAAATGGCAGGTAAAGGTGCTGCCCTTGCTTAGCTCACTGGTGATTTCCAGGCGACCGTTATGGCGGATCATTACGTGTTTAACGATGGCCAGCCCCAGGCCAGTGCCGCCGGTTTGGGTGACGCGGCTGTTGTCCGGTCGATAAAAACGTTCGGTTAGGCGGGGAATATGGGCCGGGTCGATACCAATGCCATCGTCGGTGACAGACAGGTGCGCGCCGTGGGCATCTTGCCACCAGCGGATGTGGATGGTGCCTTCGGCCGGAGTGTATTTCACCGCGTTGGTAATCAGGTTGCCGAAGGCGCTTTCCAGTTCGGCGGGATTGGCGATTAGCCGGGCATCAATGGGCACATCCAGTTCGATGTGATGGTGCTTGTCGCTGCTGATGGCCAGTGCATTGTCCTTCATGCGGTTGAGCATGCCGTGCACCGGCACCGCTTGGCGGACACTGTCGGCTTCGGTGCCTTCCAGTCGGGCCAGCAGTAACAGGTCGGCCACCAGTGCTTCCATGCGGTTGGACTGGTTGTCCATCTGTACCAGCGCCCGGCGCAAGCGTGCCTGTTCGTCGGGGATGGTATCCAGCAGGGTTTCCAGGTAGCCCTTGAGTACGGTGAGCGGTGTTTTCAGTTCGTGGCTAACGTTGGCGACGAAGTCTTTGCGCATCTGTTCCAGGTGGTGCAGGCGAGTCACATCCCGGGCCATGAGCAATTGCTCACCGACACCAAACTCGGTGACATGGAACTGGAGGATACGGTTGTCGTTCACCGGGGATGGAATTTCCAGCGCTTCGTCAAAGTCGCTTTTGTTCAGGTACTCGGTGAAGCGTGGATGGCGAATCAGGTTGGTAAGCGGCTGGCCCAGATCCTGGTTGGCATTGAAGCCCATGGCGTGTTCTGCGGCATGGTTCCAGTATTCCAGGTAGCCATGCTGATCGATCAGGATGACCACATCGTCCAGGGCGTTCACCGATTGTTGGGCGCGGTGAATAATGCCCTGCAGGTTTTCCTGGGCGCGGCGTTCTTTCTGGAATAAATGTTCGAGGCGGGTATAAAACTCGCCCCACAGGCCGATGCTATCCGGTGGTTCGGTATGATCATCGCGGACCAGCCAGCTGTACAGGGCGAAGAGTTGGCGGGTGCTCCAGAAAATATACCCCACCAGCCCTACTAGCAGGGGCCAGATGTGTCCCACTGCCAGGGCAGCAAGGGCGGCCAGAAAAATCAGGCCGGCTATGCGATTTACTTCCTTGGCCAGGCTGGCTTTCATGCGTCAGTCACCGCGATTCGTTACCGTGTGCGCAGGTTTGCGGGCGAGGGCCCGACAATGGCCCCCCAGTATAGGCAGCTGTGTGGCCGCTGTCTCAGCCCGCTTTTGCGGATTTTATGGAAAAGCGGTAGCCGGTGCCGCGTACCGTCTGGATAAAGCGATCGTAGTCGAACGGTGCCAGGGCTTTACGCAGGCGGCGGATATGCACATCGATGGTACGGTCTTCCACGTACACGTTGGCGCCCCACACCTGGTCCAGCAGCTGGGTGCGGGAATAGGCACGTTCCTGGTGGCTCATGAAGAACTCCAGCAACCGGTATTCGGTGGGGCCCATATCCACGGGCTGGTCGTCGGCGCTGATGCGGTGGCTGACCGGGTCCAGGCACAGTCCTTCCACTTCAATGGCTTTTTCTGCCGCCACGCTGGAGGCACGGCGCAACACCGCCTTTATGCGGGAGATCAGCTCGCGGGTGGAGAAGGGTTTGGTGATGTAATCATCGGCCCCCACGTCCAGCCCCTGAATCTTGTTATCTTCCTCGCTTTTCGCTGTCAGCATGATGATTGGCACCTCGTTGGTGGTCTCATCACGCTTTAGGCGGCGGGCCAGCTCGATGCCAGTGACGGACGGCAGCATCCAGTCCAGCAGCACCAGATCCGGTCGTTCGTCCACGATGATTTCGTGACCGCGCTGGGCGTTCTCGGCCTCCAGCACATCGAAATCAGCCAGCTCAAGGGCGACGGCAACCATCTCGCGGATGGCCGGCTCATCATCAACAATCAAAATACGGTTTCGGGACATGGCTTCCTTCCTTGCCTGTCTTGTAGCAGCGTAGGCTGCTCTGGATGTTGCCCTATTAGATTGCCTTTTTATGACACCCGTATGACAGATAGAGACGCAGCATGCAACAAGCAACATGCGACAACGCGGATTTGGGCTTGTACGAAAGGGCAGAAATGTGGAGGGCCGCGAGCCATGGAAGGCGGTTTTGACGGTGCTCGGCTGGGAGGCCGAAGGCCGCGGTATGAAACGCTTCGGCGCGAAGTGGTGCCGTTCCCCGGTTCCTGCAGGGTTAATTCGTGTTGTTGCGTGGTGCGTACAGCGTGTTGCGACTCTTAAAAATACTGAAAATACAGCCCGATAAACACGCAGGCCCCGGCCCAGTGATTATTCAGGAACGCATGGAAGCTGGGCCAGCGTTCGCGGTAGCGGATCAGGCTGTGCTGGTAGGCAAAGCTGAGGGTCATACCGACCAGCCCGGCGTACCAAGGCCAGCTGAAGGCCAGTCGATGGCCGACCATGATCAACGCCAGCAGGGTCAGGGCCTGGAGAAGGCCAATCATCAGGCGGTCCGCATCGCCGAACAGAATGGCAGTGCTTTTGATACCCAGCTTCAGGTCGTCTTCACGGTCGCACATGGCGTATTCGGTGTCGTAGGCCACGGTCCAGAGCAGGTTGGCTACGTACAGCAGCCAGGCGATTTCCGGCACCTCGCCGGTTTCGGCGGCAAACGCCATGGGGATGGCCCAGCTGAAGGCGGCGCCCAGGAATAACTGGGGCATAAAGGTGAAGCGTTTGGTAAAGGGGTACAGCACGGCGAGCCCCAGCCCGCCGAAGGATAACCAGAACGTCAATTCGTTGAGAAACAGCACCAGCCCAAAGGCCAACAGCCCCAAACCGCAGAACAGGGCCAGGGCTTTCTTGGCGCTGATTGCGCCAGTCGCCAGGGGGCGCCCTTTGGTGCGTTCCACATCGCCGTCGAAATCCCGGTCGGCAAAGTCGTTAATCACACAGCCAGCGGCGCGCATGATCACCACGCCCAGAAAGAACACTACAATGACGGTCAGGCTCGGGGTGCCCGCACCGGCAATCCACACTGCCCACAGGGTTGGCCACAGCAGCAACAGAGTGCCGATAGGCCGGTCCAGCCGCATCAGCTGAATATAGGGCCAGAAGGCGGGGTAACGCTGTTCAACGAAGGCAAACATGGGACATCCGGTTGTCGGTAGTGGGTGTATTGTCCGAATGGGTGGGGTTGAGTTGCAAGTCGAAAGTTTAAAGTTGAAACGCGGCTACGGCCTGACCATCCGGCAACACGCTAGCCAGCGCTTTTCAATGTTGAACTTTCAACGGCTTTTCCATCTTCTCCCGCAACGCTGGTAGAAAATACTCCGCCACCAGCAACGGCGAGCCGCGCTTGATAAAGCGGGACTGGCGGCCCCAGCACACCGGGTGGTTGCCTCCGGGTGAGGCCAGTCGTGCCCACACTTGGTCCCGCTGGCAGACCGGGCGGTTGTAAAGCTCCAGCCCCAGGGAGCGACTGCCCATGTGGCCCAGTGAGCGGTTGGCGCCGGCCAGGCTGGTCAGGGGCAGTACGCTGCGGGCGGCGACCACCGGGGTGCCATCCAGGTGCAGGGTGACTTCGCGGATTAGTGCGGCGCGGCGCATGGGCAGCGCCAGCAGCTGCCGTTCGTCGGCTCGCGGGAAGGCAATGGTGTGCAAGCCTGGGGCCACGCTGAAGTGGCCGTGGCGTTTCAGGCGCCGGGTGAGAGAGTCCGGGTCGGCCATCCAGTCGCGTATAATCGGCGGCAGCACCAGCTGTTCCAGCGGGCGCCAAAGGCTGTCAGGATGCAGGGCGGCAGGCAGCATGGCTCTCTCGGGATGGCGCGTACGAGCGCGGGCGGCAGGACTATGGCCCATGTCCTGCAGCAGAGCAAGCCACAGGCCAATGGGGCCGGGAAACAGCACTATTCCCGGCTAATGCGGCGGTGGCGTCCTAATATGACAGCGCCCGCTGTCATTGATTTTTGCGGCGCACGCCGATAGGTTAACGCCCCCCAAGATATACCCTATATACAGCAAAGTGAGCGAGTGCTTACTTTTACTCGATGAGGTTCACGATGAAGAAGTGGGAATGTGTAGTGTGCGGTTTCATCTATGACGAAGCCGAAGGTCTGCCCGATGAGGGTATCGAACCGGGTACCGCCTGGGACGACGTGCCGGAAGATTGGGTTTGCCCCGATTGCGGTGTGGGCAAGGAAGACTTCGAGATGGTTGAAATCTAGGCCACTGCGTCAGTCACATCGCCCGTTCATTAATCGTTAAGGATTGCTCATGCACCCTATTGTCATCATCGGTACCGGCTTGGCCGGCTTTAACACCGTCAAGGAATTCCGCAAGCTGGACAAGGAAACGCCCATCGTCATGCTCACCGCTGACGACGGCCGCAACTACTCCAAGCCCATGCTGTCAGCGGGTTTCACCAAGGAAAAAACCGCCGATGACCTGTGCATGGCCACCCCGGAAAAGGTGGCCGAGCAATTTAACGTAGACGTGCGCACCGGCGTGCATGTGGCCGGCATCGATGCCGCCAACAAGCGCGTGTTGCTGCCCGACGATCACCTGGATTACAGCAAACTGGTGTTAGCGCTGGGTGCGGACACCTGGACGCCGCCGCTGGAAGGCGACGCGGTGGGCGAGGTGTTCTCCGTCAATGATCTGATGGACTACGGCAAATTCCGCGCGGCGGTGGACGGCAAGAAAACCGTGACCATCCTGGGTGGCGGTCTGATCGGTTGTGAGTTCGCCAACGACTTGTCCAACGGCGGTTTTCAGGTGTCCCTGGTCGAACCCATGGGGCGCTGCCTGCCGTTACTGCTGCCAGAGTTGGCCTCCGAAGCCGTGGGTCGCGGGTTGGCGGATCTGGGCGTGCAATTCCACTTTGGTCCGTTGGCCAAGGCGGTGCATCACGGCGAGAACGGTCAACTGGTCACGGAACTGTCTGACGGCAGTAAAGTGGAATCCGATGTGGTGCTGTCTGCCATTGGCTTGCGCCCGCGTATCAGCATGGCCAAGGAAGCCGGCCTGGACACCAACCGCGGCATCTTGACCGACAAGACCCTGCGCACCAGCGCGGACGACATTTATGCACTGGGTGACTGCGCCGAAGTGCAGGGCCATGTGCTGCCCTACGTCCTGCCGCTGATGGCCTCCGCCCGCGCCCTGGCGAAAACCCTGGCCGGCGATACCACCGAAGTCAGCTACGGCGTCATGCCGGTGACCATCAAAACCCCGGCCTGCCCGGTGGTGGTCTGCCCTGCCGCGGGAGGCAGCGAAGGTGACTGGGAAGTGAATGCCGAAGGCAATACTGTACAAGCCCTGTTCCGAGGCAAGGACGGCAGCCTGCTGGGCTACGCCCTCACCGGTGATGCGGTAAAAGAGAAGATGAAGCTCAACAAGGAACTGCCGGCGGTCATGCCGTAGGGACGCAATAGGCCGCACGCATCACCCGCGTGGTGCGTGTAGCATGTGGCGTGTTGCTGATTTGATTAAGGATGGCCCATGAAGTTTTCACTGGTTTTGCTGGTTCTCGGTTGGCGGTTACGTTGGCTGGCGTCGCGTAACGCCGGTTTTCAAAAGCAACTGGAGAACCGCAATGTGGTGATGCAGTGGCGCACCTTTGCGGGCAAGCCGGCGCGTAGTTTTCATTTCACGCCCGGCAAGGTGGTGTCCAAAGGAGGGATTCATAGCGAGCCCACTGTGACCCTGAACTTCAAGGACGCAAGCTACGCCTTTGCTACCCTGCAACAGGCCGGCAAGAACCAGATGGCCTTCATGGAAGGCATGCAGGCCGGCGATATCAAGATCGAAGGTGACCCGGGCCAGCTGATGTGGTTCATGACCCTGATGAAATTCATCATGCCCGGCAGCAAAAAATAACCAGTCTCGAGATACGAGAAGCGAGTTTCGAAAGGCAAAACCGTTCCTGCAGCAGGTTTTCGCAACTCGAAACTCGTTACTCGCTCCCCTCCACCTGGCAATAGCGACCAGGCTGCGTTTCTGTCGCGGCCACTGATATTTCCCTCGCGCGGACGCTTTTCGCTGTGGCCTCTGTGCGTAAAACGCCTTACTCTGTCAGCACTTTACTTTGCATATCGAAGGATTTCCCATGCAGATGGTTCAACGTGCCTTTGTTTTCTGTGCGGTACTGTTGCTGGCGGCTTGTGCCACCACTACTGAAACCAATTCCACCTGGCAAACCAAAACGGGCGAGGCGCGGCCGAGCTTTGCCCACCTGTATGTGCTGGTGCTGTCGGAAAATGCAGTGGCGTCTGCGGCGGTGGAGCAGCAAGTGAAGAAGAGTCTGGCTAAGCGTAATGTGGAGGCCACTCTGGCAAGCGCCACTCTGCCTGCTGCGAATCAGCAAGCGGCGGATTTCCGTAGCAAGGTAGAGCAGGCGGTGAAAGATAGCGGCTCCGACGGCGTTATGGTGATCACCCTGCTGAAGAGCCAAGAGCGTGACGAATACATGCCGCCCACGGTGGACTACCTGCCCATGGCGTCTGCGCCCATGTACCTGGGTTACGGTCCTTATGTGGGTTACAGCTACAGCGCGGTATATCAGCCCGGCTACTACCAGAATGCCACTGACTACTACCTGCAGACCCAGCTTTATAACGCCGAAACGGAAAAACCGGTGTGGCAGGCCCAGTCCCGCAGCATGAACCCCTATAACCTGAAAAGCGGTGCGCAAGGCTATGCCAAGAGCGTAGTCGGCAAGCTTGACCGTGATGGCGCCCTGAAGCGCTGATATTGCCAGGCCGGGTACCGGGTGCCCGGCCTAACTGTTACCTCCTGCTGCTCCCCCCTCCCTGTCTCCACTTCCGATCCCCGTTCAGGGGCCTGGTCCTGACCGTTGGTCCCCCCATTAGTGATTTTGCCTCGCCTGAGGCTATGGCGATCCCGATCCCCGGGGGTATATTAAGTATAACAGTGAGTGTGCATGGGCCTGGGGCCCGTTGAGGCCAGAGGGGAAGGCATGCATTCAACCATGAAAACGCTGCTTGAACAGATGCGAATCACCGAGATGGAAATTGATGGGCGTAAGCGCCTGCTCGATTTTGATGACGATGATGTTTGCGCATTACTACAATGCCGGGCTCATGTGGAGAGCCGTCTCGATGATATCGTTGAAGCCTTCTACGCTATCCAGACCAGCAATCCGGATATTGCTTCGCTGATTGGCGACGCAGACACCCTGGAGCGGCTGGAAAACGCCCAGCGTCGCTACATCATGGATCTGTTTTCCGGTGTTTATGACCTGGAATACACCAATAACCGCCTGCGAATTGGTTTGGTGCACAAGCGCATCGGTGTTGAGCCGAAATTCTACCTTTCCGCGGTGTATCTGTTGCACCGGTTGTTGGTAAAGAACATTACTGAGGCCATGGAGGCCGGGACAGAGCGCGACCGCGCCTTGGTTGCACTGGATAAGTTAACGTATTTCGATGTCACCTTGGTGTTCGAAACCTACATATTGAGCCTGGTCTCTGAAATCGAAGCGGTCAAAAACCGTACCGAAGAGTACGCCAAAGCTCTGGAAGAAACCGTGGCCTTACGTAATGGCCAATTGCGCACCGATGCGCTCACCGGCCTGACAACCCGCCGTTACCTGAAGGAAGCACTTCAGCGTACGCTGAAAGCGGCCCAACGGCGCAGTGAACCGGTGGCGGTGATCTTTGTTGATATAGACGATTTCAAAGGGATTAATGATCAGCGCGGCCATGCTTATGGTGATCGGGTGCTTGCCGAGCTTGGCACGGTGCTAAAAGAAACCGCCCGGGGGGAAGATACCTGTGTACGTTATGGCGGCGATGAGTTCTGTGTGGTGTTGGCCAATAGCACCGAAGAGCAAGCCGAACTTGCTTATTGTCAACGGATAAGACGGCTTTTAGCGGAGCGATTGCCGCAGGTCAGCATCAGTATGGGGGTGGTACAGACAGGCCCAGACCATTTTGAAGATGTGGATGCTTTGCTGTGTTCCGCAGACCGGCGTATGTATTTGAACAAGCCGGGCCGGTGTGAGCTAGACGTTGATGATCAGGCGTGATGCAGGCGTCTGCGCCACAACACCCAACCCATGCAAGCGCCACGGGTCGCCATAAAAGCGTTCATGGTTAACCATAAGCCATGGTTTCCCCAGCTACGGGTACACAGCCAGAACAGAAAAAACATCACCACCGACGCCAGCATGGTGTTGCGCATAGCGCTGCCCCAAGTGGCCCCCACGAAAATGCCATCCAGCCAGAAACCGGCACTGGCGGTGAGCGGCAATAGCAGCATCCAGGGGAGATAGGCCACCGCCGTATCACGAATCGATGGCAGGTCGGTGAGCAAGTGAATCAACGGCACGCCTCCCAGAGCAAAAACGAGCAGCGCCAACGCCGCGCAGCCCACGGTCCAGCGGCCGGTGGCGCGCACCGCGGCCTGGAAGGCTGCGCGATCGCGTTGCCCGTGGGCCTCGCCGACCAGTGCCTCGGCGGCATTGGCAAAGCCATCCAGCAGGTTGCTGAGCAACAGCAAGAAAGTAATCAATACCGCATTGGCCGCCAGCGTCGCATCGCCGAGTCGGGCCCCCTGGGCGGTGAAGAAAAAGAAGCAGGTGAGCAGCGCCAAGCTGCGGATAAAGATATCCCGATTCACCGCCATCAACGCCAGAATCGCCGACGGCTGCCACAGGGTTTCCCGGTTGGCAGGTGGGCGCAGGGCGGCGCGTAGCCAGAACAGTCCGCCGGCCAGACCCACATATTCCGCACAGGCACTGGCGATGGCCACGCCGCGCACATCCAGATGCCAGACCTGCACCAGCAGCACATCGAGCAGCGCATTGGTGCTGTGCATCAACACGGTCATCTTCAGGGGAACGCGGGTGTTGTGGGTGCCGATGGCGAAGCCGATCAGGGCGAAGTTGGCCAGCGCGGCGGGGGCGCCAAGAATGCGGATGTTGATGTAATCCTGCGCCAGGTCTTGAACGGCGTCGCTGCCGCCCAGTAACCACAGGCCGGTATCACGCAGCAGCGGTGACAGCAGAATCAGTCCGAGCCCGAGCAACGTGGACAGCAACAAGCCACGCAGTAACACCACCCGGGTATCCCGTTCCCCTCCCCGCGCCTGAGAGGCAAACCCGGTGGTGCCCATGCGCAGGAAGTTGAAGGAGAAATACAGGAACATGAAGAAATTGCTGCCCAGCGCCACCGCCGCCAGGTAGCGCGGGTGGGCCAGGTGCCCCACCACCGCCGTATCCACCAGTCCCAGCAGCGGGGCCGTCATATTCGACAGCAGCAACGGCCAGGCCAGCATCCAGATACGTTGGTTAAGGGACAAATGCATTCGGGTCACTTCGACAATCCGTCTACGGAGCCGCTGTAGGAGTGCCTCAAGAGGTACTCCTACATCAGAGTACTCATGAACTCCGGCGTAGCAGCGTCAGAATAAACAAGCTGCTGGCGGCGACTACGATGGAGGGCCCCACCGGGGTGTTGGCGTACCAGCTCACGGCGAGCCCGGCGAGCACCGAAAGGGTGCCTATCAGGCTGGCCACGGCGGCCATTTGTGCCGGGGTATGGGTCAGACGGCGGGCACTGGCGGCGGGGATTACCAGCAGGGAGGTAATCAACAGCACGCCCACCGTGCGGATGGCGCCGGCGATCAGCAGTGCTAGCAGCAACATCAGCAATAGCCGGGTGCGCTGCACCGCTACGCCCTCTACCTGAGCCAGTTCTTCACTGACGGTGATGCTGAGCAGTGCCCGCCATTGCCACAGCATCAGCAGCAGAATCACCCCGGCGCCGATCCACAGGCCGATCACGTCTTGCCAACCCACCGCCAGCAAATCCCCGAACAAATAAGCGAACAGATCGACCTGGATGCCGGTTTGCAGGCTGATGGCGATCACGCCCAGGGCCAGAGTGGTATGAGCGACAATGCCGAGCAGGGTGTCGCCGGCCAGTTGGCGCTGGCGCTGCAAGGCGCTGAGAGCGGCGGCAAGGCCCAGGCACACCGCGACCACGGCCACGTACAGGCTGATATCCAGGGCCAGCCCCAGGGCCGCGCCGAGCAGGGCGCCGTGGGCCAGGGTGTCGCCGAAGAAGGCCATGCGCCGCCACACCACAAAGGCCCCCATGGGCCCGGAAACCAGCGCCACGGCGAGCCCGGCCAGCAACGGCGGCAGTAACAGTTCAATCATGATTGCAGGGTCCGTCGTGGTCGTGGGAATGCGTGGCGTTGCCGTGCAGATCATGGTCGTGATCATGATCGTGGGTATACAGAGCCAGGTTCGGGGTGCCAGCACCGGGGCCGAATAGTTCGTGGTAGGCCGGGTTCCGTCTCACAGATTCCGGGCTGCCGGAACAGCACACGTGGCGTTGCAGGCAGATCACCTCGTCGGTGGCGGCCATCACCAGATGCAGGTCGTGGGATATCAGCAAAATGGCGCAGCCGAGTTCGTCTCGAACGGTCTTGAGCAGGCCATAGAGCGCATTCTGCCCCGCCACGTCCACACCCTGAGCAGGTTCGTCCAGCACCAGAAGGTCTGGCTTGCGCAGCAGGGCGCGGGCCAGCAGCACCCGCTGCATTTCCCCGCCGGATAATTGCTGTACGCCGCGCCGGCGCAGGTGGGCCACGCCAGCCCGTTCCAGCGCGGCCCGGCGAGAGGTTGTGGGCCCTGGCGCCGCTAGCCACAAAAAGCGATCCACGGTGAGCGGCAGGCTATCGTCAATCTTGATGTGCTGGGGCATGTAACCCACCCGCAGGCCCTTGCGGCGGCTGACAGTGCCGCTACTGCCGTTGCCGCTATCCGGTTGCACCAGCCCCAGCACCAGTCGTGCCAGGGTGCTCTTGCCGGCCCCGTTGGGGCCGATCAGCGTGGTAATGCGACCGGGGGCCAAGGTCAGGCTGACGTCAGACAGCACGGCATTGCCGCCGAGGGTGACGGACACCGACTGCACCGTGACAAGAGGTTCTGACATAAGAAAGGGCCCGAAGTACAAAGGCGCAATGATATACTGCCGCTCTTTCGCCTGCACTGAAGGACGAGTTACAAGCTGCAAGCTACAAGGCGCGAGGAAGACTGTGCCGGCTGCCTCGTTATCGCCGCGCTTCAGGCCACAGGTGTTGTGGCGCGGCAGAAGAGTTAGACGGCTGGCTCCGGATTAATCCCGCGCCTTGTAGCTTGAAGCTTGTTCCCTCTGCGTCATTTGAATTTAAGGAACCCCATGCGTCGTCTCTGGTTAACACTCCTGCTCGTACTTTGCTCTCCGGCCTGGAGCCAGACCGTGGTGGTGAGCGTGGAGCCGTTGGCCAAGGTGCTGCGTAGCCTGTATGGCGACAGTGTGACGGTGACCACTTTGTTGCAGGCCAACCAGAACCCGCACCAGTTGGCCCTTTCACCCCGGCAGGCACTGGCGGTGCAGCAGGCGGATCTGATGGTGTGGCTGGGCGCCGGGGTGGAAGCACCGTTGGCGCCATTGGTGGCCCGTCGCAAGGGGCCGTCGGTGGCGTTGCTGGCGCTGGAGAGTGTGCGCCGGCGTCATGGCGGGCACGACCATGACCATGATGAGCACGCCAGCCACGATGCCACCATTGACCCGCACCTGTGGTTGTCCGTGGACAATATGGTGCTGCTGGCGGCTGCGGTGGGGCAGCGGTTTCCCGCTGGTTTGAAGCCGGGGCAGCCGCAGCAGTGGCAGCAAGCCGCGAAGGCTCAGTTGCAGGCCGAGCGCGAGAAGTTGGCGCCGCTGGCCCAGGTGCCCTGGCTGAGCTATCACCAGCCTTGGGGCTACCTGAGCGAGAGCTTGGCGTTGGCGGAACCGTTGGTAGTGTCTGAGCAACTGGATGCAGGGCCGGGTAGCCGGCGGTTTGTCACTCTGGCCGGTCAGGTTCGTGATCGACAGGTACGTTGCGCAATGCAGGAACCGGAGGCCCGGATTGGCTTGCTCAAGCGACTGTGCCCGGACTGTTATGTACAGCCGCAGGACCCGTTAGGCCGCGATTCGGCGCAACTGGAATACCTGCCTTGGTTGTCGGAACTCAGTGCCGGGTTTAGCCAGTGCCTGCGGGCAGCGAAACGGGGCTAAGTGCCCGCTTTTTGAGCGGCAGCGGCGGGTGTCCCGGTGCACTACAAGTCGCGTATGGGAATCAGGTTCGGCGGAGCGGGAGGCGGGGTATTTTCTGGCACGGTCGCCGGGCGTACGGTTTCAGCCTGCCGTTGGCGCATTTCCTGCTGTTCGTTTTCCAGGTAACGGGCTTCGGGACTCAGGGCATTGAGCCCCTGGTTTTCGTCGCTGGTATCCAGTTCCACCGGTGATTGCAGGTACAGGGAGTCCATCTCCTCGCCATCCATGGGGTGGGCAGGGCCTTTTTCCCGGGTTTGCGGGGCCGCATCGTCCGGTGGGGCGGTGTCCGGCAGTTGCTCGCCCGCCCAGGCCAGGCTCGGGACCAGAATCAGTGTTGTTAGTATTGTTTTCATGGCATTGATCATAGCGCTCCCTGGGAAAAGGGGAAACGGTTCGCACTTTTAAGCGCCTGTTAAGTGTCAAGGCGGGTCAATACGCGGGTGACAAGGTGTAGAGCCATTGAGGCAACCTCCGAAACGGGTATGCTGATGCGCTTGATCTGAAAAGGCGGTAAGACCTGCATGGCGCAACACGATGCACAACCTTTGGCGATGGCCTGCTGGGATATATCCTGGCTGCTGCAGCGCGATATTCGCGATGGCGCCTTTGCTTCGTTGGAGCGCGTGTTGGATGAAACCGAGCAGCGGGGCTTCAATGCGCTGCGTCTGGACCCCTGCCCCCACCTGATTGCCACCCCGGAAAACGGCATCCACATGGATCGCTGTGAGTTGATGCCGCACGGCCTGCCCGCGGTGGAAGTGAAAATCCGCCATCAGCTCCAGCAGGTGCTGCAATCGGCCCATGAACGCGGCTTTAAAGTCTGGTTCAGCAGTCGCTTTATCAACGACAGCCGCGCACGCCGGTCCTTCGTGCGTCGCCCGGAAGATTTTGTTGCGGTGTGGAGTGAAACACTGTCACTGGTGGAGCAGTGGGGGTATCTGGGCGACGTGGCGGGCCTGGACTTCTGTTACCAGTTTCCGTCCCTGCCCCATGCCCATGGCGTGGTCCGGCGCGTGTTCAAGCGCTCCCCGGAACGGGCGCTGCCGTCACACTGGTCCGCCGATGCCGGTGAACGTCTGGAAGATTATCTGCGTGATATCCCCCGTGCCTTGCACGCCTTGTTTCCGTCCGTGCCCGTGGGGCTGAGCACCACCGTGGCGCTCAGTGAGCAGCTGCGGCAGCTGGATACCAGCGAGCTGGATTTCCTCGATTTCAGCCTGTGGCTCGATGATGACCCGCGTTACCGGTTGGCCAGCGGTGAGGCCATGCCGGCCTCCGGTCTGTTGGAAAAAGGGCTATTGGGCAAATTAGCGAACCCCATGAAGCAGTTGCTGTTGGATGCGGGTGGACTGCACTGGCAGCGGCGGCTGGAAGATCAATTGCAGCGGCGTATGGCGTTCACCCGCCTGCGACGCCTGCAACCGGTGATTAGCGAGGGCTTTGTGCGTCAGCCACAGGACTTGCGCCGGTTGCCCACTGGCTGGGCAGACCTGCATGAAATGATGGTGGTCAATGCGGTGACCCAAGGCGTACAGGCCCTGACGCCTACCTCCTTGGCCAGCCCGGATTATCCCTGGTTGTGGCAGGAAGTGGACTACTTGGCGCACCTGAATCATCTGATTCTGGCGGGGTCTTCATAGTCGCAAGCTTCAAGCTACAACGCGAGAAGACTTTGTATTTTGCTTGCAACGTTAGGCGCCGCGGCCGCCGCCTTCGGCGCGGCGCCTAACGTTGCAGGCTTAGGGTGGCAATGAGTCGTGTTGTAGCTTGCCGCTTGAAGCTTGTCCCTGCCCTTAAACCGCCAGCGCCTTCAGTCGCTGCCGATAAATCCGCGCAAACTCCTCCGGGTCCTTGCTGCCCTGCCCTTCGCTGTCGTCGGACACCGGGCCGGCCAGTCGCGATAACCAGAAGCGCAGGGCGGCTACGGCCAGGGCTTCGCACAGGCGGCTGTCGTCCACCGTGCGGCCATGATCCCGGTAGGCAGACAACAGGGCCTGTTCCCGCTCGGGCACGATCTGTCCTTGGGGGTCCACACACCAATCGTTGAGCGCCACAGCCAGGTCGTATTCCGGGTGGTCCAGGCAGGCGTTGTAGAAATCCAGCAGGGCGCTGATCTTCCCGCCTTCCCATAACAGGTTATCGCGAAACAGGTCGCCGTGGATCAATGTGGCCCCGGCGGGTTGGGCCAGCCAGTCGTGGAGTAAGGCGGCGGCGGTGTCGCGTTCGGCCGTGGGCAGCTTATCCAGGTGGTCGGTGAAGCCGCGCAGGCGCTCTCGTTCGCTGGGTAAGGGGTGTAACGAGGCAGTGTCGCTGGCGTGCAGTCGGGCCATCAAGGTGCCCACCTGTCGGCAGCGATCCGCATCCACGGCAAAATCGTGCTGGCCGGGCAGCCGGGGCATTAGCACGGCGGGTTTGCCAGCCACGGTAATCTGGTCGTTGCCGTCGGCATCCGGCAGCGGTGCGGGCACCGGCAGGTGTTGTTCTGCCAGCTGTTCGAGCAGGGTCAGGTATGGCGCCAAGGCCGTTGGGTCCAGGGATTCGAACACGGTCAGTACCAGTGGGCTGGGCTGCCCATGGCGATCCTGGGCCTTGATCAGAAAGGTGCTGTTTTCGATGCCGTGGCTGGCGGCGTGATAATCACGCAGCTGGAAACCGAACGGCGTCAGCACCTCTGCCAACTGGGTGGGGCTGAGCGGGGTGTACACCGACATCACAATCCTCTTGCTTGATGAAAAAAGGCCGCAGATGACCGGACTCTGCAGGCAGGCAATGGTATAACAGGCCGTCGATGCGTATGCAGGGCGTTATCTAGAGGCTCCTTAGCAAAGCGCATAATTCCAACAATAACAAAAAGGACGACAGGCAATGCGTTACTGGATGCTTTTCGGGTTGTTGTTCAGTCCCGCTTTGTGGGCGGACCCGGTGGCCCACTATCAAGATCAGCGTTCCGCCTATGTGGCCGGCAACCTGATGCACCTCAATCTCGATTATGACAGCCGCGACGTTACCCCTACCGGGGTGGGTATCCGCCTCGGGGGCATGATCAACCCGTACTGGGGGGTGGAACTGCGCGCGGCAACGGGGCCGTCGCCGGACACCTACCGGCCGGAGAATAGCCGCAGCAAGGTGGATTATACCGTAGACCATGTGGGCGCCTTGCTGGCCACCGGGCGTTTCCCGTTCAAATCGCCGGTGGCTTTGCCCTATGTAGAAAGCCTGTTTGTGCAGGGCTTTGCCGGTATTGCCGATGTGAAAGTGAAAACGGTTACGCGCAAGTGCAACACTCGTGGCTGCCGGGACGATACGGCCCGCAATGATGACACCAGCCTGGCTTTTGGCGCGGGGATTGGCCTGCGCACGGAGTTCAATCTGGGACTGACCTTGCAGTACATGCAGTACATTGATGAAGAGTATCTCACCGTCACCGGTATCGAAGGTGGCCTTGAGTGGTATTTTTGATAGCGCGGCAGGCTTCACGCTGCACGCAACACGGTTACCGATTTTAGCGTGATGCATGATGCATGACGCTTGTTGCGGTATTTAAGGAGAACCGATGAATCCTGTTGTTTTTGAGCGGGCGACAGTGCGCGCCCTGATGACGTTGCCCGGTGCCGTGCTGGCCCGGCTTGCCGCCGGCTTGGAAACCCACAGCCGCTCACACCTGGATTCGCGGCTGCGTTTTCTGTTGGCGCTTAGTGCCGCCAAGCCGACCCTGAATTCAGGCACGGTGGAGCAGGCCCGGCGTACCTACCGGGACATGATCGCCTTATTGGATGTGGCGCCAGTTCGTCTCCCCGTGGTGGTGGATCACCAGGTCACGGTGGACGATGGCAGCCAAATTTTGGTGCGCCGCTATCGGCCGGCTAATGCGCCGCGCGTTGCTCCTGCGATTCTGTTTTTTCACGGTGGCGGCTTTACCGTGGGTGGCGTGGAAGAATACGACCGGCTGTGCCGCTATATTGCCGATCGCACCAATGCGGTGGTGCTAAGTGTGGATTACCGGCTAGCCCCGGAGCACCCTGCTCCCGCCGGCATGGATGATTCGTTTGCCGCCTGGCGCTGGTTGCTGGATAACACGGCTCAACTGGGCCTGGACCCGCAGCGATTGGCAGTAATGGGCGATAGCGCCGGTGGCTGCATGAGCGCGGTAGTGTCGCAGCAGGCGAAGCTGGCAGGTCTGCCCCAACCGGCGTTACAGGTGTTGATTTACCCCACCACCGACGGTGCGCTGACCCACCCTTCCGTGCAGTCTCTGGGGCAGGGTTTCGGCCTGGATCTGGCCCTGTTGCACTGGTTCCGTGATCATTTTATTCAGGACCCGGCACTGATCGAAGACTATCGCGTCTCGCCCCTGCGCAACCCGGATCTGGCCGGTCAGGCCCCGGCAATTGTGATTACCGCGACGGATCCGTTGCGGGATGAAGGTCTGGAGTACGCCGAAAAACTGCGTGCGGCGGGTGGCGCCGTGACCTCACTGGATTACCCGGAACTGGTGCATGGATTTATTTCCATGGGCGGGGTGATTCCGGCAGCCCGCAAGGCGTTGAATGACATCTGTGATGAGACGAAGCAGCGGTTGTGAGTTAGTGAAATTTCAAAGTTGAAAGTTTAAAAGCGCGGATGAAATCGTAGCCATATGAATGGATCCGTGCCCGCGTTTTATCGTTAGCGGAAAACGCGGGCACAAGCGTCAACGCGGTGATGGCCTGCCTCGCGCTTTTCAACTTTAAACTTTCAACTCGCTCCTGATTTTAAAATTCCCCTACAAACTGGTTATAAAACTGCCGCGCGGTGCGCCCGGAGCGCACGCCTTTCTCCATGGAGAAGCGCCGGGCTCGCACGTGCAGTTCTTCCCGGTCACGTACCTCTCCGAATAAATGCTCGACGATTTCGAAATACCGGGCTTCGTTAATCGGGTAAAAACTCAAACCCAGGCCGAACCGGTCAGACAGGGAGATCTTTTCTTCCACCACGTCGCCATGGTGCAACTCCCGATTCACCACCTGTGTCTGCTCGTTATCTTTCATGTACTCGGGGAGCAGGTGACGGCGGTTGCTGGTGGCATAGATGCGCACATTTTCCGGCGGCAATTCCAGTGACCCTTCCAGTACGCTCTTCAAGTGTTTGTATTGGTTTTCACCGTCTTCGAAAGACAGGTCATCGCAATAAATAATGAATCGCTGACTGCGATCACGGATATCGTCCACGATATCGGGCAGGTCATGCAGATCATCCTTGTCCACCTCGATAACGCGCAGACCGCGAGGGGAATATTCATTGAGCAAGGCTTTGACGATGGAGGATTTGCCGGTGCCACGGCTGCCCCACAGCAACACATGGTTGCAGGGCTGGCCGGCCAGAAAGCGTTCCGTATTCTGCACCAGCTTGCCTTTCTGGGTGTCGATGCCAAGCAGGTCATCCAGGCGTACCGGGTCCGGATGGGGCACCGGGCGCAGGGTCTGTGAGCGGCCGCGCCAGATTGCAGCCGGGGTGTGGCGCCAGTCGATGGGCCGGTGGGTGGGGTGCATGGAAAGCCTCGCGGACAGCAGAAAACGTTAACAGCTGCGGCAGTTTAACGCAGGGTCCGGGTAAACGCAGGCTGCGTTCGTCGCGAACTTTATCTATGCTTGGGGGCTCAGAGATTCCTCACTGAAAAAGCGCATTCATGCGTGCGCTCATGCACGCGGCACACGCGACAAGGAGAGCAATATGAAAGCTGCCGTTCTGGCTGCAACGGGCTTGGCCCTGGTACTGGCGGGCTGTAGTTCATCGTACGATAACGATTACCCCATGGGCCTGCCGGACGACACCATCACCTGCCCGGAAGATCCGCCGGAAGTTTGCACCATGGATTACCGTCCGGTGTTTGGGTATGACGACCAGGGTGGCATTCTCGGTGAGTTCTCCAACGCGTGCGGCGCCTGCGCCACCGAAGGGGTGATGTACTCCTCGCCCAAGGACGATCCGAACCAGCCGGGCCCAGTGTCCGACGCGCCAGCAGCACCGGCGGAAGAAGCGGCCCCTGCCGCGCCTTCCCGCTATTGATCCATCCTGATCCGAGGTCACTTTGCCCAACGCGTTGACCCTGCTGCTGGATTTTGACGACCAGTACCGCCGCGATGTGGACCAGAACCATGCGTTCCTGCATCGCCGCGACCGGCGTTTTGCCCAGCAGCAACAGGAGCGGCGGCAGCCACTCACGGTGCCTGCCTGGCTGGCCTCTCTGCATGCCCTCAACGGCCAGCGGCAGGTGGATAGTGGCACCGACCCGCGGCTGCGTGGCTGGCGCCAGGCGCGCTGGGTGTTTGCGGGTCTGGGGGCGGTGCTGGGCGTGATCTTTATGCTCGGCCTGCTCTATTACGATGGCGGTCAGCAGATCAACGTGACGTTGCTGGTCGCGTTGGTGGGCCTGCAAGGGTTATTGGCGTTGTTCACCAGCGTGCAGGCCTGGCTGGGCTGGCAGCCCTGGCGCACCCTGCTGGGGCGGTGGCGCGGTGAGGATGATGCGCTGGCGCCGTTGCGCTCGGTGCTGTCCTCCAGGGTGGCCCACACCGGTGGGCTGATGTTCGCCCTTGCCGGGCTGCTTACCTTGCTGTTACTTGTGGCGGTGCAGGATCTGGCCTTTGGCTGGAGCACCACGTTGCAGGCGTCAGCCGCCGGTTATCACCAGTGGGTCAGCGCGCTGGCCTTGCCCTGGCAATCCCTGTGGCCCGACGCGGTGCCCTCGCCGGCGCTGGTGGAGGCATCCCAGTTTTACCGGTTACAACAAGGTAGCGGTGTGGCCGATCCGGCCTTGCTGGGGACTTGGTGGCCGTTCGTGTTGATGCTGTGGCTGGTCTATGTGTTGCTGCCTCGCTGCGTGTTACTGATGCTGGCGGCGCTGCAATTGCGTTGGCAGAGCCACCGCGCCCTGCGCGCTCATCCGGGCTGGCAGCCGCTGCATTACCGCTTCGATACCCCCTGGGTGGATACCCGTGGCGATGAAGAAGGTCAGGCGGCGCCAGCACCGGCACGCACGGCCCTGTCACCGCTGCCCGCCAGTACTATCCTTATTCACTGGGCCGGGGCGGGCATGCAATCGGCGCCCTTGCGGGCGAGCCTGTCGGTGGATCCGGCGCCGCTGCAGCTGCGCGCCGGAGGCAATAGCCGCCTGGAGGAAGACGCCCAGGTGCTGGCACGGGCCGGAGAATCCGGGCAACCGGTGATTCTGGTGGCCCGTGGCTGGGAGCCGCCCACTGGCGAGCTAAGCGATTTTATTCTGGATGCTCGTGAGCAATGGCCGGCGGCCACGTTGCTGGCGCTGGTGCCGTTGGCCGACGAAGACGGCACCGCGTTGGCTGACTCAGGCTTGCTCGCGCAGTGGCAACGCTTTGCGGATCGCCAGCGCGACAGCCAGCTACTGCTGTGCGCCCCGGCGGCGGTAGAGAAGGAGCAGGAAGCCTGATGCACGAGCCTGACAGCCCGTTATCACAAACCGCCGTGGATCAGCCGCGGTTCGCTGTGGTGGGTCATCCCAACAAGGGCAAGTCCAGCGTGGTGGCAACGCTCGCTCAGAACGACAGTATCGCTGTCGCCATGGAGCCGGGCACCACCCGCGACAGCCACCGTTACCCCATGAAAGTGGATGACGTGACCCTGTATGAGCTGATTGATACCCCCGGTTTTCAACGCCCACGCAAGGTGCTGGCCTGGTTGCAGGGCCACAGTCTGTCCGCCTCGGACCGGCCGGAGACGGTGGCCGCGTTTGTGACGCAGCACCGTGATGAGCCGCGTTACCACGATGAATGCGAGCTGCTGCGGCCCATCGTGGAGGGCGCCGGGATTATCTATGTGGTGGACGGTTCGGTGCCCTACAACCGCGAGCACGAAGCGGAAATGAATATCCTGCGCTGGACCGGCCGGCCCAGCTTGGCACTGATCAACCAGATTGGCCCGGATGATCACAGTGCCGCCTGGGAGGCGGCGCTGGGCCAGTATTTCCAGATCGTGCGGCGCTTCGACGCGGTGCGCGCTCCATTTGAAAAACACCTGGATCTGCTGCGCAGTTTTGGTCAGCTGGCGCCCCACTGGCGCGAGCCGCTGGATGCCGCGCTGGAATACCTGCAGGCCCTCAAGTTCGGCCGGGACAGCCAGGCCCTGGAGCGCATCGCCGACGCCTTGATCGACATGCTCGGCCACCAGGAGACCGCCCGGCTCAGTGAGTTTGAAGACGCCAAGCCCTTGTTGCCCAAGCTGCAACAACGCTGGCAGGCCTGGCAGCGTGAACGCGAGCAACGCCTGCGCGTAGCGGTGGAAGACCTGTACCAGCATCGCCGCCTGCAGCGTCAGGAAGAGGCGCTGGTGACCCCGGAAGGCGGCGACCTGTTCAGTGAGCGCACCCGTCAGTTGTGGGGCATCAGCAAGGCCCAGCTGTCGGCTGCCGGCTTTGGTGCCGGGGCCGTGGGTGGCGCCGGCATCGATGCGGTGGCGCTGGGGCATTCGTTGGGTGCCGGGGCGTTGATTGGCGGGCTGCTGGGTGCTGCCGGCAGCTATTACTACAGCGACAAGCTCACCAAATTGAAATTCGGCCCGCTCAGTGGCGGCTTTCGCGAGGCGGTCTACGGCCCCCTGCGGGACCCGCAGTTTGCCTACGTGGTGCTGGGCCGGGCCCTGGTGCATTGGTATCAGGTCAGCCAGCGTAACCACGCCGGGCGCGATGTGCTGGTGGTTACCGGGGCGCAGGACCACTGGCTGGCACAGATGGAGCGCAGTCATCGCAATGGCCTGCAAAAAAGCCTGCAGGCCCTCGCCAGCCGCCGTTTTGATCCCAGCAAACGCCAGCGGTTAATCGAGCAACTGGAGCTGGCCCAGCAGGCGTTCGCCCAGTGGCAGCTACGGCCTTTTCAGGAATCCGGCGAAGCGTCTCCAGATTAAGCTATTAATATCGTGGCATAGGGGTAATCCCCAAGCGGCGATAACTTGGTGACAACGAAATAGTTCATTTGTGTACTATTCCGTTGTATACTTTATGAATCATGTTCATAAGGATTCAGGAGGGCTGTGTGAGCCGCTTCGACGCCACCGAAAACCGCATCAACCTGACCCACCAGCGCTTTCCCGGCTACCCCCGGGAACCGGCCATGCTGGTGCGGCTGGTAAAAGCCATCTCCCAGCACGTCCACGACACCGCCAACCTGGTGCTGCGCCAGTACGGGCTCAATCACACGGACTACAACGTGCTGATGATGCTGTATGGCTGTCAGCAGGAGGGCATGACCGTCACCCAGCTGCGTGATGCGGCGGCAGAGAAGTCGGCCAACGTGACCCGGGTGTGCAATATTCTCTACGACCGGGGCTGGATGGCCCGCTTTGCCGATCCCCAGGACCGGCGCCGCGTGCTGGTGTCCCTGACCCCGGAAGGGGAGGCGCTGGTGGAGCAGTTTCTGCCATCCATGTCTTCCTTGCTGAATCAGTACGGGGCCGCCTTCGATGCCCGGGAAACCGCCCAGTTGGAAAACCTGTTAAAGCGGTTGCTGGGGGTGGCCGAGCAGATCGAGCGCGAGCTGTGAGCGCGCCAGCATGAATGCCCGGCAGGAGACCGCCTCGCCCCGACCATGGCTGATGGACCAGTTGCGCGAAACCGCGCTGGACTGGCTCTACGTGGGCAAGGCGCTGCTGGCCATTTTTATCGGTGGCTGGCTGGCCATGCGTATGGACCTGCAGCAGCCAGCCACCACCATGATGACGGTGGCGTTGGTGATGCACCCGGCCAGTGGCATGGTGCTGGCGAAAAGTTTCTACCGGGCCATGGGCACCCTGGTGGGCTGTGGCGTGGCTATCGCGCTGGTGGGCCTGTTCCCACAGCAGCGTGAACTGTTGCTGGTGGGCATGGCCCTGTGGATTGGTCTGTGCGCCGCCGGGGCGTCCCTGTATCGCAACTTCATGTCCTACGGTTTTGTGCTGTCTGGCTATACCGTGGCCATCGTGGTGCTGCCGGTGGTGCAGCATCCGCTGGGGCTGTTTGATTCGGCGGTGATGCGGGTCAGCGAAGTGATGCTGGGCATTCTGGTGGCCGGGCTGGTGGGGGATGTGCTGTTCCCCCAGCGGCTGCGCATGGCCCTGCGCCAGCAACTGGCCGATCAATACAGCGGTTTTCTGGCGTTTGTGCGCGGCAGCCTGGGGGGCGTGCTGGCCCGTGAGGCGCTGGAAGAGGCCCACATGCGGTTTGTGGGCGAGACCATTCAGGTGGAAAACCTGCGCAGCTCCGTGGTGTTCGAGGATGCCGGGGTGCGGGCGCACAGCCCACGCCTGCGCCAGCTCAACCAGCATTTCATGGAGGTCTCCACCAGCTACCAGACCCTGCATCACCTGATGAACCGCATGCATGCGCCCCATCACCGGGACACCCGCGACCGCTTGAGGCAATTGTGCGTGTTTACCGCCACTGCGCTGCAAGGGGATTGTCAGCCCAGCCCGGAGGCTGCGGCGCGGCTGTCGCTGGCGTTGCAACAGACCGAGCGGGTATTGCCCGGCAAGATCCGTGAGCAGCGCCAGGGGCTGACCTCACGTCGGGAATTACTGGATTTCGATACCGGCGCCGAACTGCTGGGCCGTTGTCTGCAGGAATTACGGGCCTATGTGCAGGCCTATGCGGTGTTGCGTCGCCCCGGTGTGGTCACGTCGGCGGAGAAAGAGGTGGTGTTTCAGCATGGTAATGACCGTCTCGGCGCGCTGGTGAGCGGGGTGCGGGCCACGGTGACCATGCTGGTGATGGGCAGCTTCTGGATTCTGTCCGGCTGGGTGCATGGGGGCAGCGCCATGATGCTGGCCACGATCTTCACCGGCCTGTTTGCCAGCGCGCCGAATCCGTCGGCGGTGGTGCGCCAGATTACCCTGGGCTTTGCCACCGGCATGCCGCTGGCGTTCCTTTGTCAGTTCCTGGTGCTCACCCACATGGACGGTTTCGGGTTGATGGTGGCCGGCACCGTGCCGTTTCTGCTCACCGGGCTGTACCTCACCACCCGGCCGACGCTGGCCGGCTATGGCACCGGTTATGTGCTCAGTTTTATCTACCTGCTGAATCTGCACAGCCCGATGACGTTTGACCCGGTGTATGTGGCCAACGAGGCGATCAGTCAGATTGGCGGGGTGCTGGCGGTAGCTGTGGCCTTCAGCCTGTTCGGCAATGCCTCCAGCAATGGCTGGTTGCGACATCGGTTGTTGCACCAGCTGCGGTATCAGGTGGCCCGTGCCTGTGAGGCGCCGCTGAACGGGTTACGCCATCGCCTGGAAAGCGCCACTCGGGATCTGTTCATGCAGATCATGGTACATGCGGGGCCGCGCGCCCGTGACTGGTTGCCCTGGGCGTTGTCGGTGCATGAAACCGGCCGGGCGGTGGTGGAATTACGGCGCCGGTATATCGCCCTGCCGCTGGCCGAACAGGCGGCTGTTGCTGCGGTGCTGGAGGCCTTCGCCCGCCTTTATCGCGGTGATGCGGGCCAGCAGGACGTTGCTCACCAGAGTGCATTGCTGGCGCTGGATACGGCCATGGTCACGGTGACGGACCGCCCTGCCCTGCGCCAGCTGCACTTGCTGCGTCTGGCCTTGCTGGATAACGGCTCGGTGCTGGTGGCGACGCCGACGCCCAATTTCCATTCGCATCAGGAGGAGGCGCCCCATGCCCCGTGAAATCGCCGTGCTGGATGCCTTGGTGCCCAGCCTGTTGCTGGTGTTCGTCTTTAGCTTGTTGCTGCAGTGGGCGGTGGACTGGGTGGGCGGCCGCTATGGCTTGTACCGCTATGTCTGGCACCCGCCCTTGTTCCGGGTAGCGGTGTTTTTCTGCTGTTTCGGTGGCCTCGGGCTGCTGGCCATGCAGTGAGGAAAGTAAGGACGGAGGAGAGAGAACCATGACAACCCAATCCCTGATTCGGGCCTCGGTCACCCTGTTTATGGTGGCGCTGGCCGCCTTGCTGGCCTGGGCCCTGTGGCAGCACTACATGTATTCCCCCTGGACCCGGGATGGCCGGGTGCGGGCGCGGGTGGTGCAGGTAGCGCCGGATGTGTCCGGGCTGGTCACCGAGGTGGCAGTGGCCGACAACCAGACCGTGCAGCAGGGCGATCTGTTGTTCGTGATCGACCGCAGCCGTTACCAGAATGCCCTGCAGCAGGCGGAGGCGGACCAGCGCGCCGCCGAAGCGGCAGCCCGCGCGGCCGGGGCGGATATCCGTGCTGCCCAGGCCAGCGCGGCCAAGGCACGGGCCGAGTTTGCCATGCGCCAGGCGGAATCCCGGCGCCGGGATCGTATCGCTGAAGCGGTGTCCCGGGAGGTGCGCGATAACGCCCACAGTAACGCCGATGCGGCCCAGGCACAGCTACAGGCGGCCCAGGCCAGCCATCAACGGGCCACCGCCAGCCAGCAGCAATTACTGGCCCGCTTGCAGCAGGCCAATGCGGCCCTGGCGCTGGCGCAGCTGAACCTGGAGCGCACGGAAGTGCGCGCCCCGGTGGACGGTTACGTCACCAACCTGGAACTGTATCCGGGCGATTATGCCCACGCCGGGCAGGCGCACATGGCATTGATCGATCGCCATGATTTCTGGGTGTACGGCTACTTCGAGGAAACCAAGCTGCCCAATGTGCATGTGGGCGATGCGGTGCAGGTGCGCCTGCTCAGCGGTATCCGCGCCCGGGGCACGGTGGACAGCATCGCCCACGGTATTGCCGACCGGGATAACCCCACCGGCGCCAACCTGCTGGCAGACGTGAACCCCACGTTCAATTGGGTGCGCCTGGCCCAGCGGGTGCCGGTGCGGGTCTCCATTGATGCGGACAGCCTGCCCGAGGGCACCGTGCTGGCGGCGGGAATGACCGCCACCCTGACCCTGAATCCGTCCTGACGCGGGCGTCAGTGGCAGGAGAAAACCGGGCGGGGCAGATAATTGCACGCCGCTTAACCGGAAAAATCAGCCTGGCAGCGGGTAACTGAAGGTCGTTCATTGCGTCAAGGTTGCGTGAAGGCGAACATGAAACGACCGTACGAGGACGAGTCATGTTACCCGAAGAAATCAAACACAAGCTGGCCACCCTGTCCCGCCCGGGGTGGCGTCCCCGAGTCGGCCCGGCCGTGCCGGGCGCACGGTCCAAGTTTGGCGGCTCGCCATTGCTGAAGGCGGACGAATCCTGGCCCTGCTGTGGCCACTGTCATCAGCCCATGCAGCTGTTTGTGCAACTCGATTCCCAGGACCTGCCGGTGGATGCCCGCACGGGGTTCGGCGACGGGGTGTTGCAGGTGTTTTACTGCACCAACGGGGAAGAAGACTGTGAAGTGCTGGGGCATGCGCACCTGCCCTTCTCTGATGCCAGCCTGGTGCGGATGATTCCCCGTCAGCAGGCCGATGGTTTTGATGCCCTGCCGGTGGGCATACCGGATGCGTTTGTCGAGCAGGCGCTGACCGGCTGGCAGTGCATGGTGGATTTTCCTGATCGTCAGGAAACGGTGGCCATCAATGAGGATGTGCCGGATGGCATGGTCGCCCTGCTCCAGGCCCACCGCCCTGCCCCGCATGCGGGCGATAAATTTCTTGGCTGGCCTCACTGGGTGACGGACGTGGACTACCCGCCCTGTTCCTGTTGCAACAAACCCATGAAATTTATTTTTCAGATTGATTCCACCGACACCCTGCCCTTCTGGTTTGGAAACAGCGGTTGTGCCTATGTTTTTCAGTGTGAAAACAATCCGCAGGTGTTAACCATGAGCTGGGACAGCCGGCCCTGAAAATTTAAAAATAGTTTCCCTTTCTATCAGTTCTTTCCTCTCTCCTGGCGGTATTGCTGCGGCGAAACGCGCATCACTTTCTTGAACAGCCGGGAAAAATAATACGGATCCTCGTACCCCAGTTGCAGCGCGATGGCGGCCACGCTGTGCTCGCTGATATCCAGCAGGTAGCAGGCATGACTGACCTTGATGCGCTGAAATGCCTGCATGGGGGTTTGCCCGGTCTGGCGTTTATATTCACGGATAAAATGGTAGCGGGATAAATCGCTGGTGGCGGCGATCAGCGCATCCAGGCTGAGGCGCCGGGCGATGGCCGTTTGCAGGTAACTGTTTACCCGATTCACATCCAGGGTGGCATGGCGTACCTGGTGCTGGCGGCGCATCAGGGCTGCGTAGGCGAGCAGGCTGCGCAGCAGATTGGCCGCATACATCAGGTGTTCCGGCTGGGTGTTGGTGGCCGCTGCCATCAGGGTCTGAAAATCTTCCGCCAGCCGTGAGTGCACCCCCACATTGACCTTGCGGATACCGCTTTGTGGTTGCCCGGCAATTTCGTCGAAATACGCCTGTACCTCATGGCCGCCCAGATGCACCCAGTAAATACTCCAGGGCTGCTGGGGGTTTGCCTGGTAGTGGTGGGCCAGCCCGGCGGGAAACAGCAATAGCTCACCGGCTTCCACCGGCTGGCTCTGGCCCTCGTACGTCACTGTCCCGGCCCCGGCCACACAGTAGATCAGCAGATCATCGGCGGGTTGCTGGCGTGCCATGCGATGACCATGAGCCTGGGGATAAAATCCCACCCCATGGGGCATGCAGCCTGCGCAAAGTGGGTGCTGGCTGACACTGGACAGTACCGCAGGCGGGATCACGGTACGCTGCCCGCTGGCGGGTAGCGGCCAGCGTGACGTTTCTGCTGTTTGGCGTTGTTCGCTCATCATAAACAGCAATATAGTCCATCTAGCGATAAAAGTGGCTATCTGCATGGCAGATAGGCTGTGCTACAACAGGGTACGCAGACACGCTCCACGCTGGCACACCCAGCCCGGAGCCAGAAAAAGGATGGAGAACCCGATGGCCCACCAATTACCCTTGCTGATTAATGGCGAATTTGTTGCCAGCCAGACTGACCAGTGGATTGCGGTAACCAACCCGGCCACCCAGGAAACCCTGTGCGAAGCCCCGGCGGCTACCGCTGAGGAAATGGAGCAGGCCATTGCGGCGGGCAAGGCCGCGTTCCAGACCTGGAAAGAAGTGCCGGTGTCCGAACGCGCCCGTTTGATGCTGCGCTATCAGGCGCTGCTGAAAGAGCATCACGACGAGATCGCCGAAATCCTCAGCCAGGAAACCGGCAAGACCTTCGAGGACGCCAAAGGGGATGTGTGGCGTGGCATCGAAGTGGCCGAGCAGGCCGCCAATATCGCCTCGCTGATGATGGGCGAAACCGTGGAAAACGTGGCCCGCAGCATCGACACCCATTCCTGGACCCAGCCGCTGGGCGTGTGTGCGGGGATTACCCCGTTCAACTTCCCGGCCATGATTCCCCTATGGATGTTCCCGCTGGCCATCGCCGCGGGTAACACCTTTGTGCTCAAGCCTTCCGAGCAGGACCCGATGACCCCGAACCGGCTGGCCGAACTGTTCCAGGAAGCCGGCGCGGCGCCGGGCCTGTTGCAGGTGGTGCACGGCGGCAAGGAGCAGGTGGATACCCTGCTGTCGCACCCGGACATCAAGGCGGTGTCGTTCGTGGGCTCGGTGCCGGTGGGGCAGCACGTGTACCGCACTGCCACCGACAATATGAAGCGCGCGCAGTGCTTTGCCGGCGCCAAGAACCACATGGTGATCATGCCCGATGCCAATAAGGAGCAGGTGGTCAGCAGCCTGGTGGGGTCGTCCTGCGGGGCGGCAGGGCAGCGTTGCATGGCCATCAGCGTGGCGGTGTTTGTGGGCGATTCCAAAGCCTGGATCGACGAGCTGGCCAGCCAGTTCGCACAGATCCGCCCCGGTGCCTGGAATGACCCGGAGGCCGCGTACGGCCCGCAGATCAGCCCGGCGGCCAAGCAGCGGGTGTTGAAAATGATCGAACAGGGCAAGCAGGAAGGCGCCACCTGTTTGCTGGATGGCTCCGACTGCACCGTGGAGGGCCTGCCGGACGGCAACTGGGTTGGGCCGACGCTGTTCACCGATGTGACCGCGGAGATGTCCATCTACCGGGAAGAAATTTTCGGCCCGGTGTTGTGCTGCGTCTGCGTGGACTCGCTGGAAGAAGCACTGGAGCTGGTCAATAACAGCCCCTACGGCAACGGTACCTCCATCTTCACTGCCAATGGCGCCGCCGCGCGGAAATACCAGCACGAGGTGGAAGTGGGGCAGGTGGGGATCAATGTGCCGATTCCGGTGCCGCTGCCGTTCTTCAGCTTCACCGGCTGGAAAGGATCGTTCTACGGTGATCAGCACGCTTACGGCAAGCAGGGTGTGCGTTTCTATACGGAAACCAAGACCGTCACCAGCCGCTGGTTCGATTCGGATATTCCGGCGGCAGCAGGGCCGAATATGAGCATTAATTTGAA
>UEXM01000427.1_pt1 | contig 45371 bp, 20 predicted proteins | sample 1796661 | NCBI WGS metagenome assembly UEXM01 (sample SAMEA4772469, study PRJEB27181) | metagenome | reverse complement strand
GTACCTGAGTCTCCTCCTCTAACTGGCAAAAAGTAATCTTCAGTTACGGACTCCATGTTATATCTTAAATTATATTCACCTGTATTTTGATCTATAACGGGTATTTTTTTCATTTTGTTAATAATCTTTTGCATAAAATTATCAACTTCATTAGGTGGTATATTACCAATATCTAACTTGAATACCCTCTTTTCAGGAGCTCTCATAATCCTATGAATTAACATGGCATCTTCCATAAGAGACAATTGTTTCCAAACTCTTCTACCTCCCTCCAACATAGATTTACCATATGGTAAAAAATTACTATCACTGAGCAATCTAAAATGAGCTATTTCATAATTCTCATACATTTTAGGTTTAGCTGAATTAGGTCTTCTAGAAGATTCATCTCCAGTTATTTCAAAGTTAATTTTTTTAGGACTCTCTGGATCGTGATCTTCCAACCTTCTGACTTCATAAGGTGATAATGGCTTAACATTCACTACACCATACTTGTCCATTATATCCATTAATAGGAAAAAATCTCCATACTTTACTAAATTTCTCATCCACGACCATAAATTAAACTCTATGTTCAATATATCATAGAATAAATTATGAAGTACTGAATGGAGTTTACCATTGTCTGTTTGGATGGTTAGTATCTCACCACTAATATTATCAATTGTAGATTCGTCGCAGTAAATATCCAAAGCACTACTGATTATAGGATCGGAGTCCATGAGCTCATATTCTCTAAATAATTCTGTCCGGGCTACTTCATATGCATTCCTGCTATTTTGCATTGCAGAATATTGTGAACCAAAACCACTGCCCCCCATGATCTTGCTGTATCGATCTACAAAATTGCTAAGTAATCCACTTTGATTAAAGTCTAAATCTTTTACAACTAGTCGATTATCACCAGTTTTTCGTATAACTATATTACTTTGTAGTAAATTTCCTAGTCGTTGTAAAATGTTTTCTTTTTCTTGTGCCATTTAATATCCTATTTATAATAACCAATCGAGACTTTCTTTTTGTCCCTTAATATTTTGCTCCCATGGATTTTCCTTTCCCGCAGGAGATGTTCTATTACTGAATCCAGCATCATGCCCTTGATTTGAATTTAAGATAGAATTCATTGTAGCTTTTTGCAAAGCATCTTTTTCAGATTTTAATCTAAGAGCTGTATCCCTTATCCACAATGCTATGCTATACGACATTACTAAATCATCATTATATCCCTGCATGGCTTGAGGTTTGTTGTTCTTGTATATAAATACAAAAAGTTCTTCTACTAAACGTGTTGATTTTAATTTTACTAATTTTTCTCTTGTATATTCTTCCATCTTAGCTATTACTAATGGTCTAGTCTTAGCAGAAGTTCCAAAACCAGGTATGAGATTTTTATCTTCAGATCTATATCTGTTAGTAGTGTGTTGCTCAACATTAATATACTGTAGATCTTTAGATTGATAGAAAAGGTTTTTATAACCCCGATCTATTACAGTTTGTATTGTTGCCCATCCCACATTGTTATTCTCTATCACGAGCAACGCATCATTATATTTAGTCGAAAGTTCTATCAAAAAGTTACCAAAATCCGTAGTTCCTAGCTGACCTTTATATTCAGCTACTTGATCCATCGTATCTACTTCAAACACCTGTGTGGCTGAATAATCCGTTCCATCTCCACGTGCTACATCAGCAACAACTATATATTCCTTTGTATAGTCTGGATAAGACCATATCCAAAGGTTTTTATCTACACCACCCTGTTCTACTGGCTCAGCTACAGTTGTTTCCTTATACCATTGAAGTATCTGTGCATCTACTACTGAATTACCTGAACTTAAAAAGTCGGCGTCGCATTCTTGAGATGCCTTGGTTGGACCTAAAATTCTATCTTGCTCATCTCTCCACGATTGGTCTCGATCGGGATGAACTTGCCATGGTAATTCTATAAAAGAAAATCCATTTGTGCCTTCTATAGCATCAACCCACATTTTATGAAACCAATTTCCAACACCGTTTGGTGTCGATAAAACTATACATCTTCCACCCGTAGCAAGCGTCTGTTGTGCAGCTGTCCATATAGTCTCAATTGTATCAATAAATGCTGCCTCATCAAGTATCAACAGAGATAATGCTTCTGATCGACCAGCTTCTGGTGTAGCAGCAACAGCTTTTATCTGTGAGCCATTACCCAATCTAAACGACAACTTATTGTCTTCCTCCACTGTAGTCTTTAACCAAGTGGGTAAATTTTTATACATCACTCTCACTTTAGTAACGAGATTCTTAGCAGCGTCTTTATCCTTAGCAATTACTAATATATTTTTATCTTGAAAGAATAACATCGTCCATAGAGCATAACCTGCAGATAACGTACTGATTCCAAGCTGCCTAGATTTTAAAACTATATTATAGTCATGCTGTCTTAGATCTTGAAGTGATCTCTCTTGGAAATCATATAGGTCAAATTTGATCTTACCCTTCTGAGGATGTTGTATGGTTGCATATTTACGTAAAAAGTGGATAGGGTCATCTGATGACTTGAGGTACTCTCTACGGATGGCTTGTTTGATGTCGCTCATTAGATTTTACCTAGAACAACTCCTATTACTAACCATAAGTATTGATTTTCATACCATTTAGGTTGAAGAGCCTTTATCATCTCTTCATTGGCTTTATCTCGTGTTTTTAATATTTTTATTTGTCTGCTTTTCGCCTCAGATAAAACAAACTCGACGTTAGCATTTTTTTCTATTTCTGCCACTAGACTCTCACACTCGTTGATCACAACGTTCTTAGATGCTATCAACGAATCAGCTTTTGCTAACTTACCTTTCCATTGAGCATCACGAGCTTTCAACATTTCAAGTGCTTCAGACTGTGTAAAAGATGCTACTTCCTTGCCATCTTTTTTGATCGTTTGTCCATCTGTCACAGACAATACTAAACCGGTTATTAATAAATACTTTAATATTTTCATATCCATTCTCATTTCTTTTTGGAAAACTTTTTTAAAAAATCTTCTGCTGATTCTATATCATCCGCCTCATAGGCTTCTTCCATCTTAACAGTTTTTTTCTTAGCTACGGTTAATCTTCTCTTTAGCTTTGTGATTTCTTTTTTATTAGTAGCTTTATCCTGTTCTAAACTTACTATCTCTTTTTCTACTTTAGCCTCTTCTTTTTTAGAATTCTTTATAACTTTTTTTAATTCTTTGACTTCTTGAGATTTTTTTTGTGAACCTAAAACCATACCTACTATTCCTGCAATTCCAGCCAATATAGCTACAAGTTTTGTTAAAATTTTCATTACTTAGCTCCGTTCTTGTGTTCGTTAGTTATTGCGTTTGCTATCGTAGGATCAAAGTCGGGTAACCTTTCACGTTCACCCCTTAGTGCATCAGTTAATTCTTCAGTCACGGATTTCCACCTAGCTTGTTCTTGTTCGTTTACCCACTCACCCCATTTATTAATAGTTTTCAAATGAGCTTCAAAATTAACTTGGCAGTAGTAGCATCTCGCCATTCTATTCCAAGTGTCCTGATCTATTTTCTTTAGAATAAGTTTATTACAATCCAAACACTTGTCAAACCCTCGAGGTGGAATCTTAGTTATTTGTTTTCTTTGTTTGTTTTCTATCTTCCACGTTCGACCTCTAGCATCAGTCCATTCCTCACCCTCTTTTCGTTGATTTACTGTTGGTGAATTGTATCCAACTTGGACTTTTGGTTTGAAGAGTTGATTTATTTTGTTTTGTGTTTTTTCTACTGACATGACTTGCTTCCTGTATACATATATAGTTATATAGTTATCGGCTAAATTTTAGTGCTCCAAGTATTTGATTCACTGGTGCAAATGCTCCAGTAAACTTATATACTTTACCTTTATATTTAAATACTAGACCTTCAGAGGGTACTATTGATTCCGGTCCTCCTATAGCAGATAACTTCTCTAATTGATTTTTTACTAATTTTATCTTCTTGACGTCATCTCCCTTTTGGATGTCCTTTATAGCTTTATCTAACCCCTTTTGCATTCTTTGAACAGAAGCTGATGGATTTGCTGCTGTAAATCCTTTTATATTTTTTAATATTTCTGCTCCAAGTTGAAAGAATAACATCTCAAATGGTTTCATATTACTTTTTATTGTAGCGGCATGATCGTTTTTATCAAATCCTAGTGCCCAATTCAAAAATTCTGGACTATCACTCAGTGCCTTTTTGATATCCGGTATCTTAAATGACTTATCACCAAAAGCCCATCTCCGAACTAGACCTCTAAATGTCATATCATTTAAACGTGAAGAATACTTCTTTTCTGCTTGTTGTATAAATGTTTCCCAATAACGTTGATGATACAGAGCTAACGTATCTGCATCCTTTAGAGAATACTTGGTTTGCAGCTTAGATACCTTGGAATTGTAGTATGATTGTCTCTTTCCAAAATTTTGACTCTTTGGAACCTTGAGAAAATTAGGCTTGGATATCTTATAATGTTTTTGTACGTTTTGATTAACTTGACGTATCATACCCTCCAATGCTCTTGCACTATCCGGTACATTTCCTGTAGGGCTACCAGCATCATTATACCTCAGTGCTCCATGAAAAACTATTTCAGCCTTGTCGTAATTTACAACATTTGCTGATTTGGGCCACATTACTTCAAGATTCATAAAAGAACTACCGTTTTGAAATATCTTGGTTCTTTGTTTTTCTGACAATTTCCCTATAGCCTTTTGGAGATCCTTCATGGCAAATACAAATGCATTCTCTATATCTCCTCTACCTTTGAACATTGTCTGAATGCCTTTGACGTCTGGTGCTGTTTTACCTGCATTTTTCAAATGTCCTTTGTTCCTTGCAGCTATTAACTTACCATTCTTCCAACTTATCATTAAGTTTTGACCATCTAATTTTTCCGTCACGTTATCTTCCCGATCAAGAGTACCCTGTAATCCATTTTCAATAATAGCTCTTAGGTCTCCAAAAGTGAGATCCATATCATCAAATGGATGTGCCATGTGTCCATAAGCGCCACCCTCGGTGAGAATGTCTTTCCACCATTTCTTAGTAAATAATTGTTCTTCTACTACACTCATCTTGTTATGTTGGTCCTTTTCATCTTTTGGTTCCGTTGGTTCAGGTTGGTCAACCTTTGGATTTGTTGACTTGATTGGTTCTTTTGAAGACTGTTTGATTGAATCATCAGCTGAAATAAAATCTATAAGATTCCATCCTAGTCTCACTATACTTCTGTTAATGTTTTGTAACCACTTATTAAATGCGGGCTTACCTTTTAGATCAGCTAGTATATTGGTACCAGCCTTGGCTCCAACCAAACCCGCAGGAAAGTATGAAACTGCTCCGGTAGGTCCATTTGGATAGTAGGTATCGTGTTCTTCAAATTCCATATCAGGTACTATATAATTTACTACCCTATATCCCAGCTTAGCAGCTTCTCGCTCAGCTGATTTGCGATATGTATTTTGATTTCCATACCAATATCTTGGTCCATCATCTACTATACCCCCAGCTGTATTTGGCGTAAATGAAGATTCAATAATATTTGTTTTGATTACAAATTCTTCTATATCTGACTTTGATACTATTCTATACTTTAAAAGAGGTCTTCCGTTAATTGTAATATCACCTTTTTCATTCTTTCCTATATCCTTAACAACGATTGGTTTATTCTTAAACCTACCCCCTAAGACAGTATCTCCTACCTCTATTGGTACCGAGATAGATTCGTTCATATCCAATGATTCTATAGAATTAAACATATCAACTGCGTTTTCTTGATTCATCATTGATATTGCTTGATCTCGATCTACCCACACATATTCACTATGCTCGTGCGACAACTTAACATTCTTGCTATTTGTCTTACCCAAGTACATTGTAATATCTTTTTGCTTAGATGTACCAAAGTTTACAGTATAGATAAACTCAAAATTTTTAATAGTATTGGAAATTGTTATACCAGTCTCTTCATAAGTTTCCCTGGTTGCTCCCTGAAGTGGAGTTTCTCCTTTTCGTAAGTGTCCCTTTGGTGGTCCCCAATATGTACTATCCCTCAGCAACAAATATTCCTTCTTTCCAGTCTCGTCTAAATGATATACCATGAACCCTGCTACTTCGTCAGTATCAACGCCTTCATTAACGGGTTCAAATACATATTCTTTATTGGAATCAGTTTTGCTTCTGTTCTTATCAACCTTTTTCATATAATCATCGAGTTCTTTCTGATCGGGATATCCACTAGTCATACCCATTTCCATTAAAGACTCATTAACAAATCTTTTTGTAAATAATTCCATGGCTTTGTCGTCGTAGTATCCAAATAGTTGTTTGAATAGTTTTCTTTTCTTACTATCTTCCATAGACTTAGAACCAAGCATATTTCTAATAGTAGTTCCGCTTAATTCTTTGCCTCCCACCTTTACTGATACGTGAGGCGCTACCGATATATAACCTTGTTCTGGATAGCCCTGTAGATTGCTCTTTTCTTTCTTATAATCTCTAAAATATTTTCCTGACATTAATCTGCCAGCATCTTTTTGTCCAAATATATAAACCACAGCTGTTGTTTTGGGATCATATTTTTTTAAAATATTATTAGCTATGTAAGGACTCTTTTCTTTCACTATTTTGTTTGCAGGTATACCCATTTTTATCATATGTTTTTTCTTTTCCCTAAATGATAATGGATGTTTTGCTGAGCCAGACTTGTCCGATGTAGCTATATATGAATCTTTGAATTGTTTAGATAACCACTTGTACGTGGCTAGGTGATGTTTACCAAATGGTTGAAATCTGCCCGCATACACTCCTACCACATTAGTGATCTGCTCATCTTCTTTTAGTAAAGGTTTGATTATCTCTTGTATAAATTGGTTCATTTTTTAAGCTATGTTGTCTAATATAAATATCATACTTTCAGGAACTTTAGTATAAAATAGATTTCCAACTATCTGTAAATTTTTTCTCATGATCAAATGGCTTGTCACCTTTATCATAAAACCATTCCGTTTGTGAAGAATCTACCCAGTGAAGAAATAATTGAGAATACCAATTACCGGTGAATATTTTTCTATAATGCCTTTGTTCTATTCCCTTGTATATTAGAGCATCTCCGGGTTGTAAATCTACTTCTGTATACGTACCGGTTTTTTTATTTTCTATATAGATTGGATAGTTATGAGATTGTCCTAGGTTGATACTAGCTGAAAACTGACACGACTTTCTGTCCCTGTGTCCGTTCATATCAGCATTCCTGAGATAAATTCTAGCATAGTAGTATGTGGGTATCAACTCAACCTCACACTTTTGTATCATTTTTTCCGTAGATGAAAATAATATAGAATCAAAAGCTGCGTGACTATTTAGATTCCACGAATTTACATGCTCTACTTCATCACGAGGATCCCCTGGAACTGATATCTGATCTTGTACAGATTTAAATGAATATAGATTTAATATTGATGTAGTGTCGTTATTAAGAAAATTTCTTTCTATAACATAACCATTGCGTTCTAACAACGAGTTCATATCAATGACTTAGGAATACGTGATTGCCGTTATGTCTCGTTTTGATTCTTGGATCTACTATTATGTTATAACCCAATCCTCGCAACGTCTGGCATACGTGATAATCTTCGGATAGATAAATTCCATCATCGTCTATAGACGTTTTGAACACATCGTAGTATTCTCCTTCTTCTGCTTGTATTCTAGAGTCATCACTTGATAGAATTCCCTTCTTATACACATCTCCACAACTTATTGCATTATCGACTAGATCAGTTACTGCTCTTCTTGATAACATCAATGCTGCAGTACCTACGTATTTTACTTGTTGGTAACCTCCAGATGTGTCTTTTGGTTCTGCTACATTGTGATGTGGTTTTCCCTCTGGTGTCATACCCTTGAGGGCCACTGGTGCTGCAATAACATCATAGCGTGTATTCATCATGGATTTTACATCTTGACCCGTGATCCCACAATCGGCATCTAAGAAAAATAACTTATCTATACCGGTCATTTGTTTGTGAAAAATTCTCAAGAGAGTGTTACGAGCTCGTGTTATCAAGGATTCGTTACCTAAACAGATCGTGGTCACCTCTATACCAGCTTGCCACATAGACATGATGGAATCGTGCCAGTCCATATGAACCATCCCTCCATAAGCCGGTGTGGCTATACATAACCTTTTGTTCATTAAGTATTAAGCGTGTTCGGTCTTATACAGCCAATCGTTCTTGATGATACCTTTGACTCCTATACGACGAATAACTGCCAGGTGTGCTTCTCTAAACTGTTCACACATTGAATCCAAGAAATTGTATAGATTATCTACTGTTGGTGCTTTTCCGGTTCCAATACTCTCATCGTTATCATTTATGTATTGAGATACTAATCTGAAAGCAGTTTGTGGATGTACTCCATACTGCTCCATATACTCAAGAGTACCCATACCAAGTCTGCCATGAGCCATCACGTCTCTAATAGCGTGTCTAAAAGCCATCTTGAGGTGTGCGTCAATCTCTTCCTTCTCTGAGTCTTCCTCATCCCAATTTTCTGGAATGTTATGAGAAGCCATGATCTCATTGTATATCTCTTGGAAGAAACCTATTTCTTTCAAGGCTTGTTCAATACCACGAGTTGATTGTTGAATACCATACTCAATACGTTCAGCTTTGGCTTCCGAGAGTTCATCTCCTCGCTCTCTCAGTTGCTTAGCTTTAATTTTATCCTCTTTGAGTCGAAAATATGAATCCTCTACAGCTCCTCTCTTCCTGGATATCTGAGCTAATACCTGACGCAATCTCCGGTATGGAGAATCATTTAACATCGTAAGTGACATTAGGGTTGAGGTCGTCTGAGTGTTCTTTCTATCAACGGCTTGTGTAGCCCTGATGATTTCCGGCATATTTCTTTGTATCGTAGCTAGCTTTTCATCAGTAATGGTCGTAAGACCGCCTGGTTGATTTAAGATCTCGGTGATTGCCGAGTGTTGGATTTGTTCTGGATCTACTAGTGTAGAATTATTTTTTTTAACAAGTGTGTCTGATTTAGACATTAAGATAACCTCCAATAATTTATATATCTATATATATCGAGCTCTCTGATTAAACAGTTAGATTTTTACAAAGCTGAATCAGTACCGCCTTGTCCTCCAAATTGATCTGATACTCCCACCGCGGCTAATTGCTCACCAAACTCAACAGCATTGCTTGGTGTAGATACTGTTATGTAATTTATAATTAGGGTATCATGTTGATATACTATACCTCGTTGATTAATTCCATTACTCACACCCACACAAGAGCCTCCATTACCCGTATTGTCGCCAAAATCTACAGCATTCATTGGAGTTGATATCGTGATGTAATCCATAATATTACTATTTTGGTGATGAAATACTGCTCGATCATCTACGTCATTACTCAGAGCTCCAGAAAAATTAGGAGCACCCGTAAGAGTACCAAATGTTTTTGAGTCACCTCCTGAGAGAATTGACATATAAAACATTGTATGGACAGCGTCTGTTCCTCCATTTAATTGACTGGTCCATACCGCTCTACCGTTTCTCCCATTAGACGTTGCTCCACCTTGATCTACTCCATTAGTAGACTTAGAAGGTGTGAATATAGACGTATCAAATCCACTCAATAGAGAGTTCCCTAAAGTTGAAATGGTCAAGAATTCAACATTCTCATTATTTCTTGTGGCACAGACCACCAAGCGTTGATCCGTTCCGTTAGTGGCTGCTGAGTTATATTGTCGATCATGAGTAGCGTAACCAAAATGAACTGCATTACCACACGTACTTATTGTGAAAAATTCATTGCTTAAATTTCCATCTCCACTTGCGCCTCCAATTCCCTTAACAAATCTACCTCCAGTTCCGTTTGAACCTCCGGGTTTGAGAACGGCTGCTACAGAAACCTCTCCAAAGAGAGCTGCATTTCCAAGCGTACTAATTGTTATAAAGCCAATAGTATCGTTGCCTGGACTGTCTGATGATACCAGTAAACCTCGTTCACCCGGTAGCGTCTTGGGTGAAAAGTCTATGAGCGCTCCTGCACTTATAGATGCTGAGACCTGTCCTGAACCTGTTGTGTTCATAATCCGAGACGTCAGTGCTATCGAAGACCCAGTGGCAAAGTTAGACTGAGAAAGCTGTCCAGTAAATCCATTTATATCAAGTGATGAAGACGCATTGAATATAGTTGATCCGGATCCAAAAGCTATCGAACTAGATGTGAATGTTCTTTCCACGGATAGTGTTGAGCCTGGTTCCGCAGGATGTGTTGCTCCATTTGATAGAGCGAACTTACCATCATCGTTCGTAGAGTTGAGATCACCAAAGTTTGTTGAGTTACCCGCTGTGTTGATAGTGATGAATGCTATTTCATTTACATCATCGGCTCCCACAAGAGCTCTCTCTCCTACACCATTGGTTGCCATCCAGTTGTAGCTGTCGTCACCATCCATAGCCAGATCGCCAAAATCTATAGCGTTACCTATACTGGTCAGCGTTATAAAGTCTATCGTGACGTTATCAGAGCCACCAGCAAAGATTCCTCTGTTGTTCTGATCATTAGATCCTCCACCATCATGTTGATCTGCACGTGCAACCGTAGTATCTCCAAAGGTTGTAGCGTCACCTATCGATGATATCGTGACGAACTCTATACCGGTCTGTGCAGCTGGACCGCCTCCCGTATATGCTCCTCTGTTCCCTACTCCGTTGGACATATGTTGGAATTCATCTCTGACTCCATGTACCATATTTCCAAAATCAGTAGCGTCGCCTGGTGAGACCAAGGATAAAAATTCTATCTTACCGGTTGCTGTTTCATTACTGAACAACAACCCACGATCATCTGGTCCGTTTGATAGAGAACCACCTTTAGACCCATCACCGTGTTGAATATCACCATACCCAGCTATAGCATTTGCTGGAGTATTAATTGTTATGAAGTCTATAGTAGTTCTATCAGCTCCTCCCGTGATCTTACCACCAGCGATCAAACCTCTATCTCGGACACCATTGGATAGACCTCTGCTGTAATCCAGAGAAGCCACTCCATCTCCAAAATCTATTGCGTTTCCAAGTGTACTTATCGTGGCGTAATCAATACTAATGCTTCCACCATTACCAACAACAGCTCTCTGTCCCGGTACGATAGAACCTGAAGTGATAGTCTTCCATTCACCTGTATAAATCGTGTTTGTGCCAAATACTTGCGTTGCAGCAACAGTTGATGCTGATACCGCACTACCGCTCGTGAATGATGCCGATACATTAAACGTAGAGGCTATTGACATTGATGCGTTCTGTGCACTAGAGCCAGATCTAGCCTGGAATGATAAAAATTGTGGTGATGAACCTGATGGTACATTTACCCTCTGTGGGACTAGTCCGGTCCATGCCTCAAAGATACCAGTCCTACCGGTCGCTCCTTCGGCTCCCCTCACGAAAGAATTGGAACCACTTTGAGCCGTACTGGCTGAAGTGATGATCGGTATCGTGAATAATCCTCCGGATTGAAAATTAGCACTTCCGGACGCATTTGCTTTCATGTGAGCTAAATCTACAGAAAATCTCATGGATGGGTATGCAGCTTGAGGATAAAAGGTTGCTCCGTCGCTTGTTGCTGAACTTACATTGGGTGTAGTGTCGACACAATTCCCAAACGTCACAGCGTCACTTGGTCTATCGATCGTAATGGTTTCAATGAGCGGAAGGTGTCCTACTGGGTTAGAGGTCCTCATGTCAAATGCTATTCCGCGTTCACCACGACCATTAGAGGCTCCAGTGGCTCCATCATTTGCTCCGGTTTGTAAATGTCCAAACTCTGCTGTGTCGCCTAATGTTGATATCGCGATGTGCTCAATGGTATTTATGATACCTGAATTGAGACCTCCACCACTGGCCAGGATACCCCTACCGTTGGTGTCGTTCGAAAAGGCAGCGGGTTTGTTCATCTGTAGACGAAGATTGCCAAAAATACTTGCATTCGATGGAGTTGAAATTGTAATGAAATCCATTTGACCAGAAACAAAAGGTTTATCTCCCGCGAAGACTCCTCTGTCGTGGACACCATTGGAAAGACCTGATACTAATGTTCTTTCCATCGTTTGGTCCCCAAAGTCAAAACCATTCCCTAGCGTGGATATCGTGATATACTCAAGACCATTAGATTGACCAGGGTTCAGTGTTCTCGTGTATACACCTCGTTGACCTGGACCATTAGATAAGCCACCCGCTTGATTCACGGGACCTCCTGCTTCACCAAATGAGTTTGCATTACCTGGAGTAGAAATTGTTATGTATTGTATCTGTTTATTAAGAACGTCGTCATTATACATTCCACCAACGAATATTCCCCGTTGCAGAATACCATTGCTGAGACCAGCATTTTGATATCCACGGTGTAGTTGAACACCACCAAAGTCTGTAGCATCACCCGGAGTATTTATCCTCACGGTTTCTATCGAGGTATTGTTGGTACCACTTCCCATGAAATGAACACTAGTGTTTCCGGGAGGTGTATTTGAGGAAACTGTTAGTGAACCAGATTCAATGGTTTCCAGAAGAGTTGCCGATGAGCCACTGTAGACTCCTCCAGATTGTCCCTGCGTTGATGCTGATATGTGGAGATATGAACCCGTGATGCTTGAGTAAGAGCTTGCTGATCCTGACGTGAACAACGTGATACTATCCAGGCTGTTCTCATAAGGCCAATTCTGTGTTGGTGAATTACTGTATCCGTATCCAGCCGCGGTAGCGCTCAACATGTTCCCAAAGTCTATAGCGTTTCCTGGTGTCGAGATCGTCACGTAATCAATTGTATCGTTGAGAGGAGCCACTGTACCTCCAGCGAACATTCCTCTCTCATCAGTTCCGTTTGAGAACCCTGATGGTAGCTTTGCTGCAACCGTACGGTCGCCAAAATCTAAAGTGTTTCCTTCATGTGATATAGCTAAGAATTCTATCGTGGCTGCATTGTTGAAGACTGCGCGGTCGTTGAGATCATTAGAACTCCCTCGAGGACCATCAAAATTAGCCGTAGTGTCTCCAAACTTTGCTGCATTACCAGTTGTGGATATTGTCACGAATTCTATATCGGTACTGACGGGTGAATTCCCTACGTATACCGCTCTATCGTTGACTCCATTGCTAGTTGCTCCGACTAAGTGTCTTGGATCAACCGTATCACCAAAATCATTAGCATTACCGGTGGTTGAAATTGTGACAAACTCTATAGTGTTCTTTTGTCCTTGGCCATTACCACCAATCAATAAGGCTCTCTCATTGGGTCCGTTAGAAGTTCCTCCCACTCCATGGAGAAACTCAAACATATTTCCAAAATCTATGGCATCAGAAGGAGTGCTAATCGTATTAAATTCTATTACATCTGTTATCGCTAAACCACCAAAAGTTATCCCTCTGTCGTTTACTCCGTTCGATGCAGCTCCTTGATCTTTCTTCTCAGCTGATAGATTACCAAAGTCTGTTGCGTTCGAAGGAGTACTGATTGTGACAAATTGTATCTGGTCACTAACGTTGGATGGACCTTGATCGCCTCCGACCATAATACCACGCTGACCAGGAGGTTGTGTTGGTCTAGAACCCGTAGGCAACTGTAATGCGGATGTTGTATCCTCAAAGACATCTACAGGAACATGATCTGCATTATCTATTTTGGCATTGGCGAGAGATGTTCCCTTACCCTCAAAGTATTCTGCAGACATGCTGTAGTGAGAAGATCCCGACAGATCCATAAGCGTCTGAACTTCTAGAGAACCTGAGACGTTGAAAGATCCAGTTACAGAATGAACGTCATCAATGGTATCTCCAAACACAGACAAACCATTTCCAATACTGGATGAGTAGTTGGGTTGTCCAGTGGCATCCACGATGATAGATCCAGCATTCAACTGGTTAGTTACCGTGATGTTTGCAAATGTGGGATTTCCCGTAGTGCCTACATTTTGTCCCCCCACACTAGCGTGAATGTGTTTAATGTTTCCCTGGAGTGATCTCTCGTATAAATCTTCATGCTCAGCTGGAGCATCTACCCTTCTGGATGATTCCAAGAAGTCTGATGCAGATACCGCTGCTGGAACTGAAGATGATAATTCATTTCCTGTGTTTCCAGGTGATTTATCTTTAAATACCCAAGCCATTAAGAGCCTCCATTGAATGAACCACTAGTCATGGAAAAATAAGTCACAAGACTTGAAGTGGCATTGTAATTTGTTGTTGTTTTGGTACCAAGGTCAAATGGTCCCTTTGCTAAGTCTGCAATAGCATCTGCGGATAAACTCGAAGTCCATATCGCTACCTCGTGGATACTTCCCAACCATGTTGATCCAGAGTGTCTGGATTTCCTACCTATGTTCAAGATTCCTGTACCTGCTGTGTCAGCAAACTTGAAGGATCCAGTATCAAAACTCAAACTAGCGGTTGCAGTGCCGGTTCTCGTGAGTGCTGATCCAGAACCCTGAACGTATCCCGTTAGTGCTCCATCCCCATCATACGTGAGAGCATAATGGGCAAATCCACTTGATGTTCCCTCAGAGTTATTGTCGGGGATCGCATGGTGTGTTTCAAAACTTGAAGTGGCGTGAGCAGACGAACCGGTCAAGACCGCAAACCTAAAGTTTGCATCATCTCCACCCTTACGGATTTCAAATCCCTGTTCAGCTGCATTACCTATTAGGTACTCTACCTTTTTACCAGTAGTACCGGTTCTTGCCCAGAAGGCTATCGTGGCATCTTGTGATCCTGATAATGCCTCTGGATACCTTGCGGTCAAGAATCTGTCATTCTTGGGTGGTGCATCAAAGTCAATTCTATTTGATGAATCTGATGTTCCTTGGAATGACGCGGAAGCCCATGTGTTCTCGTATCCATTACCACTACCACTAGCCAGGTTACCAAAGTGCCATGCGGATCCATCGTGAGATGCAGATACTCCGTTTTGGGTATCGCCGTATCGGTAGTATCCAACAAGATTGGCTGCTGCGTTATACGATGGTGAATTCACGAGCGGATCTGCTGCTATACCGGCATTCCATAGATATCTAAGAGCTGATGCCGAAAGAGCTGTATCCCAGTAGGCCGAGTGGTTGAAGTATCCCTGCCAGTTGGATCCAGCTGGAGATCTCTCTCCTATACGTATAGGTCCATCTCTACCTGGATCTCGATCTGAATGACTAGCGGAGATCCCCATGGGGTTTCTGTACTCTAGCGAAACAGATCTAGTAGTCATCAAGTTACCATTGAGGTACATTGAATACAAGTGAGGTGTAGATCCCGATACAGCATCGACGACCTTACTGGAAGACTGTTCGTATGTGACCACGTGGTGATTCCATTGGTATCCAAATGTTCTCAGGAAAGTTTTTTCATTGGTAAAATCTAATGAGACTGTATCTGTCCCACTATCGTCAAATTTAGGTGTGATGACTCGGAACAAGTGAGAGTTTTGTCTGAGCCTCCATATGCCATTGTAGTAGTTGGAATTCATTGTGTGATTGTATTCCTGGATAACGTTATCAGTGGAATTTTCAAATGTATTTTTTGTCTGTCTCAACCAATGAGACCAAGTCCAGGTCTGAGATTCACTCATTGGAGCCATCAGACTACCCGTGATCCCTATCGAACCATTATTATTAAATCGAACCGATCGTTCGTTCTTCATTGCGGCTGAGGCCGTGAATGGCATGTCGGTAGATCCGGTTGCTGTTCCCTGATACATCTCGACACTATATGGAGAGTACGTGGATTCAAACCTTCCCACAGATCCCGATATCTCTGAGGCTAACTGAGCCGATGAGGTAACGAGGTTAGCTGGAACGTGATTTGTTATCGCGGTACCAACACCAGATACTCTATCCGCTGTGATCTCAGGGAATGAACTGTTAATTGTTCTCGTGGGTGTTGCGTTGGATGTCGCTGCGGTTGCCTCTCTGGCTTCTGCAAGCGATCCAAAAATTAATGCGTTACTTGGTGTTGAGATCGTTATGTTTTCAATTGAGTGAGCGGTAGTCGTTGAGGCTACCATGATTCCTCTCTCATTTATTGCATTTGAGGAACCAGCTGTTTGATCCTCTGAGGTCTTTAGTTGTGTCATGTCTCCAAAATCAACAGAGTTGCCCAGTACGTTCATCGTCACGAACTCAATTGTATTCGTGGCTCCTCCCGCAAAGACTGCTCGTTCATTTTGTTTGTTAGAGTGACCCTTAGCTCCTGTGGTGTTTTGTGAGAGATCACCAAACTGTGATCCTCCACCCAGTGTGGATATCGTGATGAATTCTATGACATCCTGAGCAGGTGTTCCTCCCGCAATGATACCTCGTTGATTTGTAGCATTGTCTGTGGCTCCAGCTGTTCTGGCTGCCGATGATAAAGTGTTACCAAAAGCTACCGCATTACCTGCCGTGCTTATCGTGACAAAATCTAAAGCGTCTCCGTTGGCTTCACCGACAATAATGACCCCGCGGTCATCTGGACCGTTAGACATGCCGTCACCAGCATATCCTGCAGCCGTTAGATCTCCAAAATCCGTTGCGTTTCCAGTCGTGTCTATCGTGACAAAATCTATCACATTGGATCCATCCGATCCATCAAACCCACCAGCAAATAATCCTCTCTGTCTGAGACCGTTGGAAAGTGCTGAGATGTTGTACTTGCCCTCTGTGCGATTTCCAAAATCTATAGCATTACCCGGTGTGCTCACAGTTATGTGTTCTATTGTGTCCGTATCAGTGTCTGAAGAATTTGTTCCTCCGGCTATCAACACTCTATCTCCTCCAGCAGAAGAAGATAGTGAGTTATTAAAGCTGTATCCTGTCGTTACACCGCCACCAACAAACATTTCCGTTTGTACAGAGTCCATATGGGAACTCGAGATAGCGTTGGGATGACTACCGGTACCGTAGTTGTACAGGGTTGTAATCTCTTCTAGAGATAATACTTTATCGTAGATCGCGATGTCATCAAAACTTCCAGTTATAAGTTTGCTCAGGGTTGCATTTGCACCTATTCTAAAAGGATTAGCTGCATTCCCGTAGATTGGTGTGGGATCGTCGTTTTGAGGCCAATAACGATCATATAGTGTTGATCCGCTTTGATTCGTACCGTGATAGTATTTACCCGTAGGTGCTTGACCTTCAATGGACGCGGAAGCAACATTACCCTGATTATTGCCATGGAGGTTGATTTGACGCGTGTCCCTATCACATGTGATTACGAAGTGTTGCCACTTGGGATACGATATACCGGTTACTTGTTGAGATTGTAGCGTTATACCATGAACCGTAGTATTGAAATAGTTGGCGTATGCATTTATATCCATTACACCGTTTTGAAAAAATACTTGTTGTTGCGTGTATCCACCAAGATTACCACGGAACCAAAACGATATTGTGAATTGTGGTTTCAAGAAAACATCAAAAGGTTTTTCTGTTTGTAGAAACTGATCGGTTCGATCAAACTCAAGAGCTCTGTATGAGCCCGTATAGTTGTTATGATAGGTACTACCAGATGGCGTATAACTAGTTACTATGTTGGATCCCGAGATTGATCCTGAAGCTATGAGGTGATTACCATTTCCTGAACTATCAAACACTCTGATCACTTTTGCCTGCGGATCTCCTACGGTCCCAGAGATCTCTATGTTTTCTCCCATTTCCCACCAGGCCACCAAATTATTCACAGCTACACCCATTGGAGAGTGTAACGAGTTAGATACGTGATGTCCAATATCTCTGCTGGAGGAAACAGCTCCAAGTGGTAGATCAAATGTCAGACCCGCTCCATCTCCAACAAAAGTACTTGATGTGATCTCCGAGAGTTCACTAACATGTTGAGTTGCACCGGCATTTGAGGCTGCCATGTGACCCCCATAGCCGGCTTCAAAGTTACCAAAATCTAAAGCGTTTGCTAACGTATTGATCGTAAGATAATTCATTGTATCTGTTGAATTGCCTTGAGTAAAAAGTCCTCTTTGATCCGTAGTGTTAGAGGTTGCGGTGTTTCCCGTACCAAAAGTTTCAGTGAAATCTCCAAAATCTAAACTATCACTGTTAGTTGCTAAGGTGTGATATGCTATAGTAGTAGAGTTTGTACCTCCTCGGACTGCCCTGTTATCGGTACCGTTCGATGTGTGTCCTATGCGACCAAATCCACCTGTGGTTCCATCTTCTAGATGGTTCCCAAAAAAAGCAGAGTCTCCCAACGTAGATATCGTGATGTATTCCATCACCTGTCTGACATCTATGATTCCTCTCTCGTTTGTTTGATTTGAGGTTCCATGGGCCCCTATATTGAACATTGTGGTTTCTAAATTACCAAAAAGTTTTGCATTACCTAAGGTGGATATCGTTATGAACTGATGGATATCGGCCCCATAGTTGGGATAAACTCCACCGGTGAATATGCCCCGCTCGTTTGTACCATTCGAGATAGAATTCTTTGCACCGTGTCTACTATCATTGTTGAATGAACCCAAATCACCAAAATCTTGAGCATTTGCATTTATTGATATCGTGACGTAATTAATTGTATTTGTGCTTGGGTAATCTCCAGCTATTATACCCCTGTCATTTGATCCGTTGGATATAACACCACCATACCTCAAAGTTTCGGTAAGATCACCAAAATCTGCAGTATCACCTAATGTGCTGATCGTAACGTGTTGAATTTCGTTATTATTAAAGCCGGAAAAGATTGCTTTCTGACCACCAGGACCTGCATTTGAACCACTGACTCCTCCTGATCCCGCAGCCTTCAAGCCCTTATTCAGCTCTATGACTGACCCTGAAACAAATAGACCAACATAAGATCCAGAAACATCTGGTAGTTGAGCGGAGCTACTTATTAATCCGTGAGGTAAATCCATACCCGTGAGTTGTGAAGCATCTCCTTCAAAGGAAGCTACAACTGAATGGAGTGAACTACTGGAGTTCAGAGAAGCTGATACTCCTCCTCCAATAAATGTTTGTGCCGGCGCAGTTCCACTGAGTTGACCCAGAAAACTACCCGAAGTGTCTTGACCTATCTGTGTGGAACTCGATACTATTCCATTGAACGGGACATTTGATAATTGTGTTCCTTCTCCAGCAAATGTATCCACGGCTATAAATCTTCCAAACGAACCCGTAGAAACACCCGAGCCTGATATACCTCCGTCAACAAAGACTAGATCTGAACTAGAGAGTTCAGTTTGCCATGATCCCGAGATTACGTCAGCTAGCTGCAACGAACTACTCACGGTATCAGGAGTGATTATTCCAGTGAGTTCTGATCCATCTCCCGTGAAGACTGCCGCTTTAGCATGACCCATAGATGCGGTGGGTAAACTACCCGATATGTCGCCGGACATCGTTACTGGTCCTCCCATCACGACTTCACTTCCGGAACTATTGACTTTTAGTACTGAAACTTCATCATCGGATACTATATCCAAAACCGTTCTGGACGTACCTTTAATCCGAGCAGTATCTGTGCCCTGTTGAGCTTCCAGTTTGGAATCTGTTTCGTTTAATACTATGAGATCTTTGATTGCCATGTAGGTCTTCCTATTGAATAATTATCTTAAAGTTTACTTTTTTGTTATTTTGCACCATTGGACATTGGTTGCATTGAACCCAAGTTTGAATTCTCTCCATACACGATTGCGTTACCAGGAGTGGATATCGTGACGAATTCAATAGCAGCTGCTGAAATGCTACGCTTGCCGGGTTCTCCTTTTCCCATCACAACTCCTCTATCGTTGGTTCCGTTGGACGTTGCAGCTCCTTCAACGTTTGTACCAGCCAGATCTCCAAAATCCGTAGCGTTTGCTATCGTACTCACATCAACATAATCTATTGTGTTGATTGTTGCTCCTCCCAAAAACAAAGCTCTATTGTTGGTGTCATTGGATAGTGCAGTTCGGTTAAGATTAGCTACCGTCATGTCTGCAAAGTCTAATGCATTACTAAGAGTGTGCATCGTTAGGAACTCTATACCCTTTCTGTCAATACCAGTTGTTGCAGATCCGGCACTCTGTAGAGCCCTGCCGTTTGTACCATTAGATGCCATTGCACCCAAAGTACCTGCTTGAAAAGAATCTCCAAAGGCAGCTGCATTACCGGTCGTTGATATCGTGACGTACTGGTATGGTTGGGCTGTTGACTTTTCCTTTCCACTGAAGATTCCTCGATCATTTGTACCACTGCTAGCAGCTTGATACAGTTTGTTAAAGGCCAATAGTCCAAAATCTGTTGCGTTGGATGGAGTGCTGATTGTAATAAATTCTATTCCCTTGTTGTTTGGAGATGTTGGTTGTGTTGTCGTGACACCTCTTTCATTTACACCATTTGACATTGCTCCAAGATTATTTAATCCTGCATTACCGGAGATCTCTCCAAAATCTACCGTAGTACCTCCGTGGGAAATTGTGAGATAGGTCATGCCCTTAGCGTTATACACTTGATATCCACTTACCGTAACTGCTCTCTCGCCAACCTGTACAGAACCCGTGATGAACGGTCTGTAGTTGAGGCCATCCCACATTTCAAAAAATTGATGCGTGAGACTACCATGTGGTGATGGTGGACTATACGAAGATGCTGATATGGGATCGTATCCCGTGAGACCAGAACCCGTTGCATCAGTGGTATGTGTTGAACCTGATTGGTAGGCTGTTGCACTTCCTGATGTCGCAAAGTATTGAAAATTTGTATTCTCGGCTATAATGTTATGTCTCAGTAGAGCTTCACCAGTATCTGCATCTCTCCTACCCTTATTCACCAAGAGACTTCCGGAATGAACAGAATAGTTTCCCGTGACCCCACTTGGTATTGTAAAGGAACCTGTTTGGGCACCTTCAGAGTCTTGAGCTCTCAGGGCATCAAGAGGATCTACAAAACTAGCAGTTGGTGTAGTTCCAGTGAATATTAGTCCAGTAGCATCACCTGCAAATTCAGCAAATGAGGCTGTTGATGTACTACTTACGTTTCCAAACAGATCAGCATGAGCTCCTGACAAAAATAGTGATCCAGTAAATGAGTGAATGTCATCCGTTGAGTTACCCATGTTGGTTGAACCAGATGCTTTTGATGATGTATAGAAAGAAGTAGAACTGCTGAGTATCATCGTGGCTGCTCTTATTGACCCACTCACTTGAACAGTGTTAAAAGTTGGTGAACCTCCTGGTGATACATCTTGATTAAATTGAGTGAGTATAGTGGTCAATGAAGCTGTTGATACATTACCCCAATGGGATGATCCGGTCAGTTCTGCTTGTATCTGCACGGATGATGATATTTCACCACTGGTAAAGATTCCCTTGAGTGCTGATCCATCTCCAACCAAGGTGTTTGCCTCGACTTTAGAAAAACTTGATGCTCTAGCAGCTGAGCTCGATACTCCTCCGGAGATCAATAATTGTTCGGAACTCGATAGGATGCCCTGCCATGCACCCGTGACTTCACTGGCCCATTGTTCTGAGCTGCTAAGGAATCCAGCAGGTAACACATTGGTTAGTGCGGTTCCATCTCCCGTAAATGTATTTGCGACAACCGTCTCAAACCTGTTAGCGGAGTGAGGCACGTTACCCAATCCAGCTACTGATGAGGTAAGTGACATGTTGTGTGAAGAAGCGGTTACGTAACTGGCACTTGCTATGTTTGGTACAAACCATCTAGATCCATTGTACTCTGGTACCGTCTGACCACCTGATGTTTCCTCAGGATCACCCATTCTATAGTAGAGGTGTAGACTGGCGGTGTGATGTGCCGTATAGGTTCCTCGTGGAACCATGGCGTCCGCTCCATTACCTGCATTGTACAGCTCTTCAATCATACTGCTCGATAGTGCTGTGTCCCAGACTGCAAACTCTGTTATGAATCCATCCATAACTGCATTACCGGTAAAAGAGCCCTTATGACCTAACTGATCGATCTCAAATGGTTGATCGGTTGATGAATTACCTAACTCGCCAGTACCGTCAAGTCTTCCGTCAACGTATATCCGGATCCCTACATCACCGCCAAATCCATTGCGATCTCTCGTGGCTACTACGACCCAATGCCACTCATCAGCAGTCAAACGGGTTGTTGAAGTAGCGTTTCCACCTTTTGTGTAAGGATAGTTTAGATAGTTGACTTTGCCATAGTTTGTATTGTTGTTGGACGAGATGTGAAATTGTCGATTTTGTTGATCGTCACCGGTGATGGCATATTCGCCTCTATTCTCTGAATTAGGATAGCCCGGACCCTTAATTTTTATCCAGGCCCCCATGGTTGAACCACTGTTGTAGATCATCTTGTAACCTGCAGTGCTTCCTAGCTTGAAGAAAGATAATGGTGAGTCGGCACCAAATTCAAATGATGAACTATTGAATGGTCCATGAGAGGATGTGAGTCCTCCTGAGATGAACAACTGGTCGGAACCAGACGTGATGCCCTGCCATGAACCCGAAATGTTTTGATTTCCTATCTGGATGGAACTACTGATTGCTTTGTCCGGGATGAAAGAGCTCTTGGTTATTCCAGAGCCGTCACCGGTGAAAGAATTAGCGACGACATGACCAAATGAAGAAGTCTGTGTGATTGAACTCGAGACACCTCCACTGATATAAACTTGATCCGAACTACTGAAGTATGATTGCCAGGATCCTGATATTGTTGTGCGGAGTTGTGTTGATCCACTGATCGTATCTGTTTCAAATAGATTGGTTAGTTGGGACGCATCACCTACTATAATATCAGCCTCGACTCTCCCAAAGGAAGCTGTCGAGCTCACAGATCCCGTGAGTCCTCCTGATACAAAGGTCAGTCCTGATTCTGTACCAGCTACGTATTCCGGATATGTGAATTCGGATTGAGAGAGATCTCCTCCCCAGGAACCAGATATGTTGGAACCTAACTGTACTGAACTACTGACTAAATTTTCTGGTAACGTAAAGGATACAGTCGATGCATCTCCCTGATAGAGTGTTGCTTCCATTCTACCAAACGATCCTGTTCCGGACATCGTGATTGCACCTGACGCAGTTATGGCTGGTGATACTATACTTGCCGTCTCGGTAGCTACTCCAAATATTCTCTCATTTGTTGTTCTCTCCACAGAAAAGATCATGGAAGAATCTCCCTTGATCCGTACTGTATCGGTACCCTGTTGGGCTTCTAGTTTGGAACTAGTGGGGTTGAGTAATACTATATCTTTAGTTGCCATGTCTTATTGTGCTCCGTTTGATAAACTACCGTGTAGATCTCCAACCGCCGTCAATTCACCAAAATCAACCGCATTGCCAGATGTAGAAATTGTGAAGGTTTGATTTGTGGCATCTCCGTCCCCGTTTCCAATAATTACTGCTCGCTCACCAACACCATTTGAAACACCGGAAGTTTCTCTAGCTTTTCCTGGCAGGCGTCCATCAAAAATAGCCGCATCACCAAGTGTTGATATAGTGATGTATTCCATAAAAGCGGTAGATGGTACATCTCCAAACTTTACTCCTCTCTCGCCCGTATCATTTGAAACCATTCCTGCATACTGAGCTGCATTTGCTAAATCTCCAAACTTAGTAGCATCACCCTTAGTTGAAATTGTAATGAGATCAATATCAGATACGATTGGACCTTGTCCTCCTGCTACTATCCCTCTATTATTTTTTCCATTAGAGGTAGCTCCAGAAAATTTTCTAACCTGAGTTGAGTCTCCAAAATCTATAGCGTCTCCCAAGACCCTTATGTTTATAAATTCCATCGTGACTGCATTTCCTACACCAAATATTACTCCGACGGAATCTGAACCATTTGAACAAGCTGAACAGAATTGTCCAGATGCTCCTAGATCACCAAAATCTACCGAATTGCCTGGTATGGTCAAACTAATTAGTTCCATAGTCTCAGTTGCTGACGTTAGGGCTCCTGCAAATACTCCTCTATCGTGAATTCCATCCGATAGACCAGATGGACCTTTTGTGACTCCTGTGAGATCCCCATAATCGGTGGCATTACCAAATGTTGATATCGTGAAAGCATCAATGTTTTTTGTATCGGCACTGTCAGAATTTCTAGCTCCTCCAGCTAATGCTCTCTGACCTGGAACACTTCCGGATATCACTATACTACCACTAATGGTTGTGGCCTCAGTGTTTGCTGAACCTTCCACCATGGTGATCCAGTTTATACCATCCCAACCCTCAAAGTTACTTAGAGTTGAATTGAATCTCATGAGTCCACTAGCAGAAACGTATGGTGCTATACTACCGGTCGAAAAGTCTCTGGATGGATCAATTGTAGTTGGTCTCTCTTCCGTTGATCCTGTTGGGATGTGGAATGCTTCTACTTGATCTCCAAATTGAGTCTGTGACATCCTGGAAGATGTAAAGTTCACTTGTGTCAATCCATCTCCCGACCCACTAAAGGCTCCAAAGGATGCTGATGAGACTGAAGAACCCGATATGTTTCCAATCACCGTGATCATATCTCTTGATGGTGTTACTGAGGGATTGACCTCGTAGCTTGAACCACTGATCTGACCAATTGTTCCATTTGCAAGACCCGATCCATAACTATAAAGCGTTAGATAACTAGAACTTGCTGCATTGTTTAATTCCCAACCAGGTCCATACCCTCCAGAACGTCCCTCGGGAAAATATGAAGCGGATGCAAAAGCTGAACCACTGCTGAGAGGCGTGACGTCTCCCATTCTGTAGTATCCCCACATACCATCAACTATTTCTTGTGTGTAGGTTCCTACCGGTTCCAATAGGTTTACTGGAGCGCCTCCGTTGTATATCTCAGCAACGGTAGATGCTGACATGACGTAATCGTGCATTGCCGCATCAGTGATCATTCCATCAAAGGCCCAACTAAAATTACCAGTATATTGAGTTAGATGACTTCCAATGACCATATTTTCACGATTTCTCATAAAATTACCAAAGCTGTCGTAAGATTCGTCAAACACACCATCTATGTATATACTCATTGATGCTTGTTGTTGTACGGTAAGTACTACGTGATGCCACTGACCATCATCAATTCTTCTGTTACCAGTGAGTGTTCGATTGCCGCCATCGTTATCTGTAGCTTGTATTCTGCCCGCTGTGTATGCAATTCCACCATCATGAGTACTGTTGGTGTTCATGGAGGTTCTCAAGAACGTTATGATTCCCCTCTTCGTTCCATCGTAGTAAGGTTGTCCAGTTTGCGGTCTACCTCCCACGCCAGAACCTATCCCCGACTCGTAATTATTTGTGTTGCTGTTGTATCCTCCAGATCGCGATCGTGAAGGAGCCGTATCTTGGATCCAAGCTGATAACGTGTACCCAGCTGAGCTTCCGCTCTGTCGTGGTGGAATCATTGCCTTGTCGTTGGTCTGTGCGGATGAGCTAACAGTGGCAAAGAAATCCGATCCACTTGGCTGAAACGAGTTTTCGTATTTTGCACCGTTAAATCTAAACGCCTTTATGTTGGAGTGACCCCTTATGTTCAATGATCCCGTCATCTCGTGAGTATCAGTCGTATCATCACCAAACTGAGTAGATCCTCCAGCCATACTACTCGTGTAGTTCACATTGGATTGACTGATAACCAGCTGGTTATAAATTATTGTGTCGGTTACATTGACCTCTTGGAAATATGGACTGCTACCAGACGTGACGTCTTGATTGACTAGACCGGAGGCCGAAGCGATCAACTGAGCCACTAGACTCGATGAAGTTTCCAACCATGAACCACTAGCATCGGTTAGATCCGCGGAACTTGAAAGTGCTCCAGATGGAATGTTTAACCCTGATATCTCAGATCCATCTCCCGTGAACGTATCCACACTCAATACATCAAATGAACCCGTTGAAGTAGCTGAGCCGCTAAATGAAGTTGAAACCACTAACAACATACTGGATGATACCAACGAAAGGGATGACCCTGATGTGTGTGATGGTCCTCTGTACTGGGCATATGTAGTACTACTGACTGGTGTTGGATTAAATAGTTGTGCTGAACTAGAAATCAATCCCGGTTTTATTATATTGGTTATTTGTGATCCATCACCTCTGAGGCGTCCAGCTAAACGATCAAATGATCCCGTAGAGATAGAGCTGCCTGATATCTGCCCAAATACATTCAATGCATCCGAACCGGTACCTGAACTCGAGACAAATCCCAAAAAGGATCCGGATATCTCTTGTCCAATTAATGAGTTTCCGTCAAATATTCCATTACTGGATTGGCTGATTGTGCCTGCAGTTATGATACCAGTGAGATATGTTCCGTCCCCACTCATGGAAGTCTCTACAAATAAATTGTCAAAAGAGCCGGTTGATGCCTCTGAACCTGATAGTGTCGTGTTGATCAATAGATTGTCTGATGATCCAGAACGTAATTGAGCATCATAGCTTCCTGAATACTCTAGTATGTTTCTCCAAGATCCGGATATATCATCTGAAATATCCTCACTGTAAAAAGTTGAAGCCGAACCGGATATGGTTCCTGGGTTGGTAACGTTTCTGATCTCAGAAGCATTTCCAAAAAGAGTTGTGGATTTCACTAAACCAAATGAACCAGTTGATTCTTCTGATCCGGATACTCCTCCACCAATAAAAAGTTTTGCACTACTAGAAAATTCACCTTGCCATGAACCTGATATAGCAACAGCTAGTTGTGCTGAGCTAGAAACTGAATCTGTTGGGATCACATTGACTAACTGGTTTGCATCACCAGTCATACCATCAACCAGTACATGTGTTAGAGAAGCTGTGGTTGCTCCACTGCCTGAAAAATCACTACCAGTGATTGTACCCACGATGTTTAATCCTGGAGATAAAGTGTTTATAGTCAATACAGCGACGTCTGATGAGTCACTAATTCTAAGTAGTTCGTCCGAACCTCCCTTGAGTCTGACGGTATCTGAACCCTGCTGGGGCTCCAGTCTACTCTGAGTGGTGTTTAGGACTATTAAGTCTCTGATGGCCATATTATAATGTTCAACCCTTGTGCGTTACTAACAACCGTTACTTCTCATATAAATATCAATCATTTGAAATATTCCGTTTTGATTCCAGTTTTTCAATTCGTTTGTTTAATTCTATCACATAGAGTGATAATTCCTCTATCTTCTCGAGTAATATCATGTCTCGATCACCCATGCTATGGGTGCTCCACTCTTGTTTATCGTTGGTAGATGGAACTCCTGGTAAATGTTTTGATTCACTTACAAATGTTTCCAGTTGATTTATAGTTCGTAACTTATATTGTCCATCAAAAACATAATCCGGTACGTTTAAATTTTGTCCATCATCATTAAACGTTGAGGCAAATATTGTCCCACTAGCACTAATTATACCAGGCGTTTCAATTCTGCCAAATGAACCGGTTGCATCAACGCTAATAGTACTTGCCGTTATGGATGTTGTTGAAATAGCAGCAGCTTCTAATCTTCCACTTGCCGTTATGGATGTTGCTGAAATAGCAGCAGCTTCTAATCTTCCAAATGATCCAGTTCCCGATGAACTAATGGTTCCACTTGCTGTTATCTCATTTATCGTAGAACTATTGACGTAAATTTGAAATCCATTTCCCTCATCATATCTAATATATTCGGAACCGTTACCTATTGCATATTCTCTATTAGTGTACCAGTAGTTATAATCATTTACCTTGATACCATCTCCATCCGATAGAGCTATAATTGAACCCGAGTCGTTTAGGTAGAACCCAATATCTACTGAAGTTCCATCCTCATCCGTAGCTTGCCTGTTCACGTCAACGTCGACATCTCCACTAACCGTAAAACCACCAGCATACTTACCTATGTACATTCTATCTGTGGCGTTTGTGTTTACCCACATCTGACCTTGAAAAGAACCAGTCTTAGCTGATATCTCAGCAGACATGCTAACCGTGTCTAATCCATCATACTTGATGAATTGAGATTCTCCCCCTATATGGAATTGTTTGCTAGTGTACCAGTGATTTCTATCATCCACAAATATACCATCACCAGTACTCAAGTGAATATTACCTTCACCGTCTGAATCCACAGTAGTAAAACCTACATCTGTTCCGTTTACTAAGTTGGATACATCCTGATCTGAACCGGTTGCTCCAAAAGGTAAACCTCTTGAATACTTACCAATAAACATTCTGGATCCGGTATTAGTATTTATCCACATCTCTCCAGTTAGTGAACCGGTAGTAACTTGTATCTCTCCACTAACAGTTGATGCTTCCAATCTATCAAATGATCCAGTGGTTCCTAACGAGCCACTCAATCTCGATGCAAAGTCTATAACACCAAATGAACCTGATGCGTCTTGGTTACCTATCTCTTTTGCTAAAAATTTTCCTTTAGGTGCTAATGCTCTTATTTGGTCTGGATTGGAGTCCCTCTTCTGAGCAGAAGTTAAGTTTTTTGTTTGTAAAAACTCAATCTCATTATTACTTCCGAGTTGAATCCTCGCTACCTCTCCTTCACCACCGTAAATTTTTATTGATGAAGATATAATATGTAAATCTTTAAATGGTCGATCTATGCTACCCAGATCAAATGCTCCACTAACTGTCGGCACCACATCTCCAGCAACTATAAGATGACCAAAAGATGCTGTAGTGTTTGAGGATCCAGAGATATTGCCCTGAACGACTTCCATGCCATTAGAGCCACTGAGAATGAAAGAACCAGAAAATGAATGTATATCATCTCCGGTATCACCAAACTGAGTAGATCCACTCGAAAAAGATTGAGTAAGAAACATTATGGATGATGAAACTATATATTCTTGAGCCGTTATACTACCAGAGACTACCAAACCAGCAAAGGTTGGTTGATCTGTTGTTCCAACTCGTTGATTTCCAAACGCTCCACTGATAGCAGTAGATAATTGAGCAGAGCTACTGAGAAGAGTATTTCCTAACTCGGACTCAGCTGCTGTTATTCTATCTGAGAGACTAGAACTTGGAGCTACAAATGAACCACTAATCGTTGTATCTATCTGAGCAGACGAGCTAATTAATGTATTTCCTAACTCGGATTCTGCAGCAGTTATCCTACTCTCTATAGAACTACTGGCTGCTACAAAGGAACCTGATATTTGGTTTTGAAATGTAGAATCACTAAAATCCACGTTGAGAGTAACTCCACCCGAATCTCCTCCACCCGATAATCCTGTACCAGCTGTGACACCCGTGATATCTCCTTCGCTGGATTGAAGTCTAGATGATATTGAGGCTGAAAAGTCAGTTAGGTTGGTGGATCCACCTTTGAATCCTATTATATTAACAGTACCAAAAGATGCTGAAGAAACTGCAGACCCACTAACATTTCCACTTGCAGTGATATGGTGAAAAGCAGGATTGCTTCCCGATGTTACTACTTTCTTCCAGCTAGGCATTTTCTCTCCTATTGTGGTTGGTTACTCAGATTGAGCCCACTTCCCCCTTTTCAGGGGCCAACAATAAAATTGTTATTGTACTTGTTTTTTGTACAAATCTTGCAACTTAACTATCAATTTGTACGCAAATTCTATTTCTACTCCCTTGAAGTCCAACTGCGCGACTTTAGCGAGTATAAATTTTATTTCATCTCCACTGAGACTTAATTCTTGTGGTTCGACATCAACTTGATATCTTGTATTCTCTACTTGCTGTTCTTCTTCTAACTGATCACTAATTGATCCCATGATAACCTCTTTTTAATTAACTGTAGATAAAAATTTCTCCGGATCCGGTTTCTACAAACATTTCACCCGCTCCGTATTCTGGTAACACATTGTTTAACGCAGGGTTACCTCCGTGTAATCTAGCAGTCACTACTGATTCCTGTCCTGCATGTAATGGCGTAATTGTTGTCACACTGGTTCCAACACCTTTTGCAACTGACCACCGTCCGCTGTCTATGTCGTGATAAAGAGCGGAGCCAGAATCTACATAGGAACCACTTTGAACCACTAAACCTGCATCGACATTACTAGCTGCAGAACCGGTAGCAAAAAAACCAAACGCGTCTTTGATTACAAGATTTGTTGTCGAGAGTGTTGTGGTATCACCATTGACTGTAAGATTGCCAGTTAGCGTCAAGTTAGCAAAAGTAGGATTACCATCCGTCGTGACGTCTTGATTTACAGCTGTGGTGTCTTCTATCGTGAGCGTCTTTGATCCAGCACTGAATGTAATTGTTCCGGCACTACCACCACCAATTGTGAGGTTTTCCGTTAATGTTAAGGTTCTGTCTGCATCAACTGCATTTATGGTTAGTCCGTTATTTTGTGTCGTTAAGTTTCCCCCAAGATCCAATACATCTGAACCTAACCTCAAAGCACTTGCTGTGACGTTTGCTAGTTCTGCATTTGATCCCGACGTAACTACTTTCTTCCAACTTGGCATTATTCTACTCCTACGTAAAATTCATTATTTGAGCTGTTGTAGTAAAAACCCCCAGTAACTGCTGTGGGTGCATTTGTGAAAGCTCCCACCGACAATACACCTTCTTGGTTCACTCTAAATGATTTAATAGATCCACTTTTGACTAGCATGATGTCTTTATCAACTGAATCTGGTATGATGTTAAAAATTGCATTAAAATTATTTGTATTTGTCCCTACGCTAAACTCATTGAAGCTTCCGGAACCATTTATTAAAAAATTTCCACTACCGGAGACATCGTTGTTATTAATATCAAGTATACCTCCTAGCTGAGGAGATTCATCTTCCAAGATATCAGAGATGCCTCCACCTCCAGTGATTAAATTACTATTACCCCAAAATAAAACACCATTTCTGGAATGGAGTTTATTACCGGTTTGCGAAGTTCCATTTTCTATTTCTAAATATTCAGTTGTAGAAAAACTACCTGATATCTTAAACTCATCTAAAAAACTTCCAGTAGCGTCATACACTACGTTATCGGTTGCTATTTGCAACAAACGATTAAACGTATTGCTAACTACTGTGTTTGTGAGATCAAATTCGGCCACTAAATACGACCGATTATGTTTTTGAGAAATACATTATAACCTATTGAGAGTTTACTGTCTTGATAATAATTATGGAGAACTTTTCCAAAAGTCTGTTTATTATCCATAATAATTTTTTTGGTCACCCCGTTAGCTTTTAGCACCTCTATCAGCTGTGACTCTGGAGTAACTTTCCGTATAGAGATTACTGGCTTACTAGGTTTGGATCTAATAATTTCAACCGTAGCTTTTTTTGAAGTCTCCACAATAAATTTTTCACTATATGGTTGAAAATAAGCATCGTCTGCTATCAACTCTAATACCATCTCTCCATAATCACCTTCTGATAAAATATTTTTAAGTTTTGGAAAGACTACTTCTGCTTTACCTGAGGAGTTTATTGTTCCCTCGTAGAGTAGATTTTTATTATTTGTTTTTAATATTGCCCTGAACTGAGACTCCTTTAATGATGCTCCAGTCACTGCGACGTTACATTCAAAGGATTCAACTTTGTCTGTGTACAATTTAATTGACATTTACTTCAACCTTAGGTTTTATGTTGAGAATCTCTGATATGATCAAATCTATATCCGATACCGTTACCTCAGACTTCTCAGGTACTTCAGCATCTTGCTTTATTGTCTGACCTCTCACCTTCATCACGAGTTTAACAACTTGTTTTTTCTTCTCTGGATTGCTTTTGAAAAAATCTCCATAAACTTGTTGTCTGCGCTTATATCCAGAATATCCTCCTTTGAGCAAAAATAGTTCTAGTGCAATACTAATTTCTGCAAAAGTAAATTTGGCATTGTTAAATGCCACTGATATCTGATCCCAAGTTAATGGCATTGAGTTACTTTCCAGCTATCCATATATAAATAGGAGTGTAATCGAAAACACATTAATTTAATGATCTTTCTATTAGTGATTTAGTGACTTCGACTCCTTCAAAGTTCTCCATGGCTACTTGATCTTTTCTTGTACCTATCAAGAGTACGTTATATGAGCCCGTAGTATCAGCAGTAACCGTGAGAATGTGTTGTTGTGAATCTACTACACCATATGCTCTACCAAAGTGTTCTACTGGATTGACCCAGATCTGATCATTTTCGTTGAGATGTTTGTAATAATCTGGTAGTTTGAATCCATATGAGCTACCCGTGAGCTCAACTTTCCATCTGTAGATGTTGTCACCTCGTGTTGGTGATTCCACAAAAGAGTGTTGTAGCCAAGTTGATGCAGACATGGCTGGGTTTGGGTGCGTGATCCTAAATGTTCCAGATCCCTTTGAGAGTACACCATCTACGATTAAGTTATCCACGAAAGTGGTATCGTCTTGTGTTGCCGTGAGACCGTTTCCTAGCACATGTGCATCTTCAAAGTTGTTGGTATTGTTTCTACCCAAGATCGTGGAATAGTTGTCTCCCGTCATGGTATTAGCTGTACCAAAAATCATTCCATAAGTAGAGCTAGATATTACATTGTTGTATCCACCAAGAATAGTAGAGTATGTTGAATCCTTTATTGTTTGGTCTAGACCACCACCTATTGTATTAAATGAAGTATCGTTGCTTTCACCTTGAGCATATATGTAATTTCTTCTTCCGCTTAAAATTGCATTATAGCGCATAGAACTACCACTCGGTTGTTTATCTATGGTTAATCCTTCTGCAAATACGTTACGAATGAGATTAGTATTACCATTGAGGATTGAATTATAATCTTTTGCATTATCAGTACCGGTGTGGTATGATGAACTTATTATTTCATTGTTTTGACCGCTACCAATAATATTATATGCTCCGGGTCCTATAGCATTATTGACACCATTCACAATGGCGTTGTGACCTCCACCTGGACCTGTATACGTAAAATCTGGTGAGGGAGGAGTCCCTCCTATCTCGTTATGCTCACCACCCACAATAGATGATCGTGCAGAACCAGCACCGTATATAATATTTGCATCTCCTCCAAGTATAGAGGCATGGACTAGTACGCTGGGTGAAATGGTAAGTTCACTTCCAAACAACGTTCGGACATAACCCTCTACGTTGGGTCCGTTTTCCATTCTGTTGTCAGCACCACCAACAATTACATTGCTGTGCTGTTGGTTGTTAAGCTGTCTACTTGCTGATATCTGGTTTGAATCTCCACCTCCCACAAAACTAAAAGGTGAACCTTGAATGCGTGAATAATATCCTCCACCTATGAAGGAGTGAGCGGCATGCCATATTCGTTGACGTTGATTAGTTGAACCTCCATCACCCATTACGATTGCCGAATACTCACTACCACTGATTACCACACCATTTCCAGCACCTATAAATGAATACGAGCTGGAGACCACGTCGTTGTTATTACCACCCACGATATTAGAATATATGCCAGCAACTTCCTTGGCTTCAGTAGTTAGTGTTGAATCCTGTAATACCGTCCACCCGGTAAAACTTTTGCCAGCCCCTAGGTTGGGTTGTCTGTATGCACCCCATATCTCATTGGCCAAACCTCCACCTATGAAGGAAAAACTACTACCACGTTGTATTGTATTGTTCTGACCTGCAGCAAATGCATATTTACTACCCGTGATGGTAGAACCACCTGCTCCTATTACTCCCGTTGAATGTCCTATTACAGCTGAGTTGATTCCAACAGATGTTTCAGAAAATTTTATTATTCCAGCACCACCCAATGCCGTAGCGTTGGTAGAGTGAATTATGTCTTGGTTGCTTGCTCCAATAATTGTAGATCTGTCTGATGAATGTATCTTATTTATTCGACCAGCAACTATTGCTGATAGTGTCGAGGCTGATACACTATTATTGTTTCCTACTATTACTGCAGTCCTATCTCCTCTCGTTATCGTGTTAGCCACTCCAGCTGCTATTATGGATTCTTTTGATACATCGGTTATGTTACCTGCCAGGCCTCCAAGTATTAAGGAATTTTCTGATGTCTCTCTAATTGAATTTAATCTACCTCCAACAATGGTTGATGAGAAGACACCTTTGAGTTCGTTAGAATCTCCTCCTAGGATTTGACTAAACTTTATAGATCCCGAACCTACATTTTCTGGTCCCAGGGTATTATCCTTACCACCAACGGCGGTTGAATATTCACTGGCTGACATCCTGTTGTTCTCTCCACCTAGGATGAAAGAATACATCGATGCCGTAATTGTGTTATAATCACCAGCTAGGATACCAGAACGTGATGATGATACTATAGTATTGTCTTCACCACCACCTATTAGACTGTATTCAGACTGACTGATAGTGTTATCGGATCCACCAAGAATTCCACTAAAAGATGCATGGAAGAGTGAGTTGCTGACTCCTCCACCAATTACACTTGCTATAGATGAACCACTTATGACGTTTGATCTACCACCACCAACAAATCCTGCAGGCGAATCTAGCATGATAGCGTTAGATGCTCCACCAACTATTGCACTATCGCTACTATCTGCTTGTATCGTGTTATTTGTACCTCCAGCAATAGCCACAAAGTTACTTTCACTGACTACGTTATGTGAACCTCCTCCTATAAAGGAAACATCAGCTTGATATAATCTGTTACTGCCTCCGCCTACTATCGAGGAAGAATACGAAGATGTCAAAACATTATGTGCTCCTCCGCCAATAAACGATACGTCGGAATGATCTATAAAGTTGAATTCACCTCCAACTAGAGCAGCATGGAAACTGTAGCCTAGATTGTTATATATTCCACCACCCACAAATGAAGCTGAAGAGTAGTGAAGATAATTTCCTCTACCGATCATAGGATGTCCAAAATCAGTAGGCTTGTTCAATGCAACTGTTGTGTAACCTCCACCTAGAATTACAGATCCATGTGAAGCTGTAAGTTGGTTGAACGCTCCTCCCAGGATTGCTGATCCAAATGATCCGGTTATTACATTCTTGAATCCACCAACTATTGAGGATTGAGCTGAGTTGTATAGGAAGTTACTTTCTCCTCCACCAACTAAATTCTTACCTATTATTTGAGTATCAGTATTGTCGTTGTGCCAAAGTCGATTTTGTTTTCCACCAAGTATCATACTATGAGGTGATCTATAAAGTAAGTTAGTATCTCCGCCACCTATCAAAGAGTTTACTGATCCTGATAGTACATTGCCGTCTCCTCCGACAATAATAGATTGTCTTGCATCAAAAAGAGTGTTATCTTTTCCTCCAGCTATCAGTGAATCTTCAGAAGATCGGTTCACACTAGCAGTAGGATTACCATTGGATAGAAAAATACTACTTGATACCGGTACTCCTGTAATTAAATTTTGTCTACCACCTATGATGGTTGATCCAAAGGAACGTCTCTCTATTGTATTTCTATCTCCACCAACTATAGCGGAGAACTTCATCATAGTATTACCACTAATATCGGTACCTTGCATCTCTACTGGACCACGAATAGTATTTTGAAAACCTCCTCCTATAAAATTAAATGATGAGCTGATAGATATGGATCCACTGGAACCACCTACTATAGCGTTGTATATGTTTGAACTACCAGCGGAACTTGATATAACATTGCTCGTACCTCCTCCCAGGAAAGACCCCTTAGAGTTTAATATAGAGTGTAGATCTCCACCTCCAACAAAACTTGGTATATTGAGATCCTCACCTATTACTGAATTGTCCTCTGCTCCTCCAATTATCCTAACGGATGAAAATAAAGCGTTTGAAGCTGTTAGGTCACCATCCGCTCCCAACTTAAATGTCGAGGAAGATATTACGTATTGATTATTAGTGGCTGTAGCGTCCAGCTCAAAAGTATCCGTGTATATAATTTTTCCACTATCTATCGAGAACCCACCTATATTACCCTGATTGGCCATTATCACTCCAGACATCGATACTGCTGATGCTGTTATCTGACCGCTTGCTCCTTTAAGGCTTAATGTACCTGCTGTAGAAGATAGATCATCTCCTATGTTGAAACCTCCAACAGTTCCTCCCGTGGCGGTTATTGTTCCTGCCATCGTGACATCACCACTTGAAGATAAATGAAAATTTGAAGAACTTATTTCTATATTTCCATTGGACCCACTAATGAATTGTGCATCTCCTCCAAGATAAAATCTAGGAGCTTCTAATATAATATTGCTACCACTAGCTTTTATGGTATCACTTCTTATGTCTATACCATTATCAAATATAAAGTAGTTATCTTCACTCTGTACAAACTCCGCTTGTGGATTGCTCCCATCCATACCAATTAATATACCCTCAGTACTACTTCCTTCATCGGTAAAACCTTCAATTTTATCCCCCATAGCAATAAAGTTATCAGTTCCGCCACCTTGTATTCTTACGTCATTTTGACTACCTACGGTTATCCTTTCATTAGCAGAATCAATAATAATATTAGTAGACTTTATCTCATCAGCATCTATAGTGAATCCGCCTATCAATCCTGCAGTAGCTGTTACGGTTCCTGACATTGAGACGGCTGATGCTGTTATCTGACCAGATGATTTTAATATTAAGTTATCATTTGCAGAATTCAATTGAGTGGATGTTAATTCAAATCCTCCTATCACTCCAGTACCTACAGCAGTAATATTATTTGCAACTATATCACCGGACATAGAAACTGCTGATGCAGTAATTTGACCAGATGACTTTAGTATTAAGTTATTATTTGTAGAGGAGACAGATGTTCCATCTATTGAAAATCCACCTATATCTCCACCTTGTGCTGATATGATTCCTGACATGGAGACCGCTGATGCAGTAATTTGTCCTGAAGAGTTTAATTGTAGAAGACCACTAGATGCACTGATTAAATTCTCGCCTATTGAAAAACCACCTATGATTCCAGAACCTGTGGCCACAATGTCCGATGCAAAAAGTTTACCACTCAATAATGCATTTGATGCTGTTATCTGTCCACTAGCTCCCTTGAGATTTAATTGACCTGAATTAGAGGATAAGTCTTCTCCTATAGCAAATCCTCCTATCTGACCCGATTGTGCCGTTACGACACCAGACATGCTCATAGCGGATGCTGTTATCTGACCAGAGGACTTTAGTATCAAATTACTATTAGTGGAAGATACTGCATTGTTGTCAATTGAAAAGCCTCCAATGTCACCTCCAGTAGCCGATATAATTCCGGACATGCTTACTGCAGACGCAGTTATTTGTCCACTAGAACCTTTTAAGTTTAATGTTCCCGCATTAGAAGTCAAATCAGTACCTATTGCAAAACCACCTATCTGACCAGATGTTGCGGTTACAACTCCTGACATTGAGACTGCAGATGCTGTTATCTGACCCTGAGAGTTTAGATTCAATACACCAGCTGGTGATGATATTGTTGAGCTTCCTATTTCAAACCCACCAATTAATCCACTCTCTGCAGTAATTGTTCCTGACATTGAGACTGCTGATGCTGTTATTTGACCACTAGCTCCTTTTAATCTCAACGTACCTGCATTTGATGAGAGATCGTCACCTATTGCAAAGCCACCTATCTGACCAGACTCTGCCGTAATGTTACCCGACATCGATACTGCTGATGCGGTAATTTGTCCTGAAGAGTTTAGCTGAAGTAAACCAGAAGATGCTGATATCAAATTAGATCCTAATTCAAAACCACCAATGATACCCGTCCGTACTGCTGTAATATTAGTGGCTACTATGTCACCAGACATGCTTACGGAAGACGCTGTTATCTGTCCTGAAGATTTGAGAACTAGAGATCCATTAGAACTACTAATTGCATTATCCGTGAGAGTAAAGCCTCCTATCTTACCTCCATCCAATAGTACTCTAGATCCTGTTATTTGTCCTGATGATTTCAAAACCAATAAGTTTTCTGAACTTGTAATTGTATTTCCTGTGATTGCAAAGCCGCCTACCTGACCAGATGTAGCTGTTATCTTACCAGTCAAAAATACATTTTCACTAAATAGACCAAATCCAGGTGAACTTCCAACTAGACCAGAACTTAGACCACTTAGATCACCTAATCTTAGTTTATGCTGTACGTCATAAACCCCACTTCCAGTTCTCTCCACGATATCAATATATGGTGTAGAAGTATCATTGGGATTAGAATTTGCTCTAATATATCCAGTATTGATTCTCCCCGTGGACACTAAAACTGTTCCTGGTTCATAAGACTGAGCTTGTGTTGCTAAGTCTCCTACAAAATCATTATCTGTGCTTAACGATCCACTGTATCCTCTTAGAACATAAAGTTTTCCAGTTAAGTTTGTGTTACTAGCCGGAAAGTCTCTGGAAGAACTCTGCACCTGAATATACTCTGTTGCAAACCCATTGCTAGTTTGCTTCTTTAACATTACTATTTCATTTGATCCCGCAGCTCCGTCATAGCTACCAGAAAAACCGGTAACATTTACAACACTCATAGTGCTCTCGGTAGCTGTTACACCCGATCCTGTCAATACAGTACTGTTAGCTATTAATAACTGTCCACCAACAGCATTTATAGTTTCTTTCTCAAATACCGTACTTTTAAGTGTACCTCTTATTCTTATATTTTCAAATTCTGCAGTACCATTATTCTCGCTACTGATTCGCCACCCACGTACATTGCTCGAATAATCTGCCGTCTCGATAGAACCAGCACTATCTATAATTAAATTACTACTTGTAATTTTTGTTTCTGATATAGTCCAACCACCTATAGTACCTGATCCAGTAGCTATTAGATTACTAGCTCGTAAGTCTCCTCCCAAGAAAGCATCACTAGCTGTTATTGTTCCATTACTGGTCAGTACTATATTTCCATTAATGCTACTTATACTTGTACCATCAATAGAAAAGCCACCTATGTCTCCTCCCACAGCTGATATGATTCCTGACATCGATACTGCAGAGGCTGTTATTTCTCCGGATGATTTAAGAATCAATTTACCATTAGAACTACTAATTAAATTTGAACCTAACTCAAATCCTCCAACAACACCATTATTAAATAAAACATCCGAGCCCGTAATTTGTCCTGAATCTTTTAGTATGAGAGAATTATTGGAACTAGATATGGTAGATGCATCAATACTAAAGCCACCTATATCTCCGGATGTAGCAGCAATTTTTCCAGATAAATCTACATTAGATGCTGTAATGTTTCCTTTTAATAAATGAAAATTACTACCAGATATTTCTACTCCAGTATCACTAATTAAAGAAGCAGTACCAACTGTGATTTGAATATCAGATCCTGATATTGTTCCTCCCGTAAAGAGAAATCTTGAGCCTGTTATCTCACCTGTATTGCCCTGTAGTTCTAACGCTAAACTATCTGTGGTAACTGTGGCACTTCCTCCCATCCCACCATGATTTGCACAATAGTAATATAATAGAGGAGTATCTCTGGTTGGTGTAATTCTCGTGTATGCTCCAGATACACCAGGAGTTCCATTAACCGTAACTCCCACAGTGTAAGGATCGCCTCCACCATGTGTTCCGTTTTCCGTTTCTGAAAACCTAAACGGATGATTATCATTTGAATCATCATTTTGTGTAAAGCTGTAGGTATTACCTGCTAGTAAAATTTTGGTTGCAGTGACCACTCCATCCAAAGCAAATTTGTTACCTCCTGAATCAACTACAGTTACTACTATGTCTATAATTGAACCATCTCCAGGACCACCAGTATTTGAAATCTTATTGTTAGCTAAATCAAATCCACCAATTAATCCACTATCCGCTGTAATGGTTCCAGACATTGAGACTGCAGATGCTGTTATTTCACCCGTTGATTTTAAAACCAAGTCTCCGTTCGTATCTGTGATTTGTGTTTGATTTATTGTAAAACCACCAATAGTACCATCATTAGCAGTTATACTACCTGATAGGATAGCATCCCCGGTTGGTTTAAGATGAAAACCACTACTAGAGATTTCAATGTTTCCTGTGGATCCACTAACAAAATTAGTTTGATCTCCAAGAAAAAATGACGGAGAACCCAATACTATCGAACTACCTGATATCGTGGCGGTATCTGTTTGTAAATCTAACGTGCTGCCAGTAATAATTAAGTATTTGTTGAGACCTCTAACTACTTGAAAATCTCCACTACCGCTAAGTATCACACCGGTATTATGAGCTCCAAATGTCTCGTTAGCTTCAGTAGTTCCCAGAGCTATCTTACCTCCATCAGAAGATCTAAATACAAGATTGCTTGCTGATAAAAATGTTGTTGATATATCTAGTCCACCTATAGAGGCACTAACAAATTTAGCAAAGCCTCTAGCGTCAATGATAGCCTTTGGTGAACCACCAGCTGGAGTTGAAATACTGCTAGCCGCTAAATCACCTTGAATAGTTACATCGGATGTGATCGTTCCCCCACTAAATAATATATTGGATCCAGTAATTTGTCCCGCAGAATTAAGTACCAAAGATGTTCCATCACTAGTTTGAATCTTTTCTTCGGATATTACAAATCCACCTATTTGACCAGACTCCGCAGTAACCGTACCAGACATAGAAATTGCTGATGCTGTTATCTGTCCAGATGATTTGAGAATTAAATTATTGTTTGTAGAAGAAATAGAAGTTTGATTTATCGAGAATCCACCAACATCTCCTCCCTCAGCAGATATAATTCCAGACATACTTACAGCAGATGCTGTTATCTGTCCAGATGAATTTAGTTGCAGAAGTCCAGTTGAAGCTGAGATTAAATTCTCACCTATTGAAAAACCACCTATAATTCCAGACCCAGTAGCTGTAAGATTGCTAGCAAATAAATTTCCACTTAGAAGAGCATCGGAAGCTGTTATCTGGCCACTTGCTCCTTTGAGCTTTAATGTACCAGCGTTAGATGAGAGATCATCTCCTATAGCAAACCCACCTATCTGACCAGATTCTGCCGTAATGTTACCCGACATAGAAACAGCAGAGGCTGTTATTTGACCTGATGAATTGAGTTGTAAGAGACCACTCGATGCAGAAATTAAGTTTGCACCTATTGAGAATCCTCCAATATTACCAGATCCTGTGGCTATAATATCCGAAGCCAGCAACTTACCACTCAATAGAGCATTAGAAGCTGTGATTTGTCCGCTAGCTCCTTTAAGTTTTAGCGTGCCAAGATTTGAAGATAAATCGTCTGCTATTGCAAATCCACCTATCTGTCCGGATGTAGCTGTAATTGTTCCCGACATACTAACAGCTGAAGCTGTTATTTGTCCACTTGCTCCTTTGAGATTTAACGTACCGGCGTTAGATGAGAGGTCGTTACCTATTGCAAAGCCACCTATCTGTCCAGATGTAGCTGTTACAGTTCCTGACATTGAGACTGCTGATGCCGTTATCTGACCAGATGCGTTTAATACGAGATTGCTATTAGAATCTTGTATAGATATTGGATTTACTACAAATCCTCCTATAGAAGCGGATTTGAATGTAGCGTGTCCTCCTGCTGATATAGATGCAGAAGCATTTTCATTTGTTGCTGCAGCTCCAGCTATTTGAGCTGGAGATTTAATAGAGTTTACGGAAATGTCACCTTCAACGGTTAAAGTATCACCTGTGAATTGTGCAAAGTTACCTCCAGCTTTATCTCCAAAAAGAAACTCGCTACCTGTTACTTGACCATCATGCTTAACTTTAAACCGTGAGGAAGAAATAAATATTTCTACTGGATTTGATGAGGCTGATATTTTAGATATGTCTCCAAAGGCAAAACTATTTTCATCTATAGTAGCTCCACCAATATCACCACCCGTAAATAATACTTGGGATCCCGTAACATCACCTTGTTGAGATACTTGAAACCTTGAAGCACTAATAAAATATTCTACTGGGTTATCGGAAGCTGATATAGCCCAGTTTTTTTCAAAAGATATTCTGTCCCGTGTGACAGTATTACCAGCTACCTGACCTCCTGTTAATAATAAACTGGAAGCAGTTACGTCTCCAGAAGCTCTAACGTTGAAAAACTGTGAAGGTCCACTGGATGCAGAAATAAAATATTCATTGTCTGTAGCGGCACCACTAATAAAAAAATTTGTAGATGTTATCGCATCTTGTGAGATATCAAAACCACCTAAAGTTCCTGCATTGGCGGTTACGGTACCTGCCAAGGTAACATTGCCTGTGTTGTCTAGGTGAAAATTAGAAGAACTTATCTCTATGTTACCAAGTGCTCCACTAATGTACTGAGATACAGATCCCAAATAAAATTTAGATGAGCTCAGTGTAAGATCCGTACCGTCAAATTGTATACGTGAGGCTGTAGAATTTCCTATTAGAACATTTCCGTTACCATCAACAAAAAATCCTTTGTTACCTGCTGCAGATATTCCGGTTGGGATAGGACTACCTAGACCTATTTCTCCCACTCCACTACTACTGATAAATACCGTGCTAGTAGCCAACTTAAATTCATTTGAATCAATGGTAAAGTTAGAAGCCGTTACTACTAGATCGTCAGATTTAATACTTACCGTTTGTCCGTCAAATACTATGTAAGAATTAGGTTGACCCACTGCAAATTTGTAAACTCCATCACTATCCTGTCCTATAAGAATACCATCGACATTATCAGTAGAAAAGCTCGAACCACTTCCAAATCTCAACAATCTATCCGCACCACTCATCGTCATGGCACTGTTATTTGTACCAGCCGTAAGTTTACCTTCTTCTATTAGGAATCCACCAATTGAACCAGCTTCGGCTGTTATGGTACCTGCTAGTGTGACATCACCGTCCGGCTCTAGATGAAATTTGCTCGATGATATTTCTATGATTCCCGTAGATGCACTTATAAATTGTGTTGCTGTAGAACCTACAAAGAATGCATCAGCGCGTATATCTAATTCTGATGGGTTTGACCTAAATCGTAAAAAGCTGCTGCTATCCGACACCACTTCAAAACCAACACCTCCATTTTGATAATCGTCAGTGATATCTCCAAATACTGATCCGCTGAATAAAATAATGCCCGATCCGGATCCCGCAGAAGCACTAGTAAATCCTCTATAATCTGCAGAAGCTATATATGCGGAAGATTCTCCTGACATTTTAAAGCCCTTACCTACTCCCGTTCCAACACTTACAGAACCCGTCATTAAGTTATCATCTTTTTCTATGACTAGAGGTGTACCTTGAAAAGTTGCACTTGCACTAAGTATGACGTCTTGTCCTATGCTAGGATCTTGGGCTACTTGTCCTGATCCATTCTTAAATCTCAACCTAAATACTATATTAGAACCTCGCCTGACCTCCCTGGGCATTGGCATTTTATAAAAATTACTTACTGGGTTAAGTCCTGTGGATGCACTACTACTTATCTCAAACTCTTCTCCAGAACCACTTATTTCGTATTCCGTTAAAAATCTAAACTGATCTGCACTTGATTCATTCTCATTGTAACTTAGTTCTAAAAATTTTACTTGGCCTCCAAACGTGTCTAGGTTTGAGGCACTTACGTTTAGAATACTCCTCTTATACGTTTCGCTATTAGCATCAAATTCTACACTTTCTGATATAACTAGTGATTCTTGAATTCTAGATGAGCTTTGAAATAATATTGGAGTATTGTTGGGAAGATCAGTTCGTATATCAATAGGAACAGTGAGTCTTACGTTATATACATTTTGGTATTGAGGAGATACGTTTTCTAATTCACCAACAATAGTAAGTGATCCTCTACCCTCTTCTAACTCATCAAAAGTTCTCAGTGGATCTTTCTTAATCCATACATAAGCAACGGCTGCACCATTTACATCCTCGTAAGTAGTGAGATCGCTAAATACAACTATACCTCCAGCATCTTTAAATTCAAATAGTAAACCTGACCCTTCACGAAGTCTGTATGGAGATCCCTCGGGATCGTTAAATGCTATAGTGAAGTACGTCTTTCCATACGAAAGCTGTTGAGGTAAACCAACTACACTAAAGAATTGTGGATTGGATGGATTGTCTTCGACCAGAACGTCTAATTGATCTAAATTGTAAACATTACTATACAATCTATTTGGGTCTTGCGATTCAGGTGTAGTTCCACCAAATTGTGGAGGATATGCCATATATGTCCTAACTAGTTAGCTATAAATATGCAACTAAACAGAAACCGGTATAAAATTACTAAAAGTTAATAATTATTAATATGAATAGAGTTATACGATCCGTTAGCTTGACTAGTGGTATTGATAATCAACTCAAACAAGATTCTACTGCTAGAGGTTTAACGGTTTCTGCAAATCTAGCTAGAATATTGTATGAGTACTATCAAGCCCAGGGAGCATTGGATAAAAAAAAATTAAATTTACTACCTACGAAAATTTAATATTACTGTATCCGTTGATAACGTCTATAGGTATCAAGTGGTCTACATAATCTTTAATTGAATCCAAGTGGGTAATAATTAGGACAAAATCAAATTGTGTTTTCAAATAGTTGAAAGCCCCCTCCATGTTTACTATAGACTCTCCATCCAGTGTACCAAACCCCTCATCTATACACAAAAAATTAGGTCTGGGAAGTGTTGATACGTTTATGAGTCCCACTCTAATAGCTAAGTTACTCACAAATTTTTCCATTCCAGAAGCTAGATCTAAAGACCACATATCATCTCCATAACATATGAAAGTATCTATATTTTTTCCATCCATTAACAACTTTATAGTGAATCCCACCATCATATTGTTTAACACTTCATTGATTTCTGCTTCTATAGATTCTACAGTTTTCCCTATTAGATCGTATGATATACCATCTCTGGACATAGCAGACATGTATATATCATAATCCAATATTCGTTGTTCTAAACTTGAAATTTGCTTAATTGTTTCTTCTAACTGCTCTTTATTAGTTTTTGCTACTGCTAATTTATTCAACACACTTCTGTGCAAATCCTGTTGTATATTTTTATCCTTATCGACTTGGTTGATTCCCTGCTCTACAATTAATATTTGAGAATCTATGTCCTTATTAGTATTAATTTTAGCCTCATTGTCATAATACTGATCTATTTGGTTTTGTAATCTCTTCAGCTCTTCTTTGTGTAATTTTACTTTTTCTGTAGCTGTTGTTATCTTACCACCAACCTTTATAGCATCCTGACTTATTCTATTGAGTTCGTCTATTAGACCGTGATAAAGTTTATCCTGCTCCTCTGCACTTGCTAATTGTATCAATGATTCTTCCAACACCTCAATAGCATCTGTAGATGAGTCTATCTTATTTGTGAGTTCCTTATGTTTTTTATTATATTCCGTTTGATGTTTTATGTGTTCATCTGCATTACCCAAGCATAGTGGACATTCTTTATCATATTTGTATTTATTCAGTTCCCTCATAGAATGACTAATTGATTTTCTTTCTCTTGTTAGGCTCTGTAATTCATTTTGTAACGATTGTATTGTGTGCTTATTCTTTGTGAATTTTGTATATCTAGAT
>UEXM01000426.1_pt1 | contig 45407 bp, 50 predicted proteins | sample 1796661 | NCBI WGS metagenome assembly UEXM01 (sample SAMEA4772469, study PRJEB27181) | metagenome | reverse complement strand
AATAAACGGAGTATCTTATACTGAGGAAGAATTACAGAGTATCATCTCTGGTACTAATCCAGAGTATTGTGATGAAGAGGGTAACCCAATAGTGGAGTATCAAGACGCCGCTTTGGTTGCGATAGAAAGAGGTAGTAGTTTCATTCCACTCACATTTGAAGAGGCTATGATTCAATCTAGATTATTATACACTACGGAGGAGGAATAATGTCATTCCACAATGGTGCTAACATAGTGACCGATGAGATAGTCTTCCTGTTGGATGCAGGTAATCCGAAGTGCTTCACAAGCGGAGAAACTACTGCGACTTGCTTGGTGAGTGGAAGTTCTGTTACAGGTGCTAGTGGTACTCCCGGTAGTGGAGCGCACACTCCCAACACAGCCAACTTCCCTGCCTATTCCAGCATCAAAGGCGGAGTCTTCAACTTCGCAGGTGGCAGAGGGATGAACATAGAGGATGACTTGGGGGCGCATTCCGCCGCTTCTTGGTGTCTGTGGTTCAACAAGAACAACGGGGACACCCACTACTTCTTCGATTGCAGGGCAGATGGTGGTAATTGGCAGTTGTCCAACTACCAAAACAGAAACATCAATTGGGAGAGTGATATAGAATACATTCACGGTGGTACTCTAACTGAAAATTATGTCGCTCAACCATCCATATTCGGAGATGTGTGGAACTACCTAGTGGTGACTTCCGATAGTAGTGGCGGCAAGATGTACCTCAATGGTGCGGAGGTTTCGCTGACCCAATCCTCTTCCGCAACTGAGACATTCGGCAGGAACATGAGGATAGGGAGTAGATACACCACTTCTAGTCAATGGACAGGCCACATGGGTTGCATCCAACTATACAAGAAGGCTCTATCTGCGGCAGAGGTATTGCAGAATTACAATGCACAGAAGGGGAGGTTCGTCTGATGGGTGTAGCAGGTGGGCCTTCGATCCCGCAAAGCGGTTTGCAATTGACCTTAGATGCCTCTAACTCAAAGTCGTATGGTGGTAGTGGAACAACTTGGTCAGATCTGAGTGGTAATGGAAGGGACTTCACATTCACCGCTTCACCCACCTATAACTCAAGTGGCTCGGATTCTTCATTCGACACCATCAGGGCTAATGGGCCAAATGCAAATACCTTCGGCATAGAAGCAGCGTCAGGATATACGATAGTCCTAGTTGCACTACAAGATGCATTGAACAACGAATCAGCATTCAAGTTCCCGATGGGAGATGGTGCGGGTACTGATGCTAGGGGGATATTCGCACATTGCTCTTGGGGTAATGGTGTAGTCTATTTTGACACGAATGGCTCGACTTCTACGGCTTCTAGTGGGGGAAGAGTGAACACCAGCGGAGATGGTAATTTCGGCACTAATGACATAACCCATTACGCCTTCACTAAATCAATTAACGGTGCTACACAGACTATTTACAAGGATGGAGTAAATGTGGCTCAGGGAACCAATCGTGGCCCCGGAGTATTACTGAGCGCACATCCCGTAACCTTCGGTGGAGATGAGCAATACCTAGATGGATGGGATGCCAAAATGTATTATATCCTCGTTTATAATCGAGAACTTGCTGCTACTGAGGTAATGCAAATATACGAGAGTATGAGAGGGAGGCTTGATTGAGATGGCAGATAGCGATAAGGAAATCCTAATCACTCCAAATGTGAGTCAGACCTCCCAACCGGAAATCAAACTGGTAGGCAAGGACAACTCACCGATGTATCTGAGAGTCCTAGATGACAACTCACTTTCATTTGAGGGAACGGAGGGGCAAGTATTCTCGATTGGGCCAACCATGTCATCAGGGGATATATTCAGCGTGAATGATATTTCAGGAATACAGAGTATGGCGATCAATGCGGATGGAACCGTGACCATAGACGCACAGACCAAATCGACTACGATAAAGAATAATGCATCGAATACTGCTACTTTGATTCTAGAGAATACAAATGCTGATGCGGTTGATGGGCCTATATTGGAGTTCTATCGTAATACCCCTTCCCCCGCAGATGGTGATGATACTGGTGCTATCGTATGGGCAATGAAGAATGACAATGGAGACAGACACGAATATGGTAGAATAGTCATGGAGTATAGCGATGCTTCTGATGGTAGTGAAGATGGTGAATTAATATTCAAACTAACAGAAGCAGGTTCGGCAGAACAGGAGTTCATGAGACTTCGTGGTGGTTCTAGGCAGATTGAGTTGAATACTGCTCAAGATGACATAGACCTATGTTACAATTCTGATGCGACTGCTGATTTTTTCTACATTAATGCGAATACTCAACGGATGGGAGTTGGAGATGCAGGTACTGCTCCTGACTATCTATTACACCTAGAGGGAATAGATGGTGGTAATGGAGAGTTATATGTTGAAAGGGCTAGTGGCGCAGGAATCAAAATACAAGCACAATCAGCAACCGGGGTGTTTGGGACTGGAACTAATCATACTCTAGCGTTAATGACTAATGGTTCTCAGAGACTAAAGATAAACAATGTCGGGGGAATCGAAGCAGTATCAAGTGATAATGGTTGGAACCTTTGGCATAAACTAACATTCGGTAAGTTGGATTACGGAACTGCCGCAGGTAGCGGTTCGGGACTTACTTCTTTTACTATTGATGACAATGAAGCAGGGACTGGTTCTGTTGGCATACCCAAAGACATCACAATAAGAGCCGTACACTTTAGAACAAGCGGAGTAGTTCTGTCTGGGACAACTGCACAGGTTTGGAGGATATTCGCAAATGGGGATGCAGGTCAAGGGACATTGACTAACATATCCCTTAACGCTGGCAACTTCACAAGGCAGAACTCAGAGAATACAAACTCAACAGCACATAATTATGTTGTAACTGGCCTAAGTGCATCCTACGATGCTGGTGATGTTATGTCTGTAAGGAGAGAATCGGGTGCGGTAGATATGGGTGATGTATTCGTAGATATTTATTACAGCATAGATAACGCATAGGTGATAATATGGTTGAACACGGAATAGAAGAAGAAGAAACACCAAGCAATGTCACGGTGCATTACAAAGTTGGCCCCGGCCATGAACTATACAATCCTGATAGTGCCAAAGAGATTGCTTGGGAAGAGTTGAGAAGACTTAGGGCTAGGCGTTTGAAGAAAGTAGATATTTATCAAGGAGTTATCTTCTACAACTCATTGACTACAACAAGGCAGAATCAATTGACTAAGTATCGGCAAGATCTGTTGAATCTGCCGAATGAATACGATGATCCGAAAGAAGCAATGGCTAACTTTCCGAAGATGCCAACGTGGATGAACTAGGGTGTTAGGGCTGACAACTTTAAGAACCACTTGTGTCTGAGGGATGACAATGACTGACGAGCCACAACAGAACACCATCTCACTAGAGGATGCAGTAAGACTACTACAAGTGGACAATGCTGACAAGGTAGGATACTTGAACATCCTGCAAAACTTCGTTGCAGGTGTCGAGTCTTCTTTGACTTCACTAAGGCGAGACATCGCTCAATTCAACGCAGGAATCTCGGCTAGAAACAATTCCAATGCAGACGTTATAACGCCAGAGGAGTCTGAAGAAGCCTCTGACGACTCTGAAGACTCCGATGAATAGAACTGCTTAAGGACAATTGGCCTTCTAGTTCGGCTCGATACCAATGGCAAATGCGTTATTCAAGGGTGACTTGGCTGAAGTCTCCTTCGGCAAAGAAACAGGACTACGCTGTGATGGGGCGACTTGGACACTTACGTCCACTTCTGGCAGTACGAGTACCATAACTGTGGGAACGGGTGCATACTGGCACACGGGTTCAGGTACGGATGTGGAATTACCAGACAATGTTCTGGTTGGCTGTGTCCTTAGAATAGAGGGAGGAAGCAACTTCTCGGCAGATGATTTTGGCACTACTAGGAGAACATACTACATCACGGCTAATGATACGACAAACGGGACTATCAAAGTCCAACCTGCTCTCGCTACGAGTGCATCACAAGCAGCAGGTTCCTCAGACAACCTGACGATCGACACATACAGATGCCCGACGTTCGATGCGGGGATGACTGATGCTGCTCAGAAAGTAAAGTCAGATCAGTTCATCGGTCTGCTTGAGGGATTCGCACTACCAGAACCTGTAATTACTGTTCGGAAGCAGCACGTTATCGGCATGGGCAGGGATGTCAACGTGATAACGAGCGGGAGAGAGACTCTCGATGGAGGGAGTATGACTCTAAACGCTCACAGTCTGCGATGGTTGAAGTATGCTCTGGGGGGACATACTGCAAAGGGTCAGGGTGAACTAGCCACTAAGACTAGCACATCCAACACCGTTAGTGCGAAGCCATTCAACATCGTTGATGCTGTCAGCGCGGCTACATACAAGGCAGAGAAGGTTTCCAATGGGAACGACGTGGACATAGCGTCGTCAGCAACTAGCGGGACTGTTTTCTCCGGCCTCGACAGCCTTAGCGGAATTGCTACCGGGGACAACGTGCTGATAGGTGCGAAGTCCACTTCGACATCAAGTGATGACACGGTGCTTGTGACGGATTCCAAGAACATCTTCGTATCGACTAACGCAAGCGGAGGAGTCCTCAAAGTTGTTAGCGCAGGGGCAATCAAGTATGCATCCTATGCAGCAATCTCATCTCACACGATCCAGACGATTGCAGACATAGACTCAGGAGCGGCTACTGCGGCTCTGGCGGCGGACAAGACAATCTTCCTACTTCCTCCTCTGGGCGCGGCTTGTTCGATAGGAGACACTAGGCTGAATGTCGGTGCTACCCTTAGAGCATTGTTCTCGGTAGGGGATTATGTGCAGATAATCGACTCTGAGACACATCAGATACCCGGACAGGATGATGTGCTTCCAACCGTGTTCAAACACGAGATAAGGAGAATCGTTGCTACGGGTGGAGATTACATTCATGTCGAGGAGCCATTCACATTTGCCCATGCGGTCAATAAGTGTGGAATCGACAGGGTAGTCTATTCATCAGACAATGCAAGAGGTAGCCCAAATATCAATGCGACCACAAAGGAATTGCAGAATGGGGTTGAACACACCTACTTCGGCCATAGCACTCTCCCCTCCTTCATGATTGAGCAATCATACCGTAATAGCGATGCCACTCCCGGTGGAGAACAACTGCTACGCTTGTATAGCGGGTGCAAAATGGCAGAAGCAACCCTGTCGGCTAACACAGAGGGAGAGTTGAAACTAGAGGCGTCCTATCAGGCTGCTAGGCACTACACCGATACAGCAGGAACATTCACACCTCACAGAATGTTTGAGAATACTGCTAATACTACTGCAAACAGAAAAGTTAGCGGGATAGCCACTAACGGAGAAAAGCCATATCTCTTCCAAGACATCAGCATCGAGGCATTCGGTCGTCCAGTCTTGAGGGCAACAGAATTCAGCGTATCCGTTACCAACAGCACCGAGCCAAGATGGTTCATCAGAGGATACGAGGGTGCATCAGCCTCTACTGATCAGGTTCAACACGGAGGAACACAGACTCCTTTGGACATTACAGAGGCAAAGAGAGAATACACCTTCACATTCAAGGCTCTTGTCGAGGATAACAGATTCTGGGAAGAGATGAGGCAGAGGAAGCACCATACCAATACCAATGACATAACATTCACTCTGACAAAGCCCGGAAGCGGCACTACGAGGGAGAATGCAACTATTACCATAGAGGATTACACCATCACCAAAGCGGATCATCAACTACCAGATGACAAAGGCCCGATATTCGCTGATGTCGAATTGGTTGTCAGACATATGAAAGTCACAGAAAACAACCCATATTACATTGCTTAAGGAAATCTTGAATAACCATTGACAGGAACGGTATAACGATGAGGTTGAGTGGATTCGTCACCGTAAATGGCTCAAAAGAAAGAATTGACTGGACAATTGATGGTAATTCTATCAATGAAGGCCCCGGTCTAAGCGCACATGGAATCACCGTTGAGGGTGCTATCGTGGTCGCAGAACCAGATGTAGTGGAATACACAGATGGGTACGAGGGCATGACAGTCACCGATCTTAAGGTGCAATGCACCCAAAGGGAGTTGCCAATCTATGGAAACAAGCAACAGTTGATTGATAGATTGAGGGGGTGGGATGCCAACAACGACCCAATTAGCGAGGTAGCAGTTGCTCCTCCTGTTGAAGAAGTGCCAGAGGAAGTGCCAGAAAATGAAGGGTTTGTAGCAGACCCGGAAACCGGAGGATGGGTCGCAGAAGGAGATGAATTGGATGGCGTTGAAGGCGAGTGATTTTCTCGCGGGTAAGACCGCAGAGAGACATGAAGTCGAAACACCCGTGGGGAATCTCATAGTCTATGTCAAGCCAATGACGTGGATACAGCAGCAAGAAGCAATATCCAAGTTTGTGGATTTCGTCATAGATGGCGAGGATATGAGGCCGAGAATTGACTTTGGTGGCTATTGGCAGTATGTTCTACGGAATTGTGTCTCGGACACCGAACCGAAAATCTCCAAAAAAGAATTGATGCACTTGAGTCCAGAAGTCGGTGCGGCCATTGTTGATGTTCTACCCGGTATAGACTCCTTAGTGGCATCCATGACTGGCGGTGAGCCAAGCCCTTTGGAATAACCCACTCGGATCTTCGTTCATACATTACTTCGGGTGGGGTAATCAACCCATTCACTCCAAAGCAGCAAGCCGTGCTGTCATTCCATACGATGACCTTCGTCCTCGGTTCCCATTTCAACTGCCCTCCACACTCATGGGATGACCAACCGATTGATCGAGTTTATCTCGATTATCTGCTTGTTCGGGTAAATCAGGAACAACAGACAGAGGAGATGAAGAAAGCAAGAGACAAAGCCGACCGTTATAACGCGAGTGGAAACCAAAATAAGGGGATGCCTATACGGACAACAAGTGATAGTGCCAACCTTGACGATTTCTTTGAGAGATTCAACAAACAATTAGAGGAACAGGACGGCAAATAATCATGGGGCAAAGCATAGTCGATACAGAGCGGGAACTATACCTTCTCGGCAAGTCGATGAAAGGGACTATCCCTGTCGGTAAAGCGGCTATTGCAGTAAATATGACTCTCGGCAAGGTTCTAGGGCCATTCTACAAACTGTATCGAAACATGGCAGCCGCCGTCACTACTCTAGGGGAAGTCATGAAGGAAGTATTGAACCCGATCAAGGCTGTTGGCTTGATATTCGGTGGGATGAGGGATAACATCTTCTTCCTGATTGGGATAATTGCCCTCGCAGCAGCGGGTTTCGCGGCCCTAGCGGGTGAGTTCGGGGGTGTGACTGGACTCGCTGATGGGTTCAAGGAGTCGTTGTTATCGTTGGGTATAACGTCGGATTCCATCAAAGAATCCTTCGATCTGTTTGTCGAGGGGCTGAAGATAGGCTTCGATGCTCTCGTCATGGCTTGGGGCGCAATTATCTCCAATATGTCCGAAACGGGATTCATCGACTCGTTGATTGGTGTCTTTGAGGGCTTCAAAGCCGGTGCGGAGGCCGCTTTCGCGGGCATCTCAGAGGCAATGGGGATACTAGGAGTGGATGGTGGCAACCTCGGAGAGACACTCACGAACATAATCAATGGGGTGTTCGCATTCCTCACGGCAAGTGGTTTCATTGAATACTTCAACGAGTTGATTGTGACATTCGGAATGTTGGGCGAAACTGCGGGCATAGTCATAGGAGCAATCATAGTGCTGATTGCCAAAATCGTGAAGGAAGCAACCACATCGGGAACTATGTTGAATACAATCGTGAAAGGCATTGGTACGGTTATTGGTGGCGTAATGAACGTCGTCTTTGGTATAGTAACCTTCGTTCTAAAAGCAATTCAATTTCAATTCGGGTTAATGCAAGCATTTGCCACGGGAGGCTTTAGTGGAGTAGCGGACTTCATAGGAGAAAAGTTTGGTCATATATATGACTCTGCTGTCGGTTTCAAGGATGGAGTTGTCAAGGCCCTTGGTGGGATGTGGGATTTCTTGATGACTCCAATCGACTACATCCTAGAAAAGATTGATGAGTTGAAGAATATAGATTTGGGCAGTTTGGTTCCTGACATGGGAGATATAACAGGTGGTTTGGCTAGTCTGAACCCATTTGCATCAGGTGGTATTGCCTCTGGCCCTCAGTCGGGCTATCCGGTAGCACTACACGGAACAGAGGCTGTCGTCCCCCTACCAGATGGTAGGACGATACCCGTCACGATGCAAGGTGGCGGAGGTGGGGGTGACTTCACCGCCAACATCACCGTCAACGGCGGAGGATCGGATGCTAGTGCCATAGCGAAAGCCGTGGGTCAAGAGGTTCAGAGGGCATTCCGCTCCAGATCTAGGTCTGGTGGCTATGGGAGGGGTGTCTGATGCCAAGGATACAGATGATTCACCGAGATAGCAGCGTCACCGAGTTGGACGCAGACAACGTGGGTTTCGACTTTACCAGAATGGTCACTAACTTTCCCATTGCCGTGATAAACACTCGCCTTGGCCTTGACTTGAACCAGACCTCGATAGGCATCACAGTCGATGGTATATTCACAGATGATGTCGAGGCGACCGGCGGCAATGGTGCGTCCATGACGATAGACACGTCACTCAATGGAAGCCAGTCGCTGGCTTCTACATGGTATGAGTTGTTCGCCAGTTGGAATGCCGTCAAGGCTGAGTTGGATGGTGTCAAGATAAGATTCCAGACAACGGGACAGATAAATGCGGGTCTGGGAGAGGATACCACTCTTGAATTGAAGAACGCTAGTGGTTCTTCGACTGTGGCGACCAATAGCATCGTCGTCATTGACATCTCTTCAACCACCACATCTGACAGTCTGGCTGACACTATTGTAAGCGGTATAAATGGGGCTTCAATTAAAATTAATACTGCTACGGTAGCGTGTTCTTCCGTCTTAACCGTCAGTCAGTCATCTGGACAGCACCAGACACTCTCCATGGATGTCCAAAGCGGCTCAGGTTTCGACGGGGAGAAGATTACCATCAAGAATACCGTCGTCGGTTCCAATGGAGATCACATTACGACAGTATCCAAGGACGATGCGGGTGCTACATGGACTAACCAGTTCCTTGTCACCAATATGACGGGGGGTTCTTCTAATCAGAAGAAAACCATGGAAGACAAGGTTCAGGATTTACTGAATCTATCCAACATGAGTGCAGGTGGAGCATTGGTTTCGCCTAACGCTATTGCTGGTTCGGTCATAGACATACCAGATGGTGTTTCTTCTGTCGATGCTTCTCGCTTCTTGCGAATAGATGGCATGAAAACCGTGCAGAAATACGTCGTAGGGCTTAGGATACCATATGAGTCATTAGCGTCTTCAAATTCTGGTAACAAGGTCTTGAGGCAATACCTCATACCATCAGGAGTAGGTACGAACTTTTCAGCAGTAGATAATGACAAAGCCTTCGATCCGACTACAACGGTGAACAATGAGATTATCAGGCCCAACCCCTATCTTGAGCAAGGAGTGGCAATACCCGTTGTTTTGAGAAAATTCAATCCATCTTACAACGCTGGTGATGGTTATTGGACTTATCAAATGGTATTTGAAGCGTGTGAGCAACTGGTGGGAATATGACATGGGTGTTGTAAGATTCCATGGCAAGGCCCTTCGTTTCAATGGGTTCACAGATGGGCTAGTAGTTCCCACGGGCAAATATCGAGAATCTGGTGTCGATTTAAGGGCAAATGAGTTTGCGGCCACCATCAAGGCTACCAAGAGCCACGCGACCAAGATAGGAAGGATGCATAGAGACTCAAAATCTCACCCTCTCAACTCATTACGAGGCTCATTCACCATTGATGCGTTTTTTGTCCCAGACTATGGAGGAGTCATAGTCCACAAGCCCGATGCATTCACTCTGAAATATGGAAAACCACATTCAGAGGGTAAAATTGTCTTTGAGGTTCATACTGAAGACAGACCCTATGTCACCTCGACCTCATTCAACGCACCTGTCAAGACGAATAGCAACTCTGGGGTGTATTCCTCATCATCCAATGCACACAGGCCACAGGACATGACTCTAGGCGCACAGGGCCTAGTCCTAGTGACGGCGCAATACACCCAGAAGGAGATACGGGTCTTCGTCAATGGAGATATAGTCGCTGAGATGAATCTGGGTGGCGACGGCGGCATCATGAAAGAGACATCCTCAGACCTATTCATCGGTGGACAGGGCGGGGAGTTCCGTGGCCTGATAGAGAGCGTGAGGATCTGTCAGGGCATCCACCCCCCCTCCCTATCACCCCTCACCAAGACAGACAACACCTTCGGACTCTGGACTTTTGACGACGAACAGGATGTACCAGAAATCTATTTCTTCGACCATGCTCGTTCTGGTTCCCCCCAACAAGGCAGAGATGGCCCAGACACTCACGATGGTCTGCTAGACATACCCATGGTTGGTATTGGCTATGATTTCAATACAACACATTTCAAGATTAGAGATTACCCTGCGAATCCGGGGGGTGCAACTGATAGGTACACCGCTCTTGAGAAACTGGCAGCCTTGACACAGGGGATAGAACTAGAGGAAGTAAAAGATCAGTCTTGGTATTCATCCACATTAGACTTGACTGACCAAACGTACTTTACAGGAGTCAATCAGACCGTTCTGAACGCAGTAATCAATCATTCATGTACGAATCCAAATACAGGAGTCATAACCCCTCCAGATTCTCAGAAAGTTAGATTTGGAGATAACTCAGTCCTAGCCACATCATCTACTTCTACTCTAAACCCATCCATAAACAGGGTAGAGAGAGTCCGTATAACAGGACTTGACTTTGCTAACAATAGGATAAACTGCACCTCTGTGATTTTAGCGAACGATGCTGCAAACGGGACGATAGACAACTTTCCCGAAACACAGGGGCATCTTTTTGCCCATACAAACAACACTCCAGTATGGTTCACACTAGGGTCTGCTGACTTACTCATTGATCCGGGCAATAATGAAACAAGTGGCTCGGTCAGCAACCAGAGAAAGAGAAGAAAGGATACATTTACTCTGGCTCAATTCGTTCAAGGACAGCGATTTACCGATATGTCTGGCTATTCCAATGATGCTTACTTTGTTTCTTTGAAAAGCAGAAGCACAGCCTCGACAGACGCAAACACGTTGTATGAGCCAAGCACCACAGGGTAGAGAGAGTCCGTATAACAGGACTTGACTTTGCTAACAATAGGATAAACTGCACCTCTGTGATTTTAGCGAACGATGCTGCAAACGGGACGATAGACAACTTTCCCGAAACACAGGGGCATCTTTTTGCCCATACAAACAACACTCCAGTATGGTTCACACTAGGGTCTGCTGACTTACTCATTGATCCGGGCAATAATGAAACAAGTGGCTCGGTCAGCAACCAGAGAAAGAGAAGAAAGGATACATTTACTCTGGCTCAATTCGTTCAAGGACAGCGATTTACCGATATGTCTGGCTATTCCAATGATGCTTACTTTGTTTCTTTGAAAAGCAGAAGCACAGCCTCGACAGACGCAAACACGTTGTATGAGCCAAGCACCACATATCCAGCCATGGGTGCTGCTACCGCATATTCTATGTTTGAAGGGGACTTCTTTCTTCGGATGCTTCCACCGCCCGATCAACAAGTGGTAAAACAAACCGTTCAAGGGATAGCAAACACCTTCAAGTATGTCTCTGATGAGGTTTCTACACAATCATTGGTTAGTGAGAACCAGAGAGTCAGAGTTACTGAAACTGTGTATCATGGGGAAATCTCCAAGGTAATCAACAAAGCCAAGACCGTCGCTGGTACTGATTCGGCAAGTAGCAGTAACAATACATTCAATCGGATAGTTGTGGAAAGTGGAATTGGTTATTATGACAACAGCCTCAGTCAAAATCTCTATGCCTCAACAAGAGATGAAATTGTCGCTATTGCGATTTCAGATCCAAAACCATTCATGTTGAAGGGCCTTGATACTGAGCATACTGCTTCTTTCTCCAATGGCGTACCAACAAATGATGCATATGTAAGACACCTTACGCCAGAAAAGAAGACCAGAGTCGCTTCAATAGAGTCACCTACCGTATTAGTCTCAGCAGGAGGGCCAAAGCAGATACTCATTCACTATGATGCCATTGATTTGACAGGAGAGGTGGTTGGTGGAACAAGTCTAGCGAGTGGAGATGTTAGTGCAAAGTTCCGGGCCGATCATGCAACGGGCAATGCGGCCTATCTGGTCGTGCGTAAGACCATCCCCTGTGGTAGTGCCGTCTTTGGTGGTCGAACAGTCTCAGATTGGCTTAGACGGCCCTATTCAGGCAACAATACAAGCCTCACTAACATCCTCTTGACTGTCACGGCTCCCGGTGGACTCGTTAGCCTACCCACATCTACCTTCAATGACAAGCCGGCTTCCCATATCTTGTCTTCCAACCCCACAGGCGACATAACTCCCTCTCCATTCATCAACATCGAGGATACGGTCTATGGGGTTGGGACAGAAGTCCAAGGATATGGTCGTCCCAAGGCAGTTGCATCAATAAACACCCCTGATGATACGAGCAACTCTGATTATCATGTTTTCTACATCAATTCGGCTAGTTTGAATAATCACAAAGATCACACTTCCTCTAAACTGACACCCTCTACATTGAGGAGAAGTAATCTAGCAGGGTTTGACGTTATTGACAATGAATTGACTGGCAATGAGAATCTGGTTCTCGTTCATCCTGCCAATAGGACACGAAACTCCATGCTTGAAGATGTTTCAACAGCATCAAACTCTCCTCTGGACACCTCATTAGCAACCTTGGAGAAGACCTTGATGAGGGGAAGGATAGAGGAGATTACACCAACCGCAGGTCAAGAAGGAGAGTCAAAGACAGTCATTAATGGTCGTTCGGTTTTGATGGACATACTAGACCATCGTTCACAGAGGGATTTCAATCTAGGGCAAGGCTCTCCCGTGAAGGAGATAGGGGATTTGGGGACGCCCACCGTTTCAATGACTCTTGGAGGTCTGGGACAAGGTGGCGTGGACATACAGCCAGTATATACTGAGCATCCATTCCTACCCGGTTGGAAAGACAAGATAGTAGGTTCGGGAAATGCATCGGTTCGTAATGACAAGCAGACATCCACATACTATGCATCCACAAGGGCCGTGACTGAATTACCATTGTTCCCTTCTATGTTTTTCGATGTGGCATCACTCATCTCTGCTGATAACGATGCGAGAACCCCTTTGCCCGCAGACAAGAATTTCAAGATGACTGTGGATTGTACCATGGCTACAAACAGACCAGAGATGAGGGATAACGAATCTAGGTTCGCTGTTGATTGGGGACAGAGAAGTCCTATTTCTTCTTTTGAGGTGACAGATCAACTAGAGGCATGGGCAGAAGGAAACGGGCGATGGTTAATTAGATGTCAACGCCCATCTGTCCAAGCAGTAGTGACCTCGTACAATAGTGGCACACTCAATGTGGACGATGCCTCTGCCTTTTTGGACTCGACAGGAGAAAGAGGGCTTCAAGCAAACTGTGCAGCCAATTTCTTCGTGACCATTGGAGAGGGGGTCTTGAACGACGGTTATGGAATCATGGCAAGAGCCGCGTATAACAACGGCACATCCCTCACTATAACAACGTCCCAGACATGGAATCCTCTGAATACAACAAACAACGAAAGCAGCAATCTCGGCAACATAGATGCAGGTATGACTGTCACCCTCGGAGGCTACATAATCCTAGATGGTGCTACTTCTGTTTCTAACGACACCCAAGACTACATCATCTCCATCGAAGACATATCAAACTTCACAGCGCGTACCCCTAACCTTCTGGCCGATGAGATTGGCACGGCGGTGAGGACGGTAATTGGGCTGAATGCAAATGCCGTCCATGCAGACCCCAATAACTCATCTCGCTACTTCATCCTAGACGGCCCTAACATGGAAGCCTTTGAGTGGGATCCGAACGAGGACAACGAATCGGCAAATGACAGGCAATCCCTGCACCCTGTTATCTGTCAAACGAGTTACCTGTCATTGAAAGGCAAGAAATCAGATGGAACCGCATTGGAATATGTGCGTCCGCTTGAGATTGATTTCAACAACGTCGCTAATGTCAAGCCAGATTTCAATCTCTGCGTTGAGGAGGTCGTTAGGAGAATCAACATGGCAGGTCATCCCCAAGCAAAGAACAGCGCAGGAGCGAGTGCATTCAACCCACCCGCCATCTTCCCCACGTCCGCATCCAACAACGACACAGGCACACACATGGGATACGTCCGAGCATTCATTGGCACAGAGGTTGAAAGCAGAGATGGAGAAGCGGGTATTTCCATCGTGATACACAGCACGGTTCCGGGGGCATCTGGTCGAAACTTCAATGTGCGACTTAGCAATAAAACACCATACACCTACAAGCCATCTCAAGTAGTAGGTTATGGGGGGCTTCTATCGAGCAATAGCAGGTTGTACCAACCAAACCTGATACCATCACCTATGCCAATAGGTGCAGATGGTGAGACTTTTGTGCCTATTTCGATATTCAGAGGCGCACCCTCTGGTTCGACCTTGGACTCTACTAATGCCCTTCGTTCATACAATGGATTAGGTAGTTCATTCAAAGTAACTACTGTTGCCGCTCCTGCTCAAGAGACTCTTGAAGGGGTGGCATCGACAGTAGAGTCAAGTGGTGTTCTATTCAATGAGTCGAACATAAGTGGCAATGCACAGACAACATTAACTGTTGATACTGTCGATGCAACGACTAAGTTTAGAGCAGGAGATACGTTATTTGACGATACAGGTGCATCAATAGGAACTATCAGCGCGGTGACAGCGACACTCATAACACTTACAGCCAACAATTCTGTTGCTGTTAATAACAATGAAAATCTAATGAGATCTATACCTATGACTGACCCACGGCCTACGGAACTCGTTAGTCAGACGAGTGTCTCTCATCTCGCTATTAGTACGAGTGTCGAAGACTACCTCAAAAGATTGACTAGAGCAACCGGCTCATTGGGCAAAGGCATCTTGCGTGTCGGCACTCTCATTGCCGACTTTGAATTTATTGATCAGCAGAAAGTAGTGGCAGGTAATAACGGAAGCGTCATGACAAATTGCTTTTTCATTCGTAACATCACTCCTCGTGATACTATGATTGATTTCTTAGAGGCATTCTTTGATAGTGATGGAGCGTCCATCGGTGGTATAGAGGTTGAGTTGATTTATCCAAGGACTGATGCAGAGGGAATCGTGTATTTCGGAGGAGGTCACACAGGAGTCACATTTGACATAAGCGATGGGACGGCTAACGATTACAGCGACGACTATCCTCACCATTACTCCAAAGGCCCTACTGGTTTCGCAGGACATCAGAACCTGCATGAGGTCAGCACGGCATCTGCGGTCTTGGACTTCACTAATATCACGAACAACGACACAATCAATGACAACACCATGCAAGGAGTTCACCATAGGCTTGGAACGGACGGGGTAAATCTCCAGAGATGCCTTCTCTATGCTAGGCTCAATGATGGCACTATCACAGATGGGACTTACAACCAGAGTCCAGTCATAACCGAGGCATTGTATGGTTCAAAACTCCGATTGACTAGGGGGTATGGAATATTGACTCCCGATGGCAATTACTCTTCTGGAACGAGCATGGATGTTACAATGACCGGCTCAACTGATATTTCTGACATAACAATTGGTAGTGGTAGCAACCTAAGTGGTGCAATGATTGTGGTTCACAATGACGATGCATTCACATTTACTGGTACATCAGCAACAGGAGGGGCAGATGCAACTCTTACTGGTGTCGCTGGAGCATCAGCGGTCAATGATGGCGTTGAGATGACATTTGCTAGAGGGAATACCGTTGTCGCAACGATGACTTCCCTGAATGGCCCTGCTTATTCCGTCGATACTACATCGAAGGGGTACAAATTCAGAGGAGGCCAAAGCATTGCGACTCACCATTGGACTGGTTCCGCGACTAACCTTGAGTATGGGCCGATGTCTGATTTCGACATAACACAGGACTGGTCAATCAGCGCGTGGTTCAAACCGAGCGACACTTCATTCGCCAATAACAATGAAATCTGCTCTGGCCCTATAATTACGGGCAGGGATAAGAACGACAGGAATTGGGGGCTTTATCTATTCGGCAGTAGGATTTCCAATTCCGATCAGACCATCTCATTCGCCATGGCATACCACGATGGATCGAATCACAAGATAGCAAGGAACAAGGTGGCCGATGGGGGAATCAAAATAACCGATAACGCATGGACTAACGTCATAGTGACCAAGAGTGGGACTACCATCTCAATGAGAGCGGGAAACTCGGAGCGTCTTAGAGGATACAATTACAGCCTTAGTGCTAATCAAGATACTACTAGCATGATTAATTTGGGTTTGGGTACGTTCGGCTCAGGCAATGCTAGAAGCCTAGAGACAACCACGGCCAATCACAACAACACGGCTACCCTCCCTCAATTTCAAGGAGGGGTTGTGAAAACAGGAATGTGCTTCATCGGCGTTTCGACCATCAAGAATCTTGAGACTGTCCATTCCTCTGGCGATCCAGATGCCCTCTTCACGATACACTACACCGATGTCACAGGTTCGACACAGGGCAACCACGCAGGGGTTTGTGGCACATTGGATAGTCATGAGTCATACGCAGGTGGCGGGCTTGCCGGGACGGAGAACGTGTATTTCTGGAACGGTTCGCTATCGGAGGTAGGCGTCTTCAACTATGCCCTTTCTGAGAGTGAGTGCGAGGAGATATACGCGGCAAGGGGGGTGTGGTGATGACGGTGAACCAGAAGCAACTCTATCCTGCCAAGGTCGTCCCCATGGCATCTGCTAGTGGATACCCCGCAAGCGGCTTCTTCGCAATGCACATCACCTACCCCGATACGGAGTACGATGATGCCGTGACCGATTGGGAGTACGGCACGAACACCAACGACCAATGGAAGCAGGGACTCACGGTCATCGTCCGCACCCCCATCGCCACCGCCTCCGCCCCTGCGGAGGACACAAACGTAATCGTAGTGGATCTGAAGCAAGCCGCTACTGATGATACGAACAGCAAGACCTACAATCTAGGGACGGAGGAGGCCACTAGACTCATAGCAGCCAAGATAAACAGCCGCAGGGTCAAGCAGCAGGGAGAACACAGCCAGACTCGTTACCTGAGAGCGAGATACGTCAGGATGTCAGGTAAGCCCTCCATAACGGGAGATGCTACACTAGCCAAGTCTAACACCGTTCTCCGTGTCAAACTGAATGGTGGTTATCGCAACGGTTTCCCCTCAGATATGCCACAAAGCGGCACACTCACCTACAACGATGGCGATCACACCAATCTCTCGATAACCTACACGGGAGTGTCTGCTTTCAGGAGAGGGGGAGAATACTACAACGGTAGCCCCAAGGATCAAAGGACATATGTCGATTTTACAGTATCAGGTGGAAACCTCTCATCACAGATAACTCAAGTCTCGACTTCTGGCCCTGAAGTAATAACGTCAGCAACAGTATCAATACCCGGAGAACCCGCAAAGCACACAATGGTTCTGACTTGGGAAAACATCACACCGAACGCTGCTGGAGGCTATTGGGCAACAGCGAACGGAGGCCCCATAATCCACGGTCTAGGTCAGGCCGTGCCTACTTGGTATCTAGCCGCGAAGCCCATGGACGGAGGCAACATGGGGCTACCGGCCCTCAATTACGATTCCAGAGGCTCAACCGCCTCGGCCCACAGTACGGGACACGGGTATGTCAGATTCAGCATAGAGGGACTGAACTCGTGCAACCTCCCCGACATACCCCCACCCGACTACACAGTCACCGAGCCATCCCTATACCATATTACGAAAGTCGAAACCGATACTACGGGATCTAACAATATCAAACTAGCAAATATGGAATATGGGACGGACTTCCCTGCCTCTTCAGGAGATATGTTCCACCTAAAGAGCGGATATAGGGCGACCGCCACGAGCAATTCCAACAATATGCTCTCGGCTTCTCAGGATAATCTGACGAATATCACATATGGGACAGCGTTTGAGGCCAAGGGAATTGATGGTGATGGCTCTAAGAACGTACCCCGTCCCATATTCTCAGCCAAGTCCACCAATACCTCACGAGTGACGGGATTGCAGATTAGCAATGAGGAACGAGTCTTTGAGGATATAGAAACCGTTGACGACGCGGGCAACAAACTGACTCTTACTGGTGGTTCTCCATTAGGAGTGATAATTCGGGACTATTCCGTCCAGAACACCAGAACAGACCCGATAACAGGGGAAGAGGTCACGGGGCCATCCACCACAGACGGCAAATTGACCCCGAATATGCAGATTCAACTGCCAGACCCCTCAGAGATACCCGGAGAGGTGTTCGTTAGGAGCGGCCACGACCGTGTTCAGGCGTGGTCTAACATGACATGGGGGTTGGGGGGGCTGACGGCCCCAGACCCTCGCAAACCGGGCGTAGCAGAGGCATCTGGTGGTGCGTCGCAGTTCGACACCCACGACAGGATGCTAATCTTCCACGTTCAGAGGCTCCTGCATCCCGATATGGCGACCAAACAGGGTCTGACCCCCCACACCACCGCCGGAGCCGTTCCAAGCGGCTCAACACGCTTATTCGCAGCGCATAGGATAACCGATCACGCAGAGAGAGGTTCTCTCTTGACTCAAACAGACCAAACCAGCGTAGCAGGGACTTTCACCACCTACACCGGCTATTCCTACCCCCACCACCGCGTCCGCTTCGCCCGCCAAGGTCACTCCTTCGTGACTCCAATGACCCATAGAGGCACTCCTGCTGCCATGAGGAGGCAACTACACAGAAGCCACGGCTCGGCCTACACTCTACTCTTTGAGGCAGAATCTGAGCATAGGCATCATGGATTCGGTTCGGCCAAAGACTCAAACTCAACCACCATCTTTGAGTTAGACAGCCTAGACACCAAGAACACTAGCAACTACAAAGCAAACGGTTCATTCGCTTCTGATGGCCTTCCTTTGACAGAGGTTAGTGGTTTCAGGCTACCAGACATCAAGCAATCGGCTCATTCCGGTGTGACTCCAAGGACAGATTACGACTATCTGGTGGCTCCGGGCCAAGAGCATACGAACACGAAGGGAGCAGGACACCTAATCAGGCGGGCCGCGCCGAGTCAAGACGCTACTTCGACCACCACTTCAGGCCCAACTAGGCTCACTTTTGCCTCTGCTTTGTCCGGTGGGAGCCGCTATAACACGTCTAGTGAAATTATACTCAACGGGTTTTTGCTAGGAGACTACACTCTCTCCGCAGGACGCCCAATTGCCCCTGTTATTGACGCTGGATCGAGTGAATATTTCTCCTTGGGGTTAGAGGAAGGCGTCTTAGTCCCTCGTTCTGGAACAGAACTCGCAACAGTCCCCCCTCTCCTGTGTCACGACCCAGAATACCTCAACATGGCGGCACGAACGGCCAACCCTGCCAACGATAACGCCGGTATAAACACCGATTTTGGTGATTTTGCACTACTTGACAAGAGTAACACCGGGACAGGGTGTGTTCCAGACGCATTCCTATGCCATTGGCTTGCCGAATACAGCCATCCAGCACTCTTCGGAACCAGTCGAGAACACTACATGACCTTCAGATACAGGGAGGCAGGGATGCCTCGCTCCCTCAACTACCCCCCTACGAGGAGTCTCTACCTCCGCAACCACTCCAACCCCACCACTACTGCACAGGCAGAGGATGCTCTGCCCTTTGAGAGGCTATATGTCATACAATGGTTGCAGAACTTCGGATACAATGCATTGAACGCTTCGGGGCATAAGGATGTGACCGGATTGCGCTCTGCTAACGCTGTCCTCATGGGACATACTACACATAGGGAAGCACAGGGTACTCTGAGACTCACAAAGGAGTATGATCGTGTGCGCTATACTCGTGGAGAGGGTATAGGTGATGGGATACAGCCGGAGAAAACATCTGCTACCATATCATATGATACTGATTCCGATACTATATCTTTCACAGAATATGAGGTGGTTGTCGATAATATGGTCGCATATGATTACAGTAGGAGACTACCTGTGAGGGCATGGGGTTTCAGAACTGGTTCAGATGCTCTAAATATGCTATCAGGTGATCCCACAGAATCTGTGACAAATCTCCAACCACTATTCAACAGCGCACGTTTCGATGGTGGTGTCCACGATTCGATGAATAAAATCCCCAACGCAACCACGCACGGTTCTTCTTGGGTGTTCCCCTCTGACTACAATGGGGCAGAGAGGACTGTGCCTATCGGCGTAGTGACAACATCTCACACCGCAGAGTCCACTCCATTCTCAAGCGTAATCAGAAGAAGCAACACGAAGCCCTTAGCCTCTGAACAGCCGATTGGGATTGGTTTGACCCTTGGTATCGAGTCCGCCGGTCTGGTCAAACCTACTTCTCTCCCTGCCGGAGTTTGGCAACCAAAGACCGATCCGAATAAGGGTACGAACGAGCCATTGAAAGCCATTCCAATGAATAAAGGCTCCGATCCTTTCATTGATTTGACACAATACACAGGCTCCAACACCTATGCTCAATCTACATCACCCTCTGCTGTTAGTTCTACTCAATACGGTGTAAGCGGAGGTTTCCATCACTTGAGAGGCAACGCCCTACACACGAATCCGTCTGCTATTGACCATTCTAACACATCCAACGTCCATTATCCGACCACCGGATGGGGGATTGGAACGCACACTAACGCTACAATCAACTCTATCCTAGCCATACCCCTCTCAGAGATAAGCGACCACAGACAAGTGCAATCACGCACAGAACCACGTTTAGGATTCGTTATACAGACCGAAAACGAACGACAGGACAACCAGAACATAGAGTATCTGATAACATCGACAAAGGCTGCATCCCTACATAGCGATTTGATTGTAGGTCAGCATTTCCCTGTCTTACCCTCATGGGTTTCAAACTCCAAACTTACTACACATAACATGACCGTAAATGCTGGAAGCCCAACCAGTCAGACAATTAATGACCCTTATGCATTACCCAAGTGGAGTCCTGATACTAAGGATGACAAGGGTGATGGAGGAGCGGCGGTCACAGCCCTATCTATTTCTAACGCAGGATCAGGCTACACATTCCCAAGCGGCACACTAGGCTTCTCAGGCGGCGGCGGAGGGACAGGGTTCTCAGGGACATACACGACTACTGCGAGTGTTCTAACAGGAACTAACGGCGTGACATATTCAGGTGGTGCTGCGGCCTATTCAGGAGGCAATACTCAGACCTTCTCCATCACCATAGCCGGGAATGCAACAGGGACTATGACATTGAGCGACGATGGCAAGCCCATCTCCACCACAATATCAGTAGGCGGTACGAACAACAACTATTCGACAAGCGGAAACCCGAACACAGTCGCGGTGACGATAGGCGCACCGAACGCGAGCCACAATTCGACCCAAGCCGCCGCTACTGCATACTACGCGAAGAATGCGACAATAATAACCCCCGGTGGGGGAGCATTGAGAACGGGGCAGACCAATCACACCTTCAATTGGGCAGCCGCCACCACTACGCCTTCGGGACACACCGCACCTTCCACAATTCTATCGGGAACGGGTGCGACGACTGATTCTGGTGGTTATGTCACGAGTTGGGGTACTGTCACTTCTGGTGTGGGATACACGAGCGGTCATACCTTTGTCATAGACGCTGTTGCCCCCTCAGCCCCTCTTGAGTTCGGGGCTGGAGCAAATGCGGCTAACATATATGTGGGTCTAGCGAATACTGGTTCTGTTGCCTATGCAATTGTGACGAATCAAGGCGATGGATACACTTCTGTCCCTGCTGCGAGCATATCAAGCGGCAATGCCACCGCTACTGCGAGCCTAGACACCCATACGGCAACAAGGAGTCTTACTGCCATCACCGTCACTAGCGGCGGGTCGGGATACACATCTGTGCCAGCCGTGACCCTGCCAACAGGGAACCTAACGGGTTCTGCCCCAACGAGTGTCACGGCAGTTCTAGCATCGACAGGGCCAATAGCAGCAGTTAGCATAAGCGCAGGTGGTTCGGGCTACACCACCGCACCGACCATAACGATGAGTGGTAGTGGATCGAGTGGAGTGGTGTTGGCAACAGTCACTTTGCCCAACAACCCACCAGTCCTCACAACACCAGACAGCCATGGCATGGACTATTGGGCGGTGCGAGGGTGCGGGGATCTTCCACCGTGGGGTGGGACGTACATCTTGAGGAAGACGTATCTGAATCGCACAGAGGAAGGGACTCTGACTACTGACATATACGGGACAGACGGGAATGCTACTACATCCAACCAGCGACGCAAGTCCATTGACTACTTCGTTCGACCTGTGAGGCCACTCAAACTGTTTGGCTTCGCATCGACTCTCCAACAGGATGGTTGGTTGATGGGTGCTAGGTCATCGTATGGTGATGCTGACCTTGAGTATCAGGCTTTCACCAGAGACAATAGATACGGGGTCTTTGAGGCAGACATGGAGAAGACACTTGGCTCATTGGATTTGATTAGTACGGCAGAGGGTGTGTTTGAGATGACATGGCCCGATGCTAACGAGCATGATACCGTGTTCCACCTGCTGCCTAGCGCATCCATGCTCCAATTCTTCAAGTCGGATGCGGTTCGCAAGACTGTCGATGGACAATTCAACCCAGAGATAGAAGCACGATACTCGCAGACGACACACCCCGGTGGGGGTGAGAGCCTCAACCAATCAGAGACTCGCTACAACGCAGTAGGAACAGGCATTAGCGGGGACTTCGTTAAGCAGACGACCCCTGATGCCGTGACTCACACTCACATGGATTCCTCGATGAGGATATACCCTCAGTTCAAAGTAACGAAACACGCTGGTTCCAACAACAACGTGTTCCTTGAGGATGCATCCATGCTACCTTCTGCTGGAACCCTCTTCATAGTCGGCAAGGGTAAGGTGGTATATACGGGCAAGACGAAGAATAAACTCACAGGGATAACCAATAGCACAGGAGTTTCTGATTTGACGGGACAGATACTCAGATACACCACTCTCACTAGCCCATCGGCACTCTCTGACATCAGACCCCTCACCATACCTCATCTGGTATCGCCCACATACATAGACAACACAATCACACTAGCAAAGCAAGCCTCTGCTATATGGAATAGATTCGATGTCACCAACAGCGCGGTCAAGCAGACCACACTAGGATACAGGGGGCTGTTAGAGTACGATCCAACTGACTTCATGATGATTAACCAACGACCGATAGTCATCGACAATGGTAAGACCTCTGCCCTCATATCCACATCCTCTCCCTCGATAACAGCAATCAGGTTCGACGGCAAGGAAATATCTGACTCCTACTTCCCACCATATCTCTTCGACTCCCAGAACACGCCACTCAGGATAGCGGGAGTGGAGAAGGACGAGTTATCCACATTCCTGCTGTTCAGGAACATAGACGCCGACAGCCTGACTGACTTCGGTATGACACAAGGCCCCGTGCTGATGGGACAGACTGGTTACATCGGTGTGAGGACTAGCGATGCCGCTCTCATGCTACTGAACGACTCCGGTTCGGATCTAGCGGGCTTCAACGTGACGCCGACGAGTGCCTTGCTAGGCAAGGACAGGGAGGTGTCCTCCACCCTCGACGCCCACCCCTCCCTCCGCTTAGTCTCCGACCACTCAGCGATATTCACCGCTCGTAAGACGAGGGGCCTGAACGTCATGGAGATAATCAGAAACCTGACACAGATAGACGGCAAGCAACTAATCAATGAGAAGGATGGCTCAATGATTTACTCTTCTAACACGTTCATCAATAGAGGCATGACCTTCGGTGTCGGTAGTGCAATCAACAGCGTGTCTGCCAGCAAGATGTACGACTCTCCTAACGAGATAGTAATCGTCGGTGATGAACTCGCTCGGAACGAGAAGGTGTTCGTAGTCGTCAAGGACTTGGAACGCATGAAGAACGAGGCCAGCAAGGGTGCTTCTAGCAACTTAGTCAGGACATTGAGGCAAGAGATACCCGGACTCAAGACCAACAACGAAGCACTCAAACTAGCCAAATCAATACTAGCAAGGGCAGAGAACGGTGCGCCACTCATCCATATCAAGGGCGCAATCAAAGCATCCATGATACAACCCGGAGAAATTGTCAACATTAATCTCCCCAACCATGGCCTCCGTGGAGAATACATGGTGTTTGAGGCTACTCACGACTATACGAATCTGAAGAGTGACTTCATCATCGCTCAGTATGACAAGGGGATAGAGGGAATCCTCTCTGACTTACAGGCTGTATCAGGAAACTCAGCACCGCTTGACGAACTAGCGGGCAAGGTCGTGGAGGTAGCAGAGGTATCCCTATCCAGCAACATCAATGTTGTAGCCGTCCACAAGGTATTCGTGAGGTCTGTGAACAATACAGGATTCATTATAGGGGCGAAACACACTAATGGGATGGGGAAAATCGGAGTTCGTGACGGGAACAAGCGGGCGCGAGCCATCGGCAGCAGCAAGGGCTTGTATGTGGAGGTGAAGTGATGGTGTTTGAACAGGCTTGGTCTATTGTCAAGGATGTCGATTTCAGAATACCACGACCATCCGATCCTCCGGCAAAATACACGGAACCAAATGCGGTCTTGGCTTTTCATGGTTCAAAGATTCCTATGATGCACACACATGACAAATCATTAGGAATACCCACAGAGGCAGGACGATTTGAAGTGGGAGACTTCGGAGAAGATATGCACGAAGGCAAAGAAGCAGGGGCATTCCTAAGTTATCATCATGGTCTTGAAAATGTCAGGGACGAACTAGAGAGGGCGAGTCTAGTCAGAGCATTGATGGAAGCAGGGATTGTTGGCGAGGAGGAAATCGAATCTGCTTTGGATGAAGCATCATTCGCGGACATGAGAGGGACATTTCATGCCGAACATTTCCCTGAATCAAAAAGATTGGATAGCGAAAGGGGATTCATGACGACACAAATTGGTGGAGGGGATTTGTAATGCCTATACTAGACTCACTCAAGTCCGCCCTGACTGACCACCTGTCCACCCTAGTCACACGCATGACCCTCGGCTCAAGCGGAGGGGATGCGTCGAGCAGGGACGGGGGAGCAGGGACGCCACAGATCACAGTCACTCCCCAAGTCACCAAGATAGACGACAGGACAATAGCAATCACAGCCAACTTCGACACTCAGCAGACATCATCACAGGCAATCAAGGAGGTAGCCCTGCATGGGGATACCGTCCTCGACACTCCATCCTACCGAGCCACCTTCCTACCCATCAACAAGAACAGCACGAACGAGATAAGGGTGGATGTCCTGATGGAGGTGCGTTGAATGTCCAAAATTTCGCCGCCGCCCAAATCTCGGAAAAAACCTGTCAGTCCTGACAGGGGGTGTAATTGATGACGAAATGTGAGGTTGATATTGATGAAGATTGCACAGGAGAGGCAGAGTATCTTGTCTATGATGATGAATCACGCAGGTATTGTTGTGGCCCTTGTTTAGAACACGCACCGGGAAATGTGGATTATGAAAAAGTGTCTAAATCGTTTGATAATGCATGGAGTGTAGTGAAAGAACAAACTGGAAGTGAAAAGTGATGGTAGGGCTAGGGCAGGGACATGAGACAGCCTTTCAGTCATACCAGACGGACGGCCTCCGTGATACGGATGTCCTCGCAAGCCCAACGCTGACCAACCTCAATGAGAGGGGCCTGATGAATGGGGTCATCCCGATCGTCAGCAACGACTACAACTCTGGGTCGCGCAACGCATCCCAGACTGGCAACTGCGCTTGCTCGACCTCCGGCAACCAGTCCATCGTCATCGCGGCGGGGACGGTGGTGGTGGATGGGATGTTCTACTCCATAGGGACGCAGACCCTCAACGCCGCCACGGTCACGGCTCAGTATGCCACATACAACAGCAGCACGGCCCCCACCCTCTCTGCCAACCACGAGAGAATCCTCTTGGTGTATTTCGACCCTACCCTAACGGGGAACATCGGCTTCACCTACGGGGCCAGCATCGACACGTCGAGCGGAGCCTACCCCCAATCCCCCTCCGGCCACCTCGCCCGCCAGACCATCGTCCTAGCATCAGCCAGACTCCACTATGCGGGGAGCGAGGTAAGGATAGCCTCCCTTGAGGACAAAAGAGTGTTTGTCCGTCCCGGCCCCTTCCCCTTGGCATCCCTAGTCAATGCAGCAGGTAATGCTACCATGCCCGCTAACAACTTCATCTCTGGAGACAACACAGCGAGCCTACCCATAACAGATTTAGGATTCCTCTTTGCTCGTGACCCGGCAGGGCTTGGAGATCACCCAGATGGTAGCGGAGGCACACACCTGTTCTATCAATCCGATTTAAGGGTCAACCAATCAGGAACCGGCGGTGCGTATCAGATAACACCCACACATCGGACATCCATATTGACTGACACCTATGTGGGTTCACAGAAAACATTCACATTAGAATACAGTCCTCTTGGTTCTCAAGACGAAGCAACGACTAAACTTGTCGAGGTTGTCATGTATAAATCTGGAACTCCACGTTTCATTGCCACGCTCATCCAAGGACTAGACTTCACTATCTCGGCAAATGTAGTGACGGTCAATGGGTCGTTAGGATATACAGGAACGCCAACTCATGTGAAGATTACCTATGTCCATGCTGGACATACAGGTTAATCAAAACAAAAATAAATGATTGGCTCACAAGTAATACCCATGAGTGAAGCGTTTAGCATTGCATGGGATTTGTCTAAAGGCAAGAAACGCGGTCTTTGGGCAAATATACACGCCAAGAGAGAGAGAGGTGAAAAAACTGCCAAACCGGGCGATAAAGATTATCCTGATAAGAAAAATTGGGACAAACTGACCAGCGATGATTGTGGCTGTGGCGTTTGCACTACTCTTAATGGCATCATAAGCAAGGCAGGGCCGAATCTATCCGTTGGCAGGGGAGAGAAACAATCCGTCAAAGAGGGTGGCGGTCTAACCGCAAAGGGTCGAAGGAAATACAACAAAGCCACAGGATCGAAACTCAAAGCACCTGTGACGAGTAGTAATCCGAAAGGCAAAGACGCGGCAAGAAAGAAGTCCTTCTGCGCCCGAAGCAGAGGTTGGAAGGGAGAACGAGGCAAGGCCGCTAGAAGAAGGTGGAAGTGCTAATGGCTGAGTTGAAAAGAAAAAGTTGCTGTTGTGGGGCAACAGAAAGCAATCCTTGTGCTTGCATGAAAAAAGGCATCATGAAATGTTCTTCCAAAGAACCCATGTGTCAATGCTACAAAGATCTCAAAAAAGAAGGAAAGCATCCGAGCGATTTAAAGAAATCTTTCAATGTAGCATGGTCTGATTTAAGAGTCGGGTGAAAAAGTGAAACATTATCGGGATAAGATTAGTCAAGACTGTCCCAAATGTGAGAATCGCGTCCTCGCTATCAGAATCAATGGTTTCTATGCTGGATCGAGAGATAGAATCTTTCTATGGGAATGTCCCATGTGCAATGCCGTATGGAAGAAAGCAAAACCAAGGTTAAAGGTGGAAGCATGAGTGTGTTTGATGCCATTTGGGACTCTGTAATTAAAGGGAAATTCAGAGGGTACTCAAAGAACACCATTACTGGAAGGGCCGAGAGGGCTGGCAAGGCCAAGGCATGGAATCAGAGCCGGAAGAACAAGCGAAGGAGAACTCGTAACATATACTCTCGACAGAAGGGCCGTGGCAACGTGCGCCCCTCCATGAGGAGACAACTAGGTGCGGGTGGTAGTCGTCAAGAGACTAAGCGTTAGACTTACCGTTCCACGTCTTCTTTTCTTCTTGTCTTTTACGAACTCTACGACATATATGGCATAAAGTTCGACCATTCCTGAATCCCTTGATTTCCCTGTTACATCTTCGGTTGTCACAGATCCAAGGCATTACTCTTCCTCCAACTCCTTCTCATTGAAAGGGAACGTGCTGTCTCTCACGAAGGTACAGTTCACGGTGACTGGACGTTGCGTCCTCTCATCCTCTATCCTCAACTCCTCATTCACCATGATGTGATTGAACAACCCGGCTATCAACTCAACCTCTGCCGCTAGGACTCTCAACACGTTCCGCACCATCCCTCTCTGCCACTCTGAGATAAGGGCGATGGGCTTGAGCATGAATGAGAGATGAGGAAGGGCGGTCTGCTTCTTCCTGTTGAGTGTGGATAGGTGACGTAAATCATGACGCCTAGCATAGTCCCCATAGTGTTTCTTCGATGCCTCTGCTACTATCTCACTTAGATCGACGTGCGATGATTTGACTCTGTGCCTGTGCAACAGTAGTGGGAGGTCAAACTTCCTGTTTCCATAACCTACTAGGCAACCCCCTCTCTTGAACCTCTCATCGAGCCATGATTGCATCTCCTTAAGCGGGAGTGTCTTTGTCTTCTTCTTCTTGATTAGCAACCTCCCTGTCAGATCGGTGAAGATAGTCATTGTCTCTCCGTCGAAGAAGGCCGCGCCATCGAGAGAAAACTTCTTTGGCTCACTCCATCCCTTCGGGACTTCGCTTGCATCAGTTGAAGAGAACAAGCGATAAGCGACGTAGCCCTCTGCTTTCATCCACTCTGCTAATGACATCATCACACCTCAAAGGCAACGAATACGTTGCGCCCTTCTTTCACTTTGACTACCAGTCTGTTATCGACCAACTTGTCTAGTCTTCTTTGAGCGGTCTTCTCGCTAACAGCATTGAAAGCAGCATATCTCCCTTCTAACTCCGTCTTACGAACTACTTCCTTCTTCGTCCTGTCATGCACTTGTTTCTTACAGGCGTTGAATGCTTGTTTCCATGCTCTGAGATCGGCTTGTCGTTGCTTGGACGCCTTGAAGTCTCGCTTCTGTTCCAACCAGATAATCAGGTTGTGGAGATTGTCATAGATTATTTCAGAAGCCATGGCAATATGCTCGGCGGTCACTACTGCCGAGTGCATGGTGGCAGCAATCATATTTCCGAATATTATCGTGTAATTCTCGACATTGGGGATGAAAGAGATGGCGGTTTCTCTCACGTTGTCGTCCGATACTGTCTTGACTAGAGCATAGTAATCATCAACAGCACTAAGAAGGGCAGCATGATAGTTTGGGCCTATCGTGAATATCATGTGGCTATGGTCAACAGCAATCTTCTCTCTCTCTTCTTCAGCCATGCTGTCCCATTGTTCTTGATCTATGCCCGCTACGGTGAACAACCTGTCTCTTATCTCGTCCCTGATTCCCACTATCCATTCGGCTATTCCCTCGTAAGACCATACTTGATCGGGTACAGGGACATACACACCAGACATTCGATGTTCGCTTGTAGTCTGCCTAGTCTCAAGATTGATGTCATTCTGATATAGGAATACTCTCTGGAAGAATCCCTTCTCTAGGACATGGTGCATAATGTCCTTGGGTGGGAAAGTAGTAGCCCACAGAGAGATACCTGATGGAGTGTATATCGACGCTCCTTTCAAGTGATTGACAAGGACGTTAGTCTCGCTACCGATGGGAGCCATGGCTTGTTGGAGGAATAGTATCTTCTGGCTGAAGTATGCCTTGGAATCGTCTAGTAGTATGCTGCCCTCATCGAAGAGAAGGGTCTTGTATCCATTGAGCAGACCGGGGATAATCTCAAAGTCAACTCCTGATACCTTCTTCCCATCCTCATCGACCTTGGGAACCTCTATCACCGAACCAATCAACTTTGAATCGGAACCCGCGCTGAATTTCTCTGCTTCTATGCCGCACAGTTTCAGTATCTTGGCCGTGAATTCATACGCTATTGACTTGCCAGAACGAGATGCCTGTATCCAGAAGACGTGAAGGCGGCTGTCGATGTAAGCACCATGAATGGGAATGCGGACATAGGGAGCGCATAACTGACCGAGAACAAAGAAGTAAGAGAGGATGCCAGCATACTGGTTGAAGAAGGACAGAGTGTCGAACCTCTCGACATACTGACGGAGGTTATTGCTGCCCTCATAAGGTGAATTGACGAGACTGTAATCCTTCCACTCTCTTACACCACTAGCCGTGCCTTCGTTCATCATGTCAAGCCCTCTTCATTTTCACTTTCTCATCGGCAACCGGCTCCTCGCTGTTGAGACAGAGCAGGATTCGGTTAGCGCGGATTTTGCCCACACCCTCTGCTTCTTGTAACTCCTTCGGAGAACATGAGGTGATTTCAGAGATTGAGCCGAACCTTGCCAGCAACCGCTTGGCTATTGCCTCGCTGCAACCTGCGGCCCGAAGGAGATCTATCCGCCTATCCTCTGAAGCCGTCTTGCGAAGCAAACGATAGGTAGTGGGTGCGCCTAGAGTGCCATGCTTCTCAAATCGCTTGCATATGAATCGAGCAGCAGACGAACGGTCAGGCATTATCATGATGCTCACATCGTAGTCGTTGTGGAATCGTGCTATCGAACCATGGAATATGCCGAAAGCCTTTGGGAAACTCGTCTTACGTCCACCCTTCCTCGCTTGGGTGACATACTGGTCTAAACTCCCCCAGATGAGGAGTATCATCTGATTGTAATTGTCATCGAGATTCTGTAATTGCCTCTCAAGGTGTCCTGAGAACAGACTCCCCATGTAATCTGCAACGCTCTTTGCCTCTATCCCCACGCTCGCAAAGGCATAGTCTGTTATGAGGTTCTGGTTCACTACATACATGAGGCCAGTCTTATCACAGTATTTTTTGACAAGATCCTCAAGGCCAGAGCGTTCTCTGTTGTCGATATAGAGAACCTTCTCAGTCATTGTCCTTCCTCCCTGATCTCTTGAGGTGAACCGTATCATGGATGTATTCCAGCATGGCCGCAGCACCAGCAGCAGCCCAGAAGGCATCGGAGTCGATGTCCCACCAACCAAAGACGTTCCCTACACTACCAAGAAGAATGAAACCTCCCGCTATGAACATCCACTCGTGCCTGATAAGAATGTGAAGATCTCTGATGTCCACTTCTCCATCTTCATTGGCGTCGAACAGAGCGGTAATCTGCTTCTTCAAGGCCAACCAACTCCTGCGTGTTCAGCAAGTACCAATCTGTTTAACAACTCAATAACCATCATCGCCCACTCTTCACTCTGGGTCAAAGCAATGGTGGCTTCCTCCAATCTCAATTCATATGTGCCGGGTCTTTCCTTGTGAACTGCTATTGACCATGGCATTGCTTCAAGCACGGCTTGTCGTTCTTCTGGGTTATCACTATCCATTGCGGCTAGTAATTTTGCTGCTTTCTCTCTTCTTATCTTTTCAATATCTTTGTCTTCTGTCATCATATCCACCCGAATATTTTTGCTATTACAATTGTTGAGAGAATGATGTTCACACCTGCGGCTATCGTTCTCCAAAAAGCCAACTCACCGAAGTGCCTTTCACTCCACTTTTCTAACTCATCACTCATTTAATCAACTCCCTTGCCATCGAACATGGGGCATTTGCCAAGGCAAAGTCCTTCGCTATATATCCTCGCACAGGATGGCGTTAGGTAATTCCTAGATGCACCGTGAACGAGCATCTGCTGAGTTATCTTCGGACTGTAATCCGACCACTCTAATCCTGCTATGACCTCGTGCGTCCATTGGATGACTTCTCCGTTGGAAACCTTGCTATCTGTCGGAGGACGTGCGAAGTCTCGTTTGTAGTCCATCAGGAACATCATCAAGTATGATCGAGGCTTGTGAGGGGGGTTGCTGCCCTTGGTGCAACAAGCAGCATGGAGGCACGGTAAGATAGGAATTCCATTGAGGTTCTTCGCTGATACCCCGATTTCCGCAGCGTCGAATTTCTGAAACAATCCTGACAGTCCTGTCATGTTTGGGTCATGGCTGACAATCTCTATCTCCATCCCTCGATCCCCACAGACCTTCATACCCCCTGACTGGTTCTCTGCCTTCTGTGTGATTCTTTGCCACCCATCCTCTAGGTCGCTGATGGAAACAGGGATAGACCACTTCTTCCGCTTGAAATTGAATGAATTGGGAATTCGGATATGTCGGTCGGGACGAAATGAAACCACAGGGTCTATCGTCACCAAGTCCATCTCCTTGACCCACTTATTGATTATCACACGACCTGAGAACAGGAGGTTAGCCAACTCGTCGTGTTCCAAGATATGCACTTTGGATAGCATGACCCAGACGTGAAAACCCCCGCCAGAGTACCATACAGCATGGCGTATCCCCTCATCTCTAAGGTGCTTGGAGAGTCTCAGGGTATCCATGGCGCATCTCACCCCCCACTCGTCCTCCGTCGCCTCTGGTAGCACCTCCTCCGCCCTTCCCTTGTCTAAGTCAACGACGAAGTGAGGAACAATGGCTGTGGAATACTCGCAACGATTCCCCTTGGTCTTGAGCGATCTGAATCCATAGACCGTTGTGGTTAGGTTGTCACGGCCATTCATACCATCTATGTATCTCTGCAACTCCACCATGTTATGGACTACTTTACGAGTCCTCATGTTCACTTCGCGTGGGAAGTCTGCGAACAAGTGAGACATACCTAGTCCTCTGACGGGTAGGGCCAAAGAATCTTCTCATAGCGAGGACAATATCCCTTGAGGTCGCACCAAGGTTCACAAATGACCTCTTGCGCTCTCCAGAAATCAATCAATGCAAATGCCCTACCATCTAAATCGCCTTTGTATTGATTATATGTCTTGACTAACAATTTCAACTTGTCTTTCATGGAGTCGATGTCCTTCTGCCGGACTTCTTCGACACCACGCCATACCGCTTCGGGTTCCTCGCCCTCCTTAGACGCATAGCCCCCGGTATGATCCCACCCCCACCGCTCACAACGGAGTCCCCCTACGACCTCATGGTCGCTCTCCTCTAACAGATAGACATAGTATGCCATCTCCTCCCTCATGTTAGTCCATTTGGACGGCTTGTGGTCTTTCCACATACCAGTCTTCAACTCATGGACATGAGGTATTCCTTCGGCATCAGCAAAAAGCCTGTCCACAATGCCAGTCAGGTGAACTAACTGGCCGTCTATGGTCACTACTGCATCTAGGCTTATCTCATTACCAAGAGGGAGGAAGAATTGGGCATCCTCGCAATTCATGAATCGCTCTGCTTCTAGCCTCATATATTTCTCCAAGTGAATCTGCTCGTCCAATTCATAGGGGCCGCGTTTGGGATCGCCCTCACCGACGAACTCCATGAAATACTTCAAGACGTTCTCAACACCATATGACCTCATTGAAGCGGCATAGGAAACACTCACGTCCTGATAGAATCTCTCGACAGAATCGTGGACATTCGACCCACGGATCATCGCATCGTTCTCCTCAGACTTAATGCCGAGGATTCGCTTGATGAATGACTGTTGCTGGCAGAAACCGAAATCACCCAATGATGACTTCGATACCCTCAGTATCACGTCATCCTTCATGCCCGGATGCCATTGGTATGACGAGAACAAGCCGGGTCGTCCCGGTACGGGATACCTCTTTGGTGGACTAAAAGGTGACAATATCCATTCCCCCTATGGATACCCCTCCTCACTCCTCAACGCGGTCATCAGGGTGATCCAAAGAACCGTCCCTAAGACCTTTCCAGCCGTACCACTCTCCTCCTTTGGGGTCACGTCGGAAGACGTTGACCCTGCCAGAGGACTTCAGGCTGGTGCGATTGTGTGTGATGATTGCGTGAGACTCTGATATTCCAGTCAATTCACCTTTCTCATCCCTCTCCTCAGACACCTCAAACTTGGCGACCTGTTGTAGCCAGCCTTCTGTGTCCTTAAGCCAATGTGGTGTCTCAGCACCTATGATTTCGTTGCCTCCGCTATCGTATGCGGTCTTTCCGTGCGTGATGATGTAGCAATGCACACCAAGACGGCACAACTCCTGCAACGCGGTTAGAGCCGAGTTATAACGGCTCTTTCGGATGTTCCAATTGAATCGTCCTATCTTAGTAGTGGCATCCTTTCCGGCTACGGCTATGCCGTCCGGCCCTAACTTGAGGTCGTCCACCTTCATGATAGTCTCACAGATGTGCAACCAATGATCGGCTCCATCGAAGATGACTGTCTTCAGGTACGGCTTTGGCATCTCACCATGCTCACCATAGTAAGCAATCTGCCCCTTCGCCATCTCGACGGCTGCTCTTAGGTAGTCCATGGTGTTCTGGAACGTAGCAGGGTAGTCGTATGGCACACGGCTGGCGGCTGTCGTAGTCATCACCCATGGATTGAGGACGAGAATGTTGGTGTCTCCCTCGTGGTGTGCTGACTTGGTTGTCTCTCCACCTAGATCGAAGTCGTAGTGGTGAATCTCAGCACCGTTCTCCTTCTCCTCTTGCGTGAGGCTATCCAGAACCGCGCCCGTCTTACCAGACTTGGGCGGCCCCCATATTCCCATCAGAACGTAGTATGTCTTCTCGCTGATGAGATTCTTAGTCCTCGCGGCCTCAATCTGCGCCCATGCGGGATTGGCGGACTTCTCCAACCATGCTTCCTTCTGGGGTGCTGCCTTTTTCTTCGACTTCTTCTTCGTCACTTTCTTCTCCTCCTTTTCTACTGGAAACTCTGCGGGCGACGAACCTGCGCCGCTATACCCATCTCCACCTGCGGCTTCGATATCCCTCAATTCCTGCTCCTCGATTGATAGGTTCGGATTGTAGTCACCCTCCTCAACGAAGACCTTTGCTGCCTTCTCCTCTTTCGGAGCGGGCGTCGCCTCCTCGGACGTGTCCTTCTTCTCCCACTTGTCCATGAACCCGGTCATTATTCTTCACCTGTCGCAGGGTCGTTGTGTAGTGGCATTCTGGTCTTGGTGTTGATATTGGCCTCATAGTGGGCAACCTGTGCGTGTGTCAGCAAGGCCGCGACGTTGTGTATGTCGTCCTCAGACACACCCAAGTGGTTATCTCCGGCTCTGAACCATGCAACGAAGTCTAGGAATATCCCTCGTACTACTCTATGCGAGTCGGTCTGCTGCCAGTTTCTAAGATCACTTAACTTCATATTCAATCACTCCTGAATCCATCTAGGCCACTCAAATCGTCATCAGCCGCATCCTGACCCCATAGTATCCTCTTGGGTACAGGCCATACATTGAGTGCATCTAGGTTGAGGCGAGTCTCACCCATGTCGGACTCCCATGTGCTAGAGCGCACGGTGAGGAACACCTGTGTCCCTGCGGTATAGTCACACCATGAATCAACTTTCAGTCCTTGGAATGCGTGATGGTCATTGACTAGGTATCTGCTGACATTGACCCAGAGGTTATTCTCTCCATCTCTCCTAAGAGCCGCGCTGCTCAGAGTAAGAGAATGCCTGTATCCACCATCAGAGTAGCGATTTGCCTCGCCCTCGTGGTCGATGTAGTCCACAACCCCTCGGAGACAGAACAGAGGGCCGTATGTCCTCCCTGTCTTCTCTGAGTATTCCTTGTTATCCTCGTAGTAGTCCATGACTCTCGATAGGTCGGGGACGAATCCCATGAATTGCGAGAGATACTGATCGGGGGCGAACATCGACTCTGCCGTGGACTTCTGCTTGTCAGGAATCCAACCTAGTCCGTATGAAGGATCAATGTTGTTGGCCTTGAGAATTGCCTCGTTCGGGTTGAAGTACGACTCTCCTGCCTCTGCCTTGAACGAGATGGGCTTGTTCATCTGCAAGTGGACATCTGCTGCATCGAATGAGCATTCTAACCGCATAGGTGGCAGAGGGCCTTCCGTGAGGAATTTCTCTGCTGTGTTGCCAATGAACAGCCACTCTCTCTTCAACGAGGTAGCCCTCTTAGGGCCATTCGCACCTAAGAGCGCGATGTAGTATGACTTGTTTGGGACGGCGATGGCCCAGACGGGTATGTCTGACTCCTCGCCTTGTTCCGTGTGAATCACCTGATCGTTGGCATTGGATACTTTCCATGAGCCTTCGGCGTAGTGCGCTCGACCGATACTGACTGTGTTGTCGTTGTTGTATGGTCTAATGCCGTGCCTAAGCACGTTGTTCAGGTCTATCTCTGCTTGTTCGATGGCTAAGTCTCTCTGCTTGGACATCAAGTCCCTAAGAGAGACATGACCGACAATCATGCCGACGTAATCATCACCCTTTCCTGAACCACCTCTACGACGAACCCTGTTCACCCTAAATGCTTCCCTGAAGAAGTCCAAATCGTCACTATCAATCTTCGATAGTTTGCCTTTCGCGTCTTCCCATGACTCTGGGTACTGCTTCTTCACAAACTCTTCAAAGTCTTTCTCGACCTCTTCAACTGCTTTTCCTAATCTTTCTGCTATTTCTTTCATTACTTCACTAATTTCTAACCCCTCCTTGGGGATGTGTTGGTGGACGGGTTAGCCTATAACCACGCCGCTCGATTCAAGAAGTTCAAGGGCATTCTTGACATCTTCATGAGTTTCTGGTTGAATCAGTATTCCATTGAAACGTCGGACGATATGCAATCCATCATCTGTCGCTGATAGATCTTCCAGACCATGGATGATATTGAGTATGCTTGTTATTTCCTCTGGGTCGGAATACACCATTTTTACTTCTAGTCCCTTGGACTCCAAGGCCCGTGCTGCTCCAGCCTTCACGGTTGGCAGACGCAATTCGGGCCGGATGATGTAGCCGCACTTGCGCTCGTTCGTTCGGACGCACTTGATTCCACCTCTTATCATAGAGGCTAGAATGATGACATCGCGATCATTCTGATTCAGTATCTTCGACAAACCCAATCTCCTCCACACCCATGCACTCTGAGATGCCCGCACTTGGTTCTACTCCCGTAATCGAACCAGCGACATAGGCTCCCATGTCACCCCACCCCGACGCTAGGATTCTGACTGTGACGAACAAGGGAGTCTCAATCTTTATCGCTTCACCCGGAATGACCTTGTAATCTCCACAGTATCTCTTGAAGTCTAATCTCGATTCCAATTCGCAGACTGGATAGTAATCGAAACCATCCCTAACTCCTAATCTCCACAGCATGACTGGAGGGCCACCAGTCGGTGACTCTGTTATTCGCCCAGATATGACTCTCATGATCCTGTCCGTCGTTGTTGGATTCAGGAGTGCAACCTCTTCCAAGGTATTCTCATAAGTCAGGATGCCCCTTGCGTTCCGAAGTATGAATGGGATATTCTCGTAATGAGCATGATAGGGTGCTTCAAGCATCAACATACTCTTCAACCCCCACTCTGGAACACCATCGAAGCGTCTTCTTCGCTTTGTGAACGTCGCTTTGGTGTCATCGGGGTTCAACCAATCAATGAGGAGGAGAGGATTTTCCCTGTGTTCTGCATAGTCAGCGAGGTATATTCCCTCTGGTAGATTCAAAGACGCAGCCCACCCTGACATCCACCCATCATCATCTGGCAACTCTTCACCAGACGCGCTGAACCCGATGGTTCTGTTCTTGGAGTGATGCACCGTCGCCCACACTCCCTCGATAGGCTCTGCATAGCATTTGGTGAATGCCACAGCATCAGTCGAATCAACTAGATTGGGCGTTGGTATCAACATAGGCATGAATGGGACGGGCCTTACCTTGGTGTAATCGAATGAACCCAAGGACAAGTCTCGTACCGTGTTCTTCAACCCAAGCAAATTCACCGATGTCCTGACATGATGGAATGGTTGGTCGTATGCCATTCCCAGAGCCTTGACTACATCCCTCCGCCTTACTGGTGCTGCCCTGATGCTTAGACGCATGAAGAATGGGTGTAAGTCACGCTTGTTGATGCGATCGAACAGGGGTCGGATGAGCCATGCCCTGACCTCATTGTCATCAGCCTCCAGAATCTTGTGCATTCTATCCACTATGGCCTTGGCATGGCCCTCGGTCACTTCGGTTTCGGAGAGGGATGTCAAGAGGGCTATCGGATCAGGATTAACCTCGACCTCTTCTGGATAGGCGTCCGTCAGAAGATAGTATATCTCGCGGAAGTCCTCGTCACTCAACCTCCCCCCCACACCCCCTTTGGGATAGAAGAACGAGACAACAGACCATGGATCGCTAGATGAGGCTCTGATGTTGTTAGCAACCATCTCTGCTCTGCTTCTGAGTCGATAGAGGAGCATGACCCTCCATGTCTCTGCAAGCGAGCGATACTTCAGCAGGGGTCACTCCTCCTCGTCACTACGCCACCATACCATGCAATCGAAATAGAGACTTTCATCGTCAATCACATCAACGATTGCCTCTTTACCCCAATCAGACATGAACCACTTGAAGTCGTCACCACTATCCATGGCCCTGACTCTTCGTCCGAGGATAACTTCGCCAACGTATGTCAAGAAACTTATCGAAGTTTTTTTGCCCGCGCAGTTAGCAACGATATACACACAATCGAAACAATGAGTGATTGGACTTCGATTCACCTTGCCCCTAGTCTTGAGCCATATCTCGTATGCCATGTCAGAGAGGGCTTCTGAGTCCTCGGTATCGACCATCTGGCATACTGACTTGATTAGAGTCTCATGCTCAAGGAGATATTCATCCAAGGTTGCCCATTTACTCATCCACATCCCTCAGAGGCTCTGCCTCGACAACAACCCATATGTCCTCATCCTCGACTAAATCAGAAAGAGCATCCCTCAATTCCCTCGCTTCTTGACGATTGAGAAAGAATCCTGCTTTGGTATATCCTGTCCACCCCGTCTTTGAAGGGATTATTCTGTGCATTCTCACATTGAGCATCCTGCCGTCATAGGCATTGGATGTAATGACGTGCAACTCTTCTCCCGGTTGACAAGAAGTGTCAATTTTATTGTGGACTTTGTTCTGATAGTCATGCTCACGGCTCATTCCTCTTCACCACCCGTGTCTTCTGGGATGATGTCTTCTGGGATGATCGAAAGAGGGCCGTTGTTGATTTCTTCTAACGAATCAATTACCTTCTGTATCGCCGTGACCTTTGCACCATGGATTATCTTCTTGGCTTCGCGCCACGCCTCGTAGTCGTCCCTGTCCTTCTTGAACGGGCTTCTCTTCTTCGCTATCATGTTGAGGTACTTGTCGGCCCTCTCCTTGAGGCTATCAACCTCGTAATGCCAACCATTCGCATACTTGTCATTATACTCTATACTATGCACTTTTCCATCTATTACTATTTCATCCAATCTTAATTTCATATTCATTCCTCCTCTTCTTTTTCTCTCTGTCTTTGTCTCAGACTACTATCTATCAATTGAACCCAGAGTGGTTGTTGCCCCATCATTCCTCCTCCGCGTTCATGAATTGCTTTATCCTCGCTCCTGTGTCATCCAGATAAACATGGAGTCCCTCCCATGACTTAGTGAATCCCTTCTCTCCACAAACAGGACATAGGCCCTTGTTTATCTGTACGAATATCTTGGCTGGTTCGGGAGGCTCAATCCTGACTATCGCACCACATTGCTTTGAGCATACTGCTGCCTGTCCATAGCGATCCTCTGGTATGTTGAGGACATCACCCTCCTGATTGTATGCCTTTCCTATGTCCAAGACTATTTCCCATCCTATCTCAGTACCCAATGCGACTAGGTAGTCATGCGTATCGAACAGGCTTCTGTTGTCTTCATTCACGATATGATCGGGTCTGGCAGCATACAACTCCTTCAACGAGAGGGTAGCCTCTCCCGTCCTCTCATAAATGCCAAGGTCTGGGACGACCCATCGCCCCCCCTCTGCTAGGCCGTTCCACAGGCGAAACGCCCATACCACCTCATCCTCAGTTATCGCCATTCGGTTCCCACTCCCACTTCTTGCACATAGGGCATTCAACTGTCTTTCTCACGCCGCCCTTGAGTATGTCCTTTCGTTCCTTGCTAAGATTCATCTTGACTCCACATGGGCCACACCATACCTGTCGTTCGTATTCTTCCATCTTCACAACATCCCTTCTAACTCTGAATCAGAAAGTCTTGATGCGGTTGTTAGCCATCTCCTCACACGGAAACCATGACCGGCTCTCTTCTCTATCTTGTAATGATTCAACCAATCCTCGACGGTCTTGAGTCTAGTGTCTATGATGTCAAGTCGTTCGGCTTTCTCGATTCCAGCCCATTCTTGATACTCTGTCGTTGCCAACAAAGCACCTCTTTCTGCGCGTATCTCAGCCATTAATTCCAACCATGGGGCCGTTAGCATCCTGTACCTTCGCTCTATTGCGTAGGCCCTTCCCTTTGGGTCGTCCATACTATATCCATCGTCGTGAGGGGTATAAATATCCCTCAATCATATCCAGTCGGACATTGAATCATCGAATTCTTCTGGTGAAGGAGGTTCGATGCGGATTTCAAAGAGTTCTTCCAGATCTACTTGTATTGGGAACCACCCTCTTCTCTCAAGCATGGCATCGACGTAATGGAGAAGGGTAGATTCCTTCTCGACCAATTCGATTCTATCACTCTGCACTATTTCATGTGGTATCCATCCAATGCGCCCTGTGTCCACTTCAATGACTCCGAAGCCGTCTGTTGGAATTTCATATATCCGTGGGACTACTCTGTCCATTACCCCTCGGTAGTCAGGTGGCACTAGGTTCTGTGATAGCCTATTGCTCTGGAGTATGATTATCGGTGACTGAATCTGCCATGGCTCCCCATCAATGGTCTGACCAACATCAGACACGCCAACAGGTTCGTCGCTGATTATCGTGATTGAGGGTAGTACCCACCGACCCATAGCATAAGCAAACTGCGGTTTAGGTGCGACGGGGAGATTATCCTCATCGACTCTCATTGGTTATCCCTCATCATAGCCATCAGAGCATCATAAGCCCCCTTGGCATGATCATCAATGACAATGGGTTCAGGATCGTTCTTGACCTTCTCTATCACCCACTTGGTAGTGACAGCCCCATTCCCCGGCTTCATTGACATTGAGAAAGGAGGATGCCCGAATAGAAACTGTGCGCCAATCCAGACCTTCTTAGCACTCTTTCTCGGACGCCCCGGTCTGCTAGTGAATAACTTGGCCCTGATGCCGGGGCCGACCCTCTGCCCCCTGCCGTTCCTCGTTGCTGACATCTATTCCTCCTCCTCTTTCTTGACATTAATCTGCTCACCGAAGTGAGTTCCCATATACACGGAGCCGCAATCGGATGCCGCTCTGTGAATCTCCGTCAATTGCATTTCCAACCCATAGTTAGCCATCAATTGAGCGATGTCCCTCATCAGCATAGGCACTTTCTCTCTAGGGAAGTGTGCTTTGTTCCTCAGAACGATCTCGATACTCATTCTTCACTCACCCCGACCTCAAACGTGCCGCCCAACTCGACTATTGTTTCTTGCAAGACTCGCATTGCCTCTGAGTGATTGCCCTCTTCCATATGCGCTATTGCAATCCTCATCAAACCGCAGACCGATGCGATTCCCGTACTCGATAATGCTATCATGAGGACTCCTCCTCACACGCGCACCTTTCGCCACCCCACTCCATTTCCCTACAATCTGGGATGATGGGGTTGTCACAGGTCGGACAGTCTCTTAGATCGAAGACCCATGCTGGTAGATACTCTTCTGGATGCTGCGGGTAGTCAGAATCTCTCATTCATGCCACCGCCGCTACTGTTTCAAGGTAGTCCATGACTACTGTGTTCTCCCTTAGTGTCGGAGTATCCATGAGAATCACGTTTCCTGCAACCATCTTAGGCCCCATGAGGACATAGGTAGCGAGCAACTCAGCGAATAGCATCACAAAGCGTGTGTTCATCACAAACTCATCATACATCCCGCCCTCCTCATTCGCAAAGATGATGTGACCGGGGATGGGTAGTTTCTCGATCAGCCCCCCCACGAATCCCTGCAACTCATCTAGGGTGAAGTCCTCACCATCTTCTGGTTCGACTTGCACAACTGGATGGGAGCCATGCTCTGGTTCTTGGTAGAATATCCATGCCTTGCTAGGTAAGTCACCCATGCTACTCCTCCTCCTCTAGTAGTGCCTTGACGCGGTTCTCTGCTAGTGCCTTAGCCCTCATGACTTGTGGTGATGGAGCATTCTTCCGAGCCTTGAATTTCAAGTTGTATCGGTATCTCTGACCTGCTCTCTGTCGGCTGTTAGGCATGGTCACTCCTCCTCCCATGACCTGTCGGCAACCATGTTGAGTCCGGCTAGTCTCCTCTGCCTCCACTCATTGCGATATTTCCTGTCGTGTCCTGAGAGGTCGTATCTAGCAGAGCCATACCTGTTCTTGACGGTGTATTGGTTGCCCTTCTTGCTCTTGATGACAATGACGCCAGTCTCCTCGTCAATCCACTTGAGTGGCTTTCGGAGATCAGAGGTTGCCCACTTCTCGTTGCCGTCCATGATGATGTATTTCTCCCCGGTCTGGGCTGATTGTAGGAACCCGTACTTGTCGTAGTCCTGTTGCTGGTAGTAATCCATTCACTCGTCCCCCTCATAGCCAAACTGTGCTATATCGAAGAGAATAGTCTCCAACCCCTCAAGGTGTTCGTCCTTGATGTCATACTCCTTCTTCAACCTCTGAACGAGTGTGATTGCCGTACTCATCATTCACTCGTCCCCCATCCAATTGTAGCGGCAGGAGCGACCACTCGCTCCGTTGGTGGTGATCCACCCGGCCTTGACTAGAGAGTCGAAGCGTGACCTCCATTGTTCGTCAGCCATGCCCATCTCAATCATGCCCTTGCGGACGTTGCCGATGGTCAGGTCGCCTAGAGACAGGACGCTGCTGAGGGCGTCTGTCACGGCTTCCCTGTTAGCCATGAGGTCGGAGAGCGAGGAGGAGTCACCACCCTCCTCACCCCCCTGTTCGTTCTCCACCCCTACTATGATCGCGCTTGGAGGCACAGATGCGGGGATGGGATTCCCGCTTGGTGACTCTGGGGCGTGAGTGGTTATGATGTCTGATGCGATGACGGGCCTCTCTGCTGCTGGAGCAGGTAGTCCCTCGACCGCTACTGATACATTGGTGCGAATGGTTCCCTTGGTGCGCGAGCGAACCTTGCGTGTCAATGAATTGACTAATTCCTCAATCGTGTCCTGATTGTGAACATTGGGGAGGAGCGACTTGTCGATGCTAGTCCTCCCGTTCTTCTCGACCATGGACTCGTCCTGTATGTCGTTGAGTATGTCCACTATCCTCTGAACCTGCGTCATGTCTCCCCCATTGGAGTGACACAATGCCGATAGCAGGAACGCATAGTTGAATTTGTGATCCAGAGCCATCGTAGTTACCTTGTCGCTCATCCCAACCGGGATGACTACTGATGGCTTGTCCGGGTTGCTCTGTCCCACCCTGAGTGTGACGCCATTGACCTTTATCTCAATGCCAACGTCACCCACGGAATGCAACGGGGCCTTCCCTCTCGCATCTCTCTCGTCCTCGTTGAGATAGATGTCTCGTCCTTCGTTTTCCCAAGCCGCGTGAAGCAATTCCTTAGCCGACGACCCGATGCCCTCTAGGGGTATCAGGGCGGCTAGTAAATCGGTGCTTAACCGGCCATCCATATCTTTCTTCATATCTGCTTTGCTCATATTATCTGTATCTCCTTCGCCCTCTTAGGGCATTGTTGAGTAGTGGGGGGTGTATTTGAACACTTCGCTACTTGCTATTACGACGCGAGTATTCCCCGTTGCCCGCCCTCTTCTCGCGCTGGTTCTTGAGATAGCACTTGCCACAATACATCTTCTTGTTGCTCCTCCTAGCCGTCTTGGTATTCCTAGCATCAATCACACAACCACATCTGTGACAAGGCATGGTGTCCGTTAGGGGGCGTTTCGCTTATGATTGCTCCCTCAACATCTCAACCTTTCTCCAAAACGCATCTATGGATTTGTCAAGCATTGCCCACGCCAAGTCTTCTTGAACGACCCACTCCTCCGCCATGGACATTCCATTATTCAGCATGGTGCTTCCGTCTATTACGTCTTCAAGAAGCCATGCAACAGCAAGGATGTAATTGTCCGGCACGATGCGGGTTCGGGCTTTGTAGGTTTGATACTCCATAACGTGACGACCATACGCCTTCTTCCAGACAGAGATTGGCGGGTTAAGAGGCACAGCATTTGCTAGATTGGACAACCACTCTCTTGCCCCCCAAAGTATCTCATCCAAGTCACAGGACTCTTGCTCTGGATCGTATTCTGCATCCTCTAGTCCAAGTGCCTCCCTAATGCTTGAGTATCCCTCTTGTTCCTCATAATATATATGATCCACACCCATGTAGTGATCGACTACCTCGCATTGAAACGCACTCAAGGAGAGTCTTACCTTTGACATTCACTCGTCCCCCTTTGGCTCGTAATCGACGTGGTTCTCAGGTAGCCTGTGCTTTCTCCTCTCGACCATGTTCATCAGGTAGCCGGAGATGTTCGTCGCCCCCGTCTTGAACCGCTTCTCCGCAACCCTGTCTCCCTTGGGTATCATCTGGGACATGAGTCCGCTCAGGTCTATCTCCCGTCCTAGCAATTGGAGGACTTCGTACTCGACGTGCGCGATGCTCCTCGCTCTGCCCTTGCCGATCTGTCCATCACTCATCTCTTACACCTGCAAGCATTGCCCATCATGGCTCCCCATGGCCCGGTTGAACCTCCGCACTTTCGACAGATGCCCAAAAGCACCTCACTTTGTTTTGCTTTATTTTTCTTCTTCTTTTCACTCATTTTTTCACTTCCATAAACCGGGCCAATTTTGCCTCGGTAAAATTAACGAGTCGGTATTTGACCATAAATGCTTCTGCCCAAAAACGGCATACTGCGAGCCATTTTGGGGTAAAATCGTCTATAATTGCTAGTATTTTCTGAGTTTCCAACCATTGGCTTCGCGTCGAAGTCTGGCGCATCTTCCGCATCTCTTGGTATGCTCCTTGACGCTGGTTGACAGTTTGGTTTTCCCACACTCCATACAGGCTCTGTAATTGTCCGGCTTTCGTCTAGGGGTTGACTTGTAGTTCCTAGCGAACGGCCTCATCAATTCCACTCCTTGTAGTCAAGGCTGAGATCCCATATCTGGATGTCGTACCGTTGGTTCTGTGCTGGAGATAGTACCTGCGTTCTGCTAACCGGGCGAAATCTGGGATCTTTACTGAGGATGTTGCCGACCTGCTGTTGGGTCGCACCGCTATATGATGACTTGTTGAGATGATCGTAAATCTGCTGAGAATTTTGTGGGCCTTTCTTCTCAAGGAAACGTACTATCTTCAAGCGTAGTCGTTTCGTTCTGCCCGACATAATCCTCTTGATGGGCATTCAGCCCATCCCCGGCATTGGTGGCATCATGTCCCCTGCACCAGCCTTCATTGAGATTACGTCATCAATCCTGAGTATCATGA
>UEXM01000423.1_pt1 | contig 45514 bp, 59 predicted proteins | sample 1796661 | NCBI WGS metagenome assembly UEXM01 (sample SAMEA4772469, study PRJEB27181) | metagenome | reverse complement strand
TTTTATCTCCTAATAAAAATTAGTCTTCTACTTTAAAAGATTTGCCTTGTTCGTAGTCTTCATCAACTACAACATCCTGTGGCGGTCCCTGAACTTGCGGTCCTTTACGTGCAGCACCATAGCCTTGTCCAGTAGGACGACCTACAATCTCATCAAGATTGTGAGGACGTTTAATTAATGTGTGAGGTCCAACCATTTAATTTCTCCTTTTACGGCCTTTAGCCGCCATTGCAGTCATTTTCTTTTTACCATACTTCTTGCGACCTATATAAGCTGCAAGAGCCTTTGGATTCTTAGCACCTTTCTTTTTAAGATCAGAACTAAGATTTTTAAATCGTTTACCACTTCCAAGTTTAGGCTTACGCTTCTTGGGAGCTTTCATAACTTGTTGCCCAATACTGGAGCGATTAATCATAACAATTTGCTACAACCTGTCCACCAGCCATTCTATAAGTTACCTTACCTCCACCCATCTTTTTATACACAGGATGATCATAATTAACCGCTACACCAGAAGCATCTAGTTGTTCTTCCATAGTAGGACGGCGTTTCATTTCTCCCGGCTTTGGTTTAATAGTTGGTACTTTAGGAACAGGAGGTTTACGTTTAGGTTTAGGAACAGTTTTATTTTTATTCATTTTTCTTTGAGCTACCCTTTCCTCCCTTTCTCTAAGTGCTTTTGTTAATCGGTTTTTTCTAGCACCACTATGAGGCGACATTCCAGAAGGGTGAGGTGTTTTTCCAGCCCTGCCTTTACTTTTATGTGTTTGCTTTTTATAACTTACAGCCATTAATTTGCTCCCTGTAATATAGTATCAGGACCACCGGCAGGAGATCCCGGATTAGACATATCATCTTGTCTTGTGCGTCTTGCTTGATTACGTAATCCATTAATACTTTCATTATATGTTTCCTGCCAGAATGGTACAGTATTCCAATCTTTTATGTATATTGTAGCTTCAATCATACAAGCATTAAATAAAGCATTATAACAAAACTCACTAAAATAGTTAGTAGTCGTTACACTTGTTCCTGTGGCTGAAGCCAAGGCTAAAGGTTTTGACTGTGTTTGAATTTCTGTGGTAATTACTGAAACTGGTGTTGGTACTATTTTAATACTGGAGTTATTAACCCTTGCATAGTAACGAGGGTTTCCTGTGGAAACACTTACGGGCCAATAATCGTTTGTATATTCTAGTGTTCTTTGCAGTAAATTTGTTTTTTCCGTACCTGTGCTTACAACGTAATTTACATTACGAACAATTCTTATTCTATCATTTAAAGATACAGTTGCTGCATTACCGGAAGATACTGAGACAGTATGGAATTCGTCTAAACCAAAATCATCTAACGAATAAGATAGACGTTGTTCTGCTTTTGTTATAAAGACAGACGTTTGAGTAGCGAATTCTGTGGAATCGTTCTCAGTTGTATTAATAAGGTCAGCTTTTAAATATGCGTAATTAGGCATGATTAGCCAAGCATAGCAGTTAGAACACAACCATCCGTAGGACCAGAAACACTGACCACACCGTATATTGCAACACCCATGTCTCCGATATAAATATCAGAAGCTTCGTTGGCTGCTACTTGAAACTTAATAGCTGTACCTTCAGCCGTTTTGTTTGTAATCTGACGTTGACCTTTAATAGAATAAGAGCCAGCCGCTGTTGCCAAAGCATGAATAGCCATGATACGAGTAGTACTGGGAATGTTACTATCAGCAGTGCCATTGCTTCCAACAGTCGTATCTGTATCTACATATTTAAGAACAGCATCACCAGTAGCTATGGCAACTTTAATATTTGTAGTCATATTATTCTCCCTTGAGAATGAAGAGAGAGTGGCCGAAGCCACCCTCCCTTACTATAGTGTTAACCAGCACTACCGTACCAGCCACGCCAATCCGAAACACCGAAGCTATAACGCTCCCGTGCCTTGAACCGAAGATTGCCGGTATCGAAGTCCGGTTCCATCTTGGTCTGAAGCGGAGTACGAACAAACATTTTCGTGCCGTTCGGAACATCCGTTTTAACAAACCATGCATCCGTATCAGTAAAGCGACGGTTAATGAAGAAACCTTCAGGAACCATGCCCATGTGACGGGTAGCATTGATGGCGTTCGTATTCGGATTAGCCTGTGCAGCACTCGTCTGAGTGTTGCCGGGGCTAGAAAGAACACGATCCGCAACCGCCCAGTAATCAACCGGGATATGTAGCGAAATAGCACTTGCACCAATCAGAATACCTCGGTCATCCTTGGTTTTCTGAATGGCCGTCAGGGCCGTTTCAAGAGTTGCTTCCGACAGGTCAGCCGCACCAAGAAGGTTAGACTGAAGGCCATCAGAAATCGTCGGATGAGAAGCAGAGAAGAAAGCGGCACCATCACCAATGGTATCAGAGAAACCATTGTTGTAGATGTTAGCGGCTTTAACCTGCTTGGTGTTTGCCATCGCACGGGCAAGACCTTTTGCACGAAGCTTCGCAAACGTGTCATACAGGTTATCTTCCATAGCTTCTTCCGTAACAGCAAAGGCAAGCGCAACGGTTTCCGCAGTATAACGGGCCGTGTAGCTTTCCTGTGCGTCGTCATAAGAAACCGCAGCACCCTCGCCTTTGGTCGGCGCAGTGCCAAAGCCAGTGAAGAGGACTTCTTCTTCAAAAGCTCTGTCCGAGTTTTCTACATCATAAAGAGGTTCATGTTCGTTATTGACCTCTCCATACTCCATTCCGAAAACGGCGTTAAGGCCGGGAAGGAGTTCTTTGCTAATACTAGCTCTATTAATAGCCATAATAAATCCTCCCTAACCAGCCGTTGACGCCGTGGCCGTTACGAAACGATCACGATGATTGTTAAGCCATACTTCCACAATCGGATAAGCATCCGAATCCTTTTCATCAGGATACTGAGCTTTACCAATAACACGAACAGCCAACTGGGTTTCCGCACCGGACGCACCATCAAGATAATAGCTTGACTGGCCCGTAACAGTGTTACCGGAACTTGCAGTAGAACTGACAGTTACATTGTAGTTTTTGACAATGGCAAGCTCAGCCGCAGAAAGCGACAGAGAAGCCTGAATGTAATACGTCTGATCAGGATCAGTGATTACAAAGAATTTAATGTCCGTGGCGGACGTTGCCCCGTTCCAATAACGGGCAAATTTCGGTTCGCCATTTTCAACATACTGACAACCCATGAAAACCCCGGAAGGCTTAAGAGTACCAGCAATAAAAGGTGAAATCGTGTTAAAGTTTGCACCCGGAAGAACAACCGGATCACCTGTGAAAATGTTATTGGACGGTGACTGCCCCTGACCCGTAGAGGTCAACGTAATCATGTCCGTGACGGCTTCATTATTGTAGCCACCACCTTTTTTACGAGCCGGAATGAAACCACGAAATGCTTTAGTAGTAGACATGTTTCATCTCCTTAGTTATGAGGAAGTTAATCCTGAAAGGACGGTTGTCTCCCTCTGGTTGTTACTGAACGGCTCGAATTAGTAATAGGCATACGAGAATCAGAATTTTTCATCAATTGAGAATTAACTGCATCCATTTGATCATTAGCCTTATTCTCGTAAAACTTTCTACGAGCCGTAACTTTTCCGGCTGGCATTTTAACCAAGGCCACGTCCCCACGACAAACTGCACCTTGATACCTGCCTTCGTCCCTCACGAAGGATGTTAGAGCCATTTCAGGAACTTCTTCTGGAGAAACAAAAACCCATCCCGCCTGTAGTTTCTTACCTACATTTGTGATGTCATCTTTACCTTGAAGGGAGTAACGTATCCAACGTAATGCCATACCATCATTATCAAAACGTGCTTGTACGTTTTCTGGAATAGTAAGGGCATTAGGCTCTTCAAAGGTCCATTCTTCTTCTCTAGTTGTCTGTTCTCTTAATTGTTCTGTACGTGATTCATTTCGTGTCATATTTCTTTCCTCCACGACTCTATGTTACAGCAGTATAGTCGCCGTCAGCTTGACTAACTTTAAGCTTTTCGGCGGCATACTGTTCAAGTGGAATATTCCATTTCTGAGCTAATCTTATATCGTCTTGCGAAAGCTTAACTTTTTTACTAGAACTCGGAGACGAGCGTGAAGCCCCCGATACCACTTGAGCAGGTTTGTTCGTGTTTTCCTGCACACGTTCCGTAGCTTCTCCAAAATTCTGCGGAAAAGCCCTTTTAATCCTTTTATTGACTTCGTTATAAAAATCATCTTCATTAGGATCATATCCTTCTTCTTTTAACTCTGCATCTACAGCTAAAGCAGCAGCAGTCATAATTGAATCTTGACCAAACCATTCGTTATCACTTGCCCATTCCCGTGCTTTGGCAGACGGTGGTTCTTTTCTGGAAGCTTGCTGTTGAACAACAGGCTCTGGCTGTTGATTAAAATATTGTTTTTTTTGAGAAATATTTTTTAAATCTGCCTGTGCATCATTTAAAATTTCTTGAGCTTGCAGCACTTTTTCTTTATCACCATCCTCAAAAGCTTCCATATAAGCAAGTCGAGCTAAATGAACTTTATCATTAAGTTGTTTCTCAGATATATCCAAACTAGATTTTGATATACGAGTAACTTCCGAAGCTTTAGAAGTCAGTTCTTCCTGAAGTTTTTGATTCTCTTCGGCAAGATTTTCAATCTGTTCTTCACGTTCTTTGCGCTGCTTTATAAGCTGTCTAATTCTTTTTTCTGCACCCTTAGTTTCAATTCCATCAAGTTCTTTAGGAGTATCTTCTTCTAGGTCTTCTCTATTTTCTTCTTTTTCTTCTTTTTCTTCTTCTGGAGAAACCTCTATAATCTCTTCAGTTTCTTCAATTTCATATTCAATTTCTTCATTGTCGGTGGAATCAACTGTATCCCATCCATTATCGTTATTCATAATTACCTCCGTTGTGTACGAAACAAACGCTTTAACGTACTGCTATTATAACATACTATTTTAATGAGAACCTATTCCAAGGTTAAAAGTTGGATCAAGATCTTTAGGATCTTCTACTTTCATGATAATTTGATCATCAAAGAGAAGGATAAGTCTTGTTCCTTTGTAAAATAATTTAGTTCCTGCATGCTTACCGTAACATACATAATCACCTACACTACACCAAGCACCGCTTGGAAATTTATCCTTATCCATATAAGCCAAGTTTCCCAGAGAAAGTACCTGTGCTACGGTTGTTAAGTAAGACATATCCTCTCTTGTGGAGTCTGGTATAAAAATACCACCCTTAGTTACACTTTTTACAGAAATAGGTCTTACTAAGACATGAAATCCCGGTAGATCGGGAAGTGGTGATGGATTAGGCGTTTCTTCTTCTGTGATCCATAAATCATTTTTTACGGAAGCACCTAAGTTTACCTGTTGCATTTAATCGTCGTCCTCTCTATATAGTCGATTTTTTAAAATATTTGATAAATTATCTCTTGCCCATTCTATACCAGATATGGAGCCTACAATTTGCCGATAATGTGAATAGTCTTCTGCAAGACCCTGTGATAAAGAAAGTCTTAAACGATTCGTTTCTTCACCATACTCGGCAATAACTTCATCCCATATATCAGGCACTACTTTTCTGAACTCTTTTCGTCTGCTTTCCAAGAGTAATCATCCCACTCATTAAGCGCACTGCGAACATTACGACCACCCGTAATATCCTGTGCGTATGCATCGCCAAAACTTTTGTTAGTATCCTTTACATGTTCAGGATAACCTTTACCTTTATTCATCATCGTCTTCTCCTTCTACTAATTTTGCTAAAAGTGTTTCAGCATGTCTTTGATTTGTGTTTTCTTCTTTTGTATTAAGTTCCATTAATTTCGAAAGGTTCTTCATTTCAGTTAGTTTAAGTTCTTTTTCAGTAACCTGCTGTTCTTTTAAAACCTTATGTAAAAGTTCTTGAGCCTTCTGGCTGTCCGTAGTTTCACTTTTATTTTGTTCTAAAAGAAGTTTTGCCAACAGATCAAGAGACTTCATTGTTTCTTTACTAAGCCGGTCTGCTTCAGACTTCTCTCTCTTAAAGTCTATATTAGACATATTTTTATTCATGTCAAGTAACTGAGCATTTTCTTTAAGATCCATTTCTTTTACTTTCAAACTAAACTCGGCATTCTGTACAGCAGCATCTATTTTTATTTTTTCCTTTTGAAGTTCAACCTTTGTAGTTTCTAAAGCTACTAGCTGTTGTTCAGGAGACTCTACTTTACCCATTGCTTGATTAGCATTAAGTATTTGTTGTGCAGCTTGCGCCATAATCATTTCTAAGGAACTAGGAGTCTGAGCAGCTTCTGGTCCCATTTGTTCCATACCTGCTCTAGTTATACCATTAATCTGTTCCTGATATTTCATTATAGAATGTTCTTGTATGTTCGATTCCAAGACAGGTTTTAATCTATTCATTATTGGATTGGCACCGTTCATGGGATCTTGCATATAAGACATCTTAACTTGAATATGTGCATCATGATTCTGTCCGGGGAATGCGGCAATGGGCATTCCTTTTGTAGCTGCCATAATATCAGAGACAGGATCTAAAGGCTGCGGTTCCAGTTTTGGTGGTAAGATTTCTTCAAGATTTGGCATGTTAGCTGCATGTAGAATAGTACGGTTTAATGCTTCCAGATTAAACATGCCCGGAGGAGACTGCTGTGCCATTTGTAATGCCATATTTGCCAGCATCATACGATGAGCATTACTTGGAATATTAGGATCACTGACAGGAATAATATCTATACGGCCATCAAAGTCCTTTTTAAAGATACTACGACTTTCATAAGGAACATCATATGGATATTCATCAGGAAGGTAATCATAATCAATACGAGCAAGAATCCTAAATTCATCTTTCTGAGATTTATGCAGACGTTTATGAATAGCTGAGAAGAACTTACTACTAGCCTCAAGAAGTGCCATAGTAGTCCCAACAGGTCCATAGGAGGCAGCATCGGAAATAACCTGTTCCGTGCTGTCCGCAAACTTCTGTCCAGCAGTAGTTACAAAATTCAACATCTGGAAGAGAGTTTGGGAAGGCTCTTTATAGGGAAGAGGAACAATAGCCTTTGACAAATCTACTCCAATTGCCTCAACCTCCTTGAACTCGCCGGGGGCGATTGGCGCATTATCGCCAACCATCCTTACGCCTTTAGCCTTAAACCCTCCCGGTAAATTTGCAAATTGCCCTGCGTCTACTAAAGATCTCATTGCGGCAGTGGCAGTCATAGTCAAATTACCAAGGAAGTGTATAAGACCTAACCCGTAGAAACCAAAGCCCGGAACGAACTTGTAATGTACAAAATAATTTTGTTTTACTTTCGTTGGGTCGTCCTGTTTGTAATTTCTACGAATACTTAATACTTGTCGGCTTTTTTCTTCAACCGTAACAATATATGGAAGTGCTTCATCATCATCTTCCAGATTTAAATAACAATGTTGTTCCAGCAGAACATACTGAGGATCAGTATCGTAGCTGGGAGTCAGTCCTAGAATATTATCCAGCTTCTCAGTAAATGTTGAAACATTAAACTGTGAGGGGGACTCAATATCTAAATCTCTATAAACACCAGCAAATATATCTTTTTGAAACTCTACTGGACTTTTATAAATTATATGGGTCGCTCTTTCAGCGCCCCGCAAATCTGAAGCAAAATAAGAAACATAAAACTGATCAATAGGTATAAATTCTGAAACAGGTCGTTTAAGAACTGAACTATAATAAACCTTTTTAAAAGCAGAACCGATTAACGGGAGATGAAACAACATCCTTTCAAACTCATCAAAGTATTCAGGCATCTGTTCCGTAAGTTGATAGTTCATAAAGTTTTGAACACGGTTGGCTTGCTGTTCTTTTTCAGGAGTGCCTTTTCCTAAAATGTTAGCTTTGACAGGACCGCTGGAAGGAAAGAGTTCGGCTGTGGCTTTTGCTTGGAACTTAACAGCAGATTCTATTAAAAGAGGATGTACAGCAGTACAGGCTCCCTGAAAAGGATCAATACCTTCTTCTACTTTTAAACCAAGTAGATCAAATCCCCGTTCAAACATAGACTCCCACTCAGCACGGGAATCTTTGTCGGCTGTAAAATTATCTATAACATCATTACCAATTTCTCTAAGAACATCTTCTTCGACATCCTCTGCAAGATTAGCATACCACTCTTCAATTTCTTTATCAGGAGACATCTCAATTTCTTGAGAAAAATCTACCATAACACCACCATCATCAGGATCAATTTCAAAAGTTGCTCCCATAGAAGCCTGTTGTTCAACATTTGGAAGAGTTACTACATTATCTGTATTATTATCCAGCGCTTCAAAAGGATTTTGCTCTATTGCCATTAATTAGCTCCTACTCTTGCTTGTTCTCGTTCTCTTGAGAGCCTGTTAGTTTCAACCCTAGCTGCTTCATACCTATTTTTTGCTCTTTCATCAAGTCTATTTAACACTGCTATAAGCTCTTCCTCAGATCTAGCATCAACTACTTCTTGGATATCTGACACTGGAGTTCCTCTTCTTTCAAGACTATCTATAATATAAGTTAATGTTTCATTATTAACAACATTATTAGAGAAATTTGTTACAGGAGCTACTGTCGCTCTTTCTACAGGAGCTACTGCTGCCCTATCTACATTAGTTAATGTATCAGAAGGAGGTACTGTATTATAAGCATCTAAGCCCGCATTCATCATGGACATAAGTTTATTTGTATCTGCATCTGATAGCGGTCTTTGACTAGGAACAAGCTGTCTTTCAACATCTCTTCTTACATCTTCTGATACAGCAGGATCTAAATAATCTTCTGCAGGAAGGCCACCAATATCTGTTATATTTTCCGGTCCGGTAGTATCAGGCGCTGATGCTTCGATCATATTTTCTGGAACTAAGTCGTCAATTGTTGGTTCAGGTGTATTATAAAAACCCTTTTCATTAAAATACTCTTGATTTGGAATACCAAAAAGTTCTGAAATTCTTTCTGCAATATCTTTGTTTTCTGGAATGACTGACGTTAAATCGTCTTTAACGTCCTTTAACATTTTCTGAGCAGCATTGGCTGGGTCTTCTATAGGTGTGCCAACAATATTTTTATTTACTTCACTGATTATATCTTTAATAGCGTCCGAACCAAATATGCTACTTATCATCATTGGATTAGACAGACTCATCGCCATCGGAAAGCCCTGTACAATACCCTCCATTGCCTTCATGTCCATGTAATCTGAAACACGATTTGCATTCATATTTTTATCTAAACCATAAATTCCGGGATCAATATTTTCTTTTTCAAAAATACTTCCAACTGTTTTTGGAGAGTCTTTTTCAACTTCATCCAAGGCCATCCTTAATTTTCCTGCCTGAGTCCCGTCATGAGCCATAAATAAGTCTATATAGTTATTATATTGTTCTTTGGTCATGCCTTCTGGAGCTTGTACTTCAAAATCTCCTCTAATACCAAGACCCCATGTACGATCAAAACCCCCTCTTTCCAAAGAGGAAATATAACCAGTGGTATCTCTAATACCATTTTGTTGCATTGTACCAAGGATTTGATTAGATGACATGCTTTGAGCAGCCCCTCTAATCGCATCGTCATACATTTTTTTATATTCAGGGTTTGTTTTAGCAGCCTGAAGAACAGGATCTGATAACATCTCCAACGGCCTGAGCCGTTCTTTAAATCTTTTAGTTGCGGTAAACGGGTCTATCGGAGAGAAAGGTTCAAATAAACCTAGAGGATCAAACTGTTCCTCTGTAGGAATATCATCATATGATTCATAGTTTAGATCTAATATACTTGGATCAAACCCCTTTGGGCCAACGTCAATGCTCTTATCAACACCCGTGGGATCGGCGCCGCTGTCTTCCGGTCCAGTCGGGTCTGCTAAACCTGCTGACCAGCCACTGGCAGAAAATCCCATAGCCCCTTCTGGATCACCACCACTAGATTCAGCCGCACCTTCGGAGGGGCCACCCATATCACCAGCATCATCGGCGTCTGAATAAAAAGCAGGAACACCCTTGGTTCCCTGCACAGGTTTACCAGCGCCGCCTCTAGATTTCAGGAGGTCGCTCTCAGCCTCAGTAATGTAGGCGAGTTTATGGGGTTGTCCCTTAATATTCTTTTTTCTTGATAAGGAAATTAATCCTGCCATAGTATTCCCCTTTTAATCCCGCTACTATTATAACACACTTATGCTGCGAAGTTCCAATAAGTTGAGTTCTTTTTCTTTGGCTCGTCTTCCCATTCAGGATCTTCAGGATGTGACAGATGCCATGAGTCCCGTAAATAATGTACAGCCATAACCATAGCATCTACCTGATCATCGTGTGCAGCATTGGGAAACTTTAATAACTCGTCTATTAAAATATCTCCCCATTTCTTACCTTTGGGTATCCACAGTCTTCCAGCCTCTATCAAGGGACTGGCAGAATAAACTCTGGATACCTTATCCCTGTCAGGCATATACTCTCGGACAGGCAAACCAGACCTTCGCATATCCTGTATCAGAGACTGTCCACTTGCTTTCTTTTCTATAATACAAATATCAGGATGGTGTCTATTATAGAGTTCATGTGCTTTACGCCGTAACTCTGGATACTCAAATCTTTCTCTTACATTTCCCAGAAGAATTAGATTAGAAACATAGTCTTCATAACCATCGTCTTCTTCCTGAAACATAGAAAAGATACCCCATGTTTGTATAACACTATAATCAGCCGTAGTTTTAGTAGAGAAAGCAGTATCATATGTTTGTATTACAAAGTCACAGGCCGGAGGATCATCATTTTTCCATTCCTGTAACCATTGTTTTTTTATTAAACCTCCCTCTTCCGGGGTAGGATCTTGCATATACAATGAGTTCCAGTAACGACTGCCGTTGCTTGCCTTGATCTCATTCTCATCTACTCGTAATAGTTCATCTGACTTCCATTCAGGAAAGTAACTTCCTCCCGGCTCCATATCAAGTAATTCAGCCGCTTCTTCATCTAACCATGCAGGTATACGAATAACTTCCCAAGGGATTGTCTCATACTCATCCATCTCCTGCTGTTGTTTTAGTAACCAACCACATAAATCATCATAATGATAACGAGTATTAATAATAACTATAGAACCATTAGGCATAATACGTGTGCGTAAACCAGCAGGATACCACTCTTTAACGTAACGGCGTCCCGCCTCAGAGTAAGAATCCTCCTCAGACATTACATCGTCAAGAATAGCTACGTGAGCGCCACGTCCTGCAATCTGAGATCTAACACCAGCAGCGTAATACATACCACCCTGATTTGTCTTCCACTTACCAGCAGCCCGGACATCACTTCGAAGGGAGACACCCTTGAAGATGTTCGTAAACTGTTCTGTATTTACAATATCTCTGACACTACGCCCAAAATCACTGGATAACTGATCACTATGGGAGACAGTAAGTATCTCATGTTCAGGATTACGTCCAATATACCATGCTGGGAAGAGCTTTGAACATATTACAGACTTGGAAGAACGTGGTGGCAGAAAGACCATAAGTCTTTTTATTTCACCAGATTCTAACTTTTTTAATTTATTTGATATCACTTCAATATGTTTGCCCATACGCCAATCAGACACAAGAGTAGGGGCCACTAAACGCACAAAGGTCAGAAAATCATTTTTACTATTTTCTAAAACCTGTGTGGCTAGTAAACTATTAAGATTTACAAGCGATACTAGGGAGTCTTTATCATTTTCTATCATTCTATGTAGTATTATAACATACTTTTTAGAAACATCAAGTAAGATTAAGAAAGATAATGATAATAAGTTATAAAGATCTTTAGAGACACCTGTAAAATTTAATTATTTTGACCCTTGTATTTTTGGTAAATATGTCTCAGGGGTGATATATATATAAAAGAAGACCCGCAGTTTTTGGTGGGGGGTATATTATAAATATGTATATGACTGAGTTTGTCTAGCTTAAAAGATACCTTCCTTGTTGATAGAGCGAGGGACTTCGCCCCCTCTAATGAGGGGCTACGTTCCCTCTTTTACTTAACCTACTAGGAGATAACTATGACTGTATCTAACACTGCTACCCAGCTTGACACTGAAACCAAAGCATACGTAGAGAAACCCGGCAATGGGCAACTCAAATTCAACAGAGACTTTGAAAACCGTAACGGTAAGATTGGTTACGGTACTTTCACAGACCCTGATGGAGTTCAGCATAATCTAACCGCTTGGCAAAACGACCTAGATTGGGTCATCTGCAACTTCAGTATCACTGATACAGCAGCAGCAAAGCTGGCTAAAGAGAATCAAGAGCTTAGAGATCGGCTGGCTAAAGTAGAAGCTATGCTCGGTGAGCCTGTGGCTACTGACGACGACGAACTAGCCGCACTTTAATCTAACTGGGAGGGGCTTCGGTCCCTCCCTAACCTTTGGGAGTTTGACATGACTGCACGTATCTTCTGCTTAACGCTTTTAATCCTGTCCATTGTTGCAATGATAGTGGTAAACGATAGATTTCTAATCGGTAACGTAGGAATACTGTGGCTTGCAGTATCACATCTGTTGTTTGGTAGCATCATTTATTCTATACGAAACATCTTGAAAGACTAAGAGGACAAGGGAGGAGCTTCGGCTCCCCCTTTCTTCTAAGGTTTGTATCCTAACCTATAAAAAAAATACATTTAATTGTGATTAACACCTAATTATATATCTTAACCGTGCAAAAAGACGCACTAATCTGTATAATTCGTCCCCTTTATGTGTGTGTTGCATAATAAACCACCACCATAATAATCTAACCAAGCTATAAAGACTAACAAATACAAGGGACTAGTAGCTGTTCTATATATATCACAGTCTTAATATGTTTTATAGATTATCATCATCTATGTGTAGACTGAAGAGTATCATGATGATAGCTTTGATGAGTTCAATAATCGCTCCAACACCCCCCTCTTTGAGGGGCGTTGTCGCTTCTCATACTTACTTTATCTTGAGGAAAGTCTGGTTGAGTGAATGTTGTAAACCTATGAAGGCATGACTATCATGTTGGAGGTCTGTACAATGCAACAAGGTGAGTACAGTCACCTAACAGAGGGTTCGATTCCCTCTCTTTCCAGCTTACTTACAAGGATATACAAGATGAACGACTTTTATATAGGATACATGTTTGCTGATAAAGATCTCAAAGAAGCAATTCAAAATAATCAAATAGGTTGGCTCAATAAAGCATTAAAAAGTTTCGATAACGATCCTCCAAATAGTTCTTTTCAGGAAGGATATAAACAACTACTCATTGAAGAATTTAAAATGAAAGGATTAAAAGATGAGTTTAGATTATAGAATTGAGATTGCCAGAGAAGATATGTTCTGGAGTTTCTTTGATGAGATTCGAAAAGAATTGATAGCTGATGGCATGGCTGAACTAGAAGCAGACATACATGCAAAAGAGATGGCACAGGAGAAGCTAGATGGAATATGATTTTAAATCAATGGCTCAACCTATCTTAACTATTAAAGAGTTTAAAGAGCTACAAGAAATGAAAGGTATAGAACTATCTCAAACTGATTTGTTCTTAACATATCATAAATATATAACACATGCAAAAAAATTTAATAAAGCTTATAGAGATATAGAAAATGTCTAAATGGGTAGTAGTGCTGATAGTTGGTTTAGCTATAGCATTTTATTTTAATCCTGTAAAAGCAAGCGAAGGATTAACAGATGAAGAGTATGAAGAAAGACAATGCTTAGTAGAAGCTATATACTTTGAAGCTAGATCAGAGTCAATACTCGCACAGCTTGCAATAGCTAACGTAATACTTGAACGAGTTAAGTTAGCAAACTTTCCCAACACAGTATGTAAAGTAGTAAAACAAGGACGGTATTATAAAGGCCATCCAATACGACATAAGTGTGCGTTCTCTTACTGGTGTGATGGTAAGTCAGAGAAAATGTACAACAATAAAGCTAAACAAAATGCTATAAAGGTAGCAGCTATGGCAGCCAGTGGCATTCTTGTAGATCAAACGCTTTATTCTACACACTATCATGCTACTTATGTTAATCCTTACTGGGCATCTAACGAAAGGTTTAAAATTATTGCACAAATAGACTCACATATATTCTATATACAACATTAAGGATAAATTATGTCTGGATTAACACAGGAAGAATGGGCTAAACGTCGCACAAAAGATTACGATTATCATGTTGATAAATGTAAAGCTTATAACCTATTACCAATGGATTGGGAAACATATAAACACTGGTTTGACAGCAGGGATACGGCTGAAGAAAACCATCAACGGGTTGAGGAACTATTATTCAAACATAACTTACGCAAAATGAAAAGGTAACACAATGAAAACCTATAGAGTATCATGGGAAAAAGGTAGACCTGCCGGAGCGCAAGGTATATTCTATCCCGGTAGTGTAGTAGTACAAGCAGAAAATAAAACAGACGCACATCTAAAAGCATATGAGACACACGAACATCTAATGTTTGTAGACATAACGGAAGTGGATGAAAACAATATAGATCGCCAACGCCCCCTCTCTTGAGGGGCGCTGTCTCTCTCTGAAATCTTAACCTATGGAGATATGATATGTTTGCTACTGATTTAGTAAAAGAACTAAAGACAGAACGTCAAGTATATTTAGTAACACCAGAAGATAAATTATATTATGCCCTTGAAATAGTTGATTATAACAGAGAAGTACCTCAAAGCAATATCAATGCCTTGAAAAAATCTATCCAAAAAAATAATGCACTATATCTAAAACCAATAACAATAGATAATAAATACTATATCATTGATGGTCAAACAAGATACAAAGCTTGTCAAGAACTTAATATGCCTTTCTATGTGGACATTGTAAACTCAATGGAATGGTCTAATGAAGATCTTATATCTATTAATACAACACAACGTAACTGGAAGCTAGAAAATTACTTACATTATTATGTAAAATTTTCTATAAACCCTTATATAGTTTTTCAAACATTCTTTAATGCACATAAACATATTACAGTACAAATGTTAATTGCTATATTTAATAATACAAGTAACAGAAATAGTTTAAATAGTAAAGCATTTAAAAGCGGTGAACTAAAATATGATAGTACAAATAAAACTAATATATTAAAATGGCTTGCTTGGTTGGAGGAAATAAACAATGCTCCAATTTATCCATCATTGGATAACAGGACAAAAAGAAACCAAGAGTTTCAAACATCACTACTTAAAAAGTTTGAATCTCCTAATTGGGATAACTGTAAATTTATTAAACTGTTATCTGAATATCCTCATCAACTAAATAAACTAAAAAGAATAACTGATTTCGATCAGGAAATAGAAAACATTTATATGAGTAGATGATCGCCTTTTTATATAGGAGATACAAATGGAATATCGAGTAACAAAAAAAGGTCTTCAGAAAAAAGTAGATCTTTTAAATAAAAAAATAAGAATAAATGCTTTAAAAGTTGAGCTAGATCATGCCGCATGTTATGGTGGCTATGCTTTAATAGACTATGATGGATCGCATCACCTTACACCTCGTATGGCACCAAGAGAAATGAATCAGTATCTTGAAGGTGCATTAGATTGGATAACAGCAGAATGAATGGAAGTGGAGATCATAGAATGAAACTATTTAGATTACACCAGAACATTAACACAGGTTACGACACCTACGATAGTGCCGTGGTGGTTGCTGATAGTGCAGCAGAAGCACAGCAAATACACCCCAATGGTGCATCAGGTGACTTTAGTATGTATGATAGTTGGGTAACGTATCCCGGCCTTGTAAAGGTAATGTATTTAGGTGAGGTCGTGGGTGAACCAGATAGTGATATCTACCCCGGTGCTATAATTTGTGCATCATTTAACGCAGGATAAATAGGAGTAAAAAATGAATGCTTGGTGGGATATTCTTAATGGAGATATAGATGTCTAAGACAATGAACTGGATGATGAGCGTGGAAGATTTTGTAAATGGATACTTCTATGATAAGCATTCCGATGGCAACAGCTTCACCACACAGCTAGGAGACTTCACTATCGAAGAGGTCATAGAAGATGTTGGCACATACTTTAAGTCTGGTGAAGCAGTGAAGTATGCTCGGCGGTATATAAAAAAACAAATGGGAGAAAAATAATGAACTCAGATAAATTTAAAAGATTTGTATTAGAATTATGGTATGCTGGTATAGCTGCAAGAGATATAGCAAACAGCCTAACAGCTAAACAACTATACGCTGAAAATTCATCAAGAAATTTAACAAGAAATGCTATCATTGGTATCATTAATCGTAATGGTGGAGCATTTAAAAAAGGTATACAATCTGAAACCTATCAAAATGAAGATAAAGAAAAAACTTCTTTAGCTAAACAAGTAGAAGAAGCACGATTAAAAATAAGAATGAAAAAAGAAAAGAATAAATATAGAGAACGTAAGTGTTTAACCTGTCAAGAAAAAAGTATAATGGAAAAGAATATGTTTATGTGTAGAAGATGTAAAGAAAATAATATAAGATATGGAAATGTAGATAGCTACAAAGTTCACACATAATAGTTCGGTAAAGCCCCTTTCAACGAGGGGCTTTCCCTTACTTCAATGGAGATTGATATGGCTATACCTAAGTTTAAAACAAAACAAGAAATTCTTGACTATGCTTTTAATGGTTCTGATCATTGGATTATACCTATGATAAGACATAAGATTGAGCAAGGTGGTGCTTCTTTAAGTGTGGTTGATGTTAATAATTACATTGAAAAAGAACTTAAATCTTTTCAAAACGACTATGATGAGTGGTTAGATAATCATGGCTAAAAAATCTACAAGTACATACGATCTTAATTTACATCGGATTAAAAAAAGAACATCAATAGGATGTAGTGTCAGATCCAAACCTAATAATAAAAGTAAAAGATTATCTTGGAAAAAATATAGAGGACAAGGTAGATGATTGAAGATACTACATGGTTAGTAGAAAACTATTGTAACGAATGTGAAGATGGTAAAGTATATAATAATATGGTAACATCTACAGGTCGGGACTGCCCTGAGTGTGATGGTACTGGTCACATAGAAAGAACAGTGACAATGTATGAAACAGAATATGAGGTGAAAGAAGATTATCCTGAAGCAATTAAAGTTATAAAGATCCATTCGGCTCGTCCCCTCTTTTGAGGGACGATCCTCATTCATAACTTAAAGGTAAAGACAATGCAAATGTTTGATCACAGTCAAATTGAATTTAACGTAGATACTTTTGATATTCCTGATGTACCTAAAGAGCTTGGTAAAGTTCTTAAACGTACTGATACAGGTCAGCCTCTTGCTATAGTATCTAAAGACTACACACCAGTTCAATATATAGATATTGTTCAAAACATTGAAGAAGCTTTAACGATAGCATCTCAAGATGAATCTACAAAACTTGATCTAACTGACACAGAATTTACTATAGATGTGTTAGATGATGGACAACAGCTAGAACTTAAAGCTAAGTTTCATGGACAAGAAACTTTTCTTGATGGTGGTGAAGGCTGGTTAGGAAAAGGTAAAAGTGAATTGATTATTCCTGAGTTTGTTTTTCGTACATCACATAATAGAACATGGGCTAACAATGGTATGATGGGTGTGTGGCGTTCTAAATGCTGGAACACTCTGGTAGCTGGTAACAAGCTTGCCCATGTATATGGAAGACACAGTAAGAACTTTGATCTTGTTGGCTTTGCAGGGAAAATTGGTACAGCTACTAAATTTATTAGTGGTGATGGTATTGATCAAATGAAAAGATGGTATAATACACCTGTACATCGTGAATCAGTTATTAGTTTATTTAAAGATACAATAGCTAAACGTTTTGATAACGTTGAAAGAAAGAACGTTGGCAATAAGGTTATGCTCTCTAACCTTATGAAGATTTTCGATGAAGAAAGCAGACACATTACTGGTCGTGGTGCTTATCAAAAGTATGGTACAAATAATGGAGGAACGTTATATAATGTGTACAATGCTGCTACTTATTGGTCTTCTCATCCTAGTTTAATGTCACATAAAAGTGGTGGTACTTTTTATCAAGGTAAAGATACCAAAGACATTAAAGAAAATCGTAACACTGTGAAGCTTAGAGAAGACAAAGTATCAGATATGCTTATCTCCAACCAATGGAAAGAATTAGAAATGATTACATAAAGGATGCAGAATGTCTTATATATTAGTAGAGTATTGTCCAAATGAGATTGGCTCCGGTGTCCTTGACACTATTAATCCAATGACCAACGATGCTGGAACCGAGGTTGAAATTTTTAAAACAGAACAAGATGCTCTTAAAGTTTTATACAATCTCCGGTCATTCGTTTCTGAAGATACTTGGGATATGGATATAATTATTGAACGTATCCATTGACTTTTTTTGTTGACAGTGCTACATAGAGTATGTTAGAACTTATTAGTCATTATAACTTGAAAGGAATACGATGACTGTAATATCAGGTACTGCTTATTGGGCTTCTATCTCGCAGCCCAACACCACATTTGAACCATGCTGGACTATCGATGTAAGTCTGGATGCTGAAAACCTTGCTAAAGTTAAAGACGATGGGTTGTCAGTAAAAAACAAAGGCGATGAACGTGGTGATTTTGTAACTATTAAGCGTAAAGTAGAAGGAAAGAATGGTACTAATCAGGCACCAGTACTTGTAGATTCTATGCGTCAAACAATGTTTAATACATTAATTGGTAATGGATCTAAAGTTAATGTTCTTTATCGTCCTTATGATTGGACTTGGAAGAATAAAGAAGGTAAGTCTGCCGATCTACAGAAGATACAGGTTACTGAACTTGTACCTTATGCATCAGAAGATAGTGAGGATTTCGATGTAGTCGAATCTGGTTACACATCTGATGATGATGATATTCCTTTTGCATCATAACCTGAAGGGGGGAGTCACGTTCTGTGGCTCCCCATTTCCCCATGCCTAAAAAAAATATTAATAATTTAGTCAAAGATATCTATAGTCTTTTTGATGATGGTAGTTTAAATAAAAAACAACTTGAAGAACTACCAAAACATTTAAATAAATTTACTGAAGAAGTTTCTAGTCAGATTGCATTATCTCTTTGTGAAGATAGAAAAGATGATAATAAATTAAGATTGTCTGCTATAGGAAAACCTAATCGACAGCTATGGTATAGGTCTAATCTAAAACAAAAAAGAAATCCTTTACCTCCTTCCACAAAAATTAAATTCTTATATGGTCATATCCTTGAAGAGCTTCTTCTTCTCCTTACCCGTGTTGCAGGTCATACTGTAAAAGAAACTCAAAAAGAATTAGATATACAAGGTATTAAAGGACATCAAGATGCTGTAATAGATGGTGTCTTAGTTGATTGTAAAAGTGCTTCAGGAAAAAGCTTTGAAAAGTTTAAACAAAACAAGCTTTATGAAGACGATCCCTTTGGATATATTTCTCAGATATCTGCATATGCTCAAGCAAATGAAGTAGATGAGGCTGCATTTCTTGCTATAGATAAATCAACTGGTGAAATATGTTTAACTCCAGTACATTCAATGGAAATGATTAATGCTACAGAACGTGTGCAATACCTTAAAAGAATGGTGTCAGCTAATAGTGTACCTGATCGGTGCTATTCTGATATACCTGATGGTAAGTCTGGCAACTATAAGCTTCCTATTGGTTGTGTTTATTGTGACTATAAGCGAGAGTGCTGGTCAGATGCTAATGATGGTCAAGGACTTCGTGTGTTTAATTATGCACAAAATAAAAGATATCTTACAAAAATAGGACGACAGCCAGAAGTTGAAGAGCTAATAGAATAATGCATTGGACTTACAATAAAAAAGTAAAACCAAATCCTGATAAGTATTTTGGTTTTGTCTATAAGATTACTAATAAAAAAACAAAGCAAGCCTATATAGGATGTAAACAATACTTTGTAAAAAGAAATGGAAAGACTGTTGTTTCTAACTGGAAAGAATACATGGGGTCTTCTAAAGCTTTGCTTGAAGATATTAAAAAGATAGGAAAGAAAAACTTTACATTCGTATTAATAGACCAGTACGAAAATAAAAGAACAATGAAATACTATGAACTTCATTATCAAATTAAGCTTGGAGTTCTTACAAAAATACTTGACGGTACAGATAAGTATGCCTACTATAATAATTATGTTGGAGGAAGGTTTACCCGACCAATTAAAGGAGCAGAAGAAATGGTAGAAATTGATAAAGAAAAACAACTTCTTACCAAGCAAGTTAATTCATTGAAAAGACAGCTAAACCGTTATAAAAAAAGGATTGATATATTGACTAAAGATTTAGAAAAAGTTAATGGAATTTCTGTTGATAAGTCATGGGAAGTTGAAAAACAAAATGAAAATGTAATAGACTTTGAAGCTTACAGAAAAAAAGTAACTACAAGCAAAGAAGAATACAACGCACTAAATGAATTTATGATTGAGTGTGGTTATGATCCTTATGATGTTGAAGATACAGCAAAGTTTTGGAATGATCTTGAAGAAGGTAGCGAATTTAGTTAGATGTCCAAAAATATTTGGCAAAAAGAAAGAAAACAAATTTTTAAAGAACTTACTTCTCAATATAAGAACGAGGGGTATGACTCTAAAACTGCAAAGAAACTTGCCAAAGAAGAACTACAAGATATGGTAGCTGATCAAAATGAATTTCTACAAAATATTCAAAATGATATTGATGAGTATAGTTAGTTCGGTCAACACCCCCCCTCTGTGCGGGGGCGTTGCCCGATGAAAAATATTTGGAATATGCATCTTAACTATAGTAAAAAAGAAAAAATAATAGAAACTTTTAATACTTATAAAGATGCTAAAGAAGCTCTTGCTTCTCGATATCTACTTTGGTATCATTTAGGATCTGATCCAAAGTTTAAATACACTATTAAAAAGGCTAAGACTAATGACAGAAACACTAATTACTGTTTATAAAAGAGAAGGAAGACAAAGCCCGATAGTTACTTTTGAAGAAAACTTTAATAAGCTTGAGAGAGTTGATCAAATTGAATTTTTAATATCTATAGAAAAGGAGATGATAGCTAAAAGAAAAAACATTACTAATGAAATGTTTCAATACAGCAAAGGAAAATGGTAATGGCCGAAGGCTGGTTATCAAGAGGTCCATGTCTTGACTGTGGATCAAGTAACGGGAATGTCCAACATAGTGATGGGCATTCTTTTTGTTTTGTTTGCAATACACGTTTTTCTAATAATGAAGGTTCTCACATGCAATCTAATACTACAACACCAGTGTCATCTACATCACTTAAAAGTGCAGGGTATTTAGCAGCACTTACTGATCGAAAGATCTCAGAGAACTCTGCTAAAGTTTATAATACATTTGTAAATGATAATGGAGGCACGGATCAAAGCCATCATATCTATAAATACTTTGATAAAGATGGTGAGCATATAGCATCTAAGGTTAGAAAAACAGAAAGCAAAGACTTCTGGGTCGAAGGTGATTTATCTAAAGCTGTTCTGTTTGGTGAGAACTTATTCGGTAAAGGCGGAAAGTATGTCACCGTAGTAGAGGGTGAGCTTGATGCTATGAGTGCTTATGAATTGCTTGGATCAAAGTGGCCTGTAGTATCTGTAAAGAATGGTGCACAGGCAGCAGCTAATAACTGTAAAAAATCTTTTGATTTTCTTAACAGCTTTGAAAATATTGTTATATGTTTTGATAACGATAAGCAAGGTAAAGATGCAGCCGAAGATGTAGCCAAGTTATTCGAGCCTAACAAATGTCGTATTGTTAATCTTGATCTTAAAGATGCCAATGAATATCTTCAAGTAAATCAACGAGAAAGATTTACAAAGTCATGGTGGAATGCTGAACCATATACTCCTGCTGGTATTATTAACCTTGGCTCTTTTGGTGACGAACTCTTTGAAGAAGATTACTGTGATACTTGTCCATATCCTTGGGAAGGATTGAATAAGAAAACATATGGTATCCGTACTGGAGAGCTTGTATGCTTTACATCTGGTGCTGGTATGGGTAAGTCAAGTATTATCAGGGAGCTTGCTCACCATCTATTAAAGAATACTAAAGATAATATTGGCTTCTTTGCTTTAGAAGAGAGTGTGAGGAATACAATATTTCATCTAATGTCTGTTGAAGCTAATGCTAGACTTTATATTAAAGAGATTAGAGATCAACATAGTCTAAATGATTTAAGAGAATGGCGTGATAAGACCACAGGAACTAATAGGTTTTTTGCTTTTGATCACTTTGGTAGTGTTAGTAACGATGAAATTTTAAATCGTGTTCGCTTTATGGCTAAAGCTATGGATACAAAGTGGGTGATATTAGATCACCTATCTATCCTAGTATCTGGTCAGGAAGACAACGGAGATGAACGTAAGTCCATTGACATACTAATGACTAAGCTAAGATCTTTAGTTGAAGAAACAGGTATATCTTTATTGTTGGTAAGCCACCTAAGAAGGCCAATGGGTGATCGTGGTCATGAAGATGGTAGAGAAGTATCTCTGTCTCATCTACGTGGTTCAGCAGCTATTGCACATCTATCTGATTCGGTAATAGCTTTAGAACGTAATCAGCAAGCCGATGATCCTATTGAAGCAAACACAACTGTATTACGTGTATTGAAGAATAGGTATACCGGAGATACTGGTATAGCTGCCTACTTGCATTATGATAGTGAAACTGGTAGGATGACTGAGATAGAGCGTAACGAAGAAGGAGAAGATGATGAATACGACCAAACGTTTTGATAAAAATCTATACGATCAGGCGGATTCTGCTGCTAAGAGTGCAATGATAAAATGGTTGCATCTAAATGGTTACGTAAATATAGATGATAAAGAAACAATGTCGTTTGATTTAGTTTGTAATAAGATTGATCATGATGTTTCTACGATTAAGCCCAAAGAATATTTTTATGAAGTTGAAATAAAATATTCTTGGAAAGGGGAATGGCCTGATGGTTGGAAAGAAATACGCATACCATTTAGAAAGCAAAAGTTAATTGATCGTTGGCAAAAAGATTTTCCAAATGATAAACTGACTTTTGTTATATTTAGAAATGATTGCCAACAAGCATGGCATATTTCAGGAAAGACAGTGGCAGATAGTAAAGTCAAAGAAGTTTCTAATCGTAATGTAAGTAAAGGTGAAAAGTTTTTTCATATTAATGTAGAGGATGCTAAGCTAGTAGATATGTAATGAAAGCTATCATAGATATTGAAACTGATTCGTTAAATGCAACAAAGATACATTGCATTGTTTCAAAAGATTATGATACAGGAGAAATAAAAACATGGTCGCTTGATGAATGTAAGAAGTTTCCCGAATGGTCTAAAAAAATAGATCAATTTATTATGCACAATGGGGTATCTTTTGATGCCCCTATTCTTAATAGACTTCTAGGCTGTAACATAAAAGTATCTCAAGTCAGGGATACTTTAATAGAGTCACAGCTTTTTAATTCTATTAGAGAAGATGGTCACTCCTTAGAATCTTGGGGTAATCGTTTGAACTATAACAAAGGAGACTTTAATGAGTTTGCTTCCTACAGTAAAGACATGTTGGAATATTGTATCCGTGATGCGGAACTTACTTGGAGAGTTGCACATTACTTGGAGAAAGAGGGTAAGGATTTTTCACAAAAATCTATAAGACTAGAACATAATATACGAACTATAATAGATCAGCAGCAGAAGAATGGCTTTGCATTTAAATTAAGAGAAGCTATAATTCTGCTTTCTCAACTAGAGCAGGAAGAAAGAAAGCTTGAAGGAGAGGCTCAAGAAATATTTCCTCCAACGGAGATACAATTAAAAACTAAAGTTAAATACATACCTTTTAATATAGCAAGCAGAAAACAAATAGCAGAACGTCTACAACAAAAAGGATGGAAGCCAAAACAATATACTGATAAAGGTAACGTCATTGTTAATGAAAAGATTTTAAATGGAATTAACATGCCGGAAGCTAAAATGTTTAGTCGCTTTTTTCTATTGCAAAAAAGAACTGGATTATTAAAAGCATGGATAAAACAATGTGAAGAGGATGAAAGAGTCCGAGGTAGAGTTCTTACATTAAAAACTATTACAGGAAGAATGGCACATCATAGCCCTAATATGGCGCAAGTACCTGCTGTTTATAGCCCCTATGGAAAAGAATGTAGAGATCTCTGGACAATAAAAAATCCTGATAACTATTCTTTAGTAGGCACAGATGCTTCTGGTCTGGAACTAAGATGTCTTGCTCATTACATGGGAAACAAAAGATATATAGAAGAAGTCTTGGAAGGAGACATACACACAGCTAATATGAAGTTAGCAGGTCTTAAAGATAGGGACCAAGCAAAAACTTTTATATATGCTTTTCTATATGGAGCAGGAGCAGCTAAGATAGGTAAGATCGTAGGAGGAAACGCAGCTAAAGGACAAAGACTAGTAGATACATTTTTAAATAACTTACCGGATCTAAAAGAGTTAAGAACTAAAATACAAACAGAAGCCGAGAGCGGTAAAATAAAAGGTCTGGATGGTAGATATTTAAAAATAAGATCTGAACATGCTGCCCTTAATACTTTACTGCAAGGAGCAGGAGCTATTGTATGTAAGAAATGGTTGATACATATTATAAAGAAGATTAATATGTCCGGTATAGATGCAAAACTTGTAGCATCTATACACGACGAGTATCAATTTGAAGTATTAAATAAAGATGTTAATCGTTTTTGTGCGATTACAAAAGAAGCTATTGACTTAACAACACAGACATTAAATATGAAATGTAAATTAGATTGTGATTACAAAGTAGGAAAAACATGGGCGATGACGCACTAGAAAAAAAGTATCGTAAATTATATACATCAGTTATTGTTCAAGCTTTGATGGATCTTACAAAGCTTAATACATCTGTAACTGATACAAGTATCTCAATCACTAGAGATAATGCACATGCTTGGTTTTTTTCTACACAAGGAGAAACAGAAAAAGATTTTGAAGAGATCTGTGATAATGCAGGAGTAAATCCTTCTTTTGTCCGTGTCTTTGCTTCTTCTGTTGTCAATCAAAAAGGAAATAAAAATGTCAGAAAAAGAATTATCAGATTCTTTGACGAATGAAAGTAATTATAAATACTATCTTAGACGCATGAAAGAAGAAAGAGCTTCAACAAAACAGATAGGTGGAGAACATTACAAAGATTGTAAGATACAACCTGTTGAATATATTCACAAAAATAAACTAGATTACTTTGAAGGAAATGTAGTTAAGTATATTACTAGGCATAGAAAAAAAGGAGAAGGTCGCAAAGATATTGAAAAAGTAATACATTATGCACAGTTAATATTAGAATTAGATTATGGAGAAGGGGAATAGTATGGCACAGTTTAGATCAAACGAGAATCCTATGTTTCGCTCTAAGTTTAGCGAAGACATCTTTAAACACAAGTACGCCCATCATGGGTGCGAGACATGGGATGCATTGTCATCTACTCTGGTAGACGATGTGTGTCAGGACTATCTAAGTAAGGACGACAAAGACGAACTGAAACGTATGATCACTGACCTGAAATTTATTCCCGGTGGTCGTTATCTTTATTATGCAGGACGTGATAATAAGTTTTTTAACAACTGTTATTTGCTTAAAGCAGAAGAGGATAGTAGAGAAGATTGGGCAGACATTTCTTGGAAGTCTGAGTCTTGTCTTATGACAGGTGGTGGTATCGGAGTGGACTACTCTGTATACCGTGAGGAAGGACGTATCCTTAATGGCACAGGTGGTCTTGCTTCCGGCCCCATACCAAAGATGCAGATGGTCAACGAAATTGGCCGAAGGGTTATGCAGGGTGGTAGTCGCAGGTCTGCTATCTATGCCAGCCTGAACTGGAAACATGCTGATGTAGATAAGTTTCTTGCCAGTAAAAATTGGTATGATATGCCAGTGGGTAAGACGGGTTTCTCCATTGGTCAGGTAAAAGAACAAGACTTTAACTTTGTTGCACCGCTGGATATGACAAACATCAGCGTGAACTACGATACAGAATGGTTACTTAATTATTGGAAGACAGGGGATACAGGAGATGTTTTCAAAACAAATGTTAGACAAGCACTATCAACAGCGGAACCGGGCTTCTCGTTTAACTTTTTTGACAAGGAAAATGAGACGCTGCGTAATGCTTGCACGGAGGTTACATCTGAAGATGATTCTGATGTTTGTAATCTTGGTTCTATTAATATGGGGCGTATTGACGATCTGAAAGAGTTTGCAGATTGCGTAGAGCTTGCTACTAAGTTTCTTCTATGCGGCACACTTAGAGCCAAGCTTCCTTATGATAAGGTATATAAAACCAGAGAGAAAAATCGTAGGCTTGGACTTGGTCTTATGGGTATGCATGAATGGCTTATCAAAGGAGGAGAGAAGTATGAAGTTACGGAAGGTCTTCACAAGTGGCTATCAGTTTATAAAGGGGTTAGTGATCACGTTAGTACCAGCTTTGCTAGTGTTCTTGGTTGTAGTACTCCTGTCGCTAATCGTGCCATTGCTCCAACTGGATCAATAGGTATTCTTGCAGGAACATCCACAGGTGTAGAGCCTATCTTTGCTGTGGCTTACAAGCGCAGGTATCTGAAGGGTGGCAATCGTTGGCATTATCAGTACGTGGTGGACAGTGCAGCACAGGAGATTATTGACCTGTATGGTGTTGATCCACAGAGTATTGAATCAGCACTTGATCTTGCAGAAGAATACAAGAGGCGTATAAAATTTCAAGCAGATGTACAGGACTATGTTGATATGTCTATTAGCAGCACAATCAATCTGCCCAAGTGGGGGAGTAAGCTTAACAATGAAGATACAGTTGAAGAGTTTACTGATATTCTTGCTTCTTATGCTCACAGGCTGCGAGGTTTCACGGTGTACCCTGATGGATGTAGGGGAGGACAGCCTCTATCTTCGGTGCCGTATTCTGAAGCTGTAGAAAAGCTTGGTGAGGAGTTTGAAGAAGGTCTGGAGACACATGACATTTGCGACATCACAGGACATGGTGGTTCCTGTGGTGTATAACTAACGGCACTTGTAGTTCAACTGGATAGAACAACAGACTTCTAATCTGTAGGTTGCAGGTTCGAGTCCTGCCAAGTGCGCCAAGAAAGTCCTTGACAATAAAACTATTATGATATATAATAGTATAACGTTTAACTATGGAGTTATATATGAGAAAGTCACCTAACACAGTTTACATTGGGTATGATCCAAGAGAAGATGTAGCCTATGAGGTTTTAAAGTTTACGATTGAACGGATTGCTGTTGATAACGTAGACATTAAACCTCTGCGTCTGGATGTTTTGGAACGTATGGGTGTGTACAATCGTAAGCATACAGTTCAAGATGGACAGATGATTGATGACATAGATGGCAAGCCATTCTCTACTGAGTTTAGCTTCTCACGTTTTCTTGTACCTGCCCTGAATATGTATCAGGGTTGGGCTTTGTACATGGACTGTGACATGTATCTACGTACTGATATTAATGAAATCTTTGAAGAGTACAGCATGGATTACTATCCAGCTTATTGTGTTAAACATAAGTATGAACCTGCTGAAGAATACAAGATGGATGGTAAGAAGCAGGAACACTATCGCAGGAAGAACTGGTCAAGTCTTATTCTGTGGAACTGTGGACACGATCTAAATAGAAAGCTAACTCCTGAAGTTGTTAACACACAGTCAGGATCATGGCTGCATGGCTTTGAGTGGTTGCCTGATAAAGACTCTGACATTGGAACGATACATCAAGAATGGAACTGGCTTGATGGTCACTCGCCTGAAGATATGAAAGCTAAGAATGTACACTTTACTACAGGTGGTCCGTGGTTTAAAGAGTGGAAATGTGGTAGAACAATCGATGGCATCTATGCTTCTGAATGGAACGGAGACTACACTTACCTTGCAGGAAAAGGAATAATTAAACCCTATGAATTATAAAATTGTTACAGCTTTTGATGAAAAACTTTTTAAACAAAATGGACACAAACTTCTAGAGTCTTTTAAAAGTAAATGGCAACCTGAGTTTGAATTCCATTGTTATTATTATAATATGGATATTAATAATTATAATGTTCCTAAACAAAGTAATATCTTTTACCACAGCCTAGAAAATATTGAAGAGTACAGTCAGTTTGTAGCAGTTAACAAGGAACACAACGGTACAGAAGGAGGAAGTATAAACTATACTGAGGCTCTTGATAGTATTGCTGCTGCACCCAAAGCTTTTGCAATCAGTGAGTGTGCTTTTGAGAATGTTGATGCATGGCTTTTTTGGTTGGATCCTCTTAGTCTTATTACCAAAGATATTAGAGTTGATACTCTTAAAAGATATATTAAAAAAGATTGTGACTTTATATGTATGGAAGATGCTGATTACTTTGCAGCATTTAATCTTTCTAAACAAACCACGGTTGAACTTCTTGGTGATCTAAGGGGTGCCTATATTTCAGGAGAATATCTTAACTACAGAGAATGGACAACTACCTTTATACTTAGTCGTCTTCTTACTATTTATAATGCACATGGTTTTAATTTACATTCCTCTAACTCATTTAAAAGTTTGTTTATTAATCTGGCAGATAAATCTTCTGCTAACTTTAGAGACAGTCAGGGCAATAGGATAGTATCTTTATCTGAAACAGACACCACACCTGATATCTTACCCAATAGGTATAAGCAGCTTGCTGATTTGATTCGACATTACAAACCTGAAACTATTCTTGAGACAGGTACATGGAATGGTGGTCGTGCGATTGAGATGTCCCTTGCTGCTTTTGATAATAAAGATGCTGTACATTACATTGGGTATGATTTGTTTGAAGACGCAACGGCAGAACTAGACGCAGAAGAAAACAATGTTAAGCTTCACAATACAAAGGCTGCTGTTGTAAAAAGGTTTGAAGAGTTTAAAGAACATATGAAGAAGGAAAAGAATAAAAAATTTTCCTATGAGATACATAAGGGTAATGTTCGTGATACTCTAAAATCTAACTATGTAGATGAAGTTGATCTTGCATTTATCGGTAGTGGTAACAGTGAACAAACAGTACGACATGAATATGATCGTCTAAAGAATGTTCCCATTGTAATCATGGATCACTTCTTTACAAAAGAACGTGGGGACGAGGACAGCCCTGATCCAGATGCTATTCTTATACCTGATGAAAGGCATCAAGGAATTAAGAAAGTCTTTGACTCCGTACCTACAAAGAAGGTACATGCAGAGAAAACTACAGATGATGGCTGGACAGAGTTTGATGAGAATGTTCCTACTCGTAAGTATGTACTGCCCTCTACTGATAAAGTTTTGCCAGCAGGGCATACACACCTTGCTATTTTGCTACATGACGAGACTCTGGAAGAGGTGCCGGAAGACTTGAAGCGTGTGCCAATAGTGGTACATCCAAGAGATTCAGTATCAAAAGAATATATTGCCAACAACATTAAGTCTAATCTAAAAGAAATAGATAGTGATAAGTGGGTGAAGAAGCATCCGCCTCATAGAGAAGTTGGTGTGATTGTTTCAGGTGGACCTTACCTTGATTATAAAGAATTAAAAAAGTTTATCAAGGACAACCCCGGATGTAAAGTACTTACAGTTAAACATGCCCTTCCCGGTTTGATAAAGAACAATATTATACCGTGGGCATGTATTGTTCTTGATCCTCGACCAATCACTAAGAAAAGCACTCACAATATTGTACGTAAAGACTTGTTCAAAGATTTACATAAAGATACTAATTTCTTTGTAGCTTCCATGACTGATCCATCAGTGACTGAACATCTTAAAGAACGTGATGTTAGACTGTGGGGATGGCATGCCTTCACTGATTCACTAAGAACAGAAGAAGAGCAGGGAGATCAGATAAAGAACCAGCAAGTTAAGCTGAATGAAGAGCTTGGTATCCCACAGGGAGCAACGCTTATCACTGGTGGTACATGTGCTGCGATGAGAGCTATCGGCCTGTTACATACGATGGGCTTCAGAGATTTACACTTGTTTGGATTTGACTGCTGCCGTGATGAGCCTTCTGACGAAGAGAAGACCGAAACCACTGGTGATCTTGAGGGTGGCGAGACTCCCAAACCTAAATACATACAGGTCAATGTTAAAGATCAAACTTATTGGACAACAGGTGAGCTACTAGCTATGGCACAGGACTGTGAGAAAGTCTTTGGTGATCCCGGCCTTGATGGTGTTCTCTGCTTTCACGGTGAAAATACTATGGTAGCTGATCTCTGGAAGATTAAAGAAGAACAAGACGCTAGAATTAAATTTAAAGGATACTACGATGTCTGATATTAGTATAGATAACATTAACAGTAGACATAACCCATCAGATGATTATATCAATCTTGTTAAGATGTACGTGGAGAAGCACGATCAGGGAGAGGGTATGTTCAATGGACGAAGCCTTCTTAAATTTGTAGACCTTATAAAACTATATTTGAAAAACAACGACTGTAAGTCTGTGCTTGACTATGGTTGTGGTAAGGCAGTGCTGTACACTGATAAGTTCTCAGAGATTACTGATGAGATTGACTGCCCTCTTCCTGAGTATTGGGAGTTGGATGAGTGCGAACTCTTTGATCCCGGCTATGAGAAACATAGTAAACTTCCCATACATAGAAAGGATGCTGTTATCTGTACAGATGTTCTTGAACATGTTGCGGAAGAAGACTTGGGCTGGGTAGTGGAAGAAATCTTTTCCTATGCAAAGAAGATTGTGTTTCTAAATGTAGCTTGCTTTGAAGCTCTAAAGGTTCTGCCTGATGGAAGGAATGCTCACATCTCTGTGTTCTCTCCTAATGATTGGATACAGATGTTAGCAGAAAAAAGTAGAAAGTTTAAACATTTAAAAATTTATTTCTTTGCTGATAAAATGGAGAATCAAGATACTAAAACTTTTTATACTGAAGGCTACAGTATAGATCAGTATCCCCGTGTTGTTAAACTTAAAAAAGAGGAGGAACAATAATGTTAGGTATTGCAGAATCAGTTATTGGTGTCGCCGGTAAAGTACTTGATAAGTTTGTAGAAGACAAAGACTTGAAGACTAAGTTGACGGCTGAACTTAATCAGCAGTTAGTATCACTGGACCTTGCTCAAGCACAGGCGAATATAGAACAAGCGAAACATCCCTCTATCTTTGTCAGCGGAGCAAGACCAGCTATCATGTGGGTGTGCTGCTTTGCTCTGGCATGGCAGTTTATTTTTGCACCTGTTCTGTCTTGGGTTATTGTCACTTGGTATCCTATGATAACACTCCCTGTGTTAGAGACTAATGAATTGATCAGTCTGATCATGGCACTTCTTGGGCTTGGCGGTATGCGTACAGCAGAGAAGTGGAAGGGTGTTGCCAGAAGTAATATGAAATAATGTTAAACGAAAAACAAGAAAACTTTGCCAAGGCTTACGTCTTACATCGTAATGCAACAGAAGCTGCCAAAGCCGCAGGATATTCAGACAAGTCAGCAGCTAATCAAGGTTATCGTTTACTACAAAATCAAGAAGTATTAGAGCGCATTGAAGATCTTGAGAAAGAACTTGAAACTAATATTAATGTTGTTGAAGAAATAGAAAATCAATATACCTTTGCAAAAGCAAACGGACATACCAACAGTGCTATTAAAGCTTTAGAACTTCTGTCTCGTATTCGAGGCGCTTCTGATGATGATCATATTAAAATTGATCAGGAAGGATTAAAGACAGAGATTGCAAAAAATATAGATATTCTTGGTGAAGAAGAATTTTTACAGATTTTAAATCAAACTACTCTATTTAAAGACGTTATCCAAGAAGAAGAGGAAGAATACGAAAAAAATACTGACTTAGAAGAGGCTACAGTAGCCAACTAGATACCTTCTGGTAGGGTACTATACAAAAAAGGGAGCTACGAATGTAGCCCCCCTTGTAGCTCGTTACAGAGGATTTAACTTATTTACCTACTCTTTCATTAGGAACAGGTGGATGTGATCCATTATGCATAGCATATAGTCTATCACAATCTTTTTGTAGTCTTCCAACATGCGTAACAATCTCTGCTAGTTGCATATGATCTCTTCTAAGATTTTCAGGACTTGCCATTTTAGCTAGGATGTTAATTCTTTGTTCCTGAGTTTCATTAGAAGTGATTAACTTATCACTACGAGCATCCATCTTACGAATACGTTGTTCAATGTCATCCAGTTTTTCCACTAGCTGTTTGATCTGCATCTTGGCTACAGCACTGGCTCCTGCTACACTGAATAGGATACCAGCAATAGTTACGACCAGACGTATGTCGATTCCACCTTCCACACTAACCTCCCTGTTATACGTTAGCAGGACCAACAATTATAGCTGCTAGTATTACTACTATAAAAAATATAATAAATGAACGACCTGTCATTTACTTATAACTCCACAACCACGGACGAGGATGGTGATCCCCATCTTCCATTGTATCAAGGTGCAAGAAGCGGCGTTCATACATGCCACGTTGAGATACACCTATACCTTTGAACTCATGTATGATTGCAAGACGTAGTAGTTTGAAAGCTTCGTGACCACCAATTACAATATCAGCAGCCCTGCCATAGATATGTGCAGAGTTAGGTGAACCACCTATTGTAGTATTATATGCTATGTCCCTGTAGCCTGAAGATATGATCATTGGATTGTCATAGTCTCTTCTTAAACGAATAAGCTTTTCCATAAACTGTTCGTCCATGTGGCACTCTCCCGTACCCTTACAACGCATCTCATCTTCAGTAAAGTATTCCCAGTTAGTCATTGTTACTCCTGTACTTATTCTTTTAGATCTTCTTTGTTTAAATCAGCATACTTCCACATATTATGAAGGCTTCTTAAATCTTTAACGACATCTTGAAAGGGACGTTGAAACTCGCTCCCAAAGTAATGCCCATCAGCATAAGCAATTCTTAATTTTTTAATAAAATCTTGGGACAATTCTTCAGGCATAAACTTATCTTTATTTATGTTTGAGATTTGTTTTAATGATAAACTACCCCGAATTGGTTTACTTCTTATAATAGCTTGAAGTTGCTTCTGAGGTAATACCCTAGAATAAAGTCTAATTAATTTTGCAATGCCCTGTTGAGCTACAAACTGTTCTTCAAACAATTCGTTATATTCTTTAAGCATATCCTTTGAATCATAAGGCAAAGATGGATCACCAACTTTAGCAAGCACCTCTCTCTTAGTATCTGTTAGATCTTTTAAGACATTTTTTTGTAGATTACGAGAGACATATGCAAATGTTTTTATTGGGTCCCATTCTTTTTCTCCTGAAGCAATTCCAAAAGTAGCAAGGACCGGACCATACTTTGTATTAACATTATGACGTGCTAAAAAGGAACTAAGATCTGCGGAATCTTTAAATCTTTTTCTTTGTTCACCATAATATAAAGGTCTGAAAGCTCTTTCAACATCTGCTGTAAATGTAGAATGAGAGAATGCTCCGACATCCGCTGCTACTTCTGCGGTAGATTTTAAGGCTCCCGGAACCATTGTCTTTGCAATTTTAGTTAACAGTTTAGCTTGTTCTTCATCTGTGGTAGCTTTTGCATAGTCATAAAAGTAACCCGCAACATCTGAAGCAAGGGAAGGTTCCATAAAACTACTAAGATAATTCCATACTGCTCTTGGAAATATTTCAGTTATAGCTTCTGTAGGATCTTCTCCTCTTGCAGCAGAGGCAAGATAAGGTGTGATGATATCAAGTACCGCAGCATCTGTATTAGAATAACTAAGATCACTATAGAAATATTTTCCATTCTTTCCTTTACGTACTGCAAGAGCATGGTCTTTTTGCCAAGGCATTAAACCTTCACGGATAGCATCTGCTGCTTCGGAAGTACCTTCTATTTGATTATAAGTATAAGCCATGGCAGCAGGTGCAGCGGCATAACCACTCTGTGCTAATATTCTTTTTGCTCCAGCCTTTACCATAGCCGTGTTGCCTTTTTCAAAACCTTCTCTTATTTCTGCACCGGCTGTCTTAAAGAGATAAAATTTATTACGTAAGTTCTCTGCTGGAAAAGCTGCAAAGTTACCAGCGATAGGAACACCACGCATTTTTTCAATAATTTTAGGAATCCTGCTATAAATAGGAACAAGATCTAAGGTTTTACCTGCTGCTATTTCATAATTTAAATTATCATCAAACTCTTTAAGTAACTTGTTTTGACTAGGTGATAATTCTATATTCCTTGCTTTGTTATCTAATAGTATTCTAATGTTTTCCATCTGTTTAGAATTAAAAAATTCTTTTGCAAAGGAATTATTAACATACTCATTACGTAAAGCCATCTTATCAACTTCACCCATTTCGTTCCAAATTCTTTTCTGTGTCATGGTTTCTCCAAACCACGTACCCAGTTTTCCAATATCATCAGTCATGCTATAAAGTTTAACTAAAAAATTATCTAGTTTAGTATTATCAAGAGCACCAAGCACCTGACCACTGGCAATACGGTGGGCAAGTTCCTTGCCAGTAACTTTTAAACCTACTTGTTTTTTTCCTACCCGATTTAATATTTGATTTAATTCAACCTGACTTCCTTTTAAACCAAGACGTTGAGCCATCTCAACTAACATTTTTCGTTCTTCTTTGGAAGCTGTTGTATAGAATTTAGCTAGGTGATAAAAACCAGAAATGTTACCAGAGTTAATCATATAACCACCAGCACCTAAAGCATTACGTACTTCAGCAACAGGGTTATAAACAGTCTTACCTTTTTTCAAATATCCCTGCATTTGAGAAAAGAAATTTAATCCATATCTTAAAAACTTTTGACCACCATCAACAGAATTACCTAATATATCTTCATTACTAAGCATTTCTTTATAGCGTTTAGCAAAGTCTTTTCTAATGTAATACCGTTGTGTGTTGATATCTGTAGGTAAAATTTTACCAGTAATATTATCTACTAAGTAACTTACAGGATTACCTTCGTTATCTCTCTTAATTATTTTCTGATTATTCTCATCTAAGATAAACCTTTTATTAGCATCTGTTTCATAAACGTATCTTTTTATTCCTCTAGATCCTTCAAGATTAACTCCTAAATTAGCAGGTTCTACTACACCTGAATCTAATCCAAGATCTTTAGCTATTTGTTCAGGAACAAACTCACTTCTTTGTGGTAGTTGTATATCTCCACCAAGTTCTTCTGTAACATAACGCCCCGGAATATTAAAAAGAGCGTCAGGATCTTCTATTACATCTACATCCAGACGATTACCATAATTATCAAAAACAGGTTCAGGAGATGGCTCTCTAGGATCAACTATTTTTTTAACTTCTCCATTTAAAGGAACCATCTCTTCACCATTAGCTAGTAAACGTGCACCTTCAGCACTGTTTGCTGAGACAATTAAAGGATTTTCAGCAGTGCTTCTGGCTTGTAAGTTTTCCTTTAATGTTCCAGCCATTCTGACATCTTTAATAGTATTAATCATATCTCCTACTGTTTCAGCCATACGTAAAGCAGGACTAAAGTTACGTCCCCATATTTGGTCTAAAACAGGATCTATATTTTTTTTCCTATACGTTATACCAAACTTAGCTTGCTGGTTTAGTTTAGGATCATATTCTTTTTTTATTTCTGAAAGTAATATTTTATCTACTTTCGCCTCGTCTAACTTACCATTTGTTAGAACCTCTTTATTATAATTTCTTTTATTATTAATATCTCTAGGAGTTTGGGAATCAAGTATACGTAATTTAATTAGCATAGAATCATCTGGTACTACTGCTCCTTCGTTAGTCCTGTAAGAATCAAAGGCTAACTTTTTATAATCCCCAAAGATATTAGAATTTTCAGGACGAGCCATAAACTTATCAAAGTCTTCCCGAAGAGTATAGAATTTTTCATGTACATCTCGCAGGTAGCTATCATTACCTTCAAAAATTTCTTTAAATTTATTACTTAGATAAGGGGTATCTCCAACATCTTGTTGTAAAAACTTTACATCATTTCTAAAAGTTTCCATAGTATGTTCAACATCAGGATTTATTTCTTTAAATTTTAAGTATAAAGAATTTTTAGCTTTAAGTTCTTTTAAACCTTCTTCAAGTACAGGGATAGCTTGAGAGTTTGTACCAGACCTAGCTTCTTCTATTCTAGCAAGTCTTAAAGCCTCTTCTGCATCAGCTATTGTCCTAAGAGCATCTTCAGACTTTCCTTCTATAATATCGTTTGTTATATTTCTTGCTGTAAGTTCATCAACTTCTTTAGCAAAGTTTGCTTCCGCTGCTAAAATTACTTGAGAATTCTGTTGTGATCTTTCCCATACATTAGTATATCTTTCATCATTAAGTTCCATAAGACGTTGAGCTTGTCTATCTTGAGAGGCCGGTGGCAGGAAATTTCTTTTAAGCCATTCTTTTCCCCATCTTCCAGATTCTGTAGAGGAGACAGCAGCATTGACACCTTTTCCAATAGTAGCACCTGCCATATTTAAAGCAACACCTGCAACAGGACTTAGAGTACCTTCAAGAAGACCTTGTAAAGCTATTGCTGAATAATCATAGTCTCCTTCTTTGCGACGACCTATATCCATATCAGTTTCTTGGCTTAAAGCAGCTTGAGTAACACCACCTGAACCAGCAATAGTACCTTCCAAAGCTAATGCTTTTAAAACAGGCTTACTAACAGAAGCTTTTAACTTAGCTTTTAACATTTGCTGAACGCCTTGTTTAACAACTTCTTTAGCACCCAAGACACCAGCGGCACCAGCACCCCCAGCAGGAAGTGTAGCTGCTCCAGCAAGAACAGATAGTAAATTAGTAGGATCTAAGAGGCCATAGTAACCATAATCAAGTATAGCTTTACCAGCAGGAGCGCCACCACTCTCATAAAAGTCTGGCATTTGATCTAGTTTTTCTACTGCTCTTCTATAATACTTTTTAGTTTCATCTTGTGCTTTTTTAATATCAGACCCTTGGCTGTAAGTAGAAAAAACATTAACATCAAAGGCTCTACGTTTTTCTATAAAAGTATCAAGAACATCTTTCGGATTTGTAGAAACAGATTCTCCAACGTCTTTAAGAAACCAGTAAGCATCAGCTATAAAAGCATCATCTTGCTGCAAACCCTCATATGTAACTTGTTCAGCCATTTATTTATCCTATCTCCTTTGCTTCTTTAGTTCTGTTGTGACCTTGGCCGTTCAATAGCCTGTCCAGCACTTTGAGTTATTCTCATTATCTCTTTAACATGGTCAGGAACAAGTCTTAATTGTTCAGGATCATTTCTATAGGCTGTCACTAAGTAGTCAGTGATTGCTTCTTTGTTGGTTTCTCCTTTAGCTTGAAGAATTGCAGCTTTTTCTAATATCTTTGCTTGCTCGTTATTTAATTTGTTTCTCTCTATATACATATCAAAGCGAGCTTTGTCAGCAGCACTCAAAGCTTTAGATATAGCCGCCTTTGCAGTTAGACCTTTTATTCTTATCTCCTCTGCATCACTCTTTGCCTTAATAAGAGCAGTCAGGGCTGCTACATCCCCATCGGCAGCCGCTATTGCAATCTTAGCATTAAGATCATCTATAGTATCTCCAACCGCTGCCTGACGGTCTGCTTCTGCCTGTCTACTTGCAGCCATTTGGGTAGTTGTCTTACCAAAAGCAGATCCAATGTTTGATTCAGGATCTAAAATATTTTGAGAAAAACGACCTAATGTTTGAACTAGATCACTGATGCGAACTTGTTCTTTTCTTTCCGCATTTCTTTCTGATTTACTCTTTTTTGCCCCTTCTAAAGCAGATTTTCTATCCGCTGCCTGTTTAATAATTAAATCATATAACTTCTGGGCATCTGATACAGTAGGCTCTGGTGGCCTTACACGTGAGCCTTTAGGTAAAGTTCCATACATATCCGCTTCGCCCATACCAGCAGAACCTGCTTGAATCCTATCATCTTTTAAGTTAAAGCCTGTGGGTGAGTTAGGATCACGCCTCAAGCCGGGATTAAGAACTTCTGCTGTTCTTATTGCTTCTAATGCTTCAAGTTCTGCTGGAAGATCTTTAATACTTATACCACTATCAGGAGATCCCGGCTCCATTTCATTTGAAAATGGTTTCTTTGAAGGAACTGAAGGACTAGCCTGTGCAGTAGGAACTGTTCCTTTTAATTGTGCTAATGTAGCTTTTGCATCTTTACTTATATTATAAGGAGCAATACCTGTTAGATCTTGTGCTGATCCTGAATCATAACCTGTTAAATATCTAATAATTTCACTACTAGCATCATAAACTGGACCTAATGTCAAAGCAGCACCTCTACCAAGTCTTTGAAGAACAACATTATCCATAATATCTTGGCTTAAAGTTCTACCCTGACTACCTTGCTCTGCTTTAACTACAGGCAGTCCTGCAAGACCGCCACCAGCAAGACGCCTTACTTGACCGCCAGCAGCCTTTGGTTTTGGGCTAGTACCAGTACCAGTAGGAGTATAAGCACTACCAAAACCACCGGGACTAAATCCACCAAAGGAACCATATAAAGAACCAAGTCCTGAAGCAGTACTTAAAAACTGTTGCATTCCCGTTGGCTGTCTAGTACTTGTAGTTACAATCTCATTTTTAAGATTTGGAAAACCTTGAATAGTACTTTGATATCTTTGTAGCTGCTCTTCAGGAAATCTTCTTTCTTCAAGAAAGTCTTTATAATTTTCATCTAAACTTGTCTGTACTCTTGCACGTTCATCTTCTCCGATAGCTGTTAAACCAGCTAACTCTCTAGCTTGAGTACCATACTCTTGTCCAGCTAGTGCAGGAAGACGATCTGCTGTCATACCCTCTCTTCTTTTTTGAGCTTCAAAAGCTGCCCGAGCATCAGCAAAACCTGCGGCACTTCCTTTTGTCTGAATGTCCGAAAGATTCTGCATAAAAGCTTCCCCCAAGCCCCCTGCTTGTACACCTGCTCTAGTACCAAGCCCAGACATTCCTCCAGCATCTGAAGCAAATTTTTCAAACTTGGGCATAACCCTTCTTGAAAAATCTTCTTCTGCTTTTCGTAAAGCTACATCAGTCACTGCCTGTTGATAAGGATTCAAATATTCTTGGGCAGTATCGGCAGTAAACTTTTCAGTCTGCAAACCATACAGACGCCTAGCTTCATCATAGTCAGCTTGTTGACTTCCTACTAAACCTCGTATACCTTCTCTTGCGGTAAGCTCGTCTTGCGTAAGATCAGCTACTGTTTGTCCTTGATAAGGTTGATATCCTGCTTCTAGTCTTGAATCATGAAGAGCTTGACTTTTTTCTAAAAGATCTTTATAAAAAGGAGCTATCTCGGTCGCAAGTCCTTCTTCAGTAACAACAGTACCAGTAGGAGCAACTCTTGGAGCAGACTCGCCTATGCCCAGAATAGATGAAAAAATGCTAGCCATATCATTAACCTCTCAAATTACTATTAATTGTTCGAAAGCCATCTAATTCTTTTTGTTGATTAGGAGTACCATATGCTTCCATTCTCACTTGTTTACTAAAACGATCCATATCATCAGCCCCTGCATCAGGATTACCATTACCAAGAATAGCCATTACATCAGCAGGAACTACATATTCTTTTGGACTTACAGCAAGCAAACCTTCAACAGGACCACCAGCTTCTCTTATTGCATAATATTGATCATCTTCCATTCCATCACTTCTACCGGGGACACGACCTTCAAAATCTAGACCAGCTAAACCACCACTTTTACTCCTTTTAGTATATGCGAACTTAGGGAGTTGTCTTCTTCTAGGTTGTCTTCCTCTACTTACATCAAATATTTCTTGTTGAGTTCGTTGAGGCCGCCTTGGGTCATATTCTAAAGGATCGTCAGAATCACGGGCTACAGCAGCGAGTCTCTGACTGTTAAAGCCTGAATAGGGATCAATAGCCTTTTTAGTTTCTGGTTTATCATCTGTTTCAGATACCAAACCTTCAACTAGTAGAGCATCTGCTCCTCGTTTTTTTAAGTTGTCTAGTGTAAATTGATCTTCTGCTGCGGCTATCAAACGGGAACCAAAACTTTCAGGTTCCATATTAGCAGAATATCCTAAGCCCTGAGAGGGTGCTTGTGGGAAAAAGTTACGAGGTCCCTCGTTTCTTAAATAGCTCATTCCTGCCGGAATTACTCCTTGTGCAACATTTTTTGCTATGTTTGTTTTCTTACCCATTATTTTATCCATAAGAATTCCTGAAAGTATACCAGCACCGGCACCACCGAGTAGTCCACCACCAGCATCTATAACTACATTACTTGCAAATCCCGGTATAATACTTCCTAACGCACTTGCGATACCTCCAAAACTTCGATTAGAAACAGGAAGAGAAACAAGTCCTCCTTGATTCATATACATTGTTGTTGGAGGAGGCTGCATAGCCATAGGCTGTACAGGTACTTCTTGCATTTGCATAGCTTCTAAAGTATCACCCCTTTGAAAAGTATCTTGAAAATCTAATAAGTCTTGTACTTTATTAGATGATTCTAAAGGTTTAGGTCTGATCATTCTTTTTCCCCGGTGTTAGATAATTAGATGGAACTTTATAGGTATTTGTATAACTATCATAAGCTTGTTGTATTTTTTTTATTGGCTCTAGTTTTTGCTGGGCAGTATACATATTAGGTGGAATAACTAATCCTTGATTAATTGCACTTATGAAAGTAATCCCCGGATCATTAATAAGTTTAATTTGATCATTAAGTTTATCTAGTTGAGATTTTGCCATGATGTTTCCGATCCAAGACTAACATAGCCTTTAAATTTACCCGTACTTGCTGAGTATGCGATATCACCTTTTTGTGGTTTTCCCACATCTGTAATAGTCACAACTGTATATATATTTGTAGACGGTGTTGTATCTACTTGTATATCTCTACTATTCAACTCATTAATTAAAATAGCTCCCCATTTTTGAATATCATTATACATCTTTTGCATGTCTTTCTGAGACATATTATAAGGCAGTGTGGGATATCTTGCCATTATCTTTGCCCATCCCCCTGATACCCTATTCGAAGAGATCCCCATCGCCAGCTAGCATTATTAGATCCACAAGACACCCTTACTTTTGCTTGGCGTCCTCTGATTCTAAAATCAACTTTTTGAGTAGCTTCTGTAATGTTAAATTCTTTTGTTACAGCTTCCGAACTTTCTGGATATTGTTTCGTAGTAAATTTCATTTTAATTTGACCACCAGATAAAGCATAATCTGGAATTACCTTATCCATAAACATAATATCATTACCATCTGCAATATCAAAATCACCAGACTCAACAAAAGATATTAATGTTTCACCATTTCCTGTGAAGACATCTTTAGGTTCGTTGTTATAAATATTATTACCGGCTGCTGTGACACCTGTAGTAATAGTATTTCCAAATACTTCCTTATCTGTAAAAGTTGTAAAGATCATTTCACCATAGACCCAGTAATCATCCACAGGATTATAAATAACATACTTATTACATTCTGTATTAGATCCCGAAGCATACAACCATATAATTTCATTAAACTCAGAATTAATACCTGTATATACTTTATCGTAGTAGTCACGATTAATATCATCAAAAATATATCTACGAACAGTAGCACCTAAAGTTTCAACCTGACCTGTAAATCTATAAAAATTACCAAATCCCATCCAATAAGAAATACCATTAAAATCAATACCAGCATGAGGACCAACCATACCACAATTTGTACCCGCCTGACTAAACCTAAATGTAAAAGGTGGTCCCGCATATTCCATTAACCAAAGAGCATTATCAGTCCAAATATTAATTGCATTCTTAGCACGCAGACCCCCTACAATTTTTGTACCATCTGTAAGAACAACTTCACCAGCCGTGGTACTTAAAGAAGGAACCCAATTACTACGATTATCTTGATCAGACCATCTAACAAGCATGGGATCAAAAACTCCGCTTACAGTAGCTGTAGCTGAATAGGAGTTCACGCCCAAAGCTACAAGATGTCTATCATTTGGAGATACAACAATAGAATTAACACTTACAGGAGAAGTCGTAATAGATGTGGCTCTTGTTGGTGTTGTGGAAGCATCACTATCATAGTAAAATATATTACCACCCCGGCGATTAGCCACAACATCCTCACCCCAGTTGTCCAAACTCCACTGAGTAATATCAAATACAATGCCAGATGATCCCGCAGATGCTGGTTGATTCCATGTTCTTGTTTGGGAGGCACATACAGTTGCTTGATACTTAGCAGCACCATAGCCTAGACCAGCCGCTGCAACAGAATAGCCGGTTGGAATATAATATTTAAATGTTGCTGATCCTGCATCACTGCCCGTAGCGTTAGCAGCATCGGTAACTGATATAGTAAATACATTAGCACTTTCCACAGAGATAACAGGATATGTATTTCCCTGCAAACTTACAGCATTAAAAGCTGCTGAAGATGTAAACAATACATAATCACCTACAGCCCTGCCATGTCCAGCAGCAGAACAACAAACTCTTGTACTTCCAGATGATGTACCAAAAACATTAGCAAGAGTAACTGCTGTTGTTATTGGAGTAATATCATATAGCTGATCTCCATTATGTTCATATAGTTTATCTGGTGTACCAAAGATTGCTCTTTTTGTATTGTCTGTAGCTGCCCATGCAATTAAAGCTCTGGCTGAACCATCAAAAGTTGCATTTAAAGCTCTTGTTTCATAACCACGCATATTCTCTGGACGACCAGCACGGAAGCGTACATAGTTACCATCAAACCAACGCTGTCCTTCCGCATATTGCGTAGTTTCTCTATGAAAGCCTTGCTGAAATTCAAACTTTGCTAGTTTTGTCATCTGAATATATTCCTACTTAAACTAATCTAGACGTTGCTATCTTCGTAACCTGAATTAATATCTAGTAATTCAAGTGCTTTATTATGAGGCCGTCCTCTGTAGATATAAGTTTTAGGATTTGCTTTTGAACGCCATTTTCCATAACTACCATACTTAGCAAAAATTGAGTCAAGTTCGGCACCGCTTAAATCAGTACGTTTTTCTAGGACGCTTTCATAAAGACAAGACATACAACGATATGATATGTCATGTGGATCGTGACGAGGGTTACACTTACTAGGAATAAGTTTTACTAATTCAGAAGGCATTTTCTCCCACTGCTCAAAACGACCCATCAGATCAGCAGCAATCATATTATAATTAAAATCTTTGCCTTGAGCAATAGGTATTAACTCACGGCTACCTGAAAAATAGTTATTCACACCAGCAGTTTCAAAAAGAGATCTTAGTCTTTCATGGTTATCAGTTGCTGTGTTTTCTAAGCTTATACCTATAACAATACCATCTGGTTTTTTGTCATCAATCAATTTTTTGTATCCATGATATCGGGGTTTTATCATACCTATATCTAATGTATTACTAAAACCAACTCTTATACTTTCTTGTTTTGGAATATAATTAACCGGCCATTGAATTTTTTCAAACTCAAAGTTTCGGATATTATCTCTTAGCCAGACAACAACAGATTCTTCATTATTAGGAGTATCAGACCACTGTTCTTCAGCACAGATTGCAGTTATCTCATGATCAGTATCAGATAACCAACGCCATAATGCATATGTTGAATTAACACCGCCTGAAAAAGGAATAAGAATTTTCATTTAACCTACCGTTCCTAAAAATGTTCCTGTGGTTGAGATAGTTAGCCCATTCTTTCTGACAGCATGCCCGGCAGCACCGCCAGCACCAGCAGCAAAGTTTATACAATCCGCAGACCCAGAGCCGGGATTACTACCGCCAGCGCCCGCTTCTCCTAAACCACCTGCCGCTCCTGCGTTTCCTATATATGTTGGAGTGGAACAAGACCCCGGGCCTTTGCCACTGCCACCATATAAAGTCGAACGGCTTGCGCCACCGCCGCCTCCACCGCCGCCCCCACCCCATGTTCCATTATTTATAATAGACCATGTTGAACCGCTGGCGGTAAATTCAGCATAAAACGCATCACCACCTACCGCACCATCCACTCCTGCAGAACCAGTAGCTCCTGTATATCCAGAAACAGTTCCGTTATTTGTTATCGTAACAATTGAATTAGCAGGAAAATTACCTGAACTAATTGCATTAGTTGTTGTTCCAGATAATGTTATTCCGCTATTAATAATAATATTTAATACACCACCGGCACTAGCATCAAAGCCAACAGCTACAGCATCCGACAGAAGATTAACATTAGTAGCGTCTTCTGAATATGTTAGTGTAGCTTCTTGAAGAAACCAGAATGAAGAAAACATCGTCATTAAGAAAAAGCTTTCTGAGCTGCTCCAAGAAGTATGTTATCAGCACTCTGTACAAAGTATGGGACTACATCGACGGCATTAGCAGCCGTACTCAAAGTAATACCAGCACCTGCCGCTGTTTTATATTGTGATCCAAGTGTTAGTGTTCTGGAACCTGTACCATCTTGAATAAATGTAATTACACCTGCCTGACCAACTTGTTCTGTTGTGGGGTTGGCAAGCGTTAGATTTCCGGTAAGTGTCAGTATAAAATTTTGATTAGCGGCAAAATCAAGTGTCACACTTCCTGTGTTAGATGTATCAGTATCTGTGGTAGCAAGAAAAGTACCTGTAACTTGAGCACCTGTGTTTGTTGTTGCAAGTTTTACACTGTCATCATATCGAAGACTAACAGCACCATCATCCGTAAATGTTGCCATTGTTTCTCCCCCGCCAGCGCCAGCAAAAGTTATAAGACCGGACCTTATAAAAAGTGATCCTGTACCTGTATCATCAATAAGGGAATTTGAACCATCGTGATAAATCTGAAGGTCACTGGCTGTACCAAAATTAGCTTTGGCATTATCAACAAACATAGCAGAAGTAGATACTGTTAAAACACTTGTACTAATACTGTTAAAAATATTACTTGTGACTGGTAGGACAGTTGTACCATTAGTAACATAAAGAGCAGTACTTTCCTGCTCAAGCGTAGAACCAGAATTACCAGCAACTTTCAATACTACAGAATCTGTACTATCATTATATGATACAGAATTTCTAACTATATAAGATTTAGAGTTGTTAGGAACAAGGACAACAATATCATCGTGAGTGCCACCAACTGTGCCTTTAAATTCAAGAATAGCAGAACGAGATTGATCGCCAGCACCCTGAACATTAGTTAAAGTTACAGTTGCAGCACTACCAAGTGATACAGTAGTGTATCCCGCAATGGCATCATCAACAAGACTGATAACTCCATCATTAAGAATAGCTCCCCAACTGTTTGGGTTCTCTCCATCTGCTTGCTTTGTTAGACGGAGATTTGTTGTATATGTACTTGCCATTATGCTGCCTTTCCTTTACCTTCTTTTCTACACTCAGACTCTACTATATGAGATGTAGGTGTTTGTTGTGATATGCCTTTTATTAATTCTTCATA
>UEXM01000422.1_pt1 | contig 45542 bp, 48 predicted proteins | sample 1796661 | NCBI WGS metagenome assembly UEXM01 (sample SAMEA4772469, study PRJEB27181) | metagenome | reverse complement strand
CGCCGTGGCTGGCCTGGATGGTGTTGATCCCGGTGCTGATTGTCACGCTGCCGCTGGGGCGCAGCCTCAATGTGCTTGCCCGGGGGCCATTACAGGCGGCGGCTCTGGGTGTGGCAGTGAAGCCGCTTGCCTGGCTGGTCTATGGGCTGGCCAGCCTGCTGACGGCGGTGGCGGTAACCACCGCCGGCAGTGTGGGCTTTGTGGGGCTGATCGTGCCGCATATGCTGCGGCTGGTGCTGGGCAATGATCAGCGCATCATTCTGCCGGCCAGTGTCATGGCCGGCGGCGCCTTGCTGACCATCGCCGATACCCTGGCGCGAACCCTGATGGCGCCAGAGCAGTTGCCGGTAGGTGTGATCACCGCCCTGCTCGGGGTGCCCACTTTCCTCTTCCTGCTGTATCGGAGTCGGTGATGGCGATTCTCGAAGCCAGCAATATGGTGGTCGATATTCCCGGCCGTGCGGCAGGCCAGCCCTTTACCGCGCGGATTCTGCCGGGCCAGCGCTGGGGCGTTCTGGGCCCCAATGGTGCAGGCAAGTCCACACTGCTGCATACCCTGGCGGGGTTAAGGCCGCCGCGTAGTGGCCAGGTGTTGCTGGATGGTGAATGCCTGACTCAACTGCGCCGCCGGCAACTGGCGCAAAAACTGGCGGTGGTGTTTCAGGAGCGTCAGGACAGTTTTCCTGCCACGGTGCAGGAAACCGTGTTGATTGGCCGTCATCCTTTTCTTTCCCCCTGGCAGCGGGAAAGTGGCAGTGATCTGCGTCTGGCCAACCAGGCCATGGATGCCCTGTCCCTGCGTCTGCTCAGTGATCGGCTGGTCAGCACCCTGTCCGGGGGCGAGCGCCAGCGGGTGGCCATCGCCACGGCCCTGACCCAACAGCCGGCCATCTGGCTGGCAGACGAGCCCACCAATCATCTGGATCTGCATCATCAGGTAGCGGTGATGGAGCTGCTGCACCGCCAGGCGGAGCAGGGCGCGGCAGTATTCATGTGCCTGCATGATCTGAATCTGGCGGCCCGCTGGTGTGACCATTTGCTACTGCTCTATCCCGATGGCGAGCTGTGCTTCGGGCCCGCCAAGACCATGCTGGTGCCAGAGGCGCTGGAGCGACTTTATGACCAGAAGCTCAGTGTGGGGCAGATCAACGGCGCGCCGGTGTTTGTGCCGGGGTGAAAACTGTTAATAGGCTGTAGGAGCTATGCTTGCATGGCGAACTGGCGAGCGATCTGCGCAAGCAGGTTCGCCATGCAAGCATAGCTCCTACGGAGTGAGCCTTCAGAAGACATGTCTTCTTAATTGCCCAGATTAATAACGAAATTCAAAAGCGTTGAGAAAAGAACCAAAAAATGGAAAACAGTATGAAACCGGATCCTAAAAGTCCTGAGCGTCATGCCTGGCGGATGGAAAAGAAACAGCAAATCATGCGTGAGCGGATTGCCAATGCGGACAAGGACCAGGGGATCCTGCTGGTGCTCACCGGTCCCGGCAAGGGCAAGAGCAGTTCCGGGTTCGGTATGCTGGCCCGGGCTCTGGGGCATGGCATGAAGGTGGGGGTGGTGCAGTTTATCAAAGGCGCGTTCAGTACCGGCGAGGAAGCCTTTTTTCGTGATCTGCCCAACGTGGATTATCACGTCATGGGCGAGGGATATACCTGGGATACCCAGGACCGGGAAAAGGATGTGGCTGCCGCCAGTGCTGCCTGGGATATCGCCAAAAAAATGTTGCAGGACGACAGCTATCACATGGTGTTGCTGGATGAACTGAACATCGCGTTGCGTTACGAGTATCTGGATCTGGATACCGTGCTCGACGATCTGCAAAACCGCCCCGCCATGCAGCACGCCGTTGTCACTGGTCGCTATGCACCAAAGGAATTGATCGAACTCGCCGACACCGTCACCGAGATGAAGGTGGTGAAGCATGCGTTCACGGATCTTGGGGTAAAGGCGCAGAAGGGCGTTGAACTTTAGTGAATAGTTAATAGCGAAAACAAAACGATGGCTGGTCGTTCGTCGATAACGCTGATGGTTCAGGGGTGCACCTCCGACGCCGGGAAAAGTACGGTTGTTGCTGCGTTGTGTCGGTGGTTTGCGCAGCGCGGGTATTCGGTGGCGCCGTTCAAGCCGCAGAATATGGCGTTGAACAGTGCGGTAACTGTGGACGGCGGGGAGATTGGTCGTTCTACGGCATTGCAGGCGTTGGCCTGCGGGATTGAGCCGCACAGTGATATGAATCCGGTGCTGCTAAAGCCGCAGACCGATATGGGCGCCCAGGTGATACTCCGTGGCCAGGTACTGGGCAACATGCAGGCGCTGGATTATCACGCCTACAAGGACACCGCTCGTGAGGCGGTGCTGGCGGCCTGGACGGATCTGTCGAACCGCTATGAGGTGATTATTGCCGAAGGGGCGGGCAGCCCGGCGGAAATCAATCTGCGTGAAAACGATATCGCCAATATGGGCTTTGCCGAAATGGTGGATTGCCCGGTGATTCTGGTGGCGGATATTGATCGCGGCGGCGTGTTTGCCCATCTCACCGGAACACTGGCGCTTCTCTCCGACACAGAGCAGCAACGCACCCTGGGCTTTGTCATCAACCGGTTTCGTGGTGATCTGTCTCTATTGCAGGGTGGGCTGGACTGGTTGGAGGAGCGCACCGGCAAACCGGTATTTGGGGTGCTGCCTTACCTGCATGGCCTGACCCTGGATGCGGAAGACGCGGTAGCCGAGCAGGGTGATCATGACGCTGGTGCGCTCAAGGTGGTGGTGCCCTTGCTGCCGCGCATGAGCAATCACAATGATTTTGATCCTTTGCGCCTGCATCCCCAGGTCGACCTTCGCTTTGTGAAAATGGGCGAGAGCTGGCCGGCGGCAGACCTGGTGATCCTCCCCGGCAGTAAGGCGACCCGCGCTGATCTGGCCTTCCTGCGTGAGCAGGGCTGGGACTCGCAGATCGAAAAACATCTGCGTTACGGCGGCAAGCTGCTGGGTATCTGTGGGGGCTTTCAGATGTTGGGGGACCGGGTTGACGATCCTGACGGGCTGGAAAGCAATGCCGGCAGTAGTACTGGCCTGGGTTGGTTGGCCATGACCACACGGCTGATTGCCGGCAAGCAGCTGCGTAATGTACAGGGCGTTTTTCTCCCTGCTGATACTGCCATTCATGGCTATGAGATTCACAGCGGCGTTAGTGAAGGATCGGCGTTGTTGCGGCCCATGCTGCAATTGGGAGAACGTAACGAGGGCGCCATCAGCGACGATGGTCAGGTCATGGGCTGTTACCTACATGGCCTGTTCGATCGTGCCGAGGCCTGCAACGGGATACTGCAATGGGCGGGACTTCGTGGTGAGCGGGCGGTGGATTACGATGATCATCGACAGAAGGATCTGGATAGGCTGGCAGATTTGATCGAGGAGCATCTGGATACAGAGAGACTGCTATCCGTGCTGTGAGGTAGTCCTGAAAGACAGGGCCGGGAGAGCTCCTCCCGGCCCGAGATACATTATTCCATCGGGTTAACGCATTCCGCCCGTGTCGGTTCCAGCTTGCAGCGAACCTTTCTGAGCAGGCCCATCATCGACTTGTCGTAGACGCCGTCCTCAGTCAGAGCGACGCGGGCTTCACGCATCATCTCGTCGTAGCGCAACTTGTCCGCGTCCGGGATCCGGATCCACCACTTATCATCAACTTCGTTGCTGGCGTTCTCAATCAGGCGCATGGCACGGTCAAATTGGCCATACATGAATTCCCGGGACTGCTGGGCATAATCTGCCGGGAACTTGTCCTTCTTGAGAATGATCTGGGCACTGAGCTGGCCGAGGGTGTAATCCAGGATGCCGCCATCCGGCGCCATGCCCTTGTATAGCTCGAGCGCAGAGAAGCCCATGATCGGTGCAAAACAGATATCCACAGAACCATTATTGAAGCGGGTGGAAAAGTTGGTGATGTCTGACATCACCGGTGACATGCCTACCCGGGATGCCATGCTTGCCTGGGCACTGTCATATTCAAGCACCGCAATGGATTTGCCTGACAGCTCTTCAACGGTATCCAATTCCTGATCTTTCAGAAAAAGAAAGGCAGCACCCATGGGAACAACACCGCCTACTTCATAGGGGCCGGAAATCATCTGTTTGTTGATGGATGGCGTGTTGCTGGCAATGACGGAAATGACTGTTTTCATCGCGTCGTAGCTGGGGATGGCGCCAATGGAATCCATGCTGCCGGTGAAGCTGTTGAACTGGCGGCCGCGAATACCGGTAAGAACCGCTGCATCGCATTGCCCGGCTTTCAGGTCTTCAGCAGCGATCTTTTCATCGGTGAAGGGTTTCAGTTCCACATCCACGCCCCATGCAACGGCGGCGGTCTTGTAGTCCTTCATGATGTTATAGATGTCGCCGTTGGCGCCGATGATGTCGAAAACACAGAATTTTCGTTTTTCCAGCGCATGAGCGGAAAGGGAAATACTCGAAAGCAAAGCGGAAAGAATTAGTATCGTTATGTAGCGCATGACGCTCTCCCGTGAAACACAGAAATATCAAAGAGCATCGATCCTATTTGGGCGCTGAGTATACATTCAATATGGCTTTACAAAATTGTGCACAATCCACAACAAGAAGCTGAAGTAAGCCGGGCCAGGGAGTCATTTTGTTAAAAAAGAAGGGAGAAAACGGCAAGATTTTCACCTTGCTTTCACTGTCAGGTTAGTCTTGGGGGAGCAAGGGACAATAAAAAAGGCGCCAGAGGCGCCTTTTTTGCGGGAGGTGCAGACCTTAGTGGTCGTGACCTTCCGGGCCGTGTACGTGGCCGTGTTCTTTCTCTTCGTCGGAGGCTTCACGCACCTCGGTGACTTCCACGGCGAAGTTCAGGGTTTCACCTGCCAGCGGGTGGTTGCCATCAACGGTCACTTCCTCACCTTCCACAGCAGTGATGGTGAAGATGCGAGGACCTGCTTCAGTCTGAGCCTGGAACTGCATGCCCGGCTGCAGATTCTCTTCGTTGCCTTCGAAGGCGGTTTTCGGCACTTGCTGGATCAGCTGCTCGTGACGCTCGCCATAGCCTTCTTCCGGGGTGACGGTTACGTCCAGCTTGTCACCGGCAGCCTTGCCCACCAGGGCGTTTTCCAGGCCGGGGATGATGTTGCCCGCGCCGTGCAGGTAGGCCAGGGGCTCGCCACGCTCGATAGAAGAATCAATGGTCTCGCCGGTTTTGTTAGTGAGCGTGTAGTGGATAGACACTACGGAGTTTTCTGAAATTTGCATGGAAACCCTTTAGGGGTAGATGAATTCGGAATGAAGGGGGTATGGCGGACATGGCGTTTCATGGTCCGGCAGCGCCCCGCATTCAGGTCGGCGAACATTCTAACAAGACCGGCAAGGGCCTGACCAACCGGAGCCAGTCCCGGCCGACGGGCGTGGGGTAGCCATCAGGGGCTGGGGAGCCACGAAGGGCTCCACAGGAGGGCGGAACCGGGAGGTTATTGCCCGAGTAAGCGCTGGTTCCCCGGCTTGGCCCCGCATTTGCTACAGTACCGCCATGGCCACTGACACTTTCACTGACAATCCGCTACTGCAGGACCGTTTCGGCCGCACTATCGACTATGTGCGGCTGTCGGTGACGGATCGCTGTGATTTCCGCTGTGTGTACTGCATGGCGGAGGATATGACCTTTGTGCCCCGGGCCCAGGTACTGACTCTGGAGGAGATGGGGCGGCTGGGGCGGGTTCTGGTGTCGCTGGGGGTAAGGCGAATCCGACTTACCGGTGGCGAGCCGTTGGTGCGCCGTAACGTGGCGCATCTGGTGCGTGGTCTTGGTGCACTTCCGGGTCTGGATGAACTGAATATGACCACCAACGGCGCCGGACTGGGCCGTTTTGCCGGTGAATTGAAGGCCGGTGGGCTGGATCGGCTCAATATCAGCCTGGATTCCCTGGATCCGCAGCGGTTTCGGGCCCTCACGCGCACCGGCGATTTGAGCAAGGTTCTGGCGGGGATCGAGGCGGCCCGCCGGGCCGGTTTCCGCCGTATCAAGCTGAACAGCGTGATCCTGCGCGGACGCAATCAGGATGAGGTGCCGGCACTGGTGGATTTCGCCCTGGCGCGGGGGCTGGATATCTCCTTTATCGAGGAAATGCCCCTGGGGGCCATCAGTGAACATGATCGGGCGCTGGAGTTTGTCTCCTCCGAAGCGTTACGGGATCAGCTCTCTGAGCGCCTGACCCTGGTGCCCATGGCGGACAAAACCGGCGGGCCCTCCCGCTACTGGCAGGTGCCGGGCAGTGACAGCCGCATCGGGTTTATCTCTCCCCACTCACAAAACTTTTGCCATTTGTGTAATCGGGTGCGAATTACCGCCGAGGGCCGTATGCTTCTGTGCCTGGGGCACGAGCACAGTGTGGACCTGCGGGCAGTGCTGCGGGCGCACCCCACGGAGGATGCCCCCCTGCGTCAGGCAATCATCGATGCCATGGCCATCAAACCGGAGCGGCACGACTTCAATCTGGCCCCGGGCGAGCAACTGGTACGGTTCATGAATATGACCGGTGGTTAGTCACCGCCTTTGTCCCCCCTTCAAGGGAGGGGCGCTCCAGAAAAGTTTTAGTGTGTAGCGTGCAAGCATGCTGCGTGTAGCGTGAATGCGTAACCAAGCGAGAGACCATGAAATCCCTTCCTGAACTCTTTACCAACAACGAACAGTGGCGTCACGACATCGAGAAGGAGCATCCCGGCTTCTTCAAGGCGCTGGGCGAGCAGCAGAGCCCACAGTATTTGTGGATTGGCTGTGCGGATTCCCGCGTGCCCGCCAATGAGGTGGTCGGGCTGATGCCCGGTGAGCTGTTCGTGCATCGCAATGTGGCCAACCTGGTGAACCACACCGACCTGAACTTGCTGTCGGTGCTGCAGTTTGCCGTGGATGTGCTGAAGGTGAAGCACATCATGGTGGTGGGCCACTATGGTTGCGGTGGGGTAAAGGCCTCCATGGAAGATGTACCCCATGGCCTGATCGACAACTGGCTGCGGCAGGTGCGTGAGCTGTATCTGCGTAACCGCAAGCACCTGGTCAAGCTGCCGGATGACAAGGCCCAACTGGATCGCATGTGCGAGCTGAATGTGGCGCGTCAGGTGATCAATGTGTCCAACACTACCGTGGTCCAGGAAGCCTGGCGCCGCGATCAGCCACTGACGATCCATGGCTGGATTTACGGCATCGGCGATGGCCGCCTGCGTGACCTGGATATCCAGATCCAGAACAACAAGGAACTACGGACGCTGGAAAACGAGGAATATGACAACTGCTCAGGCTGACTGTTGCAGGCATTGAGTTACGATTAGCGAGTGGCGAAAACTCTAAACCCGCTCTTCGTAACTCGCTCCTCGCTACTCTAATCCCGCTGTTTTATCTGCTCCACGAGCGTTTTTAATGGGCATGGTTATGATGCTCATGCCCTGTCTTCCCTGCGCTTTCCGTTTCCGATCCGCTGAGCTTTTGCCATTCGGCTTCCGTCATTTCCGGCATGGCTTTCAGCAGAGCCACTATATCCCACAGGGATTCATCGTCATGGCTGGTGCCCCAGGCCGGCATGCCGCTCATCTTGATGCCATGTTTGATGGTCCAGAAGGCGCCGGCCGGGTCATGGATGCCATGCTCGCTCAATACGGGCGGCGTCGGGTAAAGGCCCGTGCGTAGCTCGGTATCCTCCATGCCCGGGGCCAGATGACAGCCGGCACACATGGGCTGATAGTGCGCCGCCCCTTTGCGAATGCGCTCAGGGTTATCCAGGTTATCCGGCACGGCAATCCGGCTGGCCCGCTGATCAATGGAGCGGTGCCTGGCGGCGCCGATGACGGCTTCGGTGAGCCGCCAGTGGGGGGCATCCGCGGCAAAGTTGTAGGCGCCGGATGCAACCAGAGCAGCGACGCCAGCGGTGGCCAAAAGGGCCAGACTAAACAGGGTGAGTAATACGGTCTTCATCGTTATCTCCTGTGGAGAAGGCGAAGAGAAAAATGCGGTGCCGCGATGGCACCGCGTGGGTCAGAACCAGAAATGGATCCCGGCCACCAGCGATGCTTCCTCCGGATCACCACCTGCCGCCCGCGTTCTGTCGGCGGTATCACCGTACTGTTTTTCCCAGTGCACGCCGATGTAGGGGGCCAGCTCCCGACGGATTTCGTAGCGCAGCCGCAGGCCGGATTCAATGGCGACCAGACCGTCGCCGATCCCCAGGTCGTCATCGTCCTTGCCGTAAAAGCTGGCTTCCACCTCCGGCACCAGCGCCAGACGCTGGCTCAGCATCAGCTCGTATTCCGCTTCCAGACGCAATTCGCTGAGGTTGTCTTCACCCAGGAATAATTGGCCGTCGAGCTCGAACCAGTAGGGCGCCAGGCCCTGAATGCCCAGGCTGGCCCAGTCCCGGTTGGGATTGTCCGGTTGCCAGTCGCGGCGCCAGCCCAGTTGCCAGTCCCAGTAGGGGGCGAAGGCATGGCTCCAGGCGAGTCGTGTTTCGGCGCTTTCCGTGCTGGCGTCTTCGTCGTGGTGTTCCGGGTCCATCAGCCGTTCGCCTTCCGTGGACAGGTAAAGCTTGTTCAGGTCGCCGCCATACCAGGCGTTGGCATCCCAGCCCAGCACCGTGCCTTCGTCACTGTCACGCAGCTCAAGCTGGTCCACCAGCACTTTGCTGAAGCGGGGCGGGTGTTCGCTCATGGACCAGGCCGGCGTGGCGACGGTCATGGCTGTCAGGGCGCTGAGCAGAAAGGTCGATGTTTTCATCATGCGTCCTCCCCGTGAGTGCCATGGTGTGAGTGGTCGCCGTCCGTTGGAGCGTCGACCACGCGGACTTCCCGGAACATGCCCGCGTCCATGTGGTAGAGCAGATGGCAGTGATAGGCCCAGCGGCCCAGGGTGTCGGCGCGCACCAGGTAGCTGAGTTTTTCACCGGGTTTCACGGTGACGGTGTGTTTGCGCAGCAGCTTGCCATTGCCCACTTCCAGATCACTCCACAGCCCATGCAGGTGGATGGGGTGGGTCATCATGGTGTCGTTGACCAGGGTGATGCGAACCCGTTCGTTGTGATACAGCTCCAGCGGTACGGCATCGGCAAATGGAATACCGTTGAAGCTCCACATGTAGCGGGACATGTTGCCGGTCAGGTGCAGCACAATTTCCCGGTCCGGGTGCAGGCTGTCTGGTGGGCCGTCCTCAGTTTCCATGTCCGCATAGGTGAGTACTTTCCAGCCCCGGTCGCGCAGGCCGATACCCGGGTCGGCGAGCATCGCCCCGGGGGCCATGGCGCGCATGTCCACGCCGGGGCCGTATTCAGTGGCAGCATGCTCGGTGGCACTGTTTCTGGGCGGCAGGTCCGGGTTGTCTGGATCTTCCGCAAAGGGAACGGCGTCGGCGTGATTCATGCCGTCCATGTTGTGATTCATCTGCCCATGGTCCATCTGGCCGTGATCCATGCTGCTCATCGTTATGCTGTCATGGTCCATGCCTGCATGGCCGTCGCCGTGTTGCATGGCACCCATGCCCATCTCGGTATGGCCCAACAGCGGCGGCGGGTCCATCTCCGGCACCGGCGCGGCCATGGCCGGGTCGGGTGTCAGGGTGCCACGGGCAAAGCCGCTGCGGTCGATACTCTGGGCAAACAGGGTGTAGGCCTGATTCGCTTTGGGTTCCACGATCACATCCAGAGTTTCAGCCACGCCCAGGCGCACCTCGTGGAAGGGCACCGGTTTGACCGGCTGGCCATCCATGGCGATCACGGTCATGTCCAGGCCGGGAATGCGGATATCGAAGAAGGTCATGGCGCTGGCGTTGATAAAGCGCAGGCGGAGGCGTTCCCCCGGATTGAACTGGCAGGTCCAGTTGCCGTTGGGGCTCTGGCCATTCATCAGGTAGGTGTAGGTGTAACCGGTCACGTCGGCCAGGTCCCGGTCGCTCATGCGCATGGTGTTCCACATATGGCGATCCTTGAGGGTCTGGATCACGCCCTTGTGGCGGAAATCGCGCAGGGTGTCGAACACGGTGCGTTCGTTGAAATTGTAGTAGTGGCTGAGCTTTTTCAGGGTGGCGAAGATGTGGTTCGGGTCCTCGTCACTCCAGTCTGACAACACGATGACCTGGTCCCTGTCCGCGGCATGGGGCTCCGGGTTTTTCGGATCAATGATGATGGAACCGTAGAGTCCGGTCTGTTCCTGAAAGCCGGAATGGCTGTGATACCAGTAGGTGCCGTTCTGCTTGATCGGAAAGCGGTAGGTAAAGGTTTCTCCCGGTTTGATGCCATCAAATGACAGCCCCGGTACGCCGTCCATTTCAAACGGCAGCAGCAGGCCATGCCAGTGGATGGAGCTGGTTTCCGGCAGCAGGTTGGTGACCTTGAGTGTGACGGTGTCGCCTTCGCGCCAGCGCAGGGTGGGGCCGGGGACGATGCCATTGATGGTGGTTGCCGGGCGGGTCTTGCCGGTGATGTTGACGTCGGCGCCACCCAGAGTCAGGTGGAAGGTGTCACCGGTAAGCGTGGGGGCGCCGGTGTGGCCCTGACGGGCCAGCAGCTGGGCGGATGTCAGACCCAGCCCCAGACCAGTGGCTCCGAGCGCCAGGCCCTGCACGAAACGGCGTCGTGGCAGGGAAAACGGGGGTGCGGTTTTCATGATGGATCTCCTGATTGTTTGAGTGGAACAGCGAACTCAAACAGTCAGGGACGGTGGCCGTAACGGCAGGTGGTGGATGCCATCGTGAAGGCGGGTCTCCAGGCTGGGGTGCCAGGGGTGCTCGGGGATATCCGTCTGCCCGCTGAACAGGGCGACGGTGGTGGCACTGATCTGGCACAGGGTCAGGCACTGGCAACCGTCATCCTGGGGGCAGTGCTGGCTGTCGCCATGGTCGGGCTGTGCCATCTCGGCATGGTGATGGCAGTGGGTCTGTGGAGCGCTATCCAGATGGCCCACGGAAACCTGCGCCGACAAATTGCTCGTCACCACCAGCATCAGGGTGGCGAGCAGGCCGGCCAGCAAGGACCGGTAATCGAGGCGCAGATATCGTTTCATGGAACCATTATTAACCTGCGGGTTACCCCAAGGTCAAAGGGGAATTGACGCATGCCTGACGTCACGCCACCTGCCACACCACGCTGGCGGCGATAACGACCAGCAACACGGCGGTGCCTTTTTCCACCCAGTGATGGTGGGCGTGCAGCCAGGGTAGAAAACGGCTGCGACCCAGTAATAGGGCCACCAGCACATACCAGCCGCCATCGATGAACATGGAGGTCAGCACCATCTGGATGCGGGCGGCCTGGGCCATGTCCGTTTGCAGGAACTGGCTGAACAGGGCCAGGAAAAACAGGGCCACTTTCGGATTCAGGAACGCCACCAGAAAGCCGTCGCGGGCGGCGCCGTGCAGGACGTTGAATTGGCTGGAGGCATCCATGGGCGCCAGCGGTTGCTTGCCCGCCTGCCAGCTTTTCCATGCCATCCACAGCAGGAAGAGGGCGCCACTCAGGCTGAAGAATAATTCCAGTGACGGGTAGCGGTGAAACAATACCGCCAGCCCGGTGACGGTGGCGGTGGCCCAGATACCGATTCCCAGGGCATGGGTAACCCCGGCGATGGCCCCGGCTCGGGGGCCGCCATGGAGGGTGTGGCGGGTGATCACCGCCAGGCTGATGCCGGGCGCCATGGCACCCAGGGCGCAGACGCTGGCCAACAGTAGCCAGTCGTGAAGAGGGAGCATTCAGTATCTCGTTACACGCAAAAGGGAGAGACTGTAACGGGTTGGTGTGACAGGTTGAAGAGCCGACAAGTGGGCTACGAAGCCCCTGTAGGAGCACCCCTTGAGGTGCTAACCGGTTAACAGGTTTGACGTTACCAGATAAATTTACCTCGCCTGAGCTCGGGTTCGCACCTCGAGAGTTGCTCCTACAGGGGGATCAGTTGCCGGGATGGTGGCTGAAGACCTGGGTGCCGTCTTCATCGAACAACAGCACATCATAGGCATCTTTGCGGTCGCCCATTTCCATGCCGGGGGAGCCGACGGGCATGCCGGGGACGGTAAGCCCTTTGGCATCGGGTCGCTCGGCGAGCAGACGGTCCACGTCGCTGGCGGGCACATGACCTTCGATGACGTAGTCGCCAATAAAGGCGGTATGACAGGAGCCCTGCCCCGGGAGGATGCCGGCCTTTTCCTTGATGGATTGCAGGTTCTGCTGTTCGTGGACGACCACTTGGTAGCCATTGTCTTTCATGTGATCCACCCAGGCGCCACAGCAGCCACAGGTGGGTGATTTGTACACTTCCATCACTTTGTCGGTGCTGGCGGTTTTGGCTTCTTCAGTGGCCGCAGGGGCCGCTTCGGTGGCCTGGGGCTGGGGCGGCCCATCATCGCCACAGGCGGCTACCAGAAAAGCCAGCAGAAATGCCGCAAATACTTTCATCGTGTTTCCTCTTCCATGCGTATGGCGTGTTGCGTGGGGCCTGCCAGCGTCAGCTTACAATCAATCTGCCCTGATACATCTGCATCTGGCAGGTGAAACGGTATTCGCCGGCGGGCGGATTGTTCAGGGTCACGGTGGTAATGGTACCCGTTTCCAGAAACTCGCTCACGTCGAGCCCGTGGAACACCACCTGCTCGGCGCAGGGGGAGGGGTCCCGTCGGTCGAAGTGCAGGGTCAGCGTCTCCCCGGCTTTGGCGCGCAGGGTGGCCGGGCTGTAGACGCCGTCGGCGACCACGATGGTGGTGCCCTGATCGCTGACGTTCTGGCTCTGTGTTGTGGATTTGGACAGCCAGAACCACCAGACGATCCCCACCATCAGTAGCAGGCCGGCAAGATTGATCAGCAGTGTCATGGTACGACCTCCGGGTTGCGGGCGGTGATGGCCAGGCCGGTCTTGTGCATGACCTGGCCCATAACGTTGATACTTTGTTCCGGAACCACCTGTTGCTGTACGTCGACAAATCCCGCAGTGGCCAACGCCTGTTGCAGATCCGGCCCTTCATAGGTGACAAAGCCGTGTTGAAAAACCGGCATGGTGGCCATGCTGTTTCTGTCGCGCAGGCCCAGACAAAGCTTGCCGCCAGGGCGTAGCAGTTTGCGAATGGCATTTAACGCCGGCCGCAGCGGGTTCCAGAAGTAGACTACATTGATGGCGACCAGATGGTCCGCGCTGCCCTCGGGCAGGGGAGGATTGTGCAGATCGCCTTGCAGGAAACGCACCTGTTGCCGGTGGCCATGGAGGGCCCCGGCAGCGCTGACCATATCCGCGGACAGATCCAGACCGGTGTAGTGCAGATCGTCCGCCATGGCCAGCAGGTCCGGTAGATGGCCTGCCGTGCCGGGGCCCACTTCCACGATATGGTCGCCGGCGGACGGCGCTAACGCCTGGTAGCTGGCCGCGATGATCGGCTGGTTATGCTGATTCATGTTGTCGGCGACCTGAGCGCCGTCATCGCCGCTGGGGCAGCGCAGCTGGGCGGCCAGTTGTTCTGGCGTCATGACTTACCTCGCTGGGGTTTGAACAGTCGCAACCGGTTGGCATTGCTGACCACGGTCACCGAGCTGAGCGACATGGCGGCGCCGGCAATCACCGGGCTGAGCAGACTGCCGGTGAGGGGGTAGAGCACCCCGGCAGCCACTGGCACGCCAAGGCTGTTGTAGATAAAGGCACCGAACAGGTTTTGCTTGATGTTGCGTACCGTGGCCGAGGAGATCGCCATGGCATCGGCGACACCGTGCAGGGAGCCGCCCATCAGGGTGATGGCGGCGGATTCGATCGCCACGTCGGTGCCGGTGCCGATAGCAAAGCCCACATCCGCCTGGGCCAGCGCCGGGGCATCATTGATGCCGTCGCCAACCATGGCCACGATGCGGCCCTCATCCTGCAGCGCTTTCACTTTCTTCGCCTTGTCCTCGGGCAGTACTTCCGCCATCACCTGGTCCACGCCCACCTGTTTGGCGATGGCATCGGCACTGGCCTGAATATCACCGGTAATCATCACCACAGTGAGGCCCAGGTCCTTCAGGCGGGCAATGGCGTCCCAGGAGTCTTCCTTGATGCGATCGGCCACGCCGAGGATACCCAGCAGGGTATTTCCCTCAGCCAGGAACAGGGGGGTGGCGCCGCGCTCGGTAAGCGAGGCGCTGTCCAGGTTGACGGTAATCCCTTCGCTTTCCAGCCAGCGGCGGTTGCCGAGCCGGTATGGTTTGCCGTTCAGGGTGGCGCTGACGCCCTTGCCGTTGAGGGCCTGGAAATTGTCGGCCCGGTCCGGGCTGATGTCACGTTGTTGCGCTGCTTCCACAATGGCGCGGGCCAGCGGATGCTCGGAGCCGCTTTCCAGGCTGGCGGCCAGTTGCAGCAGGTGGTCTTCCTGCTGACCCTCGGCGCAGAGAATATCGGTGAGCGCCGGTTTGCCTTCGGTGATGGTGCCGGTCTTGTCGAGGACAATGGTGTCCAGTTTGCTGCTGGTCTGCAGGGCGTCACCTTCACGAATCAGAATGCCGTGCTCGGCGGCCTTGCCGACGCCGACCATCACCGACATGGGCGTGGCCAGCCCCAGGGCGCAGGGGCAGGCAATGATCAGCACTGTGGTGGCACTGATCAGCATGTGGGTGATGCGCGGCTCCGGTCCCAGGTTAAACCAGGCCAGGGCAGCGACCACGGCGATCAGCATGATGGTGGGAACGAAGACGGCGGAGACGTCGTCGGCCAGGCGACCGATGGGCGGCTTGCTGCCCTGGGCCTTTTTCACCAGCGCCACGATGCGTGACAGGGCGGTGTCCTTGCCCACGGCGGTGGCCCGGTAGAGCAGGGTGCCTCCTTCGTTCAGGGTGCCGGCGCTGACCGTGTCGCCGATGGTCTTGCTCACCGGCATGGGTTCGCCGGTGAGCATGGACTCATCCAGGCGGCTTTCGCCTTCTTCGACGATGCCGTCCACGGCAATTTTTTCCCCGGGGCGTACGCGCAGGATGTCATCGGTCTGCACCTGCTCCACCGGGATGTCCTGCTCCTTTTTTTCCTGATTCGGGCCGTCGCGAACCACCCGGGCGGTTTTGGCGCCCAGGTCCAGTAGCCGTTTTACCGCTTCGCTGGTTTTGCCCCGGGCCCGCACTTCCAGGGCCTGGCCCAGGTTGATCAGGCCGATGATCATGGCACTGGCTTCGAAGTACACATGGCGGGCGGCTTCCGGGAGCGCCGCGGGAATCAGTACCACGGCCATGGAGTAGAGCCAGGCGGCACCGGTGCCCAGAGCAATCAGGGTATCCATGTTGGCGTTGTGATTGCGAAACGCCTTCCAGGCACCGACAAAGAAATGGCGCCCGGCGGTGGCCAGCACCGCCAGGGTCAGCAGGCCGATAGCCAGCCAGATCCACTGGCTGGCGGCGCCGGGTTGAACCATCATGTTGCCGCCCAGCAGTCCCCAGGCCATCAGCGGTACGCCCAGCCCCAGGCCCAGCCAGGTATGACGCAGCAGGCGGCGATAGTGTTGCTGCTCCTGTTGTTCGCGGGCGCCATCATCATCGTTGTCGTCCACTGGGCTGGCGCCATAGCCCGCCTTCTCTACTGCGTCGATCAGGGATTGGGTATCCGCCGTGCCGCTGACTCTGGCGGTGCGGTCGGCAAAGTTCATCTGTGCCTGGTTGACCCCCGCGGTGTTGCGCAGGGCGTTTTCGATGGTGCGTACGCAGGCGGCGCAGGTGGCACCGGTAATGGCAAGCTGCTGTTCCTGATCGGTGCTGGCGGGCGATGCTGATGCAGTGTGAGGCGGCGTGTCTTCGCCGGCATAACCCGCCTTGGCCAGGGCAGCCTGCACATCGGCACTGTCGGCGGCGCCTGTGACGGTCACCTGCTGGGCGTCCAGATCCACCTGCACATCGTCGATGCCTGCGATGGCGGACAGCGCCTCGCGAATCTTGCGGACGCAGCTCTGGCAGCTGGCGCCCTGAATATCGAACCTCTGTGTCTGCATCAGGATCTCCTTTGGCCGGTGAGGGCGGAACCATGCGTGTTGTCACAGATTGTCAAACTTCAGGGTAACCCTAAGGTCAACCCTGTGCTATAACCTGCCGGCGGCATTGAAAACTTTTATAAAACTGTCAAAAAGGCGGAACTGCTCGCGCGCCAGCGACTCCATATCACCACTAGAGTACGAGCACATTGATGCCGTTTATCAATACTGAGAGGACCTTTTCTATGTTTAAGAAGACTTTGCTTGTGTCAGGTATTGCCCTGGCTGTTTCTGCACCGGCCATGGCGGAGCAGCAGACTTCCATGGTTCGCGATAACGGTTTTTCCTACACCTATGGGCAGTTGGCCTATGACCGTTGGGATCTGGATAACGATGTGGATCTTGATGCCCTGACGGCGGAAGGCAGCTTCGCGCTGGACGAGCATATTTTCCTGCGCGGCAGCCTAGGCTTCTATGATGGGGATGCAGGTCGTGCGGACGTGGATGGACACCGACTTTCCGGTGGTGTGGGCTTCCATACACCGCTGCAGCGCGGCCTGGATTTTGTGACATCTGCCGACATTATTTACGACGAGATTGAAGTGGGTCGTGGTGATGATGACGAGATCGGCTTTGAAGTGCGCGGTGGTGTGCGTCACGCTACTACCGAACAGCTGGAACTGTCCGGTGGCTTGACCTACATGGATCTGTACGACGACGATCTGGGTGTTTACGGCCAGGGTCTGTTCAAACTGACCCCGGTGGTGGATCTGGGCGCCCGCGTTATTGTCGGTGGCGACCGTGATACCTACGGTGTGTTCGGCCGCTACAATTTCTAAGTAGCGTTCAGCACAAAAAAGCCCGCCGGGTGAAAATCCGGCGGGCTTTTTTTGTGACTGGGGCCCGCGTGTTGCCCTGTGTTGATTGCATTTGTAGGAGCGGCGCTTGAGCCGCGAACCTGCTTGCGAAAACGCTGGGGAATCTGTTCCCCCCTCGCTTCGCTCGGTTCGCGGCTCAAGCGCCGCTCCTACAAAGGTTTTACTCTTTCAGGGCTGATTCAGCCAGGTTGCCAGCGCGTCGGGGCCTTCTTTTTTCGATGCGGCTAGGGCCTCCTCAATGCCCGGCGCTTTTTCTGCCCAGGCTTCCAGTGCGGTCTGATCCATATTGCGCACACCCTTCAACAACCGTTTTGCATTCACTTCGCGCACGGTTGCCGGGATAAAAAGGCCTTCCGCTTCCAGGTCGGTGCTGGCTTTGTGGGCGTCGCGAGCCAGGGTGTGTTCCAGGCCGCATTTCAGGGCCTGTGAATCAAGGGGCGCCTCCACGGACAGCAGCTTGGCATCGGTCAGCAGCTGCTCGGTGGCAAGCTGAAGATACTCTCGCCGACGCAGGGCGATTTCGTCATCGCCGGCCAGCAGGGGCAGTGCCTTGGGGGTTTCTTCGGTGCCATTGAGTGCCACAAACAGGGCGGCAAAGCCCAGGCTGGCTTCGCTGGCATCGGTGGCGCCGTGCTGGGTGCGCAGGGATTTACGCGTCATTTCCAGATAGGGATCACTGATCAACCCGGACTCGGGCCATTCCGGCAGGGCATCCAGGTAGCCGGGGTAGAGCGGCCAGGTATCCATGCGGTTGAGCAATTCCTGTTGATTGAGCTGGCAGGCCCGGCTGGCAGCGAGCAGGTAGTGATCTATAAAGGCGGCATACCAGCTTTCCAGCTGCTCACGCAGCGCGTCCAGTTGCGCCTGCTCACGGCTCTGTTCGAAATCGTTCAGAGCCTGTTGCCAGGCGGCGGCACCCTCCTTGAAGGCCTGGTCCGCGTTGTTCTGCCAGTCGGTGGCGGGAATATCTGCCACGGAGGCCGACATATCAGTGACTTCGCCCGGCGCCGATTCCGGTTCCGGTGTGTTGTTGTCGCAGCCGCTTAACGCCAGTGCCAGCAGCGCGGCCAAAAAATAACGCATGGTTCCCCTTCCCCTTTTTATGAGTCTCAGCGCAGGCTGATGACTGGCCAGCCTTGTTCCCGTGCTTCCCGGTCCAGGGTGGCATCCGGGTCCACCGCCACCGGGTTGTCCACTTTTCTGAGTAACGGCAGATCGTTGTGGGAGTCGCTGTAGAACCAGCTGCCGGCCAGTGTTTCGTCGTTGGCGCGCAGCCATTCTGCCAGCCGTTCCACCTTGCCGTCCCGGTAGCTGGGTGTGCCGGCCACGTTACCGGTATAGCGCTCGCGCTTGCACTCGGCCACGGTGGCGATCAGGTGATCCACGCCCAGGCGGTCTGCCAGCGGGGCAGTGACGAAATCGTTGGTGGCGGTGATGATCATCAGGGTATGGCCCTGGTCCCGGTGCTTTTGCAGAAGACTCTCGGCCTTGGGCAGCCACATGGCATCCAGTGTTTCCGCCAGGAACTGCTCACGCCAGAAATGCAGCTGTGCCATGTCATGCTCGGCCAGCACTTTCAGGGAAAAACGCAGGTAAGCCATGATATCCAGACGGCCGTTCTGGTAATCCACGTAGAACTGGTCGTTGGTGTCCTTGTAATGCTGCTGGTCGACAATGCCTTTTTCCACCAGCCAGTCTCCCCACAAGTGGTCGGAATCGCCGGCGATCAGGGTGTTGTCCAGGTCGAAAATTGCGAGCGTCATGGCCTCTCCTTACGTGAACGGCACATTTTATGCGAAGCGAATGACAAGTTATAGGGAGCTGCGGGGCGGTATAGAGCCTTGCTGACTGCGTTTCTGGACCAGATGTTGCACGGTTGTGCATTGATTGCGGGTTGCCCGGCAAGGTTTAATGGGCCAACAAGGAGCCAGAGTCGGCAATGGTGTGCCGGCTCGCAGAGACACCATGACAGGCATTATTGATGACAAGGGATTCCGGCTGAACGTCGGGATCATCATTGCCGGCGAGGATGGCCGGGTATTCTGGGGTCGACGGGTAGGTAACCGTGATGCCTGGCAATTTCCCCAGGGGGGCATGATGCCCGGCGAAACCCCGGAGGAGACGCTTTTTCGTGAGCTGGAAGAAGAGGTCGGTCTGCGTCGTGAACACGTGGAGATTGTTGCCAGTACCGAAGGGTGGCTGACCTATCGTCTGCCGCGCCGTTTTCTGCGTCGGCCTCGCAATCGCCCCCATTGTATCGGTCAGCGGCAGAAGTGGTTTCTGCTGCGGCTGACGGCGGAAGAGGCTGCCATTGATCTGTTCGCCAGCGACAGCCCCGAATTCAAGGCCTGGCGTTGGGTCAATTACTGGTATCCGATTCGCAAGGTAGTGCATTTCAAGCGCGGTGTTTATGCCCGTGCCCTGCGCGAACTGGCGCCGGCCCTGAAGGGGGAACGGGAAGAGCAGGAAAAGAACCGGATTTCACCGGGAGACAACCCCAATGCTTGATACCCTGCGACGCATTGTCCAGGAAGTGAACAACGCGGCGGATATCCCCTCCGCGTTGAACCTGATGGCCAAGCGGGTTCGTGATGCGATGGGCACCGAGGTGTGCTCCATTTATCTGCGTCACGAAGAAGAGCAGCGCTATGTGTTGATGGCATCCGAAGGCCTCAAGCAGGAAGCGGTGGGTCATGTCAGTCTGGGGCTGTCGGAAGGCCTGGTGGGTCAGGTAGGCCTGCGCGAAGAACCGGTGAACCTGGAAGACGCCTTCACCCACCCGAAATTCCATTATCTGGCAGAAACCGGCGAAGATCCGTTCCACGCCTTTCTGGGCGTGCCGGTGATGCACCATGGCAAGGTGCTCGGGGTGATGGTGGTGCAGCAGCGTGATGTGCGCCGTTTTGATCAGAGTGAAGAAGCCTTTCTGGTGACCATCTCCGCCCAGTTATCGGCGGTGATTGCCCATGCCCATGCCTCGGGTGTGTTGTTCGAGCAGCTGGACGCGAGTGGTGTGGACCTGCCCAGTTTTTATGATGGTCTGCCCGGCTGCCCTGGTGCGGCCATCGGCTTCGGCGTGCTGTTGTTCCCGGCGGCGGATTTGTCTGCCGTGCCGGATCGTCAGGTGGAAGATGTCAGCGCGGAAATCGCCCGCCTGGATGATGCGCTGGTGCGCGTACGTCAGGAAGTGCGAGACTTGGCCGAGCGAGCGTCCAAGAGCCTGGGGACCGAAGAGCAGGCGTTGTTTGATGTGTATCTGCGCATGCTGGATCGGCATGCGTTACCCGCCGAAGTGATTGTGCATATTCGCGAGGGCCAGTGGGCCCAGGGGGCCCTGCGCACCGTGGTGGATGCCCACGTGCGCAACTTCGAGATGATGGATGACCCCTATCTGCGCGAACGGGCGGCGGATGTGCGCGACCTGGGGCGACGGGTACTGGCGCAACTGCAGAGCCAGAACCGCCGGCATATCGTGTTCCCGGATGACTGTATCCTGTTGGGCGAAGACATTTCCGCGCCCATGCTGATGGAAGTCCCCCGCGAGCGGATTCGCGGCATCGTGACGACCCGTGGCTCGCGCAACTCACACATGGCCATCGTCGCCCGCGCCATGGGCATCCCCACCGTGGTGGGAGCCCAGAACCTGCCGCTCAAGAAGATGGATGACAAGGAAATCATCGTTGATGGTTTCCGTGGCCGGGTGGTGGCCAATGCCTCACCGGAGCTCAAGGAGCAGTTCGAAGAGATTATTGCCGAGGAAGCCAATCTCCAGGCGGGCCTGGAAAAGCTGCGTGATAAGCCGGCGGAAACCCTGGACGGTGTCCGCATTCCCCTGCAGGTGAACACCGGCCTGATGACCGACATCAACCGTTCCATTGAGCGTGGTGCCGAAGGGGTGGGGCTGTATCGCACGGAAATCCCCTTCATGGTGCGCGACCGTTTCCCCTCTGAAGAGGAGCAGCGGGTGATCTACCGGGAGCAGCTTACCGCCTTTGCGCCGCACCCGGTGACCATGCGCACCCTGGATATCGGTGGCGACAAATCGCTGAGCTATTTCCCTATCGAAGAGGAAAACCCCTTCCTGGGCTGGCGGGGTATCCGCGTCACCCTGGATCACCCGGAAATTTTCATGGTGCAGGTTCGCGCCATGCTCAAGGCCAGCGATGGCCTGGACAACCTGCGCATCATGCTGCCCATGGTCACCAGTGTGATCGAAGCGGAAGAAGCCCAGCATCTGATTCACCGTGCCTGGCTGGAAGTCCGCGACGAAGGTCTCGACATTGCCATGCCCCAGGTGGGGGTGATGATCGAGGTCCCTGCTGCCGTCTACCAGGCCCGGGCGCTGGCACAGCGAGTCGACTTTCTGTCCGTCGGCACCAACGACCTGACCCAGTATCTGTTGGCGGTGGACCGCAACAACCGTCAGGTGGCATCCCTGTACAACTCCTATCACCCGGCGGTGCTGCATGCCATTTTGCATGTGGTCGAGCAGGCTCATGAGGAAGGCGTGCCGGTATCCGTGTGCGGGGAGATGGCCGGGGAAGTGGGCTCGGCGTTGCTGTTGATGGCCATGGGCGTTAACGCTCTGTCCATGAATGCCTCCAACCTGCTCAAGGTGAAAGCCGCCGTGCGCCAGGTCAAAGCCAGCTTTACCCGCCAGTTGCTCAACGAAGTGCTGGCCATGGACAACGGCGAAGTCATCGCCGCCTACGTGGACCTGCAATTGGACAAGGCTGGGCTGGGCGAGCTGCTGCGCAATCGCAAGGCGCTGGTCTGACAAAACAGCGAGCCTGTCAGAACAACAAGACGTGAGGGCTGAACATGAAACGCTTGCTGCAATTGCTGGCGCTAGCTGTGCTTATCCTGCTCGCTGTGCTGCTCTATCACACCCTGACCTTGCCGCAGGCAGACAGCCGCGTTGCCGAGCTGCCCGATTTGCCGCAAGCCATGTATGAGGACGCCATGGTTGGGCGGTTGGCCGCGGCTCTGCGTTTCCCCACCCTGCCGGACCAGCCGGATGCCTTCGTCGGCTTTCATGATTTTCTCCGCGACAGCTTCCCGCTTACCCACCAGACCCTTTCGCTAACACCCTTCGGTCATAGCTTGCTGTACCACTGGGACAGCCAAAACGACTGCCCGCCACAATTGCTGCTGGCCCATCAGGATGTGGTACCGGTGTCGTCACCGGAAAAATGGCAGCACCCGCCTTTTGCCGGCGTCGTTGATGACGACTTTGTCTGGGGCCGCGGTGCCCTGGATGACAAGGGCAGCCTGATGGCGATTCTGGAAGCCACGGAAGCCTTGCTGCAAAGTGATCAGACTCCCGCCTGCGATGTGTATCTGGCATTCGGCCACGATGAGGAAATCGGTGGTCGCGAGGGCGCAGTGAAGATTGCCGCCTGGCTGGAACAGCAGGGCCTGCAGTTTTCCCTGATCCTGGACGAGGGCGGCATGATGCTGCCGGGCAGCACCCTGGGCCTTGATCGCCCGGTGGCTCTGATGGGCATTGCAGAGAAAGGCTACATGACGGTAGAGCTGCAGGCAGAGGCCGAGCCGGGGCATTCGTCACGGCCGCCGGAGAGAACCGCAATCGGTGATCTGGCGGCAGCCATCAATCATCTGCAGGCCCATCCCCGCCCGGCATCACTAAGTGTGCCTACCCGGCAGATGCTGGAACAGGTGGCGCCCCACCAACCCTTCGGCAAGCGCCTGGTATTTGCCAACCTGTGGCTGTTCGAGCCGCTGATCATTCGCCAACTGGAAGGCAAACCGGAAACCAATGCCCTGCTGCGCACCACCATGGCGCCCACCTTGCTGGAGGCCGGGGTAAAGGAAAATGTGCTGCCGGCTACCGCCAACGCCACCCTGAATTTCCGGCTGGCGCCGGGCGACACCCGCGACAGCCTGCGGGCGTATCTGCAAAACGAATTACCGGACAATATCAGCGTCACCTCGAAGGGCGCTTTCCTGTCCGATCCATCCGCCGTCACCGACATCCCCTCCGCCAGCTTCGATCGACTGGCCGCGCTGGCGCGGGCGTTACCGGAACAACCAGTGGTCGCTCCCTACCTGCTTATCGCCGGCACCGATGCCCGTCACTACCAGCACCTGTCCGACCAGGTATTCCGCTTTATGCCGGTCGCCCTGGGGCAGGATGATCTGGCCCGCTTCCACGGCCACAACGAACGCCTGCCTCGCAAGCAGTATCCGCACATGGTGCGGTTTTATGCGGGGCTGATGCTGGGGCAGTAACGGATCTGCGTAGTCAGGGTTAACTGCGCTGCAGAGATCCGCTGGCTGACCCGTCCGGCAACCAGCCCTGTTCCAGCATGATCGGGTCACGGTCGCGATGCAGTTCGACCACGCTGCTGGCGCGGGTGCCGTAGGTGGGGGACTGGATAAAGACCGGTGCCACCAGACGTTCCAGGTTCAGGCCGACGCCGGTGTCGGGAAGTTCGCTGTCCGGGGGCTGGTAGTGGTCGTCGACCACTTCCATGAGCTGTTCTGTGCTGCAGTCGGCGGTGATGGCGTTGGCCAGATGTTGTTTGGCCCGTTGCACCTTGGGCCAGGGATCGTCCAGCAGGCCGTTGCAGAGGCCGTGAATGCCGGGGGTGACCGCTTGCGGAGCGGCGCCGCGGTTGCCCAGGTACCAGAGGCTGTCGGGGGTGCCTACCAGCAGGTTGAAGGCGCCGTAGTGGTGTTGTTCTTCGGCCAGTTCCCGGCAGAACTGTTCCGGCGACTGGCTGCCTTCCAGGAAGGCCCGGGGCAGCAGGCCCCGGGAGCGTTCGCCGCTTTGCCGGTCGGCGATGGGCTCGCGGTAGTTGGTGACCACGGCGACACGGCCATTGCGGTGGATGCCGAGCCAGGTGCCACCGGCGGTCAGGTCTAGGCCACAGAAGATATCGCCACGCCAGCGGGCGGGCTCGGCGGGGCGGGCGTGGAATTCATCCCGGTTGGCGGCCATCCGCAAGGGGGTGTCAGAGTCCGGCTGCCAATCAAAGAGAACAATGCACATAAGGGGGGATCCGGTTGTTTTGTGTGCGGCTTGTTGCGTCCAGCGTGCCGCGTTTCACCGTGCTAGCATACCTGCCTTGCGAATGATTGGCATAAGGGCCGGCCAATGTGGGAACTGTTTCTGATTTGTCTGGGCGTCGGTGTGGGCGCCGGTCTGCTGGCCGGGGCGCTGGGCCTGGGCGGTGGTGTGGTGATTGTGCCGGCGCTGATCTTTCTGTTTCACGGGCTCGGTTTCCCCGCTGATCTGGTGGCGAAGATGGCGGTGGCCACCTCTCTGAGCACCATCATGATCACCTCTATCAGCGCGGTGCGTACCCATCACAAGGCCGGCTTTGTGCGCTGGCCGGTGGTGTTGCGGCTGGGCGTGGGCATTGTGCTGGGGGCCTTCGCGGGTGCCTTTATTGCCGATGCCATGAAAGGGGAACTGCTGACCCGGTTGTTTGGTCTGTTTGCCATGGTGATTGCCTTGCAGATGGCACTGACGGGCCGCAAAGCGCCAGACGGCAACCTGCCGGAACGGGTGCCCGGGGCGGTGGGGTTGGGTGTGGCCGGGGTGTTGATCGGTACCGGGTCCGCCATTTTTGGTATTGGCGGCGGTTCGTTGACGGTGCCGTTCCTGAGCTGGTGTCGCCTGAAAATGCAGGAGGCGGTGGCCATCGCCTCCGCCTGTGGTCTGCCCATCGCCATTGCCGGCACCCTGGGTTTTGCGGTGGCCGGCTGGCAGGAAACCCGGCTCCCCGAGGGGGCGCTGGGCTATGTGTTTTTGCCGGCCACAGCCGGTATAGTGCTCACCAGTTTTCCGTTCGCGCGACTGGCGGCGCGACTCAGCCACCGGCTTCCTTCAGCGATGCTGAAAAAGGTGTTCGCGGTGGTGTTGTTTGTCATCGGCCTCAGGCTGGTTTTGGGATAGGCATTATGGAATTTCCGCAGATTGATCCGGTGGCGATTGCCATTGGTCCCCTTCAGGTGCACTGGTACGGCCTGATGTACATGATCGGCTTTGCCGCCGCCTGGTTGCTGGGGGTATACCGCGCCAAACAACCGAACTCGGGCTGGACCAAGGATCAGGTGGGCGACCTGGTCTTCTATGGCGCCATGGGGGTGATCCTGGGTGGCCGGCTGGGTTATGTGCTGTTCTATAACTTCGGCAAGTTTCTCGATGATCCGATCTGGCTGTTCAAGCTGTGGGACGGCGGCATGAGCTTCCACGGCGGCGCCATTGGTGTGCTGGTGGCGTTCTGGTTGTTCGGCCGCAAGACCAACAAACGGTTTTTCCAGGTGGCAGATTTCATGGTGCCCATGGTGCCGATCGGCCTGGCCACCGGACGCCTGGGTAATTTCATCAATGCAGAGCTGTGGGGTCGCACCAGTGATGCGCCCTGGGCCATGGTGTTTCCCACCGATCCGGACCGCCTGCCACGGCACCCTTCCCAGCTGTACGAGTTTGCCCTGGAAGGGGTGCTGCTGTTTCTCGTGTTGTGGTTCTATTCGGCGAAGCCGCGGCCGGCCGGGGCGGTGACCGGGCTGTTCGGGGTTGGCTATGGTCTGGGCCGAACCTTTGTGGAGTTTTTCCGTGAACCGGATGCCCACCTCGGTTACCTGAGCGGTGGCTGGCTGACCATGGGGATGTTGTTGAGCATCCCGATGATACTTCTCGGTGCCGCCATGATGGTGTGGGCCTACCGCCATGATGATCGTGCCGCCACCCCTTCCGGGAGTCGTTCATGAAGCAATATCTCGATCTGCTGCGCCAGGTGCGTGAGCATGGCACTTTCAAGGAAGACCGTACCGGTACCGGCACCTATGCGGTGTTCGGCCATCAGATGCGTTTTGATCTGAGCGAAGGCTTCCCCATGGTCACCACCAAGAAGCTGCACCTGCGCTCCATCATTCACGAGCTGCTGTGGTTTCTGTCCGGCGACACCAACATCCGTTATCTGAAGGAAAACGGAGTGTCGATCTGGGATGGATGGGCGACCCCGGAAGGTGAGCTGGGCCCGGTCTACGGCGAGCAGTGGCGTAGCTGGAAAACCCACGATGGCCAGGTGATTGACCAGATCAGCGAGGTGCTGGCGGAGATCAAGCGTAACCCGGATTCCCGCCGCCTGGTGGTCAGTGCCTGGAACCCGGCGGTGCTGCCGGACCCGTCCATTTCCCCGGACGCCAATGCCGCTGCCGGCAAGCAGGCACTGCCACCGTGCCACTGCCTGTTCCAGTTCTATGTGGCGGACGGCAAGTTGAGCTGTCAGCTGTATCAGCGCAGCGGCGATATCTTTCTGGGCGTGCCGTTCAACATCGCCTCCTATGCGTTGCTGACGTTGATGATGGCGCAGGTCTGTGGTCTGGAGCCCGGCGATTTCGTGCATACCCTGGGTGATGCGCACCTGTATTCCAATCATCTGGAGCAGGCGGATACCCAACTGGCCCGCGACCCGCGCCCATTGCCCACCATGACCCTGAACCCGGCGGTGAAGGACCTGTTTGCCTTTACCTTCGACGATTTCACCCTGAGCGATTACGAGCCCCACGCCCATATCAAGGCGCCGGTGGCGATTTAAAAAACGCTTGTGCGCTTCACGCAACACGCCGACACGCGTGGTGCATGCAAGCGTGCTGCGTGTCAGCGAGGTTTGCATGTCCATTCGTCTTTCCCTGATGGTCGCCAAGGCCAGCAATAATGTGATCGGCCGCAATAACAAGCTGCCCTGGTATCTGCCCAACGACCTGAAGTACTTCAAGCAGGTCACCTTTGGCAAGCCAGTGATCATGGGCCGCAAGACCTGGGACTCTCTGGGCAAGCCGTTACCCGGCCGTACCAATATCGTCATCACCCGGCAGCCGGATTTTCAGGCGGAAGGCGCCAAAGTGGTGGCGACGCTGGAAGAGGCGGTGACCATGGCGGAGAACGTGGCCTTTATCGAAGGCCAGGACGAAGCGGTGGTGATGGGGGGCTCAGAGATCTATGCGCTGGCGTTACCGAAAACGGACCGGCTCTATCTCACCGAAGTCCATGCGGAAGTGGAAGGGGATACCTGGTTCCCGGAATACGACACGTCTGAATGGAAAGAGATCGGCCGGGAGGATTTCCCGGCGGAAGGGCCGAACCCCTACGATTATTCGTTCGTGGTGTACGAGAGGAAATAGGGGCGAGCTACACTCGGTTGGATAGGGGGCTGACCTAGGCACCTCTACGAAGCCGCTGTAGGAGCTATGCTTGCATGGCGAACCGCGCTTGCGCGGAAATCGACCGGAGGGCGATCAGGGATATCAGGGCTCGACAGGTTTCAGAAAGAATGACGGGCAGGCCTGGTTTCCCGGTTCGCCATGCAAGCATAGCTCCTACATAAAACCGGGCTCAATCGATTAGCTCTGCCTTATCCGCGTCGCAGCTAGAAGCTCGTAGCTGATTCACCCCCTCGGCTTGATCGATACTTCACTCTTCACAGACTGCGCAATAAAGCATTTCTCGTGGGCGCGCTGGTGCAGGGCCTGGATCTTGCCGGCATCCGGTTGTTCGCCGCTGAAGGTGGCCAGGGGTTGCAGCAGTACCTGCCGCACATAGATCATCGCTTTTTCATTCTGGCCGAGGATGGCTTCGGGGGCATCATCGTAGCTGGTGACGGACAAGCCTTCGCGGGCGGCTTCGGTGAGGAATGACAGCAGATGGCAACTGGCCAGAGAGGCAATAAAGGCCTCTTCCGGTTCCATGAATTCCTGCTGACCATGATGGCCATCCACCACACGGACTTCATTGCCATCGGCCAGGTGCCAGAGGTAGTGATCTTCGCCGTGGGTGCTCCAGCTCAGATGCATAGTGTGTTGTGGCACGAGATATCCCCGGTTGGTTTATTCTTCAGGGCAGTATGCCATCAAAACTGCCACTTGCCATGGCGGCTTTGGTCGAAGTCGGTGACAAAACGTCAGCGGGCGGTGTCGGTTGTATCCGGAAGGAGAGCGCTGGCAGGGCAGAACAGCGGCAGGTGGCGGTGGCGGGAAAGTGGTGAAAACGTTACCGCCACCACTAGGTGGCACTGTCCTGGGCCATTTCCCAATAGCGGAACACGGCCACATTCACCAGCGCGCTCATCAGGCTGACCGGCACGCCCACTAGCAGGGCGGTAGCCTGGGGCTGGCTGATGACGGAGGTCACCAGGCTGGCCAGGATGCTGCTCATCATCAGGTAGGCGAGAAACACCAGCACCAGTATCAGCATCAGCGGCCACTGCTGGGCTTCTGTCATGGCGAAGGATTGGCGCAGGGCGTCAATGGGGTTGCGGCGTTTCAGGACAACCAGGAAAGGCGCGAAACACAGGCGGGTGTAGACCCACAGAGCCGGGAAGAAAAATGCCAGCCAACCCAGCGAGACACCAACAGCCATGATGGCGTAGGTGGCCAGCAGCATTGGATAGACCAGCAAGGCGGCGGCCAGGCATTGCAGCAGGCCTGCGGGTTTGCCGGTGCGGGTGGCAGCGAGCTGAGCGATCAGTGCGCCTTCGGCCAGGGGGCGGCTGAGCAGCACAATGGCCAGGCTGATGCCGCTGAACTGCAGGGCGCCGCCGGCCTCTTCCGGAAATACAAAGCTGGGGCCAAACAGCCATTGACTGGCTTCGGTGAGCAGGGCAAACGGCGCGGTGACCAGAAAGATCGGGCCAAGGTTGCGCCACCAGAAAAAGAGAATTTCGCGAAAACGTTGGCTGATCATATTGGCTGTAAGGTGTAGCGGGAAAGGCGCTATTTCACCACAGCGGGCGGGATGTGCACAGGGAAAGGGGCAATATTCGTTAGTGGGGCGTTGATGGTGGTGGGGCTGGTTGCAGGTAGGGTGGATTAGCCGAAGGGGTAATCCACCTTTCCACCACCGTGAAGAGAAACCCAATTAACACCGATCGGCGAGTTTAGCTCCTCCATGCCCTTGAGTTATCGGCAGAGGCAGGATTGTGGATTACGCCTTCGGCTAATCCACCCTACGGCACAGCCGGGTCACCACCAGTACTTGCCCCAGTTTTCCGGGTTGGCCCAGAAGCGCGGGTTGTTCCATTTGCGCTCAAAGTTGTAGTTGTCCAGGTCGTAGCTGTAGATGTTCAGCTCGCGGCCATCCTGGGCAAAGTGTCCCTGTTCCCGGCAACCCAGTGCCAGAAATCCATTGCTGGGCCAGCGTAGTTTCTGCGGGGCCAGGGTGGGCTGGTACACCGCCACCATGGAATCGGTGTGCAGGTTTCGCAGCAGGCCCATCAGTGCCTCGCCGTCCCGCTGGCTCATGTACTCCAGCTGGTCGGCCACAATCGCCATATCTACCCGCTCGATATCATCCAGTGCCGCAAAGGGATCCTGCTCCTGGATTTCCACCAGATTGCAGTCGTGGTCCTTGCACCATTGGCTGACGACGGGGATGGGGTTGAGGCTGACGGTAACAATGGAGGAAGGCTGGTGGCTATCCAGGATAGCGGCCAGACGTTCCTGGGGGGATTCAGTCATGGGGTGTGCCATCGCGGTATTCATGAATTCAGTCTAGCGCGGTTGTGCAGGGCTTTCGATAGGGGAACGTAAAAACACTTGCCGGATGGCATGCAGGACGGCGGACAAAGAAAAGCAAAGCGCGCAGAAGTCCGATGGTGGGCGCCAGAAAGGGAGAAGGGTTAACGTGGAAAGATCCATTAATGCTGGCTGGCGTCAGGGCTGCGTTGTGACCCCCATCAGAAAATCAGGAAAGAGCATTGACGGCCCTTCAATCAATAATGATAATGATTCTCATATGAAGACAAGGAGGCCAGCATGACTCAGCTCAAGAAGAACGTCACCACGACTACCCGCCGGGTTGCGATCAATGCAGAAAGCAGTGTTGCCAGCAGCTTGCTGCTCAATCATCAGGGCAAGCTCTGGATTGAGCATGCCGGTGAGCGTTACCAGTTGCGACGCACCTCCAATAATCGGCTAATTCTGACCAAGTAACGCGGCGCGCAACACGCTTTACGCAACAACGCGGTATCGGCTTTCAGATTTTCTGGCCAGCAGGACGCGTATCAGGTTTCCGGGCGGGGCCAGTCACAATGAAAAGCATTTCTTCGTGTTGATGCGTGTCCCGTGTTGCATGCAGCGTCTCAATTTCTCCCTGACGTGGATCGCCAGCCGTCGCCAGCTTTCCACACCTAATAACAAGCACCGCCGACCATTAAGGCGCTTCTGAATAACCCTTTCTGAACAGGGCATCAGAGGTGTCTTAACCGGTGGTGCGGCGATCTGGAGGTAGCATGTCAGTGATGGCGTGGTCCCCGGCGCCGGCGGCATCCCCTCTGCTTCGTCAGTGCGGCGCAGCCCTCGGTGATCGGGTTTTACGATTGCAGGACGAGCCGCTGGCCATTCTCAAGGCCCTGTACCGGCTTGGCTCCCTGGTGGTGACGACCTTTACCAGTGGTTCCCGGGTATCCCAGAACATGCACTACCCGGCTTTCCATGAGGGCGAGTGGTGGCTGGAGTCAGTGGGTGACCGTTGCCGGTTACGGCAAAGCCTGCAGGTGTCCCAATGGCATTCGGTACTGGCAGTGCTGGAACCCACCGGCGCCTTGCCGGCCCGCAGTCTGGTGTTTTTCGACCGCCAGGGGCAACCGCTGCAACAGATGGCGGTGGCGCCGGACAGTGGTGGCCTGGCATTCGAGGAACTGGTCTGTGCCATGCTGCACCCGGATCAGCAGACGCTGAATCCGCCTGCCGGTCTGCCTCGCATTGTGGCGGGTGAGTTAGGGTCGCTATCGCAACTGGAGCGCGACTGGGCCGGCAGTGCCGACGAGGAGGATTTCTCCCAGCTGTTGCAGCGCTGCCACAACCAGCGCGCCGTGCTGTATCGGTCGGTGCGTGACAGCTTTGCTTGCATGGTGCGCCCGGAAACCCTGCCGGCGGTGCTGGCGGAAGCATCACGTCGCGATAATGCGACCACCTTGTGTGTGGGCAACCAGGGGGTGCGTTTGTGTATGACCGCACCCTGGTCGTCGCCACGCTGGCAGGGCAGCCATTGTCATCTGGCCCACAACGGCGCGTTGGTATCGTTGGACATGGCAAAGATGCACAGCCTGTGGCGTCTGCGTAAGCCCGGTGAGGGACAGGTGATCACGGCCCTTGAAGCCCTGGATAAAAACGGCAACTGGTTGTGGACACTGTCGGCCGGCGAAGCGGAGTCAGACTGGCGGGCGTTATTAAGGGATAGCGTGATTCGGTAGCTCGAGCTGCGCTCGATTGGATTGGGAAAGGCTAAAAGTTCCTCAACCTCCGAGCTCTCTTCGCAGTCGCTGTAGGAGCACCGCTTGAGGTGCGAACCGCGCTTGCGCGGACATCGCCCGCAGGGCGATCAGGGATGCCAAGGCTCGACAGGTTTCAGAAAGAATGACTGGCAGACTTGGGTTTCTGTTGCCTCGCTACGCTCGGTTCGCATGTCGCAGATCCCCTGGGGGACAAGCATAGCTCCTACATAAAAACCACGGTCCTCGGGCAAGGCCTGAATCGCGCCGCCAGCGACGCTCCTACAGTGTGTGGGTTCGCCTGCAAGCAGTCTCCTACGGATGCGCGTTGCCGCTTGCCACTACCTCAAAAGTGCTCGTCGAAACGCTTGAGCAGATCAATGATCTCGCTGACATCTTGCTCCATTCCCTTCAGAGCCTCTTCTGCCATGGGGCTCACGTCGCACTGGCCGGGCAGGGGATGGTCGGCGTCGAGGATGGCGCGGAAGCGGCCGATAAATACCCACTGCAGCCACTGGCTGAAAGCCATGGTGTCGGCAAAGAAGGGGGTGCTGCTGTCGAAGGCAGCGGGCGCCGGGGGCTGTTGTTCCCACAGGCCCTGCTGGTCCAGCTCGGTTTGCAGATCGTCCAGAAGGTTGGCAAGTTGCGCGCGCTTAGTCATCGAAAAGGGGTACCAGGTCCGGGAGTTCGTGAAGGTTGTGAATATGGTGACGGGGGTGGGCCAGATCAACCGGCCAGTCCAGATCGATCAGGTTGGCCCAGATGGCATGCATGCCGTGTTCGCGAGCGGCATGCACATCCTCCAGGGGATGATCGCCCACATGGACGGCCTGGCTGGCGTCGACACCTGCTGATGCCAGTGCCGCCAGGAACATGTCCGGTGCGGGCTTGCGCTTGCCGATGGTTTCCGCGGAGTGGTGGAAGGTGAACAGCTCGGCGATGCCGATTTGTTGCAGATCCGCGTTGCCATTGGTCAGGGCGCCCAGCTGATAGCTGTCGGCCAGTTGTTCGAGCACGCCCAGGGCACCGGGGAAAAACGTCACCTGATTACGGGCGCGATGGAAAACCAGAAAGGCTTCTTCGGCAATCTTGCGCGCCTCATTGGTGCTGAAGCCATGCTCGGTAAAGGCCCGGGCCATGGCGTCCTGGCGCAGGGCTGTCAGGTTGTCCAGATAATCCGGCCGCTCCCGCAGTAGTGCCGTGCGTACCGCGCGTACCCGCTCGGCGCTCAGCGCCAGGGCGGCTTCCGGGTGGCGGTCAATGATCCAGTCACTGCATGCCTTCTCCGCCCGGCGAATCACTTCGTCCACCGGCCAGAGGGTGTTGTCCAGATCAAAGGTAATCAGTTTGAGGCGGCTCATGGCGCTATTGTAACGCATGGCAGGGGCTGTGGCCCGACCATGGCGACGAAGCTGCTGTAGGAGCTCCCTTCCAGGGGGCGAACCGTGCGCAGCACGGAATCGGCTATAGGGCGATCAGGGATATCCAGACTCGATAGCTCCTTGAAAAATGGTCCCCCTTTCGGGTGCCTCGCTACACGAGCTTCGTCCCCTGGAAGGGAACTCCTACAGGAAGCGGTAGACGTCAGGACGATTCCTCGTCATCCCTCTTGCGGCGCTGCGCTCTTGGATGAGCGCCGTCATACACCTGGGCCAGGTGCTGAAAGTCCAGGTGGGTGTAGACCTGGGTGGTGGCCAGATCCGCATGGCCCAGCAGTTCCTGTACGGCGCGCAGGTCGCCGGAGGATTCCAGCAAATGGGTAGCAAAGGAATGCCGTAGTTTATGGGGGTGCAGGTGATCATCCAGGCCCCGTTCCAGGGCATGGCGTTTCAGGCGTTGCTGCACGCTGGAGGGCGACAGTCGACGGCCATTCTTGCTCAGGAAGAGCGCTTTTTCTTCGCTGTCCTTGATGAACAGGGTGCGGGCCTTGAGCCAGCGGCGCACGGCCGTGAGGGCCGGTTTGCCGATGGGTAGCTGGCGGGTCTTGTTACCTTTACCGGTAACCAGCAGCTGGCCGGCACTCAGATCCAGGCTGTCCAGATTCAGGCTCAGCAGTTCTGCCAGCCGCAGGCCGCAGGCGTAGAATAGTTCCATGATGGCCTGGTCGCGCAGGCTCAGCGGGTCGCCTTTTTCCATGCCCGCATCCAGCAGCTGGCCCACCTGGTCCGCATCCAGGGCCTTGGGCAGGCGCTTGCCACTTTTCGGTGGCCGCACATCCACCGCCGGGTTGTCCCGGGCCAGCCCTTCGCGCATCAGATAATTGTAGAAAGTACGCAGTGTGGACAGTAGCCGGGCAATGGTTTTGCCGCCTTTTCCCTGCCGGTGCAGGGTGGCCACCAGCGAGCGCATGTCGTGCACGGTGAGCGTGGCCCAGTCCCGCTGCCCGGTGAGGCGGAGGGCTTCTTTCAGGTCACGCTGGTAGTTGCTGACGGTGTGCGGGGAGAGGCGGCGCTCGGAGGCCAGATGGGTTAGGAACGAATTGATAACTGATAATTGATAATTGATAGCGCCAGAAGCGGCTGGATGTTCGTTATCCATTATCAATTATCCATTCTCAATTGATTTCCCCGGTCTTTTTGGCAGCCTGATGCGGGTATTGCCGCAGGACTTCGTGCAGGCGGCGGCTGAGGACCTGGCCGATGTGGGTAATGAACAGGGTGCCCAGGGAGCTGCGGAAGTGCATGGCGCTTTTGCTGCCGATGGCCAGCAGGCCCAGTTTGCCCTGGTACTCGAGCGGTACCATGGCGGCGGAGCGGATGTCGGTGGCGTGCTCCTGGAACAGGGCCTGCATTTCCTCTTCGCGCATGGCGCCGCAGACCGCCTTGCCGTTGCGCAGCAGGTGGTTGAGGGCGCTGGGCAGGGCGTCGCTGTCGACACAGCGAATCTGGTTGCGCAGGTCGCCAAGGATGGGCAGTTCCCGGTCGTAGAGCATCAGCGCCACCCGGTCACAGTGGAAATCATCGCCGAGGCTGGTGAGCAGGTTGCGGAACAGTTTTTCGGCTCCTCGCGCTTCCAGCAGAGACAGGGTCAGACGACGGGTCTTGTCGAACAGGTGATCGTTTTCCCGGGCCACGTCCAGCAGGCCGTTGAGGCGGTCACGCAGTTCGTTATTACGGTCGCGGAGAATGGACGCCTGGCGTTCCAGCAGAGAGACAGCCTCGCCCTTGGAGTCCGGCAGGCGCAGCAATTCCAGCAGCTCCGGGCGATGCTGGAAGTAGTCCGGGTTGTCGCGCAGGTAGGCGGCAACCTGGTCGGCGCTGGCTTTGGTGTTCTCCGTCATGGGATTGCGTCCTTCTTGTTCCGCCGCAGTTATGCGCTGGTTACATCAATGCTGCCATCATAGACATGGCTGGCAGGGCCTGTCATCCGGATACCGCCCTGGCCTGAGTAGTGAATCTGCAAGGTGCCTCCGGGCAGGTGCACGGTCACGTCCTGATCCAGAAAACCCCGTCGCTGGCCGATCACGACTGCGGCGCAGGCGCCGGAGCCACAGGCCAGGGTTTCCCCGGCGCCTCGTTCGTAGACGCGCAGCCGGATTTCATTGCGGCTGACGATCTGCATGAAACCCACGTTGACTCGTTCCGGGAACTGTTCGTGGCTTTCCAGCAGTGGCCCCACGGTGTCCACCGGGGCGGTGTCCACATTCTCCACCAGCAGGGTACAGTGCGGATTGCCCAGGCCGACGGCGCCGACTTCGTAGGCATTGTTGCCCGCGACCAGAAAATAGGTGTCCTGTTCACCCTTGGCGATCAGGGGAATCGCTTCCGGCGCCCAGCGCGGTGCGCCCATGTCCACGGTCACCTGCTCGTCGTCGGTCACCGTCAGGGTCATCTGCCCGTCGGCGGTTTCCACCACGATTTCGGCCTTGTCGGTGAGCCCATGATCGCGCACGAAGCGGGCAAAGCAACGGGCGCCGTTGCCACACTGGCTGACCTCGGAGCCGTCCGCATTGAGGATGCGGTAACGGAAATCCGCGTCGGAGGAACGGGCCGGTTGCACGATCAGCAGCTGGTCAAAGCCCACGCCGAAATGCCGGTCGCCAAGGCGGCGGATCTCATCGGCGGAAAAGGGTACGCCGGTTTCTGGCAGCGACTGGCTGATGCCGTCGATGACCATGAAATCGTTGCCCAGGCCGTGCATTTTGGTGAAGCGCAGGTTCATGCGGGGTGTCCGGTACGGGTAAAAAGGCCATTGTACTCCGGGATTCCGGTGGCGTCAGGTGATGGCGCCTTGGTCTTGCCGTAGGAGCGGCGCTTGAGCCGCGAATCGTGCCTGGGAAAGTGTTCGCAAGCAGATTCGCGGCTCAAGCGCCGCTCCTACATAGGAGGTGTTGGGTGTACAATGCGGCACCACATACCCGCAGGCCCTGATCATGTTGTCTTACCGCCACAGCTACCACGCCGGCAACTTTGCCGATGTTCTCAAGCACATCGTCCAGGTGGCGATCATCGAGTACCTGAAAAAGAAGGACAAACCCTTCACGGTGCACGATACCCATGCCGGTGCCGGCAGCTATACCATTGCCAGTGATCACATGCAGAAGACCGGGGAATACCGGGACGGCATTGCCCGGTTGTTGGATAACCGCACCGGTGTAGGGGTGATTGACCAGTACGTGGCGCTGGTGAAAAAACTCAACCCGGTGGGCAAGCTCACCGAGTACCCGGGCTCGCCGCTGATCAGCGCCAGCCTGCTGCGCGAGCAGGACCGGCTGCAGTGTTCCGAGCTGCACAGTACCGATTTCGAGTTGCTGCAGCGTCGCTTTGCCGATGACAAGCGGGTGCGTGTGGAAAAGCTGGATGCCTGGCAGGGGTTCAAGGCCATGTTGCCGCCCCAGCATCGCCGGGGGTTGGTGCTGATCGATCCTTCCTATGAGATGGAAGCGGATTACCTTGGCCTGTTGCCGGCGTTGCAGATGGCCATGGAGCGCTTCTCCACTGCGACCTATGCCATCTGGTATCCGGTGCTGGATCGTAACCGCACCGAGAGTTTCATCCGCCGTTTCGTCAAGGCGGAGATTCCCAATATGCTGCGAGTGGAGTGTTGCCCGCGCCCGGATGCCTCCGGCCGTGGCATGACCGGCTCCGGCATGCTGATCGTCAATCCGCCTTACACGCTGGCCCAGCACATGGCCCAGGCCATGCCTGTGCTCAAGAATGCCCTGTGCGAGCCCAACGGGCATACTCTGGTCAGAGAGCTGACCGGCGAGGCCTGACAGCATAAAAAAACAAGGTGCGATGGGCATGTGAATCGCACGGGGAGGGGGAGTCAGTTACCAGAGGCGAGTTGCAGGGAGCGAAAATTCACGTCCTGTTTTGCATGCCGGTTCTCGATTCCCTTCAGTCGCCCCGCAGGCCGACCACCGGCAATGCGCCTTCGCCAGCGTGCTGGTAGACTGCGCCGCTTTTCGCGCCGCCGGTAAGTGCTTACTCGCCGGCGAAGGCCCATAACGGGAAAGAGAGCAACCGGACAGACGGCCGTCTGTAAGCCTGCCATGACACAGTCCTCTTCACATCGTCGCCCCAGCCTGTTCGATGCCCTGCTGCCGATAGTCGTGCTGGTGGCGTTGTTGGCGGCGGCGGTGTACCTGTTCGGCGACAGTGCCTCTTCCGGGCCCAACCAGATTGCCCTGTTGCTGTGTGCCGGGCTGGCCTCGCTGATTGCCTTCAAGAACGGTATGTCCTGGCGGGACATCGAAACCGCCATGATCAAGGGGATTTCCGTGGCCCTGGGCGCGGTGCTGATTCTGCTCAGCGTGGGGGCCCTGATCGGCACCTGGCGGCTGGCCGGCATTGTGCCGTCGCTGATCTATTTCGGGCTGGAGTTGATGAACCCGGCCCTGTTCTATGCAGCGGCCTGCCTGATCTGTGCCATTATCGCCCTGAGTATTGGTTCCAGCTGGACGGTGGCGGCCACCGTGGGGGTGGCGTTGATCGGGGTGGCCAACGGTCTGGGGTTGTCGTTGCCGGTGGCTGCCGGGGCGGTAGTGTCCGGCGCCTATTTCGGCGACAAGATTTCGCCGCTGTCGGAAACCACCAACCTGGCACCGGCGGTGGCCGGCTCGGATCTGTTCGAGCATATCCGCCTGATGCTGTGGACCACGGTGCCGTCGATTGTCATCGCGCTGCTGATTTTCCTGTTCATGGGGTTCAATGCGGAAGTGGCCGGTGACACGGTGGACCGAATCCACCCGCTACTGGCCGGTCTGGATAACCAGTTTCATATCTCCTTTCTGCATCTGATTCCCCTGCTGGTGTTGCTGGTGCTGGCGCTCAAGCGCATGCCGGCGCTGCCGGCGATCTTCCTGGGGGCTTTGCTGGGTGGCGTCTGGGCGCTGTTGTTCCAGCCCGAGGCCATTGCCGCCCAGGCGGGGGTGGCGCAGGCGGATCTGGCGGCGTCACTGAAAGTGGTATGGCAGACCTTTTATGGCGGTATCACGGTGGAGACTGGCGATGGGGCGCTCAATGATTTGCTGTCCGGTGGCGGCATGGCGTCCATGCTCAACACGGTCTGGCTGATTCTCTGTGCCATGACCTTTGGGGCGGTGATGGAGCATGCCGGTTTGCTGGCCAGACTGATCGAAGGTTTGCTGGCCGCGGTGAAGGGGGCGGCGGGATTGATTGCGGCTACCCTGGCCACCTGTCTGGGCAGCAATATCCTCACTGCGGACCAGTATATTTCCATCATCATGCCCGGGCGCATGTTCCGCGAGGCCTATGAAAAGGAAGGGCTGGCGCCGGTGAATCTGTCCCGGGCCCTGGAGGATGGCGGCACCATCACCAGCCCGCTGATTCCCTGGAATACTTGCGGGGCCTACATGCAGTCGGTGCTGCTGGTGCCGGTGACGGATTATCTGTTCTATGCGTTCTTCAACCTGATCAACCCGCTGTTGGCGCTGGTGTATGCCTGGCTGGGGATCAAGGTGCTGCGTCTGACTCCGCCGGGGGCAGGAGGGTTTCCCCCAAGGCCTTCTACGAAGCCGCTGTAGGAGCGGAGCTTGCGCCGCGAACCGCGTGAAAACGCGAAATCGGCTGCAGGATAACCAAGCTTCTCTGGCCTTGCCGTCTTCCGCCCGTTAATCCTGGCGACGCCCTGCCAAAACGCTGCAATAAAAAAGGCGGAATACCTTTCGGGTATTTCCGCCTTATGCCTTGATTGCTGTCCGCTGGAGTCAGGGTAGTAACGATTCCAGTTTTAGCTGATCTTCATAGGTTTCCCGCTGGCGCACCACAAAGGCCTGATCGCCATCCACCATCACTTCGGCGGGACGGTTGCGGCTGTTGTAGTTGCTGGCCATGGCAAAGCCGTAGGCGCCGGCACTGCGGACTGCCAGCAGGTCGCCGGTCTCCAGGGACAGGGCCCGGTCCTTGCCGAGGAAGTCGCCGGTTTCGCACACCGGGCCGACGATATCCCAGTCCCGACAATCCGCATCATGGGGTTTTACCGGCACGATGTTCTGCCAGGCCGAATACAGGCTCGGTCGGATCAGGTCGTTCATGGCGCCGTCGACGATGGCGAAGTTTTTGTGTTCGGTGGGCTTGAGAAACAGCACCTGGGTGACAAAGATGCCGGCGTTGGCGGCAATGGCCCGGCCCGGCTCGATATGCACCGGCAGGTCGCCGGGGATGTGCTTGAGCAGGGCCCGCACGTAATCTGCCGGCGCCGGAGGCGCTTCCTCGTTGTAGGTCACGCCCAGACCGCCGCCCAGATCCAGATGGTGAATCTCGATACCCAGATGCTGCAGTTGTTCCAGCAGCTTGAGTACCCGCTCCAGGGCATCTTCGAAGGGCGACAGCTTGGTGAGCTGGCTGCCGATGTGGCAGTCGATGCCCAATACCTTGATGTGTGGCAGCTCGGCGGCGCGCTGATAGAGTGCCGGTGCCTTGGCGATATCCACGCCGAACTTGTTGTCCTTCAGGCCGGTGGAGATGTAGGGGTGGGTCTGGGCGTCCACATCCGGGTTCACGCGGATGGCGATGGGCGCTTCACGATCCAGTTCGCCGGCGACCAGATTGAGCAGTTCCAGCTCGGCGGCGGATTCCACGTTAAAGCAATGGATGTTGGCTTTCAGGGCGGCGGCCATTTCATCGGCGGTCTTGCCGACGCCGGAAAACACGATCTTGTCCGGATCGCCGCCGGCGCGCAGTACCCGCTCCAGTTCGCCGCCGGAGACGATATCAAAGCCGGCGCCGCAACGGGCCAGCACGTTCAGTACCGCCAGGTTGGAGTTGGCTTTCACCGCATAACAGACCTGGTGAGGATGATCGCCGAAGGCCTCGTCGAAGGCCTGGAAGTGACGTTCCAGGGTGGCACGGGAATAGAGGTACAGCGGCGTGCCGAAACGGTCGGCCAGTTGTTCTACCGGCAGTTCTTCGGCGAACAGCTCGCCGTCGCGGTACTGGAAGTGATCCATGATTATTCCTGTTCCCCGTCATCCTGGTCGGATGCGGCGGGTTGGTCGGCGTTGTCGTCCTGTGCCTCTACGGGCTCGGCGGCGGGTTCCTGAGGGGCAAAGTACAGCGGGCCTTTCTGGCCGCAGCCAGCCAGCAGGGCGACAAATAGCAGGGCGATGATGCGCATCATCAAGCTCCGAATGTGCGTGCGAAGGCGGATAGCGTGGTGCTTTCCGCCTCGGCGAAAGATGGCGGAAAGGACCGTGCCCTGTCCGCCCGAGGTTGATCAGTGACCGGTATTGTCCAGCGCCTGCCGGGCACGGGCAACTGCGGCGCGCACCTGATCGGGGGCGGTGCCACCGATATGGTTACGGGCGCTCACTGACCCTTCCAGAGTCAACACGTCGAACACGTCGTCTTCGATCTGATCACTGAACTGCTTCAGTTCAGACAGGGACATGTCGCTCAGGTCCTTCTTCTTTTCTACGCCGTAGGCCACGGCCTTGCCAACGATTTCGTGGGAGTCGCGGAAGGCAATGCCCTTGCGTACCAGATAATCGGCCAGGTCGGTGGCGGTGGCGAAACCGCGACGGGCCGCTTCGCGCATCACTTCGCGGTTGGGCTCCAGGGCCGGGATCATGTCGCCGAAGGCGCGCAGGCTGCCTTTGATGGTGTCCACGGCGTCGTAGAGCGGCTCTTTGTCTTCCTGGTTGTCCTTGTTGTAGGCCAGCGGCTGGCTCTTCATCAGGGTCAGCAGGCTGATCAGGTGGCCGTTGACGCGGCCGGTCTTGCCGCGCACCAGCTCCGGCACGTCCGGGTTTTTCTTCTGCGGCATGATGGAGCTGCCGGTGCAGAAACGGTCGGGCAGGTTGATAAAGTTGAACTGGGCGCTGGTCCACAGCACCAGCTCTTCGCTGATCCGTGACAGGTGAGTCATGGTCAGGGCGGCCAGGGCGCAGAATTCGATGGCGAAGTCCCGGTCGCTGACGGCATCCAGGGAGTTTTCGCAGACGCCGTCAAAACCCAGCAATTCGCAGGTGCGCTCGCGGTTGATCGGGTAGGTGGTGCCAGCCAGTGCAGCGGCGCCCAGCGGCATGCGGTTGACCCGCTTCTTGCAGTCCAGCAGGCGTTCGCGGTCGCGCTTGAGCATCTCGAACCAGGCCAACAGGTGGTGGCCGAAGGTCACCGGCTGGGCGGTCTGCAGGTGGGTGAAGCCGGGCATGATAGTGGCCGCTTCACGCTCGGCCAGGTTCAGCAGGCCGGTCATCAGGTGCAGATACTGTTCTTCCATGATCAGCATTTCATCGCGCAGCCATAGGCGGATATCGGTGGCCACCTGGTCGTTGCGGCTACGGCCGGTGTGCAGCTTCTTGCCGGTGATGCCGATCTTGTCGGTGAGCCGCGCCTCGATGTTCATGTGCACGTCTTCCAGGGCCACGGACCACTGGAATTCGCCGGCTTCGATTTCTTTCTGGATTTCCGCCAGGCCGTTGATGATGACGTCGCGTTCCTCATTGGTGAGCACGCCCACTTCTGCCAGCATGGTCGCGTGAGCCTGGGAGCCGAAGATGTCCTGGCGGTACATGCGCCGGTCGAAATTCACGCTGGCGGTGAATTCCTGGACGAACTGGTCGGTGGATTCGCTGAAGCGTCCGCCCCAGAGTTTGTTCTGCTGCTTGTCGGTCATCGTACGGTTCCCATGCATAAAGCCGGATTTGCGAGGCGCGCAGTATAGCAGGGACCGGGGACCCCCTGAACAATCGGTATTGCTTGGGTGACGTGCTCGCTTAAGGTATAACTGCCTGTAACTAGTGATTTTTACTGATAGGAGAATCAATGGCGGCCACGGACGACCGGCCCAATACCAGCTTCCTGCCTGATCTGTGCAGCACCCGCGCGGTGCTGGTGGTGGTGGTGGTGGCGGAGCTCATGGCCCTGGTAATCAACCTGGTGGCCACCTATTACAGCGATTTCAGCATGGGCAGGCTGGCGATCACCTCCCTGTTTGTGCAGTGGGTGGGACTTACCTCGGCGGCGCTGGTCTGCCAGCTACGTTCCCGACTCAATCGCCTGGCTCCGGCCGGTGCGGCGGTGGCGGTGGTGCTGCTGGTGGTAATCGACACCCTGGTGTTCAGCGTGGTGGCGGCCCTGGTGATGAGCTGGGTGACCGGAAATCTGATGCCGGGCTCCCTGTGGTCCATGGAAATTCTCGTCAACGGCCTGATTGCCGCCATTATTGCCGGCCTGGTCATGCGCTATTTCTACGTGCAAGAACAGCTTCGCCAGAAGGGGCAGGCAGAATTACAGGCGCGCATCCAGGCCCTGCAATCACGGATTCGCCCGCACTTCCTGTTTAATTCCATGAACATCATCGCCAGCCTGATTGCGGTGGACCCGGATACCGCCGAGAAAGTGGTGGAGGATCTGTCGGTGCTGTTTCGGGCCAGCCTGAAGAATATCGGCAACGAGGTCTCTCTGGATGAGGAACTGGAGCTGTGTCGGCGCTATATTCATATTGAGCAATTGCGCATGGGCGAGCGTCTCCAGGTGGAATGGGACATCCGCGTGGAGGCAAAAAGCGTGATGATTCCGCTGTTAACCTTGCAACCCTTGCTCGAAAATGCCATTTATCATGGCATACAGCCATTAGCTGCGGGCGGCGTGGTGACGATCCGGGCCCTGGCAGAACATGGCGAGCTGGTATTATCGGTGAGTAACCCCAAGCCGGAAGGCGACGGGCACCACAACGGCAACCGAATGGCGCTGGAGAATATTCGTCATCGACTGGAAGCGTTGTATGGTGACGAGGTGGCGGTGGAATCACGGCCGCAACAAAAAGAATACGAAATCGAAATCCGATATCCGCTGCAATAAAAAAAGGATGGGAATTATGCGGGTGCTTGTGTGCGACGACGAACAACTGGCTCGGGACCGGCTCAAGCGGCTGGTGGAGAAAACCGACGGCGTTGAAGTGGTGGCAGAAGCGGCCAACGGCCGCGAGGCTGTGGATCAGGCTCAAATCACCAGGCCAGACGTGATCCTGATGGATATTCGCATGCCGGAAATGGACGGTATGGAAGCCGCCGAGCATCTCAGCAAGATGGATAATCCCCCGGCGCTGATTTTCTGTACCGCCTATGACGAACATGCCCTGCAGGCATTCAAGGTCCATGCGGTGGACTATCTGCTCAAGCCGGTCAGTGCCGATGATCTGGCCACGGCGCTGGGCAAGGCCCGGACCCTGAACCGGGTGCAACTGGCGGAAATCGGCAGGGATGTCAGTGAAGAAAAGCCGCGGCGGCGCGGGCATATCAGTGCCCGCACCCACCGGGGTCTGGAACTGGTGCCAGTGGATGAGGTGCGCTATTTCCTGGCTGACCAGAAATACGTCACCGTCTGCTCCGGTGAGGGCGAAGTGCTGATCGATGAAACCCTCAAGGAGCTGGAGACCGAATTCGGTGACCAGTTCGTGCGCATTCACCGCAATGCCCTGGTGGCGTTGAAGTTTATCGAGGGTATGGAGATGGCCACTGCTGGCCACCACCAGGTACGCCTGCGCGGCATCGATGAAAGGCTCACTGTCAGCCGCCGGCATGTGGCCGGCTTGCGCCGGGTGCTGCAGAATCTGTAGTCGTTAACAGAGGTCTGTTGGCATGCTAGCCTTGGACCTCCCTATGTTCCTAGCAATCCAATAACAAGAACAGGAAACCTGCCATGAAAAAGCTTCTTCTTCTGCTGGTCAGCGCCGCAGCACTGAGCGGTTGTGCCTCCGCCACCATGCCGGTCACCGGTCTGCTCTACGGCAACGTGAAAGCGCCGCTCACCGCCACCGCTTCCACCGAGAAACCGACCCGGGTTGGCCGAGCCAGTACCCGTTCGATTCTCGGCATCATTGCCTCCGGCGACGCCAGCATCCAGACCGCCGCTCGTAACGGTGGCATCACCGAAATCCATCATGTGGACTACGAGTCCCAGAACTTCTTTGGTGTGTTGGCGGAGTTTACCGTGGTGGTTTACGGTAACTGATTGCCCCTTTTGAATTTGTAGGAGCCATGCTCGCCATGGCGAACTTGCTTGCGATCTCAATGGTTCGCTGCGCTCAGTTCGCCATGGCGAGCATGGCTCCTACGGTATGAGCTTCTCTTCCTGTAAACTGTCCTCCTCATTTCAGAACCACAGGATCTCCCATGTCCCGCGAAGTCTTGCGTATCGCCACCCGCTCCAGCCCGCTTGCCATCTGGCAGGCAGAATACGTTCAGCAGCGTCTGGAAAGTCTGCATGAGGGGTTGAGCGTGGAGTTGGTTCGGATCAAGACCCAGGGTGACAAGATTCTCGATACCCCGCTGGCCAAGATTGGTGGCAAGGGCCTGTTCGTGAAGGAGCTGGAAGAGGCCATCATGGACGGCCGTGCGGATATTGCTGTGCATTCCATGAAGGATGTACCCATGGAATTGCCGGAAGGCTTTGCGCTGCCGGTGATCTGTGAGCGGGAAGATCCCCGCGATGCCTTTGTCTCCAATCATCATGACAGCCTGTCTGCTCTGCCACATGGTGCCTGTGTGGGGACTTCCAGCCTGCGCCGTCAGGCCCAGGTGCAGGCCAACCGCCCGGACCTGGTGGTGAAAAGCCTGCGCGGTAATGTGCAGACCCGCCTTGGTAAGCTGGATGCTGGCGAGTTCGACGCCATTATCCTCGCCGCCGCGGGTCTCAAGCGGCTGGAGATGCACGAGCGGATCCGTTATGAAATGCCGCCGGAGGAATCCCTGCCGGCGGTAGGGCAGGGTGCGGTCGGCATCGAGTGCCGCGAAGGCGATGAGCGCACCATCGCACTGCTGAGTCCGCTCAGTGATGTGGATACCTGGGACCGGGTAGTGGCGGAACGAGCCATGAATCGACGTCTTGAGGGTGGTTGTCAGGTGCCTATCGCCGGCTTCGCGTTGCTGGAAGACGATCAGCTCTGGCTGCGTGGCCTGGTTGCCGAGGAAAACGGCAAACAGGTGCTCCGTGCAGAAGGGCGCGCCCCCCGCGAGCGCGGTGCCGAACTGGGTGTGGAGATTGCCGAGCAACTGCTGGCCCAGGGGGCGGATGTGATCCTCAAGGCTCTCTACGAGAAAGGCTGATTGTCATGCAGGTGCTGGTCACCCGTCCCCGGGGGCAGCAGCAGGCCTTAATGGATGCCCTGCGTCAGGCTGGCTATCAGCCGCTGCACAGCCCCGCACTGCATATCGAGCCGCTGCCGGTCAGCGATACGACCCGCCGGGTGCTGATGGACCTGGATTTGTTCCATGCGGTTTTCTTCGCCAGCAGTAATGCCGCCCGCCTGGCCCTGGCCGCCATGGCGGATATCTGGCCCCAGTGGCCGGTGGGCGTCCACTGGCTGGCGGTAGGCAAGGCCACTGCGGCGGAAATTACCCGCTGGCATCTGCAGCCCACCGTTCCTGACGGCGGTTTCAATTCCGAAGCGGTGCTATCCCTGCCCTGCCTGCAGCAACTGACGGAAAAAAAAGTGCTGTTGTGTCGTGGTGATAGCGGTCGGGAATTATTGGCACAGACTCTTGCCGAGCGAGGAGCGGAAGTTGTCACCCTGCCGTTCTATCGTCGTTTGCCCTGCGCAGCATTTCATTGCCCTGCACAATGCAACTGGGTCATGGTGACCAGTGTGGAAAGCTGGCGAGCCATCAGCGAAAAAATTCCACCTGACGTCGGGGTGGTGGCTGCCGGGGAGCGAGTGGCCTCTCATATCCGTGCGGAACATGCCGGTCCAGTGCGAGTGGCGGCCAGTGCCCATGATGAAGATATGCTGGCCACTCTGCCTTCAGCATAAAGAACATGAATGACTGATCTCTTCATATCGCCAAGGTAGTGTTTTGTAATCTATCTCCCGGGTTCATGCCCTGTTTGCCTCTCCTATTACATTGTTTAATGGACACTCAGCGCAGCCCCAATTAAGGTTTTCGCTGAGGATCGCCCGTTTGGGGGTGCCAGATAATCAGAACATGGAGCTGACATGACGCAGGAACGTCTTTATTCCCGCCAGACAGGCAAGAGCGTCTGGGTTGTACTGGTGGTGTTGGTGGTTCTGGCGGCC
>UEXM01000421.1_pt1 | contig 45565 bp, 60 predicted proteins | sample 1796661 | NCBI WGS metagenome assembly UEXM01 (sample SAMEA4772469, study PRJEB27181) | metagenome | reverse complement strand
GCTATAGACAGTGCCGTTACCGCAGCCAAAGCCTATACACCATAAGGAAAAATAGACCGTGCAAATTAACCTAGAAGAAAACGAGATCAACGCAATCCTAGCGATACTGGGCGATATGCCAAGTAAGTCAGGCACTTGGCCTTTGATGATGAAGATTAAGGTGCAAGCTGACGCGCAACTCGTTGAGCCAGAAGAAGACGAAGAAGACGAAGAAGCGGCTGAAGAAGTCGTAAATGGCTGAAATACAGTTTCAGATGCACCCGCTGCCGTCAGTATTTCTGATGGAGTTGGACATCCCGACAGAGTTCGTTGAATCGTGTAACGACTATCTTGATGAGCTAGTCACACAAAACGATAAGGTCAGCGCGGCGCATACGCTGGTGGGTCAGATCAAGACAGGCGAGCAGCTTGTTATGGATCACGAAGATCCAAGGCTGGCACCGTTTTCTAAGTTCTTGTGCGAGATGGGCGTGACGTATATTAACCAGTTCATGGCCCAATCTGGTCAGGTGCTGGACGGGAACAGAAACGTCGAAATGGATGAGCTATGGTCAGTGCATAGCTACGAGGGTGATTACAATCCGATCCACGATCATGGCACGAAGACGGTAATGGGTATTAGCTGTACGACATGGACGAAGGTGCCGCCACAGATAGTGCAGGGGCCAAGGCCGGGATCGCAAGAGTACGGGCTGTACAATGCCTCTGGCGAAAGCGATGGCTGTCTGTGTTTTAACTACGGACAGTCGAGCACATGGGATAGAGAGCGGCTGAAGCCTACTCAGAACGTAGTGGTAAGGCCGCAAGTGGGTAGGCTATATATGTTTCCTAGTTGGATGCAGCATATGGTCTACCCTTTTCAAGGGGAAGGCGAGCGAAGGACAGTAGCTGCCAACATAAATTGTTTTCCTGTAGAGGGATCACAAGATGGAAATAAGCATTTATGAGTGACGCAGGTGAAAAAGCATTGATAGAAGTTAACGCGCATGAGCGTGAGTGTGCCTTGCGTTACGAGCGTATCGAAGAGCGCCTTGCAGAAGGTAGCGCCAAGTTTAAGCACCTAGAACACCTTATTTACGGACTATATGCCTTGATTGCAGCGGCAGCGTTGCCGCAGTTTTTTATGGGGTAAACCATGATAATTGAATCTGTTGCAGCCGCCGGGATGCTCCTTCAGCAGATCAATACGGTGATCCAAAACGTCAATGAGGGTAAAGCCAACGTACAGCAAGCAATGGCGTTGGTCTCTGACTTTGGAGAGGCTCTAAATAGTTTTGAGGTAGAACGCAAAAGCTCTGCTTTCAATGCCCTCTCTAAGAATGACATCCTCAAGCTGCAAATGCTTCGCAGGAGCCAAGAGCGATACCAAAAAGATTTGAGAGATTTGCTCCTTGTCGCAGACCCTAAGCTGTTAGAGGATTATGACCGCGCCATTAGGCAACAGGAACATGACAGGAGGGCACACGCAAAGCTTGTGGCAAAAAGAAAACGTGAAAGACAAATATTGATTCAACAAGTCCTTGTCGGCGGCACGACTTTGATTGTTGGAGGTGGCCTAGCAATTTTTATCTTCGTGCTGATCCTTAAAGCCTTCGGATGATTATGGCGTTCTTGCTCGTTGTTGTGGTCGATAACGCGCCAATCGAAGAGCGGTTTTTCTTTCGCACGATTGATCGCTGTAACTTCTTTGCCCACATGATCGAATCTGGTCAGTACAAAATGGTGCAAAACAATCGAATATCATCACAGCAAAACGTGACGGCGTACTGTGTACCTAAGTATGCAAACCCTAATGCGAAGTTCTGGGACTGATATGGCAGCGAAAAGATTAGAGGATGGTAGTGACTACGCCGAATACGATGCGGATGGCGACGGTATCGTCACAGACGAAGAGTTACAGACGAGTAAAGAGTTGCAGGAGCTACGCTTACAGCATGAGCGAGCAGATGCACAACGTTCTATGAGTTGGTTTGCATTGTGGGGTATGCTTTTGTATCCATCACTTGTTGTGGTAAGCAGTTGGATTGGGCTTGTGCAGGCAGCAAGCATTTTAGGCGATATGGCAAGTGTTTATTTTGTGAGTGTTGCGGGCATTCTTGCTGCATTTTTTGGCGCACAAGCGTGGTCAAATAGGTCGAATAGATAGAGCGTTTAAACGTTATGGGCTTACAAAGATTCAATTTTAAATCCGGCATTTATAAAGAAGGGACTGCCTATAGCAATGAAGGCCGATTTTTTGATGCTAACTTTGTAAGATTTCGATCTGGCTTTCCTGAAAAAATGGGCGGGTGGGTAAAAAAATACACTTCATCATTTGTTGGAACATGCCGAAAAATAAAGCAATGGGTATCTTTAACGGGCACAAGATATATTGCTCTTGGGACTACAAAGAAAACGTACATTATACAAGGTACGACATTTGTAGATGTTACACCGATACGCGCAACAACAAGTGCAGGGGATGCAACATTTTCTGCATCAGATGGAAGCTCTACCGTTACCGTTAACGAGACAGGGCATAATGCTGTTGAGGGCGATTTTGTTACGTTTAGTGGCGCTGCATCATTGGGCGGTAATGTAACGGCAGATGTGTTGAACCAAGAATATGAGATATTAGCAATATCTAGTGCCAATGCATTTACTATAACAGCTAAAGACACATCAGGTGCTACGGTTACTGCTAATGCATCTGATTCAGGCAATGGTGGTAGTAGCACAGTAGCAGCTTTTCAAATAAGTATTGGTGAAGATGTTGCGGTTCCCGGTGGTGGCTGGGGTGCTGGAACATGGGGCAGTGGTACATGGGGTACTGCTGTAGGTGATGACGTTACTAATACGCTGCGGCTATGGTCATTAGATAACTTTGGTGAAGATCTTGTAATGAATCCGCGATTAGGCGGTATTTATTTTTGGGATGCTACTAATCCAACAACAAGAGCAAAAGAGCTTTCGACTATAGCAGGAGCTGTTGATCCTCCATCTGAAGCTCTTCAAATAGTTGTATCTACACAAGACCGTCATGTTCTTGCAATTGGGTGTAATCCTTTTGGCGTTTCAAACATTGACCTTATGCAGATACGTTGGTGCTCTCAAGAAAATGTACTTGATTGGCGACCATCAACAAGAAATACGGCTGGCGATTTGAGACTATCCGTTGGCTCAACAATTGTTGGTGCATTGCGAGGAAGGCAAGAAACCGCTGTATGGACAGACAATGCTTTGTATAGCCTTCAATTTGTAGGCGCTCCATTCATATTTCGAGCAACGTTAATCACAGACGGCGTTAGTTTGATTAGCCCTAACGCAGCGATAGTTGCTAACAACGTTATGTACTTTATGGATAGACATAATTTTTATGTTTATACCGGCGTAGCACAGGTGCTGCCATGTACAGTTAGGGCATTTATTTTTGACAATCTTAACGATGTGCAGGGGCAACAAGTTACGGCATTTGCTAATACTGGGTATAACGAGGTTGGTTGGTTTTATCCATCAACAGGATCAAATGTGTGCGATAAGATGGTTGTTTACAATTATGTTGAGCAGGCTTGGAGTATTTCGGAGCTTGCAAGGGATTCATGGGACGATGCTGGAGCATCTGCTGATTTGCCAATTGCGGTCAAAACATCTGCTGGTGCAGGATACCTTTATGAACATGAAACAGGGTTTAATGATGATGGACAGCCATTGTCTGCGTTTATAGAAACTGCTGATTTTGATGTAGCTGATGGTGATCGGTTTGCATTTATTCGTAGATTGCTGCCAGACCTTTCGTTTGTAGGAACATCAACTAATCCAACATTGACGTATTCATTAAAGTCACGGAATAACTCTGATGGTACATTAACGACACAGTCATCAGTTGATGTGTCAAATACAACAGACTTTGCTATGGCTAATGTGAGAGCAAGGGCTAGGCAGATGCGGGTTCGTATAGAAAGCACTGATTCAGATAATGGCTGGCGTTTAGGTGATGTAAGATTAGATGTCAGGGTGGATGGTCGTAGATGAGCACAACATCTAGCGGAGCAGAATTCAGGCAACCTCTGGAGTTACCTCCACAAGAGTATTCGGAAGCGTATTTTCAGAGGTTGATAAGTCAGATCAGGACGATATTGGGCTTAGTCCCTTCGAGGAATGAGGTAGAGAGTGAAGCGTCTAACATGACTTGGTTCATGTCGTAATGGCTTCTATCTATCAAAACGTCGTTACGACTCTGACAGGGACAAGCATTACGGATGTGTTTGAGTGCCCACAGGGATCAACGGTAATAATTAAGACCGTAAGTGCGTTGAACACCAATGGATCAAATGCGGCAACGCTCACGGTTCATGTGTTTGATAGTAGTGCAGACGCGACATTTGAGTTCGAGACAGGGTCAATAGCCGCTTCAACGCGAAAGGGATACCTGAAGGATGGAGAAGTCATTGTTTTGGAAAGCAAAGACAAGCTGCGTATGACGGCAGGGACAGCGAATTACTTTGATATATTTGTCTCTTTACTTGAGATAACATAGCGTTTAAACGCGAAGAGGTTTGTATGAATAGAGACTTCAGCCAGAAAGCTCCATTGCAAAATCAAGCAAATATGCTTGCGAGCAAAGGCCGGTTCGGTGACAGCATGTTAGTGCATATGAACCCTACGGAAGTTGATGTTCTTCGACGCATGACCCCCGGTGGTCAACTCACCATAAACCCTGACACAGGACAACCAGAAGCGTTCTTGCCTTTGATTTTGGGCTTGGCGGGTAGTTTAGCTGGAGGCGCTGGCTTGCTTGGTAGTAGCGCACTGCTTGGCTCTGTAGGCGCTGGCGCTTTAGGTACAGCGATTGGCTCTACTATTGAGACAGGCAGTCTGAAAGAAGGCTTAAAGGCTGGACTGATTAGCGGGTTAGTAGGAGGCGCAGCAGGGCAGTTATTTAAAGGTGCGGGTGACGTTGCTAGCGCCGCTGCCAAAGGGACAGAAGAAGCAGCTAAGACCGCTGCGGCGCAAACCGTTACGGATGCAACAACACAAGCAATAACTTCTGGCCCAGTCATGGCTGGTCTTCCCGCTAACATAGGTCAGGCGGCGGCTCCTGAAGTAGCGACTGCCGTTGTAGAAGAAGCTGTGAAGCCAAGTTTATTCCAACAAATAGCGCAAGGTGGTATTCCGGGTGACGCTGCTGCGGGGATCAAGCAAATAGGGACGCTTGACCCAATGGGCAACATAACTGCTGGCGCAATATCTGGCCTTACGGGTCAAACATTATCTGACCAGTTTAACATGATGAACATGGATTCTGGCCCGATGCTGGATGAAGATGATGAAGACTTCTTCGTTCCAGTTAGGGCGCGTGATCGAGGCGTTCAGTTTGCTGGTGCTGATATTGGTGGTACTGGAGAGTTTGATTATTTTTCCGAGCCATTTGGCTTTGACCCTTTGCCCCCCGTAGGTGTCAAAGAAGGTGGCATGATTAGCGGTGCTGCAAGAAAGTTCCAAGAAGGTGGTCAGGTAGAAGAGCCTGCTCCTAGACGTTCTGATTACGGCGGATCTACTAGACAGCAGCAGTTATTTCGTAGAGATGTTCAAGAGTTTGAGGACATGTACGGCCCAATAGCATCTCAGATTGGCAATCCCAACGCTTATACATATTCTCCGTCATTCAACATCCCTGACTATTTTAGAGGCCCAAATGCGGTGGGTACAAATCTCGATGACATGATTACCGAGCAGGTTACTGAGCAAATTTACACTCCTCGCGCTCAACAAATGCCATCTACTTCAGTAAGCAACATACGCGGCGCAGGTAATGTTGATTTTGTTGATTACAATCAAAGGTTGCTTGGTGATCCAGTGCAAACAAGAGATGTTACTCGACGCATGACTGAAGACGAGATAGCTGCAAGAGATGCGGAGTTAGCGGTTATGCAGGCAGAAGAGGCTGCTAATGCTCCAGCAGCATTTCAGTCTGACGTTCAGTTTGATCCTTTACAGTTCATAAACAGCTTGAATAGTTTAAACAATATCCCCGGTATTAACATTGGCGGAAGATCTGGAGAAATGTTCATGTCAGAGTTTGGGGGTGATTTTAATCCCTTTATTCCAAACATGGGCCAAGCGGCTGCGCCTCCATCATTCGATCCCACAATGCCAGCAATGGACTTTGGTGTTCCGTTAAATATAGAAGGCCAAGGCGCTCCCAATACGTCGTCAAGAATTGAGGGAGGATTTTTTGGCAACGCAATTTATCCGGGCGACGCCGGTTATGAGGCAGCATTAGCCGAGGCTGGCCCAGTTTCTGGGGGTGGTCTTTTTAGTGGAACATCATCACTTCCTCCGTCAGGGCAATCAGATAATAGAGGAACAGGTTTTCTTGGAGGATTGACAGTAAACACAGCATCGCCTGTCGCAACACAACCACAGTTTGATCCGCTTGCTGGGATGGATTTTCGCGGAGGCCGAGGTGGTTTTGACTTCGGCGGCATCAGAGTTACTCCGTGACTTTTAGGCGGCATGAGTATGGGAATGTAATGTGATTAAACCATCTGACGCTATGGACAAGCCGTTTGGCGGCGTATTAAGAAGATTCCAAGAGGGTGGCCCAATGACGGTTGACTCCTCTGTGTTTGAGGGATTAGTGCCCGGAGTTGGCGGCGGCATGGATGATGTCGTACCGGCAATTGTAGAGGGTGTAGAGCCTGTTTTGTTATCAAGAGATGAGTATGTAATACCTGCTGATGTCGTGGGCCATATTGGAGATGGGAGCACCTCAAGGGGTGGTGAGCTACTAGACGATATGGTTAACAACATTCGTATGCAGAAGACCCAAACGACAGAGCAGCCAGCAGAGTTAGATGAGACTCCAGAAGAGATAATGTCGTTTCTTAGGACTCCACAAAAGGTCGTTTAAACATGGCGTTTGACATCGAGCTTGTAGAAAAAGCCGAGGTATTAGAGATCTGGCCTGAGATAGAGCATCTTGCCGAGAATTTACAGAAAAGAAGTCATGGTCGATTTTGGACAGCAGACATCTTTAATCAATTGGTTGAGCTACCTTATTTTGTTTGGGTGGTTCGAGAAGAGGGAAACATTATTGGGTTTTTTATTTGCGGAATAAATAACTACCCAAGAAAGACATACTTAGACTTGAACACGCTGAGTGGCCTTAGACTCAAAGAGTGGTCGGGGCAGGCGCTAGAGGTTGTTGAAGACCTTGGCAGAAGGCTAGGTGTAGACGGTATGGAAACAAGCACTGCGCCGGGATTAGAGAAAGCGTGGCGTGAAGTTGGATTCGAGAAAGAGTTTATAACGATGACTAAGTCGTTTAAACGGGAAGACAAAGACGCAGAGCCGATAGCAGTGCAAGGCCAATTGCTTGAAGTAGATGCTGAAGAGCTTCTGAAGGAGGTCGCAAATGGGCGGTAGTAGTGGTGGTGGCGGCACAAGCCGTAGTACGCAGAATGTAACATCAACCGTTACACAGTCTGACTTGCCCAAAGAGTTTTATCCGTATTTGCAGAAACAAATGCAAATGGCGGATGCATTGCTGCAACAAGACTACGTTCCATACGAAGGTCAGAGGACTGCCGCTTATACGCCCGAACAGCAAATGGCTTTTCAGGGTCTTACTGGTGTTGGCACTAGAGACCTTGCTGGCATTCAATCCGGTAGAAATTACTTCCAAGGAATAACGGATTCTACTGGAGGCCCAGATTATCTCAAAGCAACAAGCGGATATACAGGCGATGGTACTTTTGGCTCTGGATATACAGGATCTGGCACGTTTGGTTCTGGGTATACGGGATCTGGCACGTTTGGCTCTGGGTATACAGGTGTAGGTGATTTTGACTCTGGTTATACAGCCGGAACCATACGAACCGCCTATGATCCGAGCGCCACAAGATTTGGCAGCGGATACACAGGGTCAGACATCCAGCCCACCTTCCAAGGCGCGGACATTAGATCTGACTATCGACCCGGACAATTTGATGCAGGCGATCTTGCTAGTGACATAGAGCGATTCCAAAACCCATACACAGAACAAGTTTTAAATAGAGCAAGAGATCGAGCGACTAAGCAGTTTCAAGAGCAACAAGCGCAGAGGCAAGCGAAACTGTCACAGGTTGGTGGGTCAAGTGCTTTCGGTAGCCGAGGAACGCTGGCAAATCTGACCGCTGAAGATGATTTTCTGACACGACAGGGAGACTTAGAGGCGCGGCTTTTGTCAGAGGGCTTCGATAAAGCATCAACATTGGCTGGGTCAAACCTTGATCGGATTTTAAGAACGCAGCAACTATCGGATACTGCTGAAAGGGCTAGAGCAAAAATGCTTACCGATGCTCAAATCGCCACAGGGCAGTTTGGTCAAGCGGCGGGAGCGCAAAGTCTTCAGGCGCAGATTGCAGCAGATGCTTCACGCAGAGCGGCAGGCTCTCAGGAGTTGCAAGCTCAACAGGCTGCTGATCGAGCGCGTCAAGTTTTCGGTTCTCAGTCACTACAAGCGCAGCAAGCTGAAGAGCGATTGCGTCAAATACAGGGCGAGCAAACAATACGGTCTGCAATCGCCAGAGATGCCGCATTAAGAGCGGGTGGGGCACAAACGCTTCAAGCACAACAATTACGCGATCAGGCGGCAAGGGCTGGCGGCGCTCAAACACTGCAAGCACAACAGTTGCGCGATCAAGCATTAAGAGCCGGTGGAGCGCAGACACTTCAAGCGCAAATAGCGAGAGATACGGCGCTTGCCAGAGCAGGCTCTCAAGACCTACAGGCGGATATTGCGAATCAACGTGCATACGCAGCGGCTGTGGCTAGAGGCGATCAAGCAGCAGTGAGAGCTATGGAAGCTGACAGGTTGGAGCAACAGCTTGATCTACAGCGTCTTGGTGCCCTTAATGCTCTGGGAGCGGATCTTCGCGCTCAAGATCAATCGATTCTCGATCAACGATTCGCTGATTTCCAGAGACAGCGTGACTATCCATACGAACAGTTGCAGTTCTACTCCAACCTTCTGCGTGGAAACGTGGCCCCACTGCGAGGCCCAGAACAAGTAACGACTTCCGCTCCGGGGCCGAATCAGCTAGGACAGTTAGCAAACTTCCTACTGGGCGCTAGAGCGTTAGGGACTTAGGGCGTTTAAACATGGCAATGGAAGATCTACTTAGGATTGCAGAGCGCACTGAAGACTTGCCCGATCAGGCATTAGCTCAGATTGCTGCGTCTGGTGGTGGTATCGAAAGCGTTATTGCTGCTAGTGAGATGAAAGCGCGAAACGATATTCGGCAGGATGCACAGATGATGCAGCAGCAAGCGCAGCCCCCTGTAGTGGATCAGCTAATCAACATGGCAATGCGCCAGCCTATGCCCCCTATGAGCGCTGCTATGCCCCCACAGATGCAGGAGCCTATGGGTCAGCCCATGCCCCCACAGATGGGTATGCAGCAGCCTATGCCGCAACCAACGCCTCCACAGATGGCTCCTGATATGGCTCAGTTAGCCCAGCAGATGGGTGTGCCTGCTATGAACACAGGCGGATTGATTCGTCGTTTCCAGACAGGGACACAAGGCACTATTGGTGGTGGTCAGCTTGATGCGTTTTTAGCGCAACAACAGCTTGAGGATGCAGGTTTTACAACCGAGCAATTTGAAGGGCTAACAAATGACGAGCGCATACGAGTGATGCAGCAGATAGAAGACAGAAAAGCCTTAGTAGACCTAGGGGCTATGGCTGTGACACCTATTGCGGCTCTTACTGATGCAGCATTTTTTCTACCTAGACAAGTTGATCGTGAGCTTTCTTCATTGGCTAACACTAGGCTTGGAAAGGCATTAGGTTTTTCTGGCCCATTTGATACTCCAAGTCGCCAACCATTTGATGCATCGCAACAAAGATTACAGGACTTTAGGAAAACATTGCGGCCTACTACGTTGCCTAGATTTGAATCTGCGCTAGGGATTAGTCAGGCACCTGATGACACACCTGTTGTTACACCCAACACAACAGTGCCAGTAGTAGATCAACCAGTCGATTCATCAGCAGACCCATCAGCAGACCCAGCAGTAAACCAGCAGTCGAGAGACCAGCAGGCAGACTCTTCATCGCCATTTGGCGTGGTAGCGGGCACAACTATTCCTGCAAAAGATACAGATTCTGCCGCTGCGTTTGGTGCAGCCTTTCAGCCATTTGCACTGACACCTTCAAGCATAGGCACTACAACTCTTCTGCCATACGAACAAAGCCAGCAATTTCAACGTGACCAAATAGCCAGCGCACCAATAGATGCTATTCGGGTAAAGCGAGATCTCCTCGACGCTGAAAGATTACAGGGCTTAATGCAAAGAGAGTCTGATTTGGCGAAAGATGTGCAAGAAAGAGCGCAAAAGCTAGATGATTTAGAAAAAGATTTGCCTACGAGAGAAAACATTAAGGATCGCATTAAAGAGCAAACACGGCTTGGAATGGCAAAATCATTCTTTGATGCCGCCGGATCAGGTAGCCCAGACTTTTTGACGGCCATGGCCCAAGGGTTTGGCGGTGCCGCTGGTGTGATGAATAAGATGACAGGGCAAGAGCAGAAAGAACTTTATCAATTTGCTCTCGATAATTATAACAGAGAAAGTCAGAAGGCTAATAGGGACTATACAAGGCAGCAAAACCTTCTCAATCAAATTAATGCCGCTCAGACTGCACAAGTTACTTTGGAATCAAATCGAGCCAGTAACGATTTACAGCGAAGAAAGATGCAGCAGGACTCTTACTATACATTGATGGGTCGAGAAGTAGATGTAGCTAAGACGAACCTTGACGCATTTATTAGACGCCAAGAGTTTGCAGCAGAGGAGATGGATAGATTCCGCGACGATATAATCGCTGTAAACAACAATCGTCAAAATGCGATTGATAACGTAAACAGCATAGATAGTCGATTAAGGTCTAAGGATGCAGATCAGAATGAATTGTATATTGATGTAGGCAATGACTTTGCTTCGCAGTTCAATAAAGGCGCTCAGATTAACGAGAACAACGGACTAACTAGGGTATCCAAGAGAATCGTTGCTGCTTATCAGGATCTAGGTCAAATAGATAATGAGATGGAACGAAGGCGACAAGCAATCGCCCAAGTCAGAAGTGATCTTCTTGACGAAGATAAGATTGGCGATAAGGCAGTCTTAGATAAGTACGGAGAAGAGATATTTGCTTTTTCTGGTGGAGATGCCGATAAACAGAAAGCTGCATTCTATCGCAAATATCCGCACCTGAATCCAAAAATTCTTGCATACACCGTACAGTAATAAATGGCTACACAAGAAGAGCGTCTTCAGCAGCTAATAAGTAGGATGCAGGGGGTAGATCCCGCGTTGCGTTCTGCTTTTGATGCCCCGTTAGTTTCTCAGTTAACTCCCAAGCAGGTAGTAATACCTCAAGAGCAGCCCGGAAGTTTGTTCCCCGTATTACGTGGAGAGCCGACACCCCCGCCATCTGCGCCACAACAGCCCGTTGCACAACAACCACTACCACCGGCACAGACTGCCCAAGACATCTTTCAGGGGCTAGATACTCCCTTCCTCCCAGAGCCAATAGATGTTCCAGAGGAAGAAAGCCAAAACTACTTTATGCAAGTAGGCCGTGGTTTGGGGCGTGGATTCGCGCAAAGTGGATTGACCCTAGGACAAGGCTTGTTCGCCACCGCAGACGCTGTCACCAATATAGCTGGCTTTGAAGATGCAATAGACCCAGAGACCAGCGAGTTTCTCAAAGGCTTAAATGAGGCAAGAGAAATAGTTGGGTATGAAGAAGGCGCTGTTGGCAAGATGGCTGAAGTTATAGGCAGCATGGGCACCTTGATTATACCGGGGCTTGGTGTTGCAGGAGTGGCAAGAGGTGCTTTGGCAGCGCAAGCGGCTGGAAAGGTAGAGGCTGCAAGAAGATTAAAGAATCTTGGCTACGGATTGCGCGGTCTGACAGGAGTTGTGGCTTCCGGCACTGGTGCTGGCACCGCGAACCAAATGCTGGAAGCATATGCTAAGGCTGGGAATGACGTTACTAACGCACAACGTAACCTATCTACAGCCTTCGGTTTAGGTATTGGTCTTACAGAATTACTACCATTAGAGATCTTGTTGCGAGGTATACCTGCCTCACTGGGTAAAAACGTAACAAATAGATATGCAGTAAGGGCAGCACAAAACATTACCAATGCTGGTGCCGAAGGCGGTCAGGAAGCTGTCGCAGGGATCATGCAGGAGCTTGCAGCACAAGGTAACTATAACCCTGACCAACCTATAGGTGATTCGGCGTTAGCTGACTTTGGCTACGGCGCTGCCGCTGGCTCTATTATTGATGGATTACTAGGCAAGAAGTTCCGATTGCCCAAGACTGAAAAGGCGTTGTCGGAGGATTACCAGAAGACAGAGGCACTGCAACCCCTCACCGAAGAAGAGCTTTCTGAGATACAGCGCAAAGAAGAAGACATTGCGTATTATGACGATGAAGGTAATCAACAGAGTGGTCAGGTCGTAGGGTTCGATGATGACACTGTGACGCTATCTGTTGATGATGATCTCATCACTCTGCCTCGCAATCAGATGCCAGACCCAGACACGGGCAACTCCTTTGCATCTGACAATGACTTGCTTACCCCGCGCTTTCAGGTAGACGGGAAAGAAATAGGCGCAATGACTCTGCCTGATGTCGTTGACCTTAGAAACAAAGAGCTTCTTCCTGATGCGCTACGAGCAGAGGTGGACGCAGGAAAGATAAGTCTCAAGGAAGCTATTGAATTAGCACAGACGGATGACCAGCAGCTTGTCGCTAGGGTAACACCAGATAAGAAGTATCGTATCAAGGCGCTCACGCAAGAGATCAATCGCCGTGATCCAGAGTTCAACGCCTCACTATCAGAAGAGGCAGCAGATCAACAGTCTAGGGCAGCAGCCGGGGTCGATATAGATAGCGGTGAGTTCGGTGATGACCTAGATGCCAGTTTAAACGCAAGGGTAAGCCCATCACTTAAAGACACGGTTGTTGGTCGGACAGTTGGCGGAACGGTTGACCCTTTGGTAGTAGGCGAAGATGCTTTAAAAAAAGCAATGAAGGGTGTCTCAAAGAAAGACCGAGCCACCTACTACGAAGAAGTCGGCGCAAGCCCAGACACTGCGTTTGGCGATCTCAATCAAGATCAAGTCGTTGCTCTGCTTGAAAAAGCATCAGGGCACAAAGAACGAAAGGCGGCAAAAAAGAAGGCACAAGAAGATCGAGAAGCTGAAGCTGCAACAGAAGAAGAGATTCAAAGACGATCCGAAGAATTAGCTAGGGCGCAACAAGAGTCAGTGGTTGTGCCTAACCCAGAGGCTCAAGCCGGGGCTGTGGCAGACGAGATTGTAGAGACTATTGAGGAGGCTCCTGCACAGCCAGAAGTTGTAGTGCCAGAGCCAGAGGCTGTAGTAGAAGAAGCGCCTGCGCCCGTAGGCTTTCAATCTAAAACTGTTGAGGACTCTAAGCCCCGATATAGAAATGTAACCCCCGTATTTAACTCTTTGCTTGATAAAGCCCTGTACATAGTAGGCAACCCTAAGAGCAAATCTAAAGCCGATGAACAGGTCATGGGTGAGCTTAGGTCGTTCTTGCAGCAAAAAGCCCCCGACTTGGAAGATGCGGACATCCGTAGGCTGGGCATGGCTGTACGAGATAATGTCAAGTATCAAGGAGAAATAGCGAGAGAAGCGAAACGATCAAGTTTTGAGGTGCAAGAGCAGGTATTGCCTGACGTTGACCTTTCTTCTCCAGACTTACAGTCCGGGATATTAGACCGCTATGAAAAGCCAGCGGCTGAAACCGAGCCTACTGCGCCTAAGCCTGTAAAGCCCACACTCCCCAAGACAGAACAGGTTGTTGCAACTCCGAAAGAAAAGGCAGATCTGAGAGAAGCCATAGGCGTGATGGCTGGCGATAACGCGAAAGCAATAAAGCTAGGAACCGAAGCATATCAACGCCGTCGAGATCAGGGTGAGAGCCACGAAGAAGCATTAGATGCGTTTGCACAAGATCCAGACTTTCAAGACGCTGCTTTAGACTTTGCCCGTAGAGAGCAGGGTGCAGAGCAAGTATCTCCGGGGCCGGTGGTCGGAATCGCTGGCAGTGAAACGGCCCCCGGCGTTCCGGGCATGTTGGTTCAAAAGAAAGGGCCACCGATTGACATCAACACAATCCGTCGAATCAGGAAGATTGTTAACGATGTAGCGCCCACATCAGAGCTTGTTGTAGCCAGCCAGCTATATGGTCAAGTGGTCGATAGAGATGGCGATCTGCAATATGTCATCAACGGCAATGAAGTTAACTACGAGCAAGCTCTCGGCCTCCAGATGGGCAACATCGTTGGTGTGTCCGTAGCGCCAGATGGCCTGATAGATCCAGAGAACAGGGCTTATCACGAAGCTACTCACTTCCTTGTCAACAATGGCTTCATAACAGAACCAGAGATGAAGTCGCTCATCGCTAACATCCCAAGGCTAGAGCAGATCGTCCTCGAACATCTAGGCCAGAAGCGATATGACGAAGCCATGTCGGGCAATGAGTTCCAGAACTTCAACGAGCTAATTGCTTACGGATCAGCCCTATACAACAGGGGCTTAGATATAGATGGCAAGGTGCCAAAAGAGTTTAATCCTGCGCTGCGTCGTATCTTTGCCAAGATTGCCAGACTGTTTAAACAGCTTAGATCTAACTTTACTGGTGAATTTGTACCAATGGAGGTGGAGCAGGTCTTTGAGCAGATCCGTCAAGGCCGCACAGGTCGTAGAGCGCCAGACCCGCAGGCTACACAGCGCGTTAAACAGGCGATGCTCAAAGAAGATCCAACAGGTCTCAGCGCAGCGACACCCCTGTTCGTTATCAAGCAGGGGCCAGTTGCTGCTAGTTCGTCCTTTGAAAACTTCAGAGGTGAAGTTCCCGCCAGACCAGCATTTAAGTCTGCCATGAAGACCAAGCTAGAGGGTATGACAGGACAGAAGAAGCTGCCTGATGCTTGGGGAAGAGTCGAAGGCAATCGGGTGGTAGGCGCTTTGTCTGGCGTAAAGGTAGAAGAGTGGAACGATTCAAACATAGAGGCATTCCTTACCAGCTTGCCTCCAGATAAATCAGTAAGCGGTCAAGAGCTTCTGGATTATTTCAACGACATCGAGCAAGTGGTTGAGATAGTTGTATATGGCTCTCCGCTTGGGCCTAAGAGCGACCTAGACTCAGAGATAAAATATCGTTCTGCTATTCAAGAGGATCGTAATAACCAAGGTTACATAGCGACAGCTAACGATGCGATCACTTCTTTGCGAACTGGAAAAGGCAAAGACGTTGTAAACGCAATGCAAGTAGCAAATCTAACCCGCAAAGAGGTTCCAAACAAAGACAATATAAATCCCGCCTATCCACCCGATGTTGTCGATGCCCTAGAGAGCTACGCAGAAGCCCTTAAAAAGCAAGATGATTCATTTGACGATTTGCCTGACCCGATCCAAGAGAAGCAGAGGCTTATCAGTGCACTACAAGAATCGTTTAAACGAGATGGGACTTCATTGGATAAAAAGGCTTTCGGGCTTGGTTTAGTAGAAGCAAGCGTTAAACCCGGATTTCAGTTTACTAGGGAGGCGGGTGAAATGCTTCCTGCTGGATTCAGTATGGACGATGGTGATTTGCCATTACAGAGAGGAGCGGGTACGGGTAGCGCATACGGAACCGAAATAGAAAACATCCCCAACTTTTATTTTAAATTCACAACAATGGGCGGCAGGGCGATCTCAGCGGATGTTCCTCGTCGCATGATGAATCTACAGCAAGACTACGGATATAGAGAAATAATAATTGCTGCGCCAAGTATGGCAGGTGATGGAACTTATCACAGTCACTTTCCTGACATTCGCAATCCAATAATGCACATGCGTCTTGCCGATATTATTTTAGAGAACGGCGAGTCTGTATTGGTAATCGAGGAAATACAGTCTGATGTTCATCAGGGTGCAGCAGAACTAATGAAGCGAATGGCTGCAAAGAAGCTGTTTGAAGATGGCGTAATATCCGATAGCAGATTTAAGTTTTTGAGTAGAGACCAAAAGAATTTAGTCAGAGAGGCTGCTTCTCAATTTAAAGATGATGTGTACGGCAAGGTATTTCCTAACCTGCCTCTCAAGAATGAAAATCAGCGGATAGCTTTTGCCATGCAGCAGATTACACGCATGGCAATAAATGGTGGATATGACCATATCGCTGTGAGCAACAGCGAGTTACAAGTAGAGCGTTATCGAAGTGAATACAAGGCCGCTATTGATGGTTTGGTAATGACGCAAGTTGCAGATGTCGGCGTGGATTCTGACGAGTTTGGTGTTCTTGCTGGGCAGGAAAAAGTTTTTGCGGTTAATACAGAGCAAGGAACATTCGAGGTATCAGAGACAGATGTTCTTATGGAGCTAGAGTCTTTAATTGAGCAGGACATATTAGCTCCCGCATTGCCTGACCCGTTTACTGGCTCTTTCCCTACACAAGAACAACTTACCGGCGAGGTCGCACCAGCCGAAATACGACTAGACCAAGAGGCTATAGATGAGGCTAAGGGAGAGCGAGAAAGGCGAGCAAGGAACCTCGCAAGTTCAGTTCTTACTTCCGCTCAACAAAAAGGGAACCTAAGAGGATTCAGGGCTGCTTCTGCAAAAGCGGCAGATGCCGCATTGCAAGAGACAGTCGAAGTAGACGAGACAGATGCGATTAAGCTGGCATTTATGAAGGCGTTGCTCAAAGCCAATCCAAATATGCCTTCGTCATGGCTTGCTACCTACACAACACCCGTTGTTGGTTTAAACAATCAAGGTCAAACAGTTAGAGGTAATTTTCAAAGACAGACAATCGAACTAGGCAACCAAGGCGTTACAAGATCGGGCAATCCAAGGCTAGATGATTGGTTGGGTGAAGATGTTGCTCTCTTAGTCCGTAATGACCTACAAAATCCAGAAACTGTATCAGACCAATTTGCTTCTCGAAATTTTGTGCAGTTTATACAAAACAAAATTGCACAATCTCAAGCACAGAAAGAACGTTTAAACGCTGGAGACAGCGAACTTACATCGTATCAAAGGTCTGAGGCTGAGTTAATGGATGTGGATAGCATTCAAAGATCGGTTAACAGATTCACAGGCGCGATAGATGTACCTGTTGGCGGTGGCTTCGATAACGTTTACGACGAAAAAATACCGAGAGCTTTAGAGTCTGCGTTAGCTAGTTTGATTTCTACATCGAAAAGCCAATTGAAATCTAAGCGCCGAAGTGTACGGCAAGACAATGAGGGTCAGCGCCTCTATCTAGGGTCGGGTCACTCGTTAGCTGCTGATATTGATGAGCAGGGTAGTCAAATATCAGCCGAGCTGTCTGATGAGATTCTTATAGAAGAGTCTCAAATTGTTCCCACAAGCCAAGTGCAATCAATGTCTCAAAGAGCGAGGTACGCGGGAGATGAGTTTACAACGGAAGGTCAAGCGTTAGCGCAGGCGATAGGGGAAAGTCCAGAAATGATGCGGCTGGCGGGTCAGCAGGCTCAAGAAGTAGACCCTGATATGCCAGATGTTGCTGTAGATGCGGAAGATGTAAGCCAGCGATTTATGATCCCCGTATCGAACAGCCGTAACGCTTTGCGCGTTTACACGCTGACCCCAGAAATGGAGGCATCACCCAAAGTCCTTCAGCCTAGTGATATTTACTTCGCCAGATTACAAAACGAAAGAGCCGAAGTAACTAATCACGGCACTGAGAATCTGCGCGGTGTGTTTAAGAACGCTAGGCAAAAGGCAGTCGATTACATCAACAGTATGCCGTTCTTCAACACGCTGAAGGGATTGCCACAGAAGCGGGAGTTTTACCTAGAAAGGGCCAAGTATCTTGGCGTGGTACAAGCATCATCTGAGATAGGCACTGTGCTGCGTGATGAGATAGGCAATCAGTTTTTATTTAGGAAGGGTGACAAGAACAGAGGGGCTACAGAGACCCTGAGAACCGCGATCTTTAATTACATGACCACAGGTGACGTATCACAAGAACAAGCGTTACTGGAGCAGCTAGAAGCCTTAGACCCTAGGGCCGCTAAAGCCTCCGCAAAAGCCAAGGATATGATCGAAAGCCTAGGCTTGCAGATGGTGCAGAATGGTTTGATGGCACCCAAGACATTCTACGAGAATCGTAGGTCTTATCTGCCTCGAATATACATCAAGCATTTGCTGCAAGACCCGAACCCAGAACGCTTTGGCTATCTGAAGAGAAGGAACGAGGATCTCACGCCAGAAGATCAAGAGGCTCTGGGTGTCATCAACGAGCTAGACCCTGCATTCCTTGTCTCTCAGGCCATACAAAGACCGATCAGAGATCTACAGTTTATAGAGTTTATGAACTCGATAGCGGGTAACAACGCTTGGACGGTAGAAGATGACGTTCTGATGGTCAAATACACCGACGTTAATGGCAACGAACAGGAGCAAAGCGGCCTTTATTTACTAGATCAAGTGGCAACGCTGCGTCAGATAGCTGATGCGGTAGAAGCAGCCGATCCAAACAAGGCAGCAACCTTGCGGCGGCAGGCGGAAGAGCTAGATCAAACGGTGATTAAGACATTCACCGAGCGCAACATCATGGAGTATTACAACGAGCCGAACCGGGATGTAACCGGGGATACTCAGGGCTATGGCGCTGCGTTTAAACGAGTTCCAAGAGGTAAGCAGTATGGCATGTTGTCTGGCAGGCTTGTCAGATCAGAGATATACGACAACGTAATCTCATCTGGATTCATGTTGAATCTTGGCGATCAGTCATACGTCAACATAGGTAGTAAAGGCAGGAAGCTGACCGCTATCTGGAAGACCATTAAGGTGCCTCTCAACCCACCCACGATTGCGCGTAACACGTTCAGTAACGCAATACTCATCCACCTATCGGGTGTGCCTTTTTATCGCGTACTGCCGCGCATGATCGAGGCTACACGAGAGATAGTTGCCTACAACAATGGCGATTTTGCAAACGCCAAGCACTATCAAGAGATGCTTGCGCGAGGCGTGAAGCAATCCTCGTTTACAGATCAAGAGCTTGTCGCCATGCAGGATGACATGCTCGACTTCTTAAAGTCTGTAGATGCGAAAGACCTAGGGTTGTTTGGCTGGTTGAAGCTCAACACATGGCAGCGGTTGGCGCAGAAAGCGAGCAATATCTATCAAGGCATCGAGGTGGTGGGCAAAACAGCCATTGCCATTGATGTCATGGATCGCCAAGGCGGCAGTGCAGATGATGCCTTCTTGAAAGCACAAGAATACTTGTTCGACTATGGTGATGTGCCGGATGTTGTCAGGGGATTACGGCAAAGCCCACTGGGTATTCCGTTTCTGACGTTCCAATACAAGGTGCTGCCGGTACTAGCAAAGACTGCGCTGCGTAGCCCCATGCGTTTTGCCCCTTATGTGGCGCTCTCGTATGCGCTACCAGCACTGTTTATGAATGCTTTCGACATAGACGATGATGAGTATGATGAGATCAAGGCATCCATGCCTGATTACATCAGGGGTAATCCGGGCCTGATACCGTTGCCAGCTAGAGATGCCGAGGGCAGGTTACAGTTCTTGGATACATCCTACTTATATCCTTGGGGGTCGTTCACCAATCTCATCAATGGTGCCTTTGTTAGCGGTAAGAAAGCGGTTGGGGCAGGAACACCATTAGAGCAGGGTCTTCAGCTTAAAGATATTTCAAGCACACTTGGCATGTTCGGTGGCCCCGGCTGGTCGCTGTATGACATTAGCCAAAACAGAGACTCGTTTACCGAAAGACCTATCGTTAATCCGACTGATCCGCTGTACATCAAGGACGCTATTGAAAGACCTTTCTATAACAGAGGCAAGATCACCGATGCGATGTTCTGGGCAGCGAATCAATACTTGTTGCCGGGGTTTTTGAACACAGAATACGGCGCAGTTTCTAAAATTAACACCGCCCTGAAGGGTGACAGTAAACCAAATGGAGTTGCACCAGATACCTTAATGCAATCCATTTTCCGAATGATTGGTTTAAACGCGATTACCCTTGACCCCGATCAAATACGTTTGTCGTTGCAGTATTTGGATCGGGAAAAGAGTGAGATCAGAACGGGCATTAATAGAGTAATGCGCGATGAAACACTTTCAAATGCAGAAAAACGCAGAAGATTAAACGCACACTATGAAACGCTCGAAAGATACAGGCTTACAAGAGGCGCGATAATCGAAGCAGCAGCAACCACAAAGCAAGTCACTGCACGGTTGCGGCGTAAAGATCAACAAGAGTGATGTGGCAAATAGCTGGAATATAAGGCATAGATTATGAGTTTAGTCGGACAATTAATTGGCCCAGTCACAGGTTTGCTGGATAAGTTCATAGAGGACAAAGATCAAAAGAATGCGCTGGCACATGAGATCGCAACGATGTCAGAGCGCCACGCACAGGAGGCACTCAAAGGCCAATTGGAAATCAACAAGATGGAAGCGGCACACAAGAGTTTGTTTGTTGCTGGGTGGAGACCTGCCATCGGTTGGATCTGTGCGGTAGGACTGTTGTACAACACTATTATTGCTAATGTGCTTGGCATCTGGATGGATGTGCCAGAGGTAGATACAACGCTTCTAGTGCCCGTTATGATGGGCATGCTTGGTCTCGGCGCTATGAGAAGCTACGAGAAGGTCAATCAGGTAGCGCGGGAGAAGTAATGACTCAGCTAATCGACATGCTGAAGCTACACGAAGGTGTGCGTTCTAAAAGCTACTTGTGCTCTGCTGGCTATGAAACGATAGGTGTGGGCCGAAACATCTCAGAATCTGGCCTTGGATTGTCTGACGATGAGATCGACTATTTACTAGCTAATGACATAGAGCGAGTAAGGGGCGAGCTATCCGATACTTACTTCTGGTTTAACGGCATCAACGAGGCGCGGCAAGATGCCATGATAGATATATGCTTTAACCTTGGCCTCACTAGATTGCGCGGCTTTGTCAAAGCCCTAGAAGCTATGTCGCGTGAGCAGTTTGATATTGCGGCAGACGAATTCATGGATAGTAAGTGGGCAAAACAGGTTGGGACGAGGGCGATTCGCGTTACGGAAATGATCCGCAGCGGAGAATATAATGTTTAAACGATACGCAAAAGGCGGCAAGGTAAAAAAGAAAAAGAGTAAGTCTCGCGTCAACGAGGCAGGTAACTATACCAAGCCGGAGATGCGTAAGCGTCAGTTCAATAGGATTAAAGCTGGAAGCAAGGGCGGTAAACCGGGGCAGTGGTCGGCGCGTAAAGCCCAAATGTTAGCGAAGGCTTATAAAGATGCAGGCGGTGGGTACAAGTAATGCCGCTCAAGAAGTCACAGAAGTCATTGAAGAAATGGACGAAGCAGGATTGGGGCACCAAGTCAGGCAAGAAATCAACACAGGGCAAGAAGGCGACAGGTGAAAGGTATCTCCCGAAGGCGGCTAGAGAGGCTCTATCGGACAAGGAGTACGCTGCCACTTCCAGAAAAAAAAGAGCAGACACAAGGAAAGGCAAGCAGTTCTCCAAGCAGCCCAAGAAGATAGCCAAGAAAACAGCGAGGCATCGTAAATGAGCTTGACTGATGCGGAAAAGAACAGGCTGAAGAAGGTTGGGCTAACTGGTTTAAACAAACCTAAGAGAACTCCTAGCCACCCCACCAAAAAAGGAGTCGTCGCTGTCAGAGATGGTAGCAAGATGAAGATCATTCGCTTTGGCGATCAGAAGATGGGGCACAATTATTCAGACGAAGCGCGTAAGAGTTTCAAAGCTCGTCACGCTAAGAACATAAAAAAGGGCAAAACATCTGCGGCGTTCTGGGCCAACAAACTCTTTTGGAGCAAAGGTGGTAGCAGGAAGTCACCGCCTAAATCCCAAAAGCAGAAGTTCGGTAAGTAGTCATGGCTATCAGTCGAGCGCAACAACGCAAGCAAACCAGCAGCGGCCCCGCCAAAAAGAAGAAGCAGGCAAAGGTACGCAAGGTCATGCGGGAGTTTGAGTCAGGCAAGCTGAAGTCCGGCGGGTCTGGCAAGAAGGTTAAGAACAGGAAGCAAGCCATAGCTATCGCGTTAAGCGAAGCAGGTGTGAAGAAGAAAAAGAAGAAGTAGCCCCGCCTTCGGTCACACGGACGGGAACGTGCTACTAGAGCCTCTGCCGCATCGAATGCAACAACGAGTTTGCGACATCAGCCGCGACCTAAAAAGCCCCGCCTTTGGGTACCCGGACGGGAACGGGCAGGAGAGAACGTGATGAAGCTACCCGAAATCATTATTTAACTTTTCTTTGCGCCAACGCAAGTCAGTAATTATTAAATTTGAATTACTACATACGGGACACTTTTGAGGGTAGCTATGTTTAAACGATTTCATATCGCAGTCCAAACACACAAAGTGCCATTCACTTAGCGATCTCTGCTGGGGATTCGTGGGGTTCGTCTTCACCATGCGTCCGTACTACTTTGCGTTCAAGGAGTAGAGGAAGTCTAAGCCACGTTCCACCATTATCTCTAGCGATCTCTTCAGCCTCTTCTCTAGTGTCAGCTTCGACCTCTGTGTACTTACATGTGATCTCATGCAAAACAATGTGATACTTCATTTGAACTTGCTGCCTCTTAATTTCATACGGCGATTGCCAGTCCGTTGTGAGTTGTTAATGCGGCCCGACACATTAGACTTCTTCTTTGGCATCGACTCTTCGTACTTCACCTCACCAAAAGGGACTTCCTGTATCCTGCCGCCACGGGCCAAGAACTCTTCTATTGTTTCTTTTTCCATCATTGTTTCCAAAATCTACTCGCTATGGATACGGGCTTCTTGTTGCGCGGAGAGGCAGAAGAAGGCGCTTCTGGCGCTTCTAGCAGTATGTATATCTTGGCCCCCAAGGCACCCGCGATAGTCTCTACAGCCTCAAAGCTGGGCTTTCTCTTGCCCAACTCTATCTGGCTGATGTATCCGCGATTCATGCCTGACTTATCCGCAAGCTCCTGCAAGGACAGATTTTGATCTGCCCTCATGGATCGCAGCTTCTCTGTGTACCAAGTCTTCACGCTTTCACCTCACTCTCGAATAGCTTCAAGTGCTCGTTTAAACGCTCTCTGGCTTCCGGGTTGGTCTTCAGTTCTGATCGAGATTCGATGCCGCAGATAAATCTAATGACCTCTGCTGCATACTTTTCGTCTTCTAGCGTTTCATCCGCAATTTGATGGGGATATGTGGGGTTAACCCATTGGTAGTAGTTCATCCTTGCCCATTGGATGTACGACTCGTCTCTGCATATTAAGTTGGCCCTAGCCAAAGCCTTCTCTGCATCTGTGGTTGCCCTTGGCCTTATTGGATTCTCATGGTCATCTATCTGAGCGCAGGCAACCATGTATCGTTGACCGATGGGAGCGATAGCCATCTCCTTTGGCACATCATCAGGATGCAGAACAAAGGACAGCACCATGCCATCCTTCGTTTGCCGATACGCATACTTCTTTGCTTCAAAGCTCTCTGCTATATCTTCGCCTTTCATCAATGCATCTCTCGATCATCTTCGCAGGAGGGGCAAGGAGTGTGTGCGAGTATCAATACAGCTTTGCCATTATCCGACCAGATGGCGGGAGTGCCCTTATCCGTAAGATCAAACTCCAATGGATTTACAATCGTGTCTCCATCTTCGTCTTCGTGTGTGGCGAGGCCGAAACGAAACATATGGCTTGCATAAAAGACTAGCTCTGCTAATTCATATGGCGACAAGTGATCTACAACGTCCGTCACTTCGTTGCAACGAGAGAATCGACGCTGCTTAATCATCGTAAGCTCGTCTATCAACTTCTCTTTCTCTTCAAAAAGATCATCAGTGAGGTTGAATACTTCTTCGTCTTTTTGACGCGCAGCGTCAAGCTCTTCTTGATGCTCAATTTGCATCTTTGCAATTTGCTCACGATGCAAAAACTCAGCGGCTTCTAGCTCGCTCTTCAGCTCTTCGATGACATCATTCTTCGTCTTGTAGTACTTCTTCTTCGGTGCTTTCTGTGGTGCTTTTTTCTGGGTCATATCCCTTTCCTTCGTTGCGTTTAAACATTTCGATCCATGTAAGTGGGTCAATGCCTTCCATCGCCCACCATCTTTTCTCGTTGCCATAAGCATGTAGGTGCCTGTGGTGGTCATCGCAAAGCGGGACTGCGTGTTGGTCTCCGCTTCGCCTCATGCCTCGCAACCCATCGTCCTCAACAAACGTGAGGTGGTGCGCCTGCGCGGGGCGATAGCAAACTAAACAGCCATGCTCTCGTACCAGTTGCAGATACTTCCTGCTTCGTAGCTTCTTAGCCCAAGTCTTTTGTTTCAAAGTCTTTGACTATCTTGTTGCCAATCTCGTAAAGCTCTTCGAGTTGACGAACTCGTTCAAGTGAAGCGTCCAGCCGCTTGTCGATCTCGATCAGCAAATCCTCATCTTCGATGTGGTGCATCTCTTGGATCTTTACTACTGTCGCGTTGATCTGGTTTAGCTTCAGTCTTGCGTTACGCTCTGCAATCTGCGACTCACTGAGCCGCTCATGCAGATCCATAACGTGTGCTTTGATCTTGCTCATACGAACTCCTTACATACCAAAGTCCGAAAAGTCTGCATCATCAGCCAGCTTTTCGGTAGCTGCTTTACCAGCAGACTCCTTCTTAGCCTTGAGGGTTACTCTGATGTACGGCTGGCCCTTTGCAGACACTTTCTTGTAGCCGTTCAAATAATACTCAACGCCTTCTACTTTGATGTCGCCCTGCATATCTGCGTGCCAATCTTCTTTCTTGTCCTTGTTCTTAAACAATGCGCCAGATTTTTCGTTATCGTATTCCATTAGAATGGTAAGTCCTCTTCTTCTGTTGTTGGTTTCGTTGCCAGTTGTGCTAGTCGCCCCTTGATCTTGTTAGCGAATGCATTCCAATCAGGGTGCCCTTCGTACTCCTTCTTGAGTGAGGGGAAGTGCTGACCCATGACAGCCTTCGCCTCCTCCGTTGTCTCCACTGATGCAAGCTCATCAATCAGAACATCTGTATTTTGCTTGAAGAAGTCCTCCGATGTGGGCACAACATTTGTCTTGGCAGTCTTCTTTGCTTTCGGTGCTGGTGCTTTCGCATCCTTGGGTGTTTCCTCCTCGGCTGCGTTACCGTCATCGTCCTCATCAGCGTCCACGCCACATGCCATTGCGAGCGAATACCGCTTCGCGTATGTCATCGCAGAGCCAAACCCTTGAGCCGTAATCTTTGGTGCAGGCACAGTGACAGGGCCGGTCTCGATCTTGTCGCCCAGACCGTAAAAGATTGTCTCGATGGATATGCCATCTTCGGCAGGCACTGACCGCTGCACATAGGCAATGCCATTATTGTTTAGTGCAGGCTTGACCGCAGTGATGATGCTGCCAAGCGATGCATACTGTGATTTAAATTGTGGATTCACCTTGTCTTTGACGGGGGCATCCATCTCAGACTGGGCCTTAGCCAATGCCTCTACGAGTGTCTTCTCACCCATTGCTGGTCTCCTGTTTAAACGTTGCGAATTGGTCGCAGTAATCAGACACATCACAGAACTGCTCGCATCGTAAAGGTTGTCCTCTACGGTGATCTATTGTGTGTTTGTCTGCGTCTTTCTGAGCGGCGATGAATGTCTCCGCTTCCTCTTGCGAATCGAATACACGCACTGCGCGTACCCGCTTCTCCTTCATCACGGCAAACTTGTCATCACGCAACCAACGTTCTTCGTCGGTGCAGTCAGGTAGATTGCCAGCCCTAGCCTCTTCATGTGCAGCGATACGCTCCATCACAAACGCTTCGGTCTGCTCGATGGGCCAGAGTGGGATGTTCTGGATAAAAATGTCTTGTGGTGGGTAGTCAGGCTTTCGAGCAGCTTCATGCTTACTCCAATCCTTGACGAAGTTTATGATCTGAAGGCCGCTTACCTTGATGCCGTTCTTGTGTGCGATGTATGCGTAGATGTTGAGTTGCTTCTCATCGCTATCATTGTTCATCACGCCATACGCTTTGCGCGTCTTGTAATCCTGTAAGACCCGTGTGCCATCCGACTGCACATGCTGTACGTCTATGGCACCTGATAGTTTTATGCCGCTTACAGAGCAGTACAGGCGCTCCTCAGTGATGAAGTCGGGGTGCTTGGAGTCTTCGAGAATGGAATGCACGGCGGTGCCGAACAGCGTCCAGAGGTTCTCGGACACATCACGGAACATGATGTTGTCAGGATCATCGAAGAGTGCAGCCATGCGCGGTGGGCGCAAAAGACCTGTGGCTGAGTACGAAGCATCGCCTCGACTGTAGGAGTCTTTAGTAAGTGCTGCCGCTAAAGGAGCAGGCAGACCAAGCTCGTTGGTGTAGTTCATGTGTTACCCTGTTGCGAAGGTTGTGTGACGATAAGAACACATGGATAGAAAACAAGTCAAGCTAATTATTTTTGGATCTGCACAATCCAAAGCAAACAGCAGGCGATTGGTCACGTTTGGTGGTAGACCGCGCATCATCAAGAGCAAGCCTGCTTTGCAGTTTGAGAAAGATGTAAAGGCGCAAGTGCAGCCAATGGATGAGATGCTTGAGGGAGACCTGTCGTTCCACGCCGACATCTACTATCCCAGCCGCAGGCAGGATCTCGATCCCAGTATCCTGCTTGATGCGTTACAGGGTTTGATCTACGCCAATGATCGGCAGTTTAAACAGATAAGTAGTTGCAGGTATCTGGACAAAGAGAATCCGAGGTCAGAGATATGGATCAAGGAAATAGATCACGACGAGAGTGGCCCACCCCCAAGCGACGGGTGATGGAGGTGGGCCGTCCTTCGCAACAAAGGAGTCATTTCTATGGAGATAGAGTTGACAGACGAATTAGACCTGTGCTTTTTTAAGAAAGCAAGGAATCGCGCAAGGGGGTAAGACCGCATCTGGCGCGTAATAAATTAGCGGTAATGTCCATGCTCGGCTCCGTCCGATGTGACTCTCTCTCTCCACCATCCTCGAAATGAGGGGGGTTTGGGGGGAGCGTCCTTCTCTTTCCATCCGATGTGTTAAGTATCACATTATAGATATGTATCTATATGCAGTGATGTACCTAAGCAACAAGGAAATATCGTGAGACCAGTATACGAGAGTAATGCTGACAAAGAGCGAGAGCGCAAGTTAGCAAGTGTCGTAGCCAAAAGATGGCAGGTTGACGCAAAAGAAAATCCAAAGATGTATCCCATCGATTACTGCTTTGTAAATAGCAAGGGAGAGGTCGAGGGGTTTGGTGAAATGAAAGTCCGCACACACAAATTTGGAACCTTTCCAACATACATTTTGTCAGTTCATAAGGTCGCGGATGCAAAAGCACTTGCCAGTGCGACGGGTAAGCGTGTAATTTTAATCGTGCAATGGAGTTGTGGAACCATTGCGACGTTGGATCTGGACACAACACCAACAAAGGTTGAGTGGGGTGGACGGAAGGATCGGGGTGATGGTCAGGACATGGAGCCTGTCAATCATTACGACTTGGATGATTTCACAATCGCAACAACAGGAAACCAAACATGAGCGAATACGCTTTCGACGGGAACACAATCAAACTCAAGCAAGCCGATTATGATCGGTGGATCAAAGCCTTCAAAAACATACCGAACCTAGATGCAGTTCTACAAAGCCGAGATGATTGGCTGACGTATGATGCTGAGATCAAGACGCAACAGCGTTGGTTCTTGAGTACTTCCGCATATCTGGCAAGCCAAGACAAGAAGGCTGCGCTGGAAAACAAGAGAGATCTGAGTGGTCGTAAGGTGAATCCTGACGGCACGGTTCGATTCAAAACGGCCCCGTAAGGTGGGCTTCTACGATGAGTTGGCAACCCTAGGGTTTGCCTCCCGCGATCTGCGCGAGGGTCAGAGCAAGATTCTGTGCCCGTCATGCAGCGATACACGCGCAAAAAACAAACACGAAAAATGCCTGAGCATGTCCATCGATGGGGAGGGGGCGCAGTGGCGCTGCCATCACTGTGATTGGGAGGGCAACGTCTGGAGAAATACAATGCAAAGTCCGTTTAAACAGAAGGCGGAAAAGAAGGTTCCAAAGATCCCTGATCTGAATGAGTTGAGCGAAGGGGTAGTGAAGTGGTTTGCCAATCGAGGGATCTCCGAGGCCACGCTGGACATGGCTGGGGTAGAGACCGGCGAGGCATTCATAGGTGGGGAGACGAAGAAAGCAATCGCGTTTGTGCATAGAGACAAGGATGGCAAGACCATCAATGTGAAATTTCGCACACAAGACAAGGAGTTCAGCCAGATCAAGGACGGGCACCGCTTGCCGTATCTCTGGAACATGGTGGATACCGATCAACCACATCTGATTATCACGGAAGGTGAGGTAGATGCGTTGACCTGCCTAGAGGCGGGACTGAGCAACGTCATCAGCGTACCTGATGGTGCGAGCGACAAGAAGCTCAGTTGGATTGACGAGTTGAACGGTGATCTAAATGGTTTTAAGAGGATCGTGCTTCTCACGGACGGGGATTCCGTGGGCATAGCTATGCGCAATGAGCTTGCGCGTAGGCTAGGCAGGCACAGGTGTTGGCGGGTTGAGTGGGACGAGGGATGCAAAGATCCGAATGATGTGCTGATTGGGTACGGGAAGGAACGCCTGCGAGAGTTGGTCGAAACGGCAGAGCCGTGGCCCTTGAAGGCATTGCATGAAACGAAAGCCTACGCCGATGATGCGTTTGCTCTATTGAATGGTGAGGTGAAGACAGGAATCTCGACAGGGATTACTGCGATGGATTGGAATTACAAGGTGAGGGCTGGTGAGCTAAACATAATCTCCGGCGCTCCGGGCGTTGGCAAATCAGAATTCATGGATCAGATCTGTTTAAACCTTGCGTCAGAGCATGGCTGGAGATTCGCGGTTTGCTCGTTTGAGAATCCAGTTGATGAGCACATCAACAAGTTGGCTGCTAAGTACATACGCAAACCTGCGTGGGATACGCAGTCTGGGCAGAAGATGAGCCATGAGGAGTGGGGCAAGGCGGTAGGATTTATCGGTAGCCACTACTACTGGATACGCTCAGACGATGAGGCACCCACTGTGGATTGGTGTCTGGAGAATGCGACTGCTTGTGTGCAGCGATATCCAAACGTGCGCGGGTTGATCCTCGATCCGTACAACGAGTTCGAGCATCGCAGACCAAGCGGGTGGACAGAGACCGAGTATGTGTCCCAGATGCTCGCAACATTAAAGCGGTGGGCAGCAGCCAACGAGTGCGCGATCTTCCTTGTGGCGCACCCTGCGAAGCTGAGAAGGAACCAAGACGGTTCGTTCCCTGTGCCAGAGCCATACGACATTGCTGGATCAGCAAACTTCTATAACAAAGCGGATAACATTTTGATTGTGGAAAGGGATTTCACGGAGGGTTCCGATGACATTCGGATTCATGTGAAGAAGATTAGGTTTAAACAGAGCGGGAGGGTTGGTTGTGTTGAATTGAAATACAACTATACCGATGGGACTTACCGCTCACCTGTGAAGATGAGCGGGTAGGTTGATGGGGGCCGTAGCCCCCGTTAATTTAGATTTCAAAGATCGTGTCGGGATGTTCGTTGAGAGCGTGTTCAAGCTCCTGTTCTAAATCAAAAGGTATTCGCCGAAACGTGTTGAGAATCAGCAGTATCTCCTGATCGGTCAGTGCAATATTTTTCACGCTGCGATCCACTGGTTTGCCGTCGGCTGCGGTTTTGTAGGTAACTTCTTTCAAAGTCATACGTCTTCTCCGTTGAGTATATCCAGTGCGCGATTAAGGCTTTCTTCCAGCCCGATGGTTAGCTCATATGATTCTTTAATACCACCAATGTTTTCTGCCTTGATGTTTGCTTCAACCATCTTTAGGGCTGAACAATGCGTTGTAGCAGCCGCTAAAGCCTGCCTCAGTTCGTTGATTTGTTTGTCTATTGATTTCACTTTACGCTCTCCTTTGTTGCGTGTTACTAACATACCATAGCTGACAGGAATGTCAACTATATTTTCTGGCCCAGCATCTCCTCGATCTCACGGATCGTTTCGTTGCGCTGCTCCTGTGTCTGCAAGATGCCGACCTTATCGTCGATGTAGTCCTTGTCGCCAAGGTGATCGACTGCCTTGATAACTTCCTCGTTGATCTTCCACTTGAGGAAGTAGACGTACTGCCTACTAACTCCTTCTCGATCAGCGATCTGTGCAGGTTTCTCGTTTAAACGCAGTGATTCTTTGATTCGCTTGGTACGCTCTGACTTATTGAAATCAACAACATACCGCTTCACTTCATCGTACTTGCTGACACCCATGTGAGAGCGAAGCTCGTTGCGTACTGTGGACGGGGCCACGCCCACAACATCTGCGATGTCTTGCAGCTTCTTGCCTTGCTCACGCATGTGCATGGCTGCATCTATCCAAGGCTTGTCCATCAGTAGTCCTCCGGCATCAGCATGGTCAGGGTTTCGTGACCAGCATCGAGGATCAGATAGGTACGCAGATCTAGGTTGCCTGCCTGCGGGTTCTCATCGAAGGGGTACACCCCGATCATCATCTGACCAGAGCGCAGGTTCTCTTCGTTCTCCCGTATGTCTTCTTCGTTCAGCGTCCCGTAATCAGCCTCGGCAAACCGCCTGAGACAACCAGTGACATAGCCGTTTAAACAAGATTTGTCCCTGAAGTATTCGATCAGGTGGCTTTCGCAGTTAGCAGTGAGCGCAAATTGTTCAAGCCTTGCGAACACATCTGAGTGTGGTTGCATCAGCACTCGATCAGGATCTCGCATGGGTTCTTGCGTCACGCTCTCGCGTAAGGTGTTTCCCTGCATATCTACTACATCACCCATTGTCTCTGCTCCTTATCTCAGCGATGAGATTGTCTGCTAGGTCTGCGACCTTGACCATCCCATCGTTACGCTTTCTCAGCTTCGCTGTTTCTTTCTCGATCATCTTTATGATCTTCTCTTCGCCAAGATCCTTGGCAATCTTTGATAACTCTTTGAGTTTCATTGTGTCTCCAAATGCTGTGAGGCACAGGCGGGATCTCTCCCGCACTGCTCTCGAAAATCAATCTCATGTGCCAACCCAAACGCCGCAACAAGCAGCGCGACTAACACACCTGTCTTACAATTTTGGGCGCAAGACGTACCCTTTTGGGCGCAAGACGTACCTTCAGTGCTTGATCGTCTCCATCTGCTTGTCGCTGTCCATGACAATGTTGATCTCATGTCTCGTGACCTCTCGTTCTAGCACCAAAATCAAAGACCACATGATCTTTGTCTGAAGATCGAGCGGAATGTCCATGTCTCTCACGGTCTTAACGATCTCGCGGGAGATGTGTCCGTAGACTGCATGAAGCATGACATGCGGGTCTTTCACATCGGCAAGTAAGTCTTGTGCGTGTCGTTCAGTCTCTTTGACCATGCGGTGTATTTGTTCTGTGATCTCATCCATGAGATACCTTCTCCTGTAGTTGCGCCAAAGTTTCGGATAGCTGGTGCGAGCGCACCTCTATCCATTGTGTCATCGGGTGGGTGACCATCTCATCATCCTCCCGTCTTTCTAGGTATTGCCGACCCTTCTTTGTGAAGACTCGGCCCTCAACACCTAGTGATTGCAGCACTGCGTTTAAACGAGACTGTGTTGTTTTGGTGTGCCATCCAGCGTTGGTGATCCACACCTCACCTGTCTCGTCGTTGCGCCAAGCGATGGCATTGCCATGCAGGTACAGCGTGTTGTCATGCGACTCCGTGTTCGCCAGCTTGCCATCCCAGCCTCGGACAAACCTGCTCACGATTTTTTCTTCGATGCCATTCATTAGTCGAACCTCGCTACTTTTGAGTTACCTTCTTCGTCCCGAAGGGCGATGACCCCTGCCTCGTACACGATGCACTCCAGATCCATGTCGGACTGACTGCGCGCCCTCATGATGAGGATAGGGTCTAGGTCGGGGTCTTCCTCATACGAGCTTATGAGGCGGCTCTGCGGCCCTATGGTGCTGGGCCAAGGGTATTCGTTGAACCCCCCGAACCCGTAGTTCTCGTCCATGATCTTGGACACACTGTCCAGATCAGTTCCTTCCTCAATACCTGCGAGGAAGAAGTCGGGTATGAACCCTGCGGAAAGCACCATTCCGTGCTTGTCCATGTAGGTGTATGCTCCGTTTGGATCAAATGTCCACGAAAGCATCACGTTGGATGGAAGTATCGTTATCTCTGTCTGCATAGCAGCTCCTTGTTGCGTTTAAACAGTTTCCAATTGCCGTGTCATGCATCACCACTGGTACACATAACACGGCTGTAGGTGGTTATCGTTGCTTGGTTTTCATTCCAAGCTCTTTGTTCAACTCCTCGGCGTACTCTTTGGAGTAAACCTCGCGGCTGTTGAACAGGTATATGGGGAAGATCCCTTCCCATGCGAACATATGATACTGATTGCTTGTATCCACCAGCCGCTCCTCTGCTGGATATAACTCAACGCCCTCCCAGTGATCGCCTAGGACGGCATTCTTGATGCGTTGCTTGGCCCTCCAATCGCCAAGCGGCTCGCGGTCTATGCGTTTGAATGATAGGTAGGTTGGGGTGTTGCCCTCAAAGCCATGCTGCTCATCCCACAGGACGCGCCGCACTACTTGGAACATGGGTGACAGGTAGCACTTGGACTCAGCATCCTCCTGCGCCAACACCTCGGCGTTTTGCCTGATGTGGGCATCAGACCAAACGGCGGGGGCATTCTTCTCGATGATCGGTATCATCTGCTCGACGGTGCGCCTTGGCATAGGCACCTCTTCAAAGATGAAGTCCTTGTCTGTGTACACCTCCATGCCTAATCCTCCACCTCAACATGACCTTCAAGCTCTCGTTTAAACACCTCAACCAAGTTCTCATAGTCACCTGATTTCATGTCTCTCACGATGCGGTTAGGGTTGCGATCTATCTCTTCGCAGATCTCATACACCATGCCGATCAATGCGAATGCGTTTCCATCGGGGCCGGTTAAATCTACATATCTCATCACTCTATCTCCTTGTTGCGAGTGTTACTAAAGTAGCACACTGGGATTGTGTTGTCAACCCCCAGTGCAATCATGTTGTTGACGTAGTGCGTCAGGGTCTCAACATCTTGAAGTCCAGCAGCATCACCGCCACCCAGCCGAATGAGTTCACAATCAGCAGTGGGCCGATGAAGCTGAACGACCAGTGTATGTTTGGCAGGCCGGTGTAGTATCCGTGGGTGAGGTAGATCCCTGCCCATAAGAACGTGATTGTCATCAGCAGGTAGCTGATTATGCGGAGCACCGCAGCTAATGTTTCCCAAAATAAACTCATCTCTCTACCTCCACTAAAAACTAAGATACAAGGTTGTCACGTGAGGGGACTTGTCAGTGATACGTTGCTCAATCGCCACAAGTATCTCATCTATGAGATGGATTTCTGCTTCGCGCCATTTATCCAAGTATTGGATCAGGTCTTTACCCTCGCGCCGACCAATGCTGTTCTCCACAAACGTAAGGTGTGCAACAGCATCGGAGATGTGGCCCACGAAAACCGCCAACTGAAATCGCTTTTTAGCGTTTAAACCATGCCCTTGGGTGCTCATTGAGATCTGCTCCGCCTCAAGGATTGCGTTCCGCACGTTGGGGTACAGGAAATCAGACAGCGGGTGCTGTCCGGTCAGGTGGGCATCGCCGTGTTTGCGATGCAAATCATCAGCGAGAAATCTGCTTTGCTTTGCCCAAGTGCGAGCTGCTTGGTAGTGGTGAAAGGTCTTCAGCTTGACCTCGTTTGTCCAGTCTTTTATGTCCATAGATCTATCTCCTAGTTGCGTTCAGATGTTTGTTGAAAGCGGAAAGACATTCTTGATTGTTGTCTTTGTGTGCTTTTTTACCAGCTCTCCAAGCGAGTCGAGCAGAACTGTTAGGGCATCCCTGAGCAGGGCTACCGGCGTAGCCGTTCCAGAAAGCATGACGCGCAGTCGAGCCTCTGTCGGGATACCCCAAGTCGCTGATCGGAGGATTCTTCAAATAGTGATCGTAAATTGTCATCGCATCTCCTAAATTATATATCCTTGTTGCGTTTAAACGGCTTGTCTCATCAGTGCGCCGGTAGCCAACCGACACAGACCGCCATAGGCGGTTTCGACTAAACGTCGAGTATCTTCCCTCCCACATCGTGGCCCCACTCGTTAGCCAGTTTGTGCATGAGTTTGCCGAAGTGCTTACGCTTGGCGCGGATGAACGACGGAGTTTCATAATCGAAGTAAATGCTTTCGGTTTCGTCTGTCAGCGCCATTTGATGGAGCAAGGTCAGTATTTCTGATCGAGCTTGCTCTTGTGGGGTGTTGCCGTATTGGTTTCGCATGGGTTTCTCCTTGTTGCGATGTGTGTTACTAAAGTAGCATGGTGGTGTTGATTGTCAACAAGTATGGTGAGTGCCGAGGCTTTACAGGTCGCATCTTTGTCGCTTACCCTTGGTCGGACTTCCCAAGGCGCACTCCACATCATTAGCCGTACCCATGATCCGCCCTTCATGTGAAGTGAATGGCGGCGGCGGGTTTGAATACTTCAAGGCTATTGCCTCCTATTGTTGCGTTTAAACAGTACGCATATTTGCGTAATTCTTACGCTGCCTCGGTGTTGGCAGCGCATTCGTTCCAATGTCCCATCACTGTATCCAGCGCCTCGGTCATCGTGTAGTAGCCCTTGTCGCCGTACATCGGGGGGATGTACATGGCATCGGCAGGCAGGTCATTGAACGTCTTCACTCTGCCATAGCCGCCCACATATCCTGAGTAGGTGAACTCCATGATGCGGAAGCAAACTCGGCGCAACATGGATGGATGTGCCAAAGCGAAGGCGATGCGGTCAAGATCTAGCACCTCGTCAGCACGTTTGACCGTGATGAAGATGCGCTGCTCGTCGTGATCGTAGCCCACGGTTTCGGATAGCTGGCAGGCAATCAACTCCACACGCTGACCAGACTGCTCGATCTGGTCGATCAGGGCGACGATGGCAGAGCCTTTACGGATCATCGCGCTGGCATCGGTGCTCGATGTGGCTCCGATGTCTGCGTAGATCTTGACGATGGGCATAGCGTTGCGGTTGCTGGTATCGTCCATCCAGACCATGTGATTCGGGACACCAGCACAGTAGCTTGGGACACAAGCTCGCTGACCGGCTACGCCGTACTCCCAGTCAGGTCGTTTAAACGATGCCTGCTTTGCCTTAGCAAACTCAACGCCGGAGCCGATAGCATCGCGCCCCTCATCCCAGCCGCTGATCGCAGTCTGCACTGCATCACCAAAGGTGCGGGTGCCGTAGAATTCCTTGGCATCGCGTCCTTCTTTTTTGGTGCTGGCTAGGCCATCCCAGCCCTCGTTGGGTTCGCGGTGCATGTCAGCCATGCACTCGTCCCAGCTTACGTTGTACTCGATAACCTTGGTCATTACGCTGCCTCCTGTAGTGCGTCAATGATCGTGAAATCAACACCGTCTAAGACCTTGGTCTTATCGGTGTCGCTCCAGCCCTTGGAGAAGATCAGAGCGTCCATCACAGAGCGCCATGGCATACCAGCAGCCAGTGCTTTAGCGCCCTTGATAGAAGCCCTTGGGCTTACCACAAAGCGCATCTTGTGATGCTCGACCTGTGCCCTGATGGCCTGTACCAGATCAACCCATGCATCATTGCCAGCGATGCTGCGCTCTAGCGCCTCGTCGTATCCCATTGGGATATAAGCGAAGCGGTCAAGCGTCGCGGCATCCATTGGATTGCGTCCGACATACTGAGCCGATGCGCCGTGACCGAAGGTGTTGGCTGATGCAATGATTCGGAAATCAGCGTGACGCTCGACCAGACCGCAGGGAAAACTAGCGAAGTCATTCGCTAGAGCAGCGTTGAGAGACAGCAAAGCGTTGGGGTTGCTTGCGTCCATCTCGTCCATCAAGACGAGACCGCCATGTTTAAACGCTTTGTAGAACTCGGTCTCAACGTAGTTGCCGTTGGCATCGTTGTAGCCTAGGAACTCGAAAGCCTGACCGATAGCGCCGTAGCAGTAGAACGGAGTGTCCAGCGCCTCAGCTATCTGCTTTGCGATGCTGGTCTTACCAGAACCAGCAGGGCCGACGATGTACACTGGCTCTGCCATAGCCACCCAATCGAGGACAGAGTGAAACACTTCGTGAACTCGACCTTTGATTTGGATCGGATCGCCATCGTTGATGGTGATCTGGTGGGTGATGGTCTGCGTTGATGCGACCAGTGCCTTGAGATCCTCGATGTCGCCTCGGAGATCTTCGATCACCTTGGCTGACATAGACTCGATCTCGTCCTGAGACAGCGTAGCAGCCCCAGCATTGGGGCCATACAGCCATAGGCTGACCTTCGCCTCTTCGGGCATCGTGGCTGACATGCGGTACATGGTAGCCAGCAGCGCCAGCTTAGAGCGGTGCGCTGGGGTCACAAGATCGCCCTCTGACCGTAGGTCATTGAGAACCTTGCAGATTTTGTTAAGACGTTGGTGATGCGAAGCATCAAGTGTGGTACGATGATCGAACATGAAATGTTCTCCTTTGTTGCGTTTAAACGGATGATGTTGGAAGCTAGTCAGCGACTAGCGTTCCAGCGAGGTGGCATGCTGGGCATGTTGACTCGGGGGTAATCTTCGATTGCCATTTGGCTGACACTCTGGCGGTGAAGCCACACTCACTGCATAGCAGTTTGAGCATACGAGTGCCTTGCTTCTTACGAAGCGATGGATCGACCTTGGCATGGGGGTAAACCCCCAGCACCTCGGAGATCTCGGTGAGTGTGTCCAGCAGAGCTGGCGATGCGGGAGTCTGTGTCATAGGGCCAGTAAAGCCTACGGCTTTGGCGATTCGGGCAAACTCACCTCGGTGACCGCATTCGATACCGGCCCAAACATGAATGAATTCATGTAGCAGGACTCGAAGAACCTCGACGGGTTCATCGATGACGGGGTTGATGCAAACCTCCATGGTGCCATCGGCACTGACGCTTGCATCGAATGCCTGACCTAGCACGACCTTGCCGGTCTTCGACCCACGATACCCGATAGGGAATCCGCAGGTGACTCTGTAGCGCCGGGATTGCCAAGCGTCGGGTGAGATACCAGCACTGGCAAAAACCATCTCAAACAGTAAAACAAGCGCAGCTTGTAACCATTCTTCTCTCGTTGTGTATGACTGCATAGCAGTTCTCCTTTGTTGCGATTGATGTAGTGAACACAAGCAAAGACATTCTTGCGAATGTCCTTGTGTTGTAGTCACTCGTACTCATGTACATGTTTGCCAGTAACGGTAACTTCTATCGTTGCCTGCCAATTTACCTTGTCTACAAGGTAGCCCCGATCCGACATCGCATCGTGTATGTAATCTGTGAGTTGCTGCACCATCTCTCGGGTCTCCGAGTCGAAGTAAAGCTCGTCGCTGATTTGCAAAAAATTAACGTGATTGCCTGATTGATCGCTCATGTGTTTTCTCCTTTGTGAACACAATCGAAAGCATTCGTTGAATGCTCTCTGTTGTATGCACAACATTCGTAAATCTATCGTCTAGTCCAGATACCTTCGGTATCGTTCTGGTGCGTCACGGACTCCAACCCGATCTGCGTTCACACCTAGCCGGTTTACGCCATTGACGATCTTGGCCTCCAGAGAGATGTCTCCCGACATCTGGAGGTGACTCCACCGCCCCGACATCCTTTTCCCAAGCCTTCGCAGAATTGCCTTGCACACAATTCCAGCTTGCTACGTCTCGATCCGCCGTGAGATCGAAACACCGGTACCTGACCGGAGGTGGCCTACACCCATTCAGTCGCATTAAGCTGCCGCCCCGCATCCGGTTGACGGTAAGCTGACCTGTTGAGCGGTCAATCCGTCGATGCCAAATCACTATGCCCAGATTTCGTTTAAACTGTCAACTAGTTTTTTCCAACTGGGTTTTTTAACCTTCGGTTAAGTTGGCGAGTTTAAACGGGTTGCAGGGACGTAATGGGTAAGCAGGTAAGCGTGAAAGAGCGCCTATTCGCTAGGTATGTGGCCGAAGGCCGTACACAGGCAGAGAGTGCGCGCATGGCTGGTTACACCAGCAATCCAGACAAAAAGGGAAGTGAGTTGGTTAAAAAAGCAGAAGTCGTAGACTTAATTAATCAGCGGGGCGCTGAATTAGCCGAGGATCGGGCCGTTTCCCTACGGGATCACCTCGATACACTGGCATCGCTGCGAGATGAGGCCAGAGATGCTGGGCAATATAGCTCTGCTATACAAGCCGAGCACCACAGAGGGAAAGCCAGTAGGCTTTATGTGGAGCAACAGGCAGTGGTGCGAGCTGATGCCGACTCACCTTCGGTGATCTTGGAGCGTTTAAACGGATTGCTATCGCGTGATCGTGTCGCAACGCAGGACTGACGCGCATAATGCGCCTAGGAGTCCCACGCATAGCGCGTTTACACGCACCGGCAGACCCCCACACACGCACACAGCGCGCAGGAGTCCCGCACATACACATACATACAATTATCTACAGTCGATCACCCCACTTTACAAACCCACCCCCTAAAACCAAAAACAATTATTGACAAAAATAGTGCGTAAAATTTTATATTTACTAAAACCATTTTGTAAACAGTGAGCACAACATGACTATTGATATTGACAAACAGCTTTCTGATATAGAATCGTTGTTGACACCTGATCTCATAGCAGCCATGACCGCTTCAGAGCGTAAACAAGTGATGGATTTGATGAAGGCGTTAGAGATGTCGGTACGAAGGGAGAAGTCGCAGGAAGAGTTTTTGTGTTTTTGTGCTTCTGTATGGCCTGCTTTCATTGAAGGTGGGCACCATAGGAAGATGGCTGAGAAGTTTGAGCGTGTTGCGAGTGGGGAATGTAAACGCTTAATGATTAATATGCCTCCTCGTATGGGCAAGTCTCAGTTGACCTCTTGGTTATTGCCTGCGTGGATTATGGGCAAGATGCCTGACAAGAAGATCATCATGGCATCCCACACCGCCGAGCTTGCTGTTCGCTTTGGTCGTATGGTTCGTAACTTGATTGGTAGTGAAGAGTACAAAGATATATTCCCCGAAACCTCCCTAACTGCTGACTCTAAAGCTGCTGGTCGCTTTGATGTGTCAGGTGGAGGTGAATACTTCTCCGTGGGTGTTGGGGGTGCCGTAACAGGGCGTGGTGCCGATTTGCTTATTATAGATGACCCCCACTCAGAACAACAGGGGCAACAAGCCGATCCTAAAGTATTTGATTCTACCCATGAATGGTTTAGCTCTGGGCCTCGTCAGCGTTTACAGCCCGGAGGGGCAATCATTATTGTGATGACTCGCTGGTCGCAAAAGGATCTTTGCGGTCAAATAATGCGAGATAGTGTTGAGAGGGACGGTACGGACGAATGGGAGGTTTTAGAGCTACCCGCAATACTACCATCAGGTAGGTCTCTTTGGCCTGAATACTGGCCTGTAGAGGAGCTAGAGAAGCTCAAGGCAGAACTACCCATCTCGAAGTGGGAGGCCCAGTACCAACAGCAGCCCACATCTGAAGAGTCTGCCATTATCAAGCGGGATTGGTGGCAAGTTTGGGAAGAGCGTGATCCACCCAAGGTATCGTTTGTAATTCAGTCTTGGGATACCGCCTTTATGAAGCACGAGCGAGCAGACTATTCTGCTTGCACTACATGGGGCGTTTTCTATATGGATAACGATGAGGGTCGTATGGCCCCGAACATTATCCTTCTTGATGCTTTGAAAGAACGCATGGAGTTTCCCACACTGAAGCAACGTGCCTATGAGATGTACATGGATTGGGAGCCGGATGCATTTATTGTGGAGGCAAAGGCAGCGGGTGCGCCATTGATCTATGAACTCAGAGCAATGGGTATCAGTGTTACGGAATACACACCCTCAAGAGGCAATGACAAAGTATCGCGTGTAAATGCTGTCGCTGACTTTTTTGCATCGGGTATTGTCTGGGCACCGGCTCGTCGCTGGGCTGAAGAGGTGATTGAAGAGTTTGCATCTTTCCCTGTAGGAGATCACGATGACTTGGTAGATTCTTCGACTCAGGCATTGTTGAGATTCAGGCAAGGTGGATTCATTGCTTTAGAGCATGATGACTACACAGAACAGACACCAAGACGAATTGCTAACTATTATTAGTGCGTTTAAACTCCGCGCAACCGGGAGCATTGTATGGCTGTAGAAAAGTCGCTTGATTCACTTCAGATGGCGGATATACAAAATCGTCTAGCAGATGCGGACGAGCAGTCTGAGATGATTATTGAAATAGAGAATCCAGATTCTGTTGCTATTGAAACAGAAGACGGTGGGATGATTATTGACTTCGATCCTGACCCATCTGTAGAAGATGCGCCATTTGATGCAAACCTAGCTGAATACATGAGCGATCAAGAATTAAACATTCTTGGATCTGAGTTGGTGTCAGCTTATGAAGATGACTTATCTTCTCGCCGTGATTGGGAAGAGACATACATTGAAGGCTTAGACCTTCTTGGCCTGAAGATTGAAGACCGCACAGAGCCTTGGCCCGGAGCCTGTGGTGTGCATCACCCCCTCCTAGCAGAATCAGTTATCCGCTTTCAGTCACAGGCAATATCTGAAATCTTTCCAGCCGGTGGCCCAGCTAAATCAAAGATCGTCGGTGAAGCCACCGAAGAGATGTATAAGCAGGCTAATCGTGTTCAGAACTATTTAAACTTTTTGCTTACAGAAGAGATGACTGAGTTTCGTAGTGAAACGGAACGTATGTTGTTTTCTTTGCCCCTAGCAGGAAGTGCATTCAAGAAAGTGTATTTTGATCCAAGCATGGGTCGCCCTTGCTCTATGTTTGTACCAGCAGAAGATATGGTGGTATTTAACGGGGCAACAGATATTAAGTCACTAACACGCATGACTCATCGTATGCGTAAAACATCCAATGAAATACGCAAGCTGCAAGTCTCTGGGTTTTATAGAGACATCGAACTGTTAGGTTCTGATAGTTATGTAGATGCCGTAAAAGAAAAGTATGGTGAGATCACAGGCGAGTCGTATACATCATCGGCAAGCGGATCTTATTTAACCGGCGAAACTGTCAATACAATTCTTGAAATACAAGTTGATCTTGATTTGGATGACTTTCCTGATATGCAGGATGGTGAAGCCACAGGTATTGCAGTGCCATATGTTGTTACCGTAGATAAAGGTAGCGCACAAATACTTTCCATACGCCGTAACTTTTTTGAAGATGACTCGTTAAAGAGAAGGCGGGATCACTTTGTTCATTACGAATACATTCCGGGTCTTGGTTTTTATGGCCTTGGTCTTGTTCACCTTATCGGTGGATTAGTCAAATCTGCTACATCAATACTTCGGCAACTTGTCGATGCAGGTACATTGGCGAACTTGCCGGGAGGCTTGAAGACTCGCGGTATGCGTATTACCGCAGACGATACGCCTATCATGCCGGGAGAGTTTAGGGATGTAGATGTTCCCGGCGGCACGATAAAAGAAAACATTTCGTTCCTGCCATACAAAGAACCCAGTGGCACCTTGTATCAGCTATTACAGAATATCGTTGAGGAGTCCCGTCGCTTTGCATCAATGGCTGATGTAAAGGCTGCTGATATGAATAGCCAAGCGCCAGTAGGCACAACGCTTGCGCTTATTGAAAGGAACATGAAAGTCATGTCTGCAATTCAGGCAAGACTTTATGCGGCAATGAAGAGTGAGCTTAAACTGTTGGTGCGTATTGTGAAGGACTTCGGCCCATCAGAATATCCGTATCAACCATATGGCGAGCCATCAGATATTGTTGCTGACTTCAATGACCAGATAGATGTGATACCTGTTGCTAATCCCAATGCGGCAACTATGTCTCAGCGCATTATGCAGTATCAATCTGCGTTGCAATTAGCATCACAAGCACCACAGCTTTATGACTTGCCAGCACTTCATAGGCAAATGCTTGAGGCGTTAGGTATTAGAGATCCAGAAAATCTTGTGCCTGAACAAAATGATCTATCTCCCAAAGACCCTGTTACAGAGAACATGGACTTTATTAATGGTGAACCAGCCAAGGCGTTCCAGTATCAAGATCACGAAGCGCATATCAGAGTACATATGGCTGCTATGCAAGATCCAAAGATTATGGAGCTTATGGCTCAAGCGCCGAATCAACAGGCGATACAGGCGTCAGTTACAGCGCACATACAAGAACACTTAGCATTCAAGTATCGAGAAGAGATCCAACGAGAACTTGGTGTTGAGCTTCCAGCAATAGATACACAGTTACCGCCAGAAATCGAAGCCAAGCTATCGTCTTTGGTTGCTCAAGCAGCAGAGCAGTTGTTGCAAAAAGATCAGCAAGAGGCTCAACAGCAAGAGCAACAGGCACAAGCAGAAGATCCAATCTTGCAGCTAAAGCAGCGTGAGCTTCAAATTGAAGAGCAGGCAGCGATGGCGAAGGCTCAAACAGATCAGCAGAGAGTCCAGACACAACAACAGAAGCTGGCACTTGATGCTGAAAAGGCGCAGATGCGAGATGACCTTGAGCGATTGAAGATTCAGAAAGACCTGTCTATTGCACAAGATAGAATAGACAGTGCAGAAAAACTTGCCTTGGCTGATATGACCAAAGATGCACTGACATCTGGTTTTGACCGCGACGAACGATTGCAAAGGCAAGGGCAAAATGATGCGGTGAAAGGCGCAGACATTGGCAGAAAAATAGCCGAACAAATAACTAAGAACGTTTGATGTCAGGTTTTGTTGATCCAAGGTTTGTTGACTTGCTATTGTCGCGTTTAAACGAACTAGAAAGTCATCACAAAGAAAAGCTGCTCGCAGGATCAGTTGAAAAGATAGAAGAGTACAAGCTCTATCGAGGACAGCTCGAAGGAATACAAACAGCAATACGCGAAATCCGAGAGGTAGCAGAGCGTGTTTTTGTTGATGAGAATTAGCATCATCAGGATGCAATGGGTTCTACACTTCCCAATAAGTGTTGCAGTGAGAAAGAAATGGCAGAAGTAGATTTGAAAGCCATTGGTGCTGAAGAGGAGACTGCTGAAAAAGCGAGTCAACTACCAGTGCCAACGGGCTATCACATACTTATCGGTTTACCTGAAATCGATGAAAAGACAGAGGGTGGAATCATAAAGGCGCAAGCAACAATATCTATTGAGGAAACCGCCTCAGTAGTTGGTTTTGTAATTGCAATGGGGCCAGACTGTTATCAAGACAAAAAACGATTTCCTAATGGGCCTTGGTGTAGTGAAGGAGACTTCATCATCATGCGAGCCTATAGCGGTACTCGCATCAGTATTCATGGCAAAGAGTTTCGTATCATCAATGACGATACGGTTGAAGCTGTAGTGGATGATCCAAGGGGGATAAGTCGTGTCTGAAGTTAATTTTCCAGAGCCAAATGAAAGCGTCGGAAGTAATTTCGATGTTGATGAAATAGAAGTCGTAGAGGTAGATGATACTCCAGAAGAAGATCGTCGGCCTGTAAGAGATGATGTTGAGCCATTTAACATTGACGAAGAGATTGACATTGCGGATGATCGTGTTAAAAAGCGTTTAAACAGACTAAAATACGAGTATCATCAGCAACGCAGAGAAAAAGAAGCTGCACAAAGATTGCGCGATGAGGCTGTTCAGTTTGCTCAAAATACCCAAGGAGAAGTTCAAAGACTTCAAGGGTTGGTGGGGCAAAGCGAACAAGCGTTGTTGCAAAGTGTACAGACGCGCACTGAGGCTGAACTAGCTTCATTAAGGCAGGAGTACACAAAAGCCCACGAAGAGGGCGATACACAGAAAATGGTTGACGCGCAAGAACAGCTTGCGCGGATACAGGCAGACAGAGCTTATATAGATAATTATAAGTCTCAGATGCAACAGAATCAGCCAGAGCAACAGGCTCAGGCAAATGTGCAGGTGGAACAGCCACCGCAACAAGAGCAGCTAGATCCGCAATTGCAGAACTGGTTGTCTCGTAATAGTTGGTTTGGAGCGCCCGGAAACGAAGCTCTAACTGGCTTTACTTATGGGCTTGATGAAATGTTGATTAAACGAGGTGTGCAAAGAAACACACCTGAGTATTTTTCAGCAGTAGATCAAGCACTTAGGGAGTCATTTCCCAGAGCGTTTGGTATTGAGCCGCAGCAGGCGGAACGAACACAAACAAAAAGCTCAACGGTAGTTGCGCCAGCGCAGCGTGGGAATGCCGGAAAGCGTCAGGTGAAATTGAGTAGCAGCGAGATTCAATTGAGTAAAAGACTAGGTCTTACACCTGAACAGTACGCATTATCAAAAAGAAGGATGGGACAATGACAGATAGCCGAGAACCAAGGGAACTTGAAACAAGAAGTGAAACGTCGAGAGAAACAGCGTGGCAACCGCCTACCCTGCTACCAGATCCAATTCCACAGCCCGGATGGGCTTTTCGTTGGGTGAGGACATCTATGGTAGGTCAGTCGGATGCAACCAATGTTTCAATGCGCTTTAGGGAAGGATGGGAGCCAGTAAAACTGGAAGACCATCCAGAGTTAGAAGTGATGCCAGATCACAATAGCCAATTCCCCGGATGTGTAGAAATCGGCGGCCAGCTTTTGTGTAAAGCTCCACAAGAAGTTGCGGATGCTCGCCAGCGTCATTACGAAGGAATTGCAGCGCAACAAATGGAAAGTGTCGATCATTCATATATGCGTGAGAACGATCCTCGAATGCCTATGCTTCGACCAGATCGAACAACTCGCGTAAGTAAGAGTGGATGGTAAAATTCTTTTGATTTGTTAAGGAAACTATTATGGCTACTACAGCCGCTCCATTTGGAGCAAGACCCGTAAGCACGACAAGTGCTAGTGGTTCTTTCAATGGTAAAGTCCAGCATCTTAAAATTGCCAGCGGTTATGCTACTGCTATTTTCAATGGTGATTTTGTCAAGATGGTTGCGGCTGGTGTTATTGAAAAGGACACAGGAACTGCAACGCTTACTACCATTGGTATCTTCATGGGTGTTAAATACACCGATCCTACTACTGGTCAGTTAACGTTTAATCAATACTATCCAGCATCTACGGCTGCTGATGATATTGAGGCTTATGTATTGACTGACCCAGATGTGGTTTTTTTGATGCAAGCTGATGGTGCTATTGCACAAACAGCACTCGGATCAAACTTTGATGTGATCCAAACTGCTGGAACCACAAGCATCGGTAACAGCAAAAATGCTGTTGATGCTGATTCAACTGCTACGACTAATACGTTGCCACTAAGAATCTATGATTTTTATGATGGCCCAAGCAGTACTATTGGTGATGCATTCACCGATGCACTGTTTATTTTTAACGTTGGTCATGCATACCGAAATACAACCGGCGTATAGGAGTAACTAGGCAATGGCAATTTCAAGAGCGCAAATGCTTAAAGAACTCCTGCCGGGGCTTAATGCCTTGTTTGGTTTGGAGTATGCAAAGTACGAAGATGAACACACTCAA